>Ga0182027_10016148_pt1 | contig 10216 bp, 9 predicted proteins | sample 712E1DmetaG_FD_121300 | JGI IMG/M metagenome (GOLD analysis project Ga0182027, IMG submission 121300) | Permafrost microbial communities from Stordalen Mire, Sweden - 712E1D metaG (Illumina Assembly) | ecosystem: Environmental > Terrestrial > Soil > Wetlands > Permafrost | place: Sweden... | reverse complement strand
GCCAGCCAGTTCGTCAACCGACAACCATCGGTCTTGTACCGGAGAGGTGGGCAAGCTGTTCATCGCATTTGTCCAATACATCAGGATACAGCAGATCTGGTTGGGCGTGGTCCGGTTTGAGGACGGCAGCGAGAGGAGACACTTGTTGCTGCCGATCCGGGACTGGCAGGAGGAGGTACGGGATGGGGCTTTCGGGGTGGGGGCGGTCTACAGGCTGCTCAAGGGTGGGCGGCCTGCGTGATGATCATTTGAAACCGAGATTTCAGATTTCGAGCGGTCGGGGATTGCCGCATACCCTCCAGCGATCACCAGCACAGTTTCCTGAATGCGATTGCATTCTTGAATTTGCATCGGGGGGCATGAATCCCTCGCATCGAGCGTTGGAGTACAATTTGTATTTCCGAACCAGGATCATCCAAACGCGCAGCGGGCAGTGGAATCGCCAGCAACTTCAATTCAACGCATCGACGGGGCTCCTGCGGGCAGAGTGCTAAATGAAAATACTGATCACCGGGGGCTGCGGATTCATCGGCTCAAATGCCGCGAGTCGCTATCTTAAAGCCGGCCATTCAGTCGTTGTGATCGACAATCTGGTCAGACAAACCTCGGCGCAGAACCTCAACTGGCTCCGGGCTCAGGGGGAGTTTGAGTTTCAAGCCGTCGACGTCAGGGACTTCCAATCCTTGCGAGCAGTCTTTCAACGCCACTCTGACGTAAACCGGATCTTGCATTTGGCGGCACAAGTCGCGGTGAGCGCGTCTTTGATTGATCCCCGCGCCGACTTCGAGGCGAATGCACTGGGTACGCTCAACGTTCTGGAGGGGCTTCGCGAACTCCAGAGTGACGCTCTTCTGCTCTACGCATCAACTAACAAAGTTTACGGTTCGCTGAGCGATCTTCCGGCTGCTCAGCACAATGGCGCCTACTGCTTTCCAAAGCTGCCCTTCGGCATTCCCGAAGATCGCGTCGTCGAACCTTGCACACCTTACGGCTGCTCGAAAGCCACAGCCGATCAGTATGTTCGTGACTACCATGCGACGTTCGGGCTAAACACAATTGTGTTCCGTCAGTCCTGCATCTACGGTTATCGACAGTTCGGCTCTGAAGACCAAGGGTGGGTCGCGTGGCTTATGGCCGCCAGCCTGTTGGGGTGCACCATCACATTCTTTGGTGACGGTAGGCAGACTAGAGATCTACTGTTCATCGAAGACCTACTCGACGCCTTTGATGCGGCGTTTGCCGCCGGGCCTCGAATCGCTGGTGGAGTGTACAATATCGGGGGTGGACCGACCAATACTGCTTCACTTCGCTCGCTCATTGCGTTCATTGCAAACCGAAACAAAGCGACGCCCAGATACATCTGCTCGGATTGGCGTTCCGGGGATCAAAAGGTGTTCGTAAGTGACATTCGGAAAGCCAACCACGACTTTGGCTGGTCGCCGAGGACAAAGTGCGAGGCTGGGTTCGACCTGCTATTCGATTGGGTCACCGCCAATCTGCACTTTTTCTCGAAACAGCACGCCCGGAATTCCCAAGAAGAACGCTGATGCCACGAGCCTTAAACCTCCGATTTGCGGCCATGCTCTATTAGGGCATCTAGATACGCCGATGCTGTGTGCCGTTCAGAGTAGTAGCTCGAGCGTGCCTCGGCCATGGCGGAGTACTGCGCATAGTTCGCACATATTTCCCGAATCGCCTCACAGAGATTTCCAGCAGTCGCTTCGGAATTCTGGACCAGATACTCGAAGTTCACACCAGCCGCCCGCCCCTGAGCAACCTCTTCTGCCATCCATGTCCCGTTCGAGACAACCACCGGTTTGCCACTGCAAACGGCCTGAACAAACAGAAGCGACCCACGACGATCATAGTGTAGCGGGTTGTAAGGTAGTAGGATGATCTGCTGATCATCAAGAAGTTGCTCGAACTCGCCAGGAAGTAAGCCACGTTCGATGAGTTCGACATCGGGAGTCTTGCGGGTACCCTCCAGCAACGCGGTTAATCGGACTAGTTCGGACGCTACGTAACCCCTAGCGTTGATGTTTTGCAGGGTCCAAGTCAACCCATCTTTAAAAACGTGTCGGAGTCGTTCCCTGGCCTCAAGAAGCGGGAGTAGACCTTTCTCCTGGCGACCGTCGCCGAGAAAAGCCAACCGAAGTCGCGAACCAGAATCTCGCAATGAACTGTGAGGCGTTGAGCCGGTGACAAAAATGAACGGCAGTGTACCAACTGGGCGGGCAGCAACCGTTTCGTAAGCGGCCCTCAGCGGGGCCGCCGCGGTGGTCCAACAGCTCACCGACGAGTCATCGGCTGAAATGGCGTTGAATGCCCCTCTTAGTTGGTCCATCCAAAACTGCTGATAGCCTGCTCGGCATACCTCCTGCGATTCCGGCGCCGGCGGAAAGAGCTGGTGAAAGTTCATAGCAATTGCCGGCCAGCCAAGGGCCGATTTGCGATCCTTCACAATCTCGGCCACTGCCCGAATCTCATTAACGTGTGCGCTTGCAATTAAGAATAGGTCCTCGCCCGTACACGAGAATCGCTGCATGATTTCCCGCATGCATTCGGCAAATGCAGTAGTCGATGCGGGCGCAATCGGAAAACAGTGGCAGCGCAGTGTCGGCGAAGGCAGACGCAGCGAGTCAAGAATGGAACGGTCGGCGTCGCGGTGGCAGACGACGTGCACTGGAATGCCGCGCTCCAAACCGACGGCTTCCAGAGCCTGCGCGTACTGAACCGGGTGACCAGTCGCCTCGCGCAATCCAGGCTCAAAGATGAATAGTCTCTTCATGGGGTGCTGTTCGCCAACATGGCCCAGTCTATCACCGGGGCGAGCCACGGCTCTTCGCAGTGAGTCGCGAGTGATGGCACCGGGCCGACGAGGATCCTCGCCGGTTCGTGGCTCGAGTACTTCCCGAGACCTTGGATGTGGCGAAAGAGTTCCCGGTCCTGAGGTGCTTTCGGTGAAACATGGTCAACGATAGTCTGGAAGTCCTGCCGAAGAATGCGGGTGCTTGCCGCGAAGGTCATGCATGTCGATTCGACTGCGCGCCAATGGTGGGTGCTAGTCATACGGACAAAGTTTGATCGGAGCGGTAGATCGACTTCTGGATGTTCAGCTCCCCAGTAGCGGGCCGGGTGATCGTAGAGCGTCAGGTAATCTGGTTGGAGTTCGTGATTACATTCCAGCAGTTTCTCCAACGCCTCGGGAACGTGAAGATAGTCGTCCTCCACGAAATAGATCAGATCCGCTGGTGGATACCGCAATGCTGTTGAGAGTGCGTGGATAAATGAAGCAGAGTTGCCGCACTTCTTGAGAACCTCAACCTCAGCATGTGCCGGGAGGGGTTCTATCCACTCAGGATTCGGTTCACCATCGCTGATCAGAACCAGATGGACGTCTTGTACTCGCTCCACGGCCATCAAAAAGTTCTTCAGGCAACGCACCTTTGAATAGAACGATGGCCGTCTTTTTGGGCTCTCCGTAGCACAGATTCGGTAGACTACATTCAACATTCCAGTGACCACCAAACTCGTGAGCTCGACCTTTCTCGGAACCTCTGCATCGGAGCGCACCTAACGACACCCACGGACTCAGGACGGAAGACCCAGCGAGAAACGCGAGCATGCCAGAATCGACGGTGGGGTGTCAACCCAGGTGCCCAAGTCCAGGTCGAGGTCCGCAGGTCACCGTGCGACGGTTGTATACACCTGACCTCAACGCGACGGCGGCCAGGCTTCCGTGCTCTGGGTCGGATATAGGTTGCGTCCGGACCATCGTTCCTGGTGTACTGGGGAGGGGCGGCTTCCGCATCAGCGCCACGGCGACGGGTGCCCGCCCCCGAAAGAGCGGTTGCGTCCAACTGATTGCGGCCGGGCATCATCGTTGCTTTTCACCATGGCTGGCTCCGAACAGAACAACACAGGTCCCGCCCGCTTGTCGTGCGTGGTCGCCCGCGACCTCTGTTGGAAAACCCCCGACGGTCTGGTCATAATAGATCATGCGGCCTTCGCCTTGGATCGCGTAAACACCGGCCTGGTTGGGGCGAACGGATGTGGGAAGACGTCTCTGATCCGCCTCATCATCGGTGAACTCCCTCCGACCTCTGGAGCCGTCGAGTCAAACTGCACCATCGGCTACCTTCCCCAGCACGTCCGCGTCTATGAAGATCAGACTGTATCACAAGTCCTGTCAATCGACCAAACGCTGGCCGCGATCAAGGCGGTTGAGGACGGCGCGTTCGACGAAACACTCTTTGACGCCATTGGATCTAACTGGGATATTTCCGACCGGGCGGCCGCAGTACTTTCACGTGTCGGACTCGACAGCCTTGACTTCGACCGAACCCTAAGTACCCTCAGCGGAGGCCAGGTCACGCAAGTGTTGCTAGCTGGAGTGTTGTTGAAGAAGCCAGACTTCCTGGTTCTCGACGAGCCAACCAATAACCTAGACCAATACTCGCGGCGGCGCCTCTACAGTGTCCTGGAGGAGTGGTCCGGCGGCAGCCTCGTCGTGAGCCACGACCGAGCACTTCTGGGTTACATGGACCAGATCGCTGAGCTTTCCAGTAAGACAATTCGCTTCTATGGCGGTGACTTTGACCAGTACCGTCAGCAACGCCAGATTGAAAGTACCGCCGCCGAACGGGATTTGGCGTATGCATCGAGTGAACTCCGCCGACAACGCGCGCAAGCGCAGCGAGCGCAGGAACGTCAGCAGCGACGGGCGTCTCAAGGACAGAAGCGCCGAGCCAGCAGTGGCCAGGCCGCCATCATTCTCGGCGTCTGGAAAGAAAGTAGCGAGAAAACTGCAAGCCGCATACGCCGTGTTCACGAACGCAGAGTTTCTGGTGCTCAAGAGAACCTTCAGTCTGCTCGCCAGAGGATTAGACCTGCAAATCTACTCCAGCTAGATATCCAACCAGTTGAGATGCCTCGACGTAAGGTGGTCGCCGACGTCCGAGACGTCTCGTTTTGCTACCCCGGTGTGACTCGCGATGTCTTCTCCAATGTGAGTCTGCAGTTAATGGGGCCGGAGCGTCTGGCTATCCAGGGCTCAAACGGGTCCGGGAAGACCACGCTGGTTCGCCTAATACTGGGAGAATTACTGCCGAGCCGCGGGTCGGTTACGCTCGGGGTCAGCCGAGTTGCGTATGTGCCACAATCGACCCTGCTCCTAAATGATCCGGACTCCGTTCTCGATAACTTCAGTCGCATCTCCGGTCGCCCGAATCTTAATCTTTGCCGCGAACATCTAAGCAGGCTCCTCTTCTACGGACCCGATGTGTTTAAGCCGGCCAACGCGATCAGCGGCGGCGAACGCATTCGCTTGGCGTTGGGGGCGGTGCTCTGTCGCGAACTCCCCCCTGAACTTCTCATTGTGGACGAGCCGACCAATCACCTTGATCTCGATAGCGTGGAACAGTTGGAAAGTGCGCTCCAACAATACTCAGGCGCTTTGGTTGTGATATCCCACGACCCAGACTTTCTGAAAGCGATTGGGATCGAGCGGGAATTCCTAATCGACTAGTTACGGTCTGTGGCGCTAATCAGTGTCGTTACAGATTCGGTAGAGCGACACGGAGAAGGGCAGACAGCTCACTCGTGCAATAAGCAAGGCGCTCTTGGAGGAAGCCTCGATCAATGCCGACACCCTGCACCTGCGAGATAAGGCCAATCAATTCCAGATAGGTGCCGATCTTTCCCGTGGGCCGACCTGCCGTACGCCAATGTTCCTCTGTGAGTTGCTGGTCATGAAGGCGGTAGTCAACCAGCACTTCGTCGATGAAGTAAGTGTCAAACTGAGTAGCGGCGCGCAGATAGAAGTTCAAGTCGAACGTATTTGCAGCATACATCGCTTGATACTTCCCAATCGACTGGTGGACCTCCATTCGTACCATAACCGTCGGGGCCAATGAAATGCAACACGCGTGCTGTAGAGTGAAGTGAAGGTATTCCCACCCTGTAGAGAGACCCGCCCTAATAAAGTCATACCCCCACAACCTCAGCACATTCCACTGCTTGTCTGTCTTGTTTGCATGCGTAAACGAAAAACCGACAGACGGGTTCCCTTCAAGAGCGGAAACGGAACGCTCAAGAAAGGTGGAATGGAGTCGATCATCGTCTCCGAGAATCACCAAATAGGGTGTCGAGCAACACTCGACGCAGCGATTCCAGGCAGCAATAGCAGAGAGGCTAGCTGCAGGTCTGGCATATACAATTCTTGGGTCCCTATAGCCTTTGACAACATCACCCGTGTCGGAATCCTCGTTGTTATCGATGATCAACAGACAAAAGGACTTGTAAGTCTGAGCTAGTACGCTGTCGATTGCATCGGGCAGTAGGGCGGCACGGCGCAATGTTGGGATTGCGACCGTGACGGTGGGGTTCTCAGCAGTATCGATAGTCATAGGAGGTGGTTGGGAGTTTGCAGCATCAAGCGTAGACGTGTGGACAAACGCCGGAGTGGCGATGGCTCAGATTCGTCTTCCGCGAGAAGCAGCAACTGGGCAGCCAGAAAGTCGGCTGGAGTGTTAACGTTGATAAAGGACGGCACTGGAAACCTAGCAAGTGAGTAGGGTGACTTAGCTGAGGCGAATAGTTCACCAATTGGGGCGTTGCCGGGGTTGTCGCTCATCGTCGCCGCCCTGGTTCGCAGGTAGTCGGTAGAGAATAGAGCCATTCCGGACCATAGGAGGCCCGTGTTCAAGGGAGCCGTTGGCCGTTCGACCAGGGAGAGACGGGAACCGATCCGCTGGACGACGCCTGCTGTGCGTGGCGCGTGACGAGGAGCCGGCGCACAGCCCAGGTAGATCCTGTGAGGATCGATGTCCGACGGTAGCTTGAGAAAAGGGTTGGCCGCGTGGACGATGTCGCTCAGAATAAGCAGGCAGTGACGGCTTTTGATTCGGCGCCTTAGGCTGAGCAAAGCGCTGATCGGACCATTCTGATAGGAGTCATTGCAGATTACGGAAACAGTGTTCCGGGTAGACAGGTCCAATTCCCGCAAGGCAGCCGAGAACTGGACCCGACACGGTGGAGTCGTATAGATGAGTATTCGGGAGAGACGGGTGTTCGCCAATTGAGCGATGGTTCGAAGAATGAGCGGACGGCCCCACGCAGGGAGCAACGCTTTGGGTATTAGTGAGCCTGCGCTCAATCGCGAGCCACTGCCACCAGAGAGTATGATCGCGGTCACGTCCTCCATTTCACCTCGCTCATCGCGAAACACCATCTGGCTGGAAGTCAGATAGGCTCTGTACTAAGGCACGAGCCACGGAAGCGACGTTTTCCTGGGTGAAGCCGAATTCGGCGGTGACATCAGGAACGGACCCAGACATTCCAAAATGATCTGTACTTATGATGCGGCCGACGGGGCCGACGTATCGGTGCCACCCAAGTGGGCAACCCTCTTCGACTGAAACGCGGGCTCTTATGTGGCTGGGAATGACACTCTCGCGATAGGCGTCGGATTGCTCTTCAAATAGTTCCCAAGACGGCATGCTGACGACGCGAGACGGAATTCCTTCGTTGAGCAACTGTTCAAAAACGCGAAGGCAAATGGCGACTGCGCTGCCGCTAGCCAGGAGCAGTACCAGCGGCGACTGCTCTGGGTCCTGTGCCAAGACGTAGCCTCCCCGGAGAAGACCGGACGCAGGTCCGCAAGTTGATCGGTCAATTGTCGGCAGCGCCTGCCTGGACAGCAAGAGAGCTGCCGGACGGTCCCGCAGTTGGGCTATGAGGCGCCATGCCTCAACGACTTCGTTCGCGTCGGCGGGGCGTAGAGTGATGAGGTTAGGCATCGCTCGGAGGGTAGCGAGTTGCTCGATAGGCTGGTGTGTCGGTCCGTCTTCTGACACAGTAATCGAGTCGTGCGAGAAGAGCACGACAACTGGAAGCCGCATAAGGGCGCTCAGACGCAATGCGGGCCTGCAATAGTCAAGGAATGCTAAAAAGGTTGAGCCAAAAGACCGAATTCCCGAAAGAGAAAGGCCGTTTAGCACAGCGACCATGGCGTGTTCGCGGCATCCGAAATGAAGGTTTCGACCTGCCGGGTTGGCTCCACTGAAATCGTCGGCCCCGTCAAACGTTAACCGGGTCATTGCGGCCTTTGCGAGGTCGGCAGATCCGCCCAGGAACCACGGCACCTGTTTGGCAATAGCGTTAAGCACTATGCCTGAAGCTGCGCGGGTAGACATTCCGGATGCGGAGGCGGCGAAAACCGGCAGGTCCTTGTCCCAGTCGACCGGAAGGTCGCGGCGGAGGATGCTTTTCAATTGACTCGCCAGCACAGGATAGGCCCGCTCGTATCCGATCATCATCGCGTCCCAAGCGGCCCTCAGCGAACGGCCTCGGGTACCCGCTATCTTGGTGAAGTGCGCCAAGACATTGACCGGCACGAGGAACGGAGTATCCTCAGGCCAGCCATAGTTCCTCTTTGTAGCCCGCGATTCCTCGGCACCCAATGGTTCGCCGTGAGCTGCGCTCGTATCTTGTTTGTTAGGAGCGCCATAGGCGATATGGCTTCGCACGATAAGCAAGGTCGGTCGAGTGCTCGGAGTTTGCACCAGCTTGAATGCACGGACCAGTGCTTGGAGGTCATTTGCATCGGCTATAGTTCTCACGCGCCAACCGGCGGCCCGAAAGCGGCCGGGCACATCCTCGCTCAGTGTAAGCGACGTTGAGCCGTCGAGTGTGATCTGGTTACTGTCGTAGATCCAGCACAAGTTGGAAAGCTGTAGGTGTCCAGCAAGGGATGCGGCCTCGCTAGAAAGTCCCTCCATGAGACAACCATCTCCACAGATCGCGTAGACTCTGTGGCGGAAAAGATCAAACCCTGGGCGGTTGAAGTACGCGGCCAACCACTTTTGAGCGATCGCGACTCCGACACTGATAGCGATCCCCTGCCCGAGGGGCCCGGTTGTTGCCTCAACCCCAGGAGTGACTCCGTATTCGGGATGGCCCGGGCACCGGCTGTTGAGTCGGCGGAGGCGCTTGAGTTGGTCGAGCGTAATTGCAGGCTCCACTGCGTTGGGGTCTGATGTGCCGGACACCTTGACCTTGACGCCTAACAGGTGGAGGAGTGCGTAAAGCAACGTGGATGCGTGACCGTTGGAGAGGATGAAACGGTCGCGATCAGGCCAAGACGGATCATCGGGGTCGTACCTGAGAAAATGCTGCCAGAGCGTGTAGGCAGCAGGTGCCAGAGCCATAGGCGCACCTGGATGCCCGGAGCCGGCGTGTTCGACGGCGTCTATGCACAACGTTCGAATCGCAGTAACGCAGAGCTCGTCGATACTCGAATCGCAGGTCTTCATATTTTACGCCGTAGGGATTCCTCATCATCGTACCAAGCAATTCTGCGCCGGATGATTTGATTTTGCACTGAAAGGGGCCATCCAGTAGTGGGGTCGAGCCACCCGCCATCTTGTAGTTGGCGGGGCCGACGGGCTTCTCGCCCCACTTCGATTCGATGGCCCACTGGGCGACCAGCGGTTGAGCATGGCACCCGGTTTCTGGCTCGAGGCGCACGGCGATCCGCGCCACCTCGTTGAGGCGGGTTTCGAGGTTTTCAATAGGTGATCAGTAGATAAAGGAGCGGTCGTCGCTCGTGGGCAACGGGACCGGCCACGCAAAAAGGCAGAGATGGTCGTAGGCCCAAAGCTTAATGGCTGGCAGCCCGAGACGGCTGGCGTTCACGAACTCCCGCATCCACGGCCAGGTGCCGTAATAGAGGCCCATCAGGTAACGGCAGTGGGCCTGGTCCCAGGCGAGTTCCTTCCACGGGTACGCGGCGCACCGGCTGGTCTGGTCAAGATTGTGGTTGATTCCTGGATACTGGTAACCCTCGATCAGGAACGTGTCAAACCCGGAGCCGGCGCGCGTCGTCCATTGGGACGGCAGGTTGATGTACCGCAGCAGTTTGCAGGTATCCGGGTCGTTCACGTCCATCGGCCACAGCAGTTCGAACACGGCAGAGGGGCACTGCGACAGAACATAGCTCTGGATCGCGGCCACGTAGTTGTACAGGCGCGTCCGGAGAAAGTTGGCATCGGCGTAGGTGTTGACCGAGGGATCGTCGTTCGGCGTGTGGAAAGTCGCCAGCGCGCGGCCGAGTGCCGACTGTGCGGCGGCCTGCGTGTCCGCGTCGTGAAACGCCATCCCGGACGCGTTCGCCAGGAACCACCAGAGGATTTCGCCGAACTGGAGTTTGGGCGTC
>Ga0182027_10016146_pt1 | contig 10217 bp, 4 predicted proteins | sample 712E1DmetaG_FD_121300 | JGI IMG/M metagenome (GOLD analysis project Ga0182027, IMG submission 121300) | Permafrost microbial communities from Stordalen Mire, Sweden - 712E1D metaG (Illumina Assembly) | ecosystem: Environmental > Terrestrial > Soil > Wetlands > Permafrost | place: Sweden... | reverse complement strand
GGCGAGCAACACGGCGGGCGAGCCGGCGAGGGCGCGGGCCACGGCCACGCGTTGCTGCTGGCCGCCGGAGAGCTGGGAGGGCAGATGCTTCGCGCGGTGGCCCATGCCGACTTTCTCCAGCGCCTCGTTGGCGCGCTGTTTGCGCTCGGCGGCGGGCATGCCGCGGTAGGTGAGCGGCAGTTCCACGTTTTCGAACACCGTCAGGTCGCCGATGAGGTTGAACGATTGGAAAATGAAACCGATCTCGCGGTTGCGGATGCGGGCGCGCTCGGCGAGCGAGAGGCCCTGCACCGGGCGGCCATTGAGCAGGTACGCGCCCTCGGTGGGCGTGTCGAGCAGGCCGAGGATCGAGAGCAGCGTGGATTTGCCGCAACCCGAGGGGCCGGCGATGGCGATGTACTCACCCTTGAGGATGTCGAGGTGGATGCCGGCAAGGGCGTGCGTCTCGACCTCGTCGGTCAGGAAGACTTTGGTGACGGCTTCGAGTTTGATGAGGGATTCAGAGGGCATTTTCGATTTTGGATTTGAGATTTTTGATTGGAAGGAGCGGCAAACGGTGGGCGGTGGCCTCTAAAGCAAGTTGCCTGCGGTCTGTTTCAGTTCAGTTTGATGCGGTCGTTGGCGTCCCATTGCGACATGTCGGAGAGGATCACCTTGTCGCCCGGTTTCAAACCGTTGACGATTTCGATCAGGTTGACCGAGCTGCGGCCGAGCTGCACCGGAGTGCGCGCGGCGTGCACGTCGTCGGCTTCGAGCTTGAAGATGCCCACCATGCTGCGCTCCTGGCCGAAAGCCGGGCGGCCGACGTAGACGACGTCGTCCATGCGTTCGAGTTCGATGGTGCCATCGACGGAGAGGGCGGGGCGCGCACCTTTGGGCAGCTCGCCGGTGAGGGTGACATCCACGGTGACGGTGCCGTTTTGCACGGACGGGTCGATGCGGGACACGCGGCCATCGACGAGACCGTTGCGCGTGTCGATCGAGGCGCTCTGCCCGATCAGAATATCCTTGGCCTGGGTTTCGGCGACCCGGATTTCGGCTTTGAGCCGGGTGGGATCGACCACGCGGGCGAGGTTGGCGCCGGGCTGGACCTGGGCGCCGACCTCGACGGGGAGCTCCTGCAATATGCCGGACATGTCGGCGCGCACATTGAGCGCGTCGGCGTCGTCACGGCGGAGTTTGGCCTGGGCGCGGAAGCGCTCGACCTGGGCCTTTTTCACCGCGAGCTGGGGCGCGATCGAGTCCTTGGTGAACGCGTAGCGCTTCTGCTCAATTTTGTAGTGGGTGTCGGCGTCGTCGGCCGCGACATTGGTCCGGCGGCGTTCGAGTTCGGATACGAGGCCGTCCTTGAACAGCTCGGTGTTCACGTCGGCCTGGAGGCGGGCCATTTCGAAACCGGATTTCGCGACCGCGAGATTGGCCTCGGCGTCGAGCACGCTGCGCTCGAGCTGCACGTTCAGGCTCACCAGCTCCGCCTCGGCGGAGGTGAGCTCAGACTCGGCGTCGACGGCCGCCTGAGTCACCGTGGGATTGCTGAGGACGAGGATCACGTCGTTGGGCGTGACGACGGCGCCGGGACGCAGGACGATGCGTTCGACGCGGCCCTGGGTGCGCGCGGCGAGCCAGCGGATCTCCTCTGGCACGAGTGTGCCGAGCCCGCGCACCTGGCGGGGGATCGTGCCGCGCTTCACCGTGTCGATCCACACGACATTGCGGTCCACCGTGGGGGCCGCCGGCTTGAGCCGCGAAACCGCGATGGTGATGCCGACCAACGCGACGATGCCGACGGAAGCGTAGATCAGCCGCTTTTTGCGTTTTTGTCGGGCAATATCGGGGCGCGCGATGTCCATGTTGGCCTCTCTAACGCAATGGGCGTGCCAGCTCGGTGATGATTGTTCAAAGCGCTCTGGTACAATAAATAAAACTATTCTCGTCCAACCGGCGTGGAGTAGGGGAAATCGCCCATGGGATTACGCCGTCCCAAAAACGGGATGGCGTCGGGCCGGGGTTTCGCGGTCGCTGGTTTTCGATTTCCTGGCGCGGTGCAGCTGCAACCGAATAAAATCGGACGGATTTGAACCACTAATGAACGCCAATTTTCGCTAATCCGATATTCGCGGCGTTTCGCATCCGCGGCTGATGTCGTTTTGCCCGGTATGTGAGCCAACCTTCTCTTGGGACGAGCATCAGACCCCGCGCCGTAACCGTCGCGGCTACACTTCCGGATTAGCGCCCATTAGCGTTCATTAGTGGTTAAAAATTCCCCGCCCGCCTTCCGGGTCCTTCCGTGAATTCCGTGAACAAGAACACCGCTGCTCTGCGGCCTCCTGTAAACCCAATGCCGATTTGGTTGCGGCTCCGCCGTGCTAGGACGAACTTGGTTTTCTGGGTGAAGCGGAACCGATACCAACCCTCACGCCGGCAGGCGGAGCGTGGCGATGCAGCCATGGGTGGCGCCGTCGCGATTCTTGAGAGCGAGCGAGCCGCCGTGGTTCTCGGCAATCTGGCGGCAGAGCACGAGGCCGATGCCGGAGCCTTCGGGCTTGGTCGTGAAGAAGGGCACGAAAAGGTTGGTGGCGTTGGCGATCCCCGGGCCGTCGTCCTCTACCGCGATCTCCACAAAGTGCGCGGTCTTTTTCCAGCCGATGCGCACGCCCGCCTCACCGCGGCCGGCGGTGCGTTGCTCGAGTGCGGCCTCGACGGCGTTTTTGATCAGGTTGATGAGCACCTGTTCGATCTGCGCGGCGTCGCAGGAGAGCGTGAGGTCGGGTCCGCCGAGGATTTGCACGGGCAGGCGCGGTTCGAGGGCGGCGGCGCGTTGCGCGAGCGGGGCGAGGGGGCAGGGCGCGCGCGCCGGTGCCGGCAGACGCGCGAGCCGGGCGTAGGCTTGCATGAAGCGCGCCAGACCGTCGGCCCGGGCGGCGATGATTTCGAGGCCGCTCTGCATGTCGGTCTCCCAATCGGCCGCCCGCTGCTGGCGGCGCAACAGGTCGCCGAGGCTGCCGGCGATCGATTTGATGGGCGCGAGCGAGTTGTTGAGCTCGTGACCGAGCACGCGTACGAGGCGCTGCCAGGCTTTGAGTTCCTCCTCGCGCAGGGCCTGGCTTAGGTCGGCGATCACCAGGAGCGCGTGCGCCCGCCCCCCTTCGCGAAACGTGGTCCGGCGCATGCCCCAGCGGCCGGTGCCGCCGGGGAAGGCGGTGCGTTCGAGGACGCGTGTGGTCTCGCCCTCAAGGTACTCGGCGAGGCCGATCTCGCCGGCGGTGCGCCCGAGGATGCGCTCGGCGGCTTGCGCGAGCAGTTCCTGGCCGGAGCGGTTGACCAGACGCAGCACGCCGCCGCTGTCGAAAGCGAAGACGGCCACGTCGATCTCCTCCATCACGGTGCGCAGCAGCGCGGTCGCCTCGAGCGCGCCGAGGCGTTGCTCCCGCAGAATGCCGCCGAGCAGGTTGATCTCGGCCATGGCGTCGCCCAGCGGATCGTCGCGGCGGGCGCCGCGGGCGCGGATGGAAAAATCGCCCTCGCGCAGCGCCGAAAGCAGGTTGGCCATGGTCTGCAACGGACGGACGACGCGCATGCGCACCGCTTCCGCGAAACCGAGCCAGCAGCCCACGACGAGCAGCGTGAGCGTCCATTGCACCTTGGCGGAATAGTCGCCCCACCAGAGAAAGCCCATGGCCACGAGCACCGCCGGCAAACCCCCGAGGAGAGTGTAGACGAAGACGGCCTGGTCGTGCGGGAGGCGGCGGCTGGCTTTAGGCATGAGGGGATGGATTGGCCGCAAAAAGGCGCAGAAAATCATGCGTCGCTCAGCGCGTATTTACGGATTTCGAGTTTGGGCGCGCCGCGGTTCAGGGCAAAGGCAGTTTCCCGCCCGCGATCCTGGCGCGGCGCAGCCGCAAACAAAGCAACGGAGTTGAGACACAGAGTACACAGAGACTTGGGTCGAGGGCACAGAGGAATGCATCTGCCTCCGTGACCTCCTTCGAACTCTGTGCCCTCTGTGACGAAAAATCATGTTCAGAAAACAAGATTCTGCGGGTGGGTAATACAGAGGAGGAAAATTTCGTCTTGCATGGGGGATCTTCCTTTTTGCGCCTCTTGCGCATTTTTGCGGCCCAAAAACTTACAGGTGATATTTTTCCAGCCGCCGGTAGAAGGCGCTGCGGCTCAGGCCGAGTTCCTCGGCGGCGTGCCGCGCGTTGCCGTTGCAGCGCGCCAGGGTCTTTTTGATGAGAAAAGCCTCCACCGCCTCGAGGCTCATGTCCTCCAGGTTCGGGGCGGCCTGGCCGGCGTGGAGCCCGAGATCGGCCGTACGGATCGCCTTGCCCGGCGCCATGAGCACGCCGCGCTCCACGGCGTGGTCGAGCTCGCGCACGTTGCCGGGCCAGGCGTAGGCGCGCAGGGCTTCGATCGCGCCGGCGTCGAAGCCGGTGATCGCCTTGCGGTAGCGGGTGACGTGCAGCTTGAGAAAATGCTGGGCGAGCAGTTCGATGTCCTCGCGCCGTTCGCGCAGCGGCGGCAGGTGGATCTGAATCGTGTTGAGCCGGAAAAGCAGGTCCTGGCGGAACCTGCCGGCGGCCACTTCGGCGGCCAGGTCGGCGTTGGTGGCGGAAATCAGGCGTACGTTGGTGCGATGGGTCTTCGACGAGCCCACGCGTTCGTATTCGCCCGTCTCGAGCGTGCGCAGGATCTTCGCCTGCTGACTGAGCGGGATGTTGCCGATCTCGTCGAGAAAGAGCGAACCGCTGTCGGCCAGCTCGAAACGGCCGGCGCGATCGGCCTTCGCGTCGGTGAACGCACCGCGCACGTGGCCGAAGAGCTCGCTCTCGAAAACGCCTTCCGGCAGGCCGCCCATGTTGACCGAGATGAAGGGATGGTCGGCGCGCGCCGACACGGTGTGCAGCGCCTGCGCGATCAGGCCTTTTCCGGTGCCGTTCTCGCCGGTCAGAAGGATATTGGCGTCGCTCGGACCCACGCGGGCGATCACCTCGAGCACCGGCCGCATCGCGGCGGATTGGGCGATCAGGTTGGGGCCGCCTTTGCCGCCGGTGCGCAGCAGCTGGTTCTCCTGCTCAAGGCGGCGGTAGGCGCGTACGGCGCTGCCGAAGGCGAGCTGGTTCTTGACGATCGCCAGCAGGCGCGGGTTGTCCCACGGCTTGGTGATAAAATCCTTGGCGCCGCGCCGCATCGCCTCGACCGCCAGGTCGACGCTCGCCCACGCGGTCATGACCACAATCGGCAGCGACGGGTCGAGCGTCTGCAGCCGGTTCAGGAGATCGAGCCCCTCCTGGCCGCTCGTCGTGTCGCGGGCATAGTTGAGATCGATGAGCGCAAGATCGTAGTCGCGCGCTTCCACGGCCTTCAAGACGGCCGCCGGCGATTTGGCGGTCTCGATCGTGTAGCCCTCGGGTTTGAGCAGGAGACGCAGGGCTTCGAGCACGTCAGACTGATCGTCGGCGATGAGGAGGCGGGGCGATGCAGCGTCAGGCATGGCAGCGAGAGTGAAAGCGGAAGGGAGAGTGAAAGTGAGGGTGAAAGGGAAAGGGAACGGGGAAGGAAGAGGGACTGAGGGACTGAGGGAGTGAGGGACGGGGACGGAAGGAGTTGAGGTTCGAGGTTGAGGTTTAGGTAGATTTCGAGGCGTGGGTCATGTGTCCCTTATCATGCCATTGCGCACCGGCCGGGGACGAGCGGCAAATTTGTCGATCGCCGCATAGGGCGATGGCGCAATGGCAAGTTATGGGAATGTTGTGCCCGGGATGTCGCACTGCGCGTGCCAAGCCGTATGCAGAATCACAAGACATTGGACTCTAATCGGATGAATTTTCCGAATCCGGTTGGAGCGGCCAAACGGTCCATGAAACCGTTCGCGGTTGGGATACGCGATTCCCACAAGTGGGACCGGGCAGGGCGATGGGCGCATTGTCCTGCCTCCCACCGTTCAAATTGACCACGGGGAGTCAGGAGCGGCAGAGCCGCAACCGAAGGCCGATCCGATTGGCCACAAAGATCGCAAAAAGGGTTTGGGCTTCGGCCGCAACCGTCCGCGCGCCTATAGGCGCGACGCAGGGTACAGCATTTACTCAGGATTTTTTGTGCTTTTTGTGGCCATCAATTCTCCGCGCCCCGCGAGCATTTTCGAAGATAGTAATACAGAGACTTGGGTCGAGGTCACAGAGGAACGCATCTGCCTCTGTGGCCTCCTTCGAACTCCGTGTGCTCTGTGACGAAAAATCGTGTTTGGTAAACAAGATTGCTCGAGCCCGGAAAAGAGAGCGGCGGTGGGGTTTTCCCACCGCCGTTCTATCTCAACTACAGCCCCTATTTCCAAGCGCCATTGGTGAGATGGCGCCGTAAAGCGTAAGCCGCGGCGGGCACCAGCTTCCCGCCGCGGCTAGGCAGCCAGCCTTAGCACGGATACACTGCAAATGCCGAAACTCGTTCCGTCGGTCGATTAGACCGGCGGCTACGTCGGCGTACAGCGTACCGTAATTCTCTGGTGTCGATTTTGGACGCCCGCACTTGCCGCTGGCTGGCCGGGTCTTCGCCTCGGACGGAGAACCGGTTGCGCGGCGCGCTGCGAACATGCCGGTACCCACAACCGGGCGGCACGCGAAAAGTAAACGGATTGAGACGGCTGGGTTTCATGACACGGCCAAGATCGAACCGCTTGGCGCTCCGGTCAAATGAGGGAATTACGCCAGTCGATGGGTATTAATACGCATGGAAGGCGATTCGCCGCTGGATTTTACAAATTTTCGGTCGCTCGGCGGCGGACGGGAAAACCGGAAAATACCAGCACCGGATGATCCCCTCAAAAATAGCGGACCATTTTGTTTGGCAGCGGGGAGGACGAAGTCCGACACGCTGCTAGCCGGAGTGTCGCCGGTTTGCGGTTACATCACCACAACGCCAGCCCCGCGGCGACCAACGGCGCCTGCATCAGGCAGAGAAAACCGAACCACGCCGCCAGCCCGCGGAACGTCCGCCGGTCCAGCCGGAGAAAGAAAAGCAGGAAGACCAGCGGCGGGATGAAGTAGCGCGGCTCGACGAGAAAAATCACCGCCGCCGGTACGCTGCCCACGAGCAGACTCAGCCAGAGCGCCGGGCCATGCGGCTGGCGGGCGAAGCCGGCGAGCAAGGCCAGCGCGACGAAGACCAGGTTCGCGCCCGACAACCACCGCAGCCACGGGTGCGTGTCGATCCACACCAGGGGCCAGTTGCGCAGCAGCGTGAAGGTGCAGTCCGGCCAGAACAGCTCGCGGTTCCAGACATGGGGATTGGCAAAGGTGGTCGCCAGGAAAGCGGTCGCGCCCGCAGCGAGGGCCGCGGCGAGGCTGGTCCGCACCGGGTGTTGCCGCCAGGTCTGGCCCAACCGTTTTATGGCGTGGCCCGCGCCAGCGATCCAGAGGGGCAAGCCCAACAGGGTGAATAGCACGCCGGCGAAGTGGAGCGTGGCGATATTCGGCCGGAATTGATTGCCGTGCTGGTCGCCCACCGTGAGCCGGCCGGCGATGACGGCCAATACGCCGGCGGCCACCATCGCGCCCAGGAGCCAGCGGCCGCGAATCCACGCACGGCTCAGCGCCGCGCGCCACAAGGCGAGACCGTGCCGGCGGGCCCGGCCGTCGTCTGTCGTGGGCCAGAGAACTTGCGACGCCTCCCAGGCCAGAATGAAGATTCCCCACACGAAATTGGTCTGGCGGAAAAAGCAGGCGACCGCGAAGAGCAGCGCGGCGCTCTTGCGGTAGCCGGCCAGATGCGCCCACCACAGGCACAGCACCCAGGCCAGCGCCGGCACGTCGCTGTACGCCATGGCGGTGAACGGTTGCATGACCGGCAGGAGCGCCAGCAGGAGCGCGGCCGGTCCTGGCGGTTGCCCGTGAAATCGCCGCCAGGCCGCGGCGAAAGCGAAAATTGCCAGCAAGGCGGTCGCGAGCGTTACCAGGCGTGCCGTCGTCAGGGAGGGATGGCCGAGACTCAGGCCGAGCACCAGAAAGTGATAACCGGGCAGCATGGGCATGGTGTCCGGATAACCGGCCTTCCCCTCGTGCAGGTGATAAATAATGCCCATGTGCCCGGCCTCGTCGCACAAACCTTCGGGCCGGACGCTGGCATAAATGAGAAACCAAACGATCGTGAGGCCGCACGCCAGGGCGAGGCACCAACGACTGGTCCGCTCATTCTGGCGGGAAGAAGCGGCTGCGGTGGAATCGAGGGCTGCGCTCACTCAGCACGCTTAAAGCCGAGCGACGCGCCTGCCCGCGAGCCGAAAGTGGCAACCCGGCCTCGAGAAGGGAGAGAAACGAGGGATGCGGCTTAGCCGGAACGATGCAGTTGCCGATGTAGGGCGGGGTCGCCGAACCCCGCCATTCCCCCAGCTCCGGGTACGACCGAGGGTCAGCTTGCGGACGGGCGCATCTCCCGATTGATGGTGGCGCAAGTGGCATGGGCATCTTGCCCATGTCCGAGGGCCTGACCTAAACCCACGGGCAAGATGCCCGTGCCACGGCGGACATCCAAGCGCCACCGTCAATCGGGAGATGCGCCCTTTACAGACGCGTTCCGCGTTCCCGGGTTTGCGGTTGCGATTTTGCGGTATTGGCTGCATTATCAACAAGGTTGCGACAATCGATAAGAGTGACTTAATTTAAGATGTGCAAAAATTGCCATTTCCTAGGAGGTTAGATGATGATTTCAGACCAATCCTGAAAGACATGTTTCGGTAAGATATTTGTGTTATATATTAATAAACAGAATATTAAGATATAATTGGTATGTGTTGGTGGTGGCAATCGGCAAAGCCGAATTAATGCCCGGTATGTGAAAGGATACTAATACTGAACATAGACGACCCTCGGTTGACAGTACCGAGCTTGATAGCATCCTAGTCGATCTTTTGTGAACATTGTTGCCTTATTAATTGTAGTGCCGCTGCTTACAGGGGCATGTCTATTGGCGGTCCGATCGGACAGGCTCCGCCGTGCCCTAGTGATTGCTGTCACGGCGCTTCTGGCTGCCGGCAGTATGGCATTGGCCATAAGAATATTCCCGAATGACTTAACGGCGCTCAGATTTCATCCCCACCTGATCAGTCTTGCGATGGAAGGGCTCGAAGTGGTGATGGCGGGGTATGTGATCTACATCGGATTCCGCCACCGGCAGCCCTTGATCGCCGCGCTGATGGCAGGGCAGCTCGCGCTGATGCTTTGGTTTGGTTTCCGGCACGGGGAGGGGTTGCACGTCGAACATCAGCTTCTGGTGGACAGATTCTCGATCATCATGGCGTTGATCATCGGGATCACGGGTGGGCTGATCTGCCTGTACGCGCTGGGCTATATGCGGGAATTCCACGAGGACCATCATACGGAGTTCAAGGACCGGCGGCCGCTCTTCTTCAGCCTGTTGTTCGTTTTTCTCGGCGCGATGTACGGCGTGGTGTTCTCGAACAACCTGATCTGGCTCTACTTTTTCTGGGAGGTCACGACGTTGTGCTCGTTCCTGCTGATCGGCTATAAACAGAACGAAGAGTCGACCGCGAACGCGTTGCTCGCCCTGAAATACAATTTGATCGGCGGGCTGGGCTTCGCGATCGCGATCGTGTGGTTTTTCCAGCGCAGCGGCAGCATCGAGCTGACCACGCTGATGCGGGCCGCGCCCGCCGTGGCACTCGGGCCGGCGGCATTGCTCGCTTTTGCCGGTCTCACGAAATCGGCGCAGTTTCCTTTCACCGGCTGGCTGCTGGGGGCCATGGTCGCACCGACGCCGGTCTCGGCCCTGCTCCACTCGGCCACGATGGTGAAGGCCGGCGTCTATCTGATCATCCGGCTGGCGCCGGTCTTGCAGGGATCGCTGGCCGGGACCGTCGTCGCGTTGGTCGGCGCGGTGACGTTCCTCGTCGCTTCGCTGGCTGCCATCGGCACGAGCGACGCCAAGAAGGTGCTGGCTTATTCGACGGTGGCCAATCTCGGGCTGATCGTGATCTGCGGTGGCATCGGCACGTATGAAGCGGTGTGGGCCGGCGTGCTGCTGATCGTGTTTCATGCGGTCGCGAAATGCCTGCTTTTCCTGTGTGTGGGCGTGATCGAACACAAGTTGCACAGCCGCGACATCGAGCAGATGAGCGGGCTGGTGCTGAAGATGCCGAAGATGTCGGTGATGCTGCAGATCGGCATCGCGGGCATGTTTCTCGCGCCGTTCGGCATGTTGATCAG
>Ga0182027_10016143_pt1 | contig 10218 bp, 8 predicted proteins | sample 712E1DmetaG_FD_121300 | JGI IMG/M metagenome (GOLD analysis project Ga0182027, IMG submission 121300) | Permafrost microbial communities from Stordalen Mire, Sweden - 712E1D metaG (Illumina Assembly) | ecosystem: Environmental > Terrestrial > Soil > Wetlands > Permafrost | place: Sweden... | reverse complement strand
CGGCGCTGGCCCAGTTGCGCGCGGCGGCGGAGTCAAATGGAGTCGTTGCGGCCGCAAACGCCGCTCCTTTGCCCGCAACTTTGAGCGTTGGCAGCGTGAGCCTTGTTCTCACTCCGCCGGAAGGGCCGGTGGCCGCCGGCTCCACGTTCAAGGTCCCGATCGTTTTGAATAATGGAACGGATATTGCGTCCGTTCCGGTGCAGATACAGTACGACCCGGCTAAACTCTCGCTGGTGAACGTGGACACCGGGGAGTTTCTGGGCCGGGATGGCCAGGCCGTAGCACTGGTTCATCGCGACGACGGGCCGGGCACGATCACCCTCAATGTCTCGCGTCCGCCGGGCGTAACCGGCGTGAGCGGAACCGGCGTGGTCTGCGTTCTCAGTTTCCAGGCCAAAGCCTCGGGCGAGAGCAACATGACCATCATTCGTGCGGCTGCGGTGAACACCGCCCAGCAGCAAACGCCGGCCCAGGGCGCGCGGGTCAGCATTCAAGTGAAGTAGGGAGCGGTGCGGATGAGCCCCATTCCGATGAGTCCTGCCCCGCCGATCCGGATTGAGCGCGCGCGCGAACGAGGGCTCACGCTGGTCGAGTTGATGGTGACCGTGGCGATTCTGGCCATCCTCGCTTCGGCGGCCGTCCCCATTGCGCGGTTCAAGGTGAAACGGGAGAACGAGCGTGTGCTCCGCCGCGATCTGTGGGAGATGCGCGACGCCATCGACCACTTCAAGGACGCGGCAGACAAGGGCGCTTTTCAGACCAAGATTGACAGCCAGAACTATCCGCCCGATCTGGAAACGCTGGTGAAAGGTGTGGATGTTCAGAGCAAGAAGCTCAGGTTTCTACGCAAGATTCCGGTGGACCCCATGACCGGAAAGGCCGAGTGGGGTTTGCGCTCGATGCAGGACGATCCCACGTCGGATTCCTATGGCGGGCAAAGCGTCTTTGACGTGTATTCCAAATCCCAGGGAACGGCCCTGGACGGCACCAAGTACTCCAGTTGGTAGGGAGAGCCATGCGCAGGACCGGCAGACAAAACGCGGGCTTTACATTGATCGAGCTGATGATCGTGATGGCCATTATCGGCGTGCTGGCTGTGGTGGCCGTTCCCAGCTTTGTGGGCGCGCTCAAGACAGCCAGGGAAGCCGTGCTGAAGGAAGACCTGCATGTGCTGCGGTCGGCCATCGACTCCTACACCATGGACAAGCAGAAGGCGCCGCAGTCGCTGGAGGATCTGATCCAGGAGGGTTATCTGAAAACCGTCCCCGTGGACCCGATGACCCACAGCAAGGATACCTGGGTGACCGACACCAGCGACGCCATGCATTCGCTGGACCAGACTGAACCCGGCATCGACGATGTCCACTCTGGCTCCTCAGAGGTCGGCACGGACGGGCAACCGTATTCCGCCTGGTAGCTTCCGCCGCCAGGAACGGCGTTCTACACTCAGGGTGATGATTCCCCACGAACAATCCACTATCGAACAGGAAATAGCAGCGGTTTACCGGCTTTACTCAGCGCTTGCGCGGGAGCCGGACCCGGAGTCTGGCTTGGGCGGTAGGCTGCTTTATGTCGGCGAGCTGGACCCGGCCGGCTGCCGGTTGGTGCGTGCCGCGAACATCGCCGGCGCCGCCTCTCTGGCGGCCTCGGCGGATGCCGTCGTTCAGAGGCAGGCCATCCGCGAGGGAGTGGCGGATTTCCTTGTGACCTCGCTCGACGAAGCACTGCGCATTTTGAAAAATGAGATTCGCAAGCGGCAAGCCGTGGCGGTTTGCGTAGCCGAGTCACCGGAAAAGATCATGCGGGAGATGGCCGAACGCGGAGTGCAGCCTGATTTGCTGGCTCCGTCTGCGGCAGGAGAGGCTGTTTTTCTGGCACTAGGAGCACGGCGCGTGGAAGCGGAGCCGGAGCGAGAGGGAAGGAAGTTTCTGGTGGTGGAGATTCCGGCGGTATGGGCGCAGCGGATTGCTGAATTCGAAGCTCTGATCGCGGAGTCTGTTGCTGCCGACGACTACGCAAATCGCCGCTGGCTGCGCCTCTCGCCGCGCTACCTGGGACCGCAATTGAGGCGGCTTCGCTCGCTGGAGTGCGACAAGGGGACGGCTGCGACGCTGATGAAAAGAATCATGCAGGCGGTTCCGGAATAAGTTTCAGGCGCAGAAGATAAATACTACTTTGCGCTTCCCGCTGTTTCGATCCGCGCCCATAATTCCTTGACGCCGTAGCCGGTTTTGGCGGAGACCGGGAGCACCTCGTCCAGTTCCAGCCCCTTTTTCAAGGCCAGCAGGTTGCGGGTGCGCTCGTTGCCGCTGAGCCGGTCGATCTTGGTGGCGACAACAGCGAAGTCGCGCCCGGCGACGCGCAGCCAGTCGAGCAATTGCCTGTCGCTCTGCTGTGCAGGGACGTTCGAATCCACCAGGCAAATGCAGAGCTTGAGCGTGGAGCGGATGGCGAGGTAAGGCTCGATGAAGGCCGGCCAGCCCGCCGAGATGGACTTCGAGATTTTGGAGTAGCCGTAACCGGGCAGGTCGGCAAAGACCAGCTTGCGCCGATTGCGTTGATCCAAAAGGGCGAAAAAGTTGATAGCCCGTGTGCGCCCCGGCGTCTGCGAGACTTTAGCTGCCTTCTCGCCTACGAGCGTATTCAGCAGGCTCGATTTGCCCACATTCGACCGGCCTAAAAAGGCAATCTCCGGCACATCCGGCGAAGGGAACTGCGCCGCATCGAGGACCGAAAGCATGAATTGGGTCGTATAGCGCATAGTTTGAGCAAGTCAGCAGGTCAGCGAGTCAGCCGACGCACGGACTGTGTTAACCGTCTTGAGAATACAGGACGGATGAGCCACCCGCTTTTGTGACTTTCCCGATGACTTCTACTGCGGGGCTGGTACGTTGCCCGTCATCTCCGGCGGAGGCACGGCGGCCAGCACATCGGTATCAGGGGGTATCGCCGAAGGCAGCGGGCCTTCCAGTGCCAGCGCAAGAACCTCGTCCATCGAGTCAACAAAGTGCAGCTTGATCGAGTTCTTGATGTTGTCCGGCAACTCTTCAATGTCTTTGTCGTTGGCGCGGGGCAGGATGACCTCGAAGATGCCGGCGCGCAGGGCGGCCAACAGCTTCTCTTTCAATCCGCCGATGGCCAGAACCTTGCCGCGCAGCGTGATTTCGCCGGTCATGGCAATGTCGCGTCGGACCGGAATCTTGGCCAGGGCGCTGGCCATAGCAGTGGCCATGGTGATGCCGGCTGAGGGGCCATCCTTGGGGATGGCGCCTTCGGGAACGTGCAGGTGCAGGTCTACGTTGCGATAGAACTCGCGGCTGAGGCCCAGCGCCTGCGCGCGCCCACGGATGTAACTGAGCGCTGCCTGCGCCGACTCCTGCATCACGTCGCCGAGCTGGCCGGTGATGGTGAGCTTGCCTTTGCCATCGAGCACCTGCACCTCGGTAGTGAGGATGCTTCCGCCGACCTCGGTCCAGGCCAGGCCTGTAACCAGGCCGACTTCGCTCTTTTCATGCACTTCGGAGTCGCGGAACTTGGCCACGCCGAGAAACTCGTGGATGTTCGCCGCGGTGAGTTCTTCCTTGTGCTTGATGCCGCCCTTGACTACCTTGCGAGCTACCTTGCGGCAGACGTTGCCGATCTCGCGCTCCAGGTTGCGGACACCCGCTTCGCGGGTGTATGAGCGGATGATTTCGAGGATTGCGTCGTCCTGGAAGACGACATTTTTCTCACTCAAGCCGGTTTGCGCGCGCTGCTTCTTGACCAGATACTGGCGGGCGATCTCCAGCTTCTCCTGCTCGGTATAGCCTTGCAGGCGGAGAACCTCCATGCGGTCTTGCAGAGCGGGCGGAATGGTGTGCATGACGTTGGCGGTGGCTACGAAGAGAACTTGCGAGAGGTCGTAGTCCACGTCGAGATAGTGGTCCTGGAAGGCGATGTTTTGCTCCGGATCGAGGACTTCGAGCAGGGCAGAAGCCGGGTCGCCGCGGAAGTCGGATGCCATCTTGTCCACTTCGTCGAGCAGGAAGACGGGGTTGCGGGTTCCGGCCCGCTTCATGTGCTGGATAATCTGGCCCGGCAACGCTCCGATGTAGGTGCGGCGGTGACCGCGAATCTCAGCCTCGTCGCGGATGCCGCCCAGTGAGAGCCGGACAAACTTGCGGCCGGTGGCCCTGGCGATGGACATGCCGAGCGATGTCTTGCCCACGCCCGGAGGCCCGGCGAAGCAGAGGATCGAGCCTTTGGGATTCTTGACCAACTGGCGAACCGCAAGAAACTCGAGAATGCGCTCCTTGATCTTTTCGAGGCCATAATGGTCCGTGTTGAGCACTTTTTCCGCGTAGTCGATAGAGCGGGTTTCCTTGGAGCGCTTCTTCCACGGCACGGCGAGCAGCCAGTCGATGTAGTTGCGGCTGACGGTGGACTCGGCCGACATGGGCGGCATAGCCTCCAGCTTTTTGAGCTCCTGGATGGCCTTGTCGAGCACGTCCCTGGGCATGCCGGAGGTCTCGATCTTCTTGCGCAGCTCGTCGAACTCGTTCTTTTCGCCGCGGCCCAGTTCCTTCTGAATGGCCTTGATCTTCTCGTTGAGGTAATACTCTTTTTGCGCCCGCTCCATCTGCCGCTTGACGCGGGACTGGATATTGCGGTCCAGGTCGAGCTTTTCGATCTCGACGTCCAGGACATCCGCAATCCGCGCCATCCGCGCCACCGGGTCGAAGATGCCCAGCAGCTCCTGCTTCTCTTCGATGCCCAGTTGCAGATTGGCGGCGATAGTGTCAGAGAGCTTGGCCGGCTCGTCCATGCGCACCGTGGCGATGATGGTTTCGTAGTTGAGCGATTGCTGCAGCTTGACGTACTGCTCAAATAAGCCGGTTACGCGCGTCATGAGCTGCTCGGCGGCAGGAGTCATCTCGAAGTCGGTCTTGCCGGTGCGCACCGTGGCCACGAAAAAGCCGTCGCGGTCGTTCACCTCGGTGGATTTGGCGCGCTCCACGCCCTCTACCAGCACCTTGATATTGCCGTCGGGCATCTTGACGCTCTGCACGATGTTGCAGATAGAGCCGACCTGGTAGATGTCCTTGGGTTTGGGCTCGTCGATCGATGCGTCGTGCTGGGTGGCGAGAAAGATCTTATGGTCGCCGCTGAGGGCCTCTTCGAGGGCGCGGACGCTGGACTCGCGGCCCACCACGAAGGGCGTCATCATGTACGGAAAGATCACCATGTCCCGGATGGGCATCATGGGCAGCTTGCGCGCTTCGGTCTTTTCGCGGGATGCGGTCATATTGCCCCCTGGGGATTGGACGCGCGATGGCAATTCCTGTCACGGGATGGCCGCGCGGCTTGTCTTCAGATTGTACAGCGGAAACGGAATCAACAGCGAATGACGCGATTTACAATTCACTATGGCTACAAGCCGACGAAAACAACAAAATTTCTCTGCTTATAAGCGGAGACGATAAGCGATTTGGTCTCGATTGATAAAAATGACGGGTTGGAAACAGACGAAAACCAACGAAATGACGGGCTGTATATAGACGAATACACTCAAAAGTCACAATTAATAAGCGAAAGAGCGAGCAAAAAGCGTGTTTTTAGGGTCGAAAATGCCAGCATTCAGTCGCACTCGCTGCCGGGAGCGCAAGTGCGGGCATCGTCTCGCAATGCCAATCTTGTATCATGCCAGTCGAAGGAGCCCCACATGCCTGAACCAAAGATTGCACAAAAGAGCCCCTATCCCGTGGAGGTGGAGGCGGGAAAAAGTTATTTCTGGTGCGCTTGCGGCCTGAGCGTCAATCAGCCGTTTTGCGACGGCAGCCACAAGGGCAGCGGCTTCACGCCCGTGAAGTTCGAAGCAACAGAGTCCAAGACGGTGTATTTTTGCGGATGCAAGCACACAGCGCATCCTGTAATGTGCGATGGGAGCCACGCGAAGCTCTGAGGCGGATCAAGCACTGTTTACGACGGGAAGTCGAGGTTGGGGTTCGTGCTATCCCAGGTCCGAGAATCCGGACCTCCACCCACGGACGAAGACCAGTCCGCGGGGACCCCGGACCTCCACCCCACGGACGAAGACCAGTCCGCGGGGACCCCGGACCTCCACCCCACGGACGAAGACCAGTCCGCGGGGACCCCGGCTCCGGGTCACCCGCCGAATAACATAAAACGGGACTAAAAATTAATTAGAAGGATTCCGGCCATCATTTCCGTTTTTCATAATATCCCTCCCCTAAGGGCCCATTCGAGGCGATCGAGGCCTCAGTACGATGAAAAACGCAGTTGATCGTTCTTCGATCATGGGCGATTCCGCATCTGTGAGTTGCCGCGCCGCAACAACTTCACTCAATCAACTAATCCGCATCGGGGTGCTGATGCTGATGGTCGCCGTCACTTCCATACCGTCAGGAGCACAGAATATTTCAACGTTGAACTTCGGCCCGTCTACCCCGATGAGCATTACCGGTATTACTGCAGGGACGGCCACTCTGATCGCTTCCACCACAGCAATGAGCAGCGCAGAGCAGAATTATCCGAAACATCCCGAATGGAGTTGGTATATCAGCGGCGGTGCGGCACTGGCCTGCATTCTGTTCTGCGGCTTCCGCCGGATCTTGCAGTTTAGATTGCGGTGGTGGAGGTGACACGGAGGCATTTGGGATAGAGGTGGAGTGAAACGGGCGGGTCAGTTTGGGTTCGTGCTGTCCCAGGTCCGAGAATCCGGACCTCCACCCCACGGACGAAGACCAGTCCGTGGGAACCCCGGACCTGGGGCACCCAGGGAGCCATGCATCAAGGAAATTACCTACAAGCCGCCGGCGAGCGTTCTGACCGCATAAAGCGAGTGATGCGTCAGGATGTAAAGTGTACGGCGATCTGCCCCGCCGAAGATCAGATCAATCGGCCGCTCGGGCATTTCGACTCTCTCCACCAGTTTTCCATCTGGACTGTAAACAAGAAGCTGGCCGGCAGAGAGATAGATGTTTCCATGAGCATCCTGCGCGAGGCTTTCTCCACCCTCTTCGGCAAAGATCTGAAGGTCTTGAATTGATCCAGACGAAGTTACTTTTCCCTTGTAAGTCTTTTGCTCCCCTTCTTCAGTTACATAGAAAGGACGGCCTAAAACTTCTTTTTGCAAGCTGAGGCCTCGCAGTACATCGGACATCTTCGTGCCCCAGGGCATATAACCTTTCACGAAATTATCTCCAGAAGAAATAAAAGTGCTGCCGTCGGGCGAAAGAAACTGCCAGGGTCTATCCCGCGAAAAATCTCTGAATGCAAATACACCCGCGGGGCAGAAGGCGGTCATGCCGGGGCGATCCTGCGCCGCTTGCGGCTCCAAAACGGTGATCTGTTCGTCGGGCGCATCGGGCCTGAAAGAATAGACTTTACCGGTGCCACTCCGTGAAACCACCAATAGATCACCAGCCTTGTCAAATGCAAGATTTTCCGGTTCAAGCGGGCTGTTGCGCACTAACACAGCTTCCTGATTCTTTGCCGACCACTTATAAATACGCTGCCAGTGCGCATCGACAAAGTACAGGGTTCCGGCTGCATCTACCGCGGCACCGGAAATGTTGAAGAATCCCGTCGCCAGCCGTTTCACCCGCGCATTGGGCTCCAGCACCGTTGAGGCTGCGATGGGCTTGGGCGCAACGGGTATTCCCGGCAGATCGAGATTGGCAAACTCGCGCGCACGCGCCTCGGCATGATGCGTTTCATCGATCACCGAGTTATCGAAAGACGCCTTACTGTTGCTGTCAATATGCACGTTGCGGAAGCGGATGCCGCTCGACTCTGAGACGCGAACAGCGGTGGGAAACGGCTGATAGCTGCTAATAACGCGGTACCCGTGGTAGTTGGCAATGGTGATGTTATGCGAGCGCGTGATCTCAAGCGGCAGCGTGTCGGTACCTTCGCCGCGCTCTTCCTCAGTTTGCAGCGCGTCAATTTCCCAGTTTGCCACGCGATCCAGGCGAACTTCATTGCGGACGTGATGCTCGCTCGATAACTCATAAACAAAACCCGGAGTGGAGGTATTCGAGATGTAGAGTCCGGCCTGGGCAAACGTGCTCGGCGTCCAGATATCCGCAAAGACGCCGCCGCCGCCGTTGGTAACCCATAAACTGGGATATTGCGCATCCCAACGATAGTTCGGATTCGGATCGGCGGTGTGCGTGTTGTTATAGGGGTTCATCCGCGTGCCGTCGGCGGCATTGGTGCCGTGGCCGCCAAGAAAGCGCACATCGTCCATCAGCGAATCGGCGCCAGCCATCCATAGAGCACCCACGGCGCGGTTATTGATGCCGCCGGTAAAAAGCCCAATGCCAGTTACGATGTTATGTCCGCCTTTTGGAGCTTCCAGCAGCGCATGTGGTCCGCCAAGCCCCTGGAATGCCGGCGTTTCATCGGCCAGGTCGAACTGCGTCAAGCTGGGGTGCAGACCGATGAGCACCGTATCGGGACGAAGGCGAATCGTGTTTGTCACAAGATACCGCCCAGCCGGAATATAGAGCGTTCGATGATCAGCGATTGCCTTCTGAATCGCCGCTGTATCATCAGTTACGCCATCGCCTTTGACTCCCAAAGTCAGCAGGTTAACCCATGTATCGGCGGGCGGCAGGGCCGCAATAACATTGGCTGAAGGCGGCGGCAACTCCTTGACTACATGCGCATCGAAATTAGTCCGAATCGCGCCCGGATCTCCGGCTTTGTTCATAGAAAGCCCATGCGAGAAGGATTTCACTTCATAACTCTCGCCCGGTCCTGCTATCTTTATTCCCGTTTCGCGCAAGAAGGCAAAGGTTTTTACCTGGCGGCAGGCAATATCTTTCAGGTTGATTTCGGTGCGGGGATTGTTTTCGTTGCCAAAGGTAATTGCCGGTCCGCTAATATTTTCAAACCGGGAGTTCGTTACCCATAACTCTTCGGCATAATGCGGCTCGATGTTGATGGCTTGCGGAAGATTGCGAAAGGTGTCGTGAATCAGCGTCAATCCTGCTTCGTGCTCGAGGATCGCTGCTTCGCTCTGGCCTTCAAATGTGGAATCTATCAGAGTGAATTGCCAGCCGGGAGAAGGTTTATTGGTTATGATGCCGTACTGACCGCCGATGAAATGCAAATCCTCGGCCTCATTGCCAATGTCCTTGAGCGCCGCGAGTCCCGAGCCGATATGAAAGTCGATGTGGGCCAGATAGCAGTGCTGCGCAACATGAAAGCGAATGGCGACAGCGGCTGGATTTCCCTGGACGATCTCGAAATCGACATTGCTCATCGCGGAGTAAAACGTGCCGGCATTCGCATCGGAGATGGCAGGGTTCAGCGGAACCGTTCCCTCGATCGGGTCGGGAACCCTGCCGGTTGAAGAGTCGATTCTGCGACGCTGCCCTGCACGCCCGCCGGCGAAAAGAAACATATATCCCAGGCCTTTTTGAAAGCCAGGAGTGTTATCTGCCAGCACGAAGACCGGCCGCGTGGCTCCATAACCGATAACTCGCACCGACGGCCACACATAGATGGTTTGCGTAATTCGATAGCGGCCTTCAGGGATAAAGAGAATGCCCTCGCCGTGCTCGGCGGCCTTATCGATGGCCGACTGAATAGCGGCGCTATCATCGGTTACTCCATCGCCACGAACAGAAAATGCATCTTTGGTCAGGTAGATGGCCTTCGCATCCTGGAGACGCGTGGGGTAATAGGAAGCTCCCAAGGCAGGAATCGCAAACCAAAGCAAAATGATTCCCAACAGCGCAGTTATCTTCATAGCTCTCCCATCAGCGTAAAAAAACAAAACCCTCAAACTGGAGTTACCAGGATGCGGGTTTTGTCCGGTTCAATTCTCAGATAAATCGTCAGCCGGCTTTTTCCAGCAGACACAACGACAGGTCGCGGCGCTCGACCATATCGCTGGTGATTTCCAGGTCGCGGGCGCGCTTGCTGTTGGGCAGGTGGAACATCAGGTCGAGCATCAGCTCTTCAAGGATCATGCGCAGGCCGCGTGCGCCCACCTTGCGCGCCAGGGCCTCGCGGGCGATGGCACAGGTGGCTTCGTGGGTAAAGTGCAGGCGTACGTTCTCGTACTCGAAGAGGCGCTGATACTGCTTGATGATGGCGTTGCGGGGCTTGGTGAGAATCTCGATCAGCGCCGCTTCGTCCAGCTCGTCCAGCACGCCCATCACCGGCAGGCGTCCGACAAACTCGGGAATCAGGCCGTACTTGATG
>Ga0182027_10016141_pt1 | contig 10218 bp, 6 predicted proteins | sample 712E1DmetaG_FD_121300 | JGI IMG/M metagenome (GOLD analysis project Ga0182027, IMG submission 121300) | Permafrost microbial communities from Stordalen Mire, Sweden - 712E1D metaG (Illumina Assembly) | ecosystem: Environmental > Terrestrial > Soil > Wetlands > Permafrost | place: Sweden... | reverse complement strand
TATGAAAAGTACATTCTCGATACGCACGACCATCCGGTGATCGATCCGGTGTGGGAGCTGTATGCGCGAGCCATCGAACGCTGCGGGCCGACGCCCACGTTGCTGGAGTGGGATGACCATATACCCAGCTTCGACGAGGTGCATGCGGAAGCGAAGAAGGCGGAGCGGTATCTCGAACAGTACGCGGGGGCTTTGGTGGAGGAGGCGCGATGAACCCCGAATCCATGAGTCTTGCTCAGTTGCAGCGCGAGATGGCCGCGGCCGTGATGCTGCCGCTGACGGCGAACGACCACCCCAGCGACGAAGACCTGTCGCTGGGGACCCCGGAAAAGCGGATGCGTGCCCAAGCTGCGGACGGGCGCAACATGAGCGCGGTGGCCGAGTCGTTTATTGCGCCCAACAGCCGCCTGACCGCCTTCGAACGCCTGGAAATTTACAACCGCCAGTACTGGTTTCGCGTGCTGGGCGCGCTGGCCGAAGACTTCTCCGCGCTGCGGGCCGTTGTGGGAGGCAGCGCGTTCGAGAGATTGTCCATTGCTTACCTGACGGAGCATCCCAGCCGGTCGTTTTCACTGCGCAACCTGGGATCGAAGCTGGCGGAGTGGCTGGCCGCCCATCCGGAATATGCCGGACGGCGCCGGCGGCTGGCCGTTGACGTTGCGCGCATCGAATGGGCTTTTGTGGAAGCCTTCGACAATGCGGAGCGGACGCCACTGACCCTGGACCAGATTGCAACGCTGGACGCCGGCTCGCGGCTGGCGCTGCAGCCGCACCTGCGATTGATAGCCCTGGACTATGCGGCGGACGAGCTGGTGCTGGCGCTGCACGATCGGCAGAAGCGCGACATAAGCGAGGCAGGCATGGAGCACGACGGCGGCCCGGAATCGCCAGTAAAGCTGCCGGGGCTGCGCCGCCGGCCCATCTGGCTCGCGGCCCATCGCGTGGAGCTCTCGGTCTATTACCGCAGGCTCCAGCGTGAGGAGTTTCTGACGCTTGCGGCCATCCGCCGGGGCTTGCCGCTGGCCGAGGCGCTGGAGGCGGGTTTCAAGGAATCGCAAACCCCGGAAGCACGCCGGGCGCAACGGGTCCGCGCGTGGTTTGCCGACTGGGCCGAACTGGGCTGGATTTGCGCACCCGATCTCGACGGGCTGGTTTGAGAAACAGGGAGACAGAATGCTGAAAATCGTCGATGCGGTGAGGGCTGCTTACCTGTGGCTTGTGTCTCTGGCCAGCTACGCGCAGAGCCCTCTGCTGCTGCTGATCCGGCTCTACTGGGGCTGGCAGTTTATGCAGGACGGTTGGGGCAAACTCACGCACCTGGACCGCGTGACTCAGTTCTTCACCAGTTTGAACCTTCCTGCGCCGGGCGCGACTGCTATGTTGGTCGCCCTTGTCGAGTTGGCCGGCGGCTTGCTGTTCACAATCGGCCTTGCATCAAGGCTGGTCTCGCTCGTTCTCTTCGTCAACATGACGATGGCTTACCTGAGTGTGCCCGACGACCGGGTCAACTTCTTCCACATCCTTTCCAAGCCAGACGATTTCTACGGCGCCACACCTTACACCTACTGGTTCGCCGCTTTGTTGATTCTTGTGTTCGGGCCTGGGGCCTTTGCTTTGGACTGGCTGATTGGGCGGCTGGGTGATTTCTCAGAGAGGGCCACGCCCAAGGCGTATTCACAGCTGCCTTGACCGTTTTGGCATTCGCCAGGTGGGAAGAGCTAAACGGAACCCGCACACGCTTCAGGACGATTCTGTCTCCCTCAACACTGCCGTAGCCCAATCCGGTGCGGTATCATAAGCACCGCAATCATCCTTTTATGGGGCGTGGGTAAGATGCGAATAGTCTACGTGCTCACATCGCTGGGCATCGGCGGAGCGGAGCGTCAGGCGCTGGCGCAGGCTGAGCGCATGGCCAAGCGCGGCCATAAAGTAGCTATTCTGGTTTTGCGTCCCCGCCTGGCCGAAGAGTGGCCCACCACGCTCGAAGTTGTGCACCTGGATATGCGCAAGCGCCCTTCGAATATGCTGAGGGGCCTAGCGCGGGGGCGGCGCTATCTTCTGGAATTTAAACCAGATCTGCTGCACAGCCACAGCTTTCATGCCAACCTGGTGGCCCGGTTGCTCAAGGTGCTGATTCCCTCGACGGTGGTTCTCTCGACCGTGCACAACGTGTATGAAGGCGGTTGGATGCGGATGCTGGCCTACCGCTTGACCGATGGCTTGAGCCGTCGCACTACCGCTGTCTGCGAGGCGGCGGCGGGCCGCTTCGTGCGCCTGAAGGCCGTGCCGCAACACAAATGCGTTGTGGTGGCGAACGGAATTGAAACTGCGAAACTGACGCCCGATCCAGAGCGCAGGGCGCGCATCAGGAAGCAAATGGGCGTGGCCGGCGAATTTGTCTGGATGACGGCCGGCCGAGTCGTTCGGGCAAAGGATTATCCCAGTCTGCTGCGAGCCTTTGTGCGGGTGTTTGCGATCCACCCCGATGTGCAACTGTGGGTTGCAGGGGCGTCGACTGCCGAAGACATGGAGCGGCTGCACACGATGACGGTGGTTCGCGGTTTGGGCGATGCTGTGCGCTGGCTCGGGTTGCGGCGCGACCTGCCCGCATTGTTGGACGCCGCCGATGGGTTTGTGCTGGCGTCCGCCTGGGAGGGGATGCCACTGGCCCTGGGCGAGGCGATGGCCATGGAGAAGCCGGTGGTGGCCACCGATGTTGGCGGCACGCGCGAGTTGGTGGGGGACGCGGGCGCGATTGTGCCGTCGAGGGCTCCGGATGCGCTGGCTACGGCCATGCTGGACATGATGCAACGAACCCCTGAATACCGTCACACGCTGGGTGTGGCGGAGCGCCGTCGCATTTGCCTGAAATTTAACATGGAAACCAAGGCAGATGAGTGGGAAGCGCTCTACCGGACGGTATTGGAGTGCAAATCATAACCCGAACTGCTTCATGATTCATCGTGATAACCTAATCTGCAAACCAAGCGGACTGCCGTCCCGGCCGCAATGAGCGGCATCGCGGAATGGCATGGAGGAAGTGCAGTGCGAAGAGCAATTGCCTGGGGAATGGTGTGCTGCGCCCTGGAAGCAGCGACAATGGGCATGGGAGCCAAAGTGGCGAACGCGCAGCTAAAACCCGCACAGAATGCGGTCCAGGTGCTGGATCACGGCTGGCAATTCCGGCAAATTACAGCGGGTGCGCAGGAGGCCGAGAGCGGCTGGATGGCGGCCACCGTCCCCGGCGACGTTCACCTGGATCTGCTGGCCAACAAGAAGATTCCTGACCCTTACTTTCGTGACAACGAATCCAAGTTGCAGTGGATTCAGAATGAAAGCTGGGAGTACCGGCTGAACATCGACGTCACGCCGGCATTGCTGGCGCGGGCTAACGTGGACATGGTCTTTGACGGGCTGGATGCAGCCGCAGAGGTATACGTGAACGGCGCCCAGGTGCTGACCGCCGACAACATGTTCCGGGTGTGGCGCGTGCCCGTGAAGGGCCATTTGCACGCAGGCAAGAATCTGCTGCGCGTGATCTTTCCGTCGCCTATCAAGGCGGCAGCGGCGGCGGCGGCCAGCGACGCATTCCGGCTGAAGTCGAAGGTCGCGGACAAGACCTATATCCGCAAGGCGGCTTATGAGTATGGCTGGGACTGGGGGCCGACCTTCGTGACCAGCGGCATCTGGCGGGCGGCGCGTCTGGAGGCCTGGGACAAGGTGAGGATCGCGGATTTTGCCATTCGCCAACGCGACGTGAGCAGGGAAGTGGCTCACCTGGATGCTGAGGTCGAGGTAGAGGCGGCAAGCGCAGGCCAGGCTTATGTGAACGTGCAATACACCAACAAGGGCAAACCGGTGACGCATACCAAATCAGTATATGTTCATGCCGGGCGCAACGTGATCGATCTCCCAATCCAGATCCTCCAGCCCAAACTCTGGTATCCGGCTGGCTATGGCGAACAGCCTTTGTATGAGTTCACCGCGCAGGTGGGCACGAGCGCACGGGTGAGCGAGGAACGGAAGACGAAGGCTGGGCTGCGCTCCATCGAGCTTCATCGCGTTCTCGACAAATGGGGCCGGTCGTTCGAACTGGTGGTCAACGGCATCCCAGTCTTTGCCAAGGGCGCGGACGTGATTCCCTTCGACAGCTTCCCCAATCGGGTGACCACGGCCGACTATCGCCGCATTCTGGAGTCGGCGCGGGACGCCAACATGAACATGATTCGCCACTGGGGCGGCGGCTACTACGAGACGGAGGAGTTCTACTCGATCTGCGATGAGCTGGGGCTCATGGTTTGGCAGGACTTCATGTTTGGAAATGACTGGCAGCCGGGCACCTATGCCTTCAAGCAAAGTATTGAGGCTGAAGCCGAGGACCAGGTGAGGCGGCTGCGCAATCATCCCAGCATCGTGGTATGGTGCGGCAACAACGAGACCGAGGAGGCAATGAAGTGGCCTCCGCGTCCAGGGTTGCCGGAGGACGTCAGATATTTCATGTGGCAGGACTACCTGACGGAGTTCAGCGGCATATTGCCCAGGGTGGTGGCCCGGCTGGATGCGGAGACGCCCTACTGGCCCAGCTCGCCCAGCGCCGACTATGAAGCAGTATCACCGGTCTTTCATTCAGGCGACGATCACATCTGGGACGTATGGCACGGAAGAGTGCCATTCTCGACCTACGAAAGCCACCATTCGCGTTTTGTGACGGAGTATGGCTTCCAATCGTTTCCTGAGATGAAGACGATCGAAGCATTTACGCAGCCTGAAGATCGTACCGGCATCTTTACGCCGGTGATGCTTGCCCACCAGAAGAACGATGAAGGCAATTCGATTATCCACGACTATCTGCTCAAGGATTATCCCGAGCCCAAGGACTTCACCAGCTTCCTCTACGTGAGCCAGGTGCTGCAGGCAGAGGGGATCAAGATCGGCGCGGAGCACTTCCGCCGCAGCCGTCCGGAGACGATGGGGTCCATCTTCTGGCAGTTGAATGACTGCTGGCCGGTGGCCTCGTGGTCGTCGATCGACTACTACGGCCGCTGGAAGGCGCTGCAATACTATGCGCGGCGTTTCTATGCGCCGATTCTGGTTTCGCCGCACGTCGAGGATGGCTCGGTGAAGGTTTATATCGTCTCCGACAAGACTGAGGCGCGGGCGGCCACGCTGCGCACGCGGCTGATGAACTTCGACGGCAAGGTTTTGCTGGAAGAGTCACACGCAGTACAAGTCGCGCCTCTCACAAGCAAAGTTTATCTCGACTGGCCTCTGAAGAAACTTACCGATGCGGGCGCGGCGGACACTTCGCGGGTGTTTGTCGTTGCTGATCTGAATGCCGGTGGCGCGGAGATCTCGCGCAATCTCATCTATCTGGCGCCGGTGAAAGAGATTCACCTGAAACCGGCTGCGCTGAAGGTGGAGACCGCGGGCGCAAGCGGGAGTTATAAGGTCCGAATTACTTCGCCGGTGCTGGCGCGCAGCGTCTATCTCTCCTTTGGCAATCTGGACGTTACGGTCTCAGACAATTATTTTGACCTGCTGCCAGGAGAGACGGCAGAGATCACAGCCACGAGCGCTGTTTCACCGGATGCTCTGAAGGCACAGTTGAAGGTCATCTCGCTTACCGACGCCTTTGCGAATGGCAATCAGGCTGCTGCGGTGACGGCGGTCCGCTAAACAAGAATAAGCGGACCGAAGCATTGCGCTCCGGCCCGCTGAAGTTTGCACGCAGTCGATCAGAATGAGAACGTTGTCTGGAAGAAGATGCGTCTGGCCGCCGAACCGGAGGAGAAGATTCCACCTGCCAAGCTGGGTGACCTGCCAAACTGGCTGCCTGGGCCGTACAGCCCCGTGCTGGTATTCAGCGTAGGGATCACGCTTCCCACCGGCTGGCCATAGTCGATGTCGTTGAACAGGTTCATCGCCTGAGCATTGAAGGTCAGCGAGTATTTGCGGCCCGTATTGGCGGGGCCAAACATTCCTCCGCGGCCTCCACCGCCGCCAAAAGGGTTACCGCCCATACCTCGACCGCCCCCGCCACCACCTTGAGGCGGTCCTCCAGCGCTGCCCGCTTCAAGCTTAGGCCCGAATCCGAATGCACGGCTGACGCGCAGGTTCACGGCGACCGCTGCCGGCCCGGTACCGAGATTCATTGGGATCGGCGTGTAGCTTTGGCCCGGCCCTGCAGGATCGGTGTTCAGGCAGCCAAACGAGGATTGCGCGTAAGCTCCTGTGTTGGAGCTTCCGCAAGATGAAGGGTCGGCGAGCGACGGGCGGTTGTTAAAAAAGTTGTCGCCGGTCAGGTCGTTGGTAGTGGTAATGTTGAAAGGCTTGCCCGACTGCGCGATCAGGAATGGATTGAAACGAATGGCCCAGGGCCCCTGATAGTTTGCCAGCAGGAAGACTGTGTTGCGCGAGGCATAGCCGGCGCGGCCGTAGTCCTGACTCAGGTTATAGGAGTTGGAGGCGTTCGATCCGTTGCCACCGTCGGAGTTGGCCACAGTGAAGTTATAGAAACCCATCATGCTGAAGTTGGGGGAGAAGCGCGCGTTAGCGTTCACGATAATCTGGTTCTGCTTGAAGACCGCTTCAGGATAGAACTGATTTACGATGCCTTCGGAGGGATTCGGCCGGGTGAGAGGAGAAACATTCGGTTCATACGCATTTGAGTCGCGCGTCACAAACTGATGCACGCCGAAAGTGTGCAGATAGGTGAACGTAAGAGTGGTTGCCTTATTCACCTGACGCTCCAGGCTGGTTCCAGCCTGTTGGGAGTAGGGCGAGTGGTAGTGGGGCGCTACCTGGTAAACGGTGCTGGTGCTGGACGTCGTGCCTGCGCTGGATGGGACGCATGAGGACAGGTCACTGGGCAGGCTGTCGGGGTTGAAGCACGTTGGGTTGGTGATGGTGGTCTGCGTTTGTCCGTTGCCATTGAAACGCTCGGCCAGCAAAAGGTTGTCGGTTACGAAGCGGTCATAGAAGATGCCATAGCCGCCGCGCAGCACGGTTTTGGCCTGCTTGGAATCTTTGTGGCCGTCGAGGGCGTAAGCGAACGCAACGCGCGGAGCCCAGTCGTCGTGATCGGCGATGTGATTCTGCGTCTCCCAGCGGATGCCGCCGGAGATGGTCAGATTCTTGTTGGCCTTCCAGTCGTCCTGGAAAAACAGCGCCGCGTCAAAAACGTTGGCGAGTGCGGCCTTCGGGCCTGTGGTGTATGACAGCTTGGTGGGTGCGTTGGTGGTTCCGCATAGCACGGGTGAATTGGAAGTCGTGGTGGTTGGGCAGGCGACACCGTTGAACAGATTGAGCGCGCCTACATAATCTGCAGGGGTGTTGAAAGTGAATGAGCCATTGAAGTTGGCATCAGTGGAATTGGCGTCGCGGTTGTCGCGCAGGCGGGTGCCAAACTTGATGGCATGGGCGCCGGCGGATATGGTGGTGATGTTCTGCAACTCCATGTGATGGGTATGATCACTTTCAGTCTGTCCCGAGTTACCGCCTCCTGAAAAGGTTCCCGGCACCGCGATCCGCGGAGCCGTGCTCACGGGCGTCGACGAGTCGTAATCGCGAAGATATTGGAAGCGGGTCTCATTGACGATGTGATCGCTCATGACCCACGAGTCGCTCAGTTGGACGGTGTTTTCAGTTGAGGTGGAACTGGTAGACTGCGACGGCAACGAAGTGGAACCAATGTTACCGCTCTGATTGCTGCGGAAAAACTGGTAGCGCACGGTGAGGGTGTTCTTCTGGCCCAGTTGCAGGTCGATGCGGGGCGATATATTGGTGCGCGTCTGCGGGGCGAAGAGTCCGCCGGAAAGAGAGCCAACCTCGCAGGTGCCTGAGGTTTGGGCTCCGCATGGCAGGGTGGGGCTCGCCACCAGAACCGGAGCATTCGCCAGTGAGTAGATGCTATCGTTCTGATTGTTGCGCTGCTGCGCACTGATGAAGAACGACGCCCACTTGGAAAGCGCCCCGTTCAACGAGCCGTTGAATTGGATGCTGTGGTATGCCGGAATGACTTTGGCAAACGGGTTGGCGGTGTTGAATGAGTCGTCGTTGCCCTGTGCAAAGAATTCGCCGTGCAACTTGTCGGTGCCGGGCTTGGTGAGAATCTCGATGCGCCCGTAGCCGAGCCGGTCAAACTCGGCGGAGAAGGGATTCTGGTTGATGCGAATCTCGCGGATGGCCGACTTGGGCGGCAATTGCCCGCCGGTAAAGCCGTCGATGTAGATCTGGCCGCCATTGGGTCCGGCGGAAGGTCCGGCCAGAGCCGTGAGTTCGTTGGACAACTCGTCTGGATCGTCGGAGAGCGCTTCAAGATCCTTGCCCTTGATGACGATGGCGCTGGCGTTTCCGCTGGCTTCAGTATTGACGGTAGGCGAATCGTCAGTAACGGTCACGCTCTGCTGCGCAACCTCTATGGCCATGGAAATATCAACTCGCTTGATCTGGCCGGCAGCGACCTGAATGGGAGGGGAAGTGAATGAGGCGAAGCCCGCGAAGGAGGCTCGAACGATATAGCTGCCGGGAGCCAGGCCATTGACCGCATAGGCGCCGGACGCATCCGCTGTCGTTGCGGTCACGGCTTTTCCCGCCGAATTGGCGAAGGTGACCTTTGCGCCGGGGATCAGCGCGCCGGTGGGATCGGCGATGTGGCCGCGGATTGTGGCAGTTGCAGCAGGCGCGGAGGTCGCGGGAGTTTGCGCCTGCACCGCAGACGTTTGGGCATGCGCAGCCAATCCAACGGAGCAGCCAAGTACCAGAAAAACAGAAGAATGAATGAAGCCTTGCAGCTTTGAATACACCAGTCCCTCTCTTGCTTTGGATGAAATTAAAATTGCGCCTACTCGGTTCCGGCTTCAGGTGCGCCTGAGCCCAGGCTCCAGTTATTAAGCATGTTTCGGCTGGCGGCGGGCGCCTCAAGCAACGGCTCGACGCCAGCCAGCAGCGTGATAGCGGTGACCTCGGTTGCGCCGTCGGTTGAAACCAGCATTACCGCATCGCCCTTCTTCAGATCAGCCAATTGGATTGCAGGGGCGCGATTGAGAATCTGCTGCGGGTCGCCTCCACCCGGAGGGGCCCCGGCGCCGCTGTGCGGTGGTGTTGCCGGCGACGCATTCGGTGGTGGAGCATTTTTTTCACCCTTTCCCCCAGCGCCGTTCGCGGGCCCTAACAGCCGCGTGGCAAGCATCTGCGCTACGTGATCCGGCAGACGGCGCATCTGCGCCTCCGCGGTGGTATGGATGGTGATCAGCTTCTTGGTGCCCAGGTCTTTGACCACCAGCGTCGAACTGGCTGGATCGAGAGAGACAATGGTTCCGGAGATATTGCGGAAAGTGCCCGAGATTACCTCTTCCGCGGCGATCTCCGTGCCCTCGTCATTCTTTGCTCCGCGCGCGCGCAATTGGTCGCCGGGATGAATGGCATCGATCGGCGCCGCCATTGCCTCATCGAAGCGCACTGAAGCGGGCGCATACCGCTCGAGGATGGTCGCCTTGGTGGTGCGAACGGTGATCGTCTTTGTCTTTGCGCCTGTGCCGCTGGTCAACACAAGGACGCCGGATGCGCTGTCAACGGACTTCACCAGTCCACCAACGCCCCGCCGTTGCCAATCTTCGCGTTCTTCCTGTTGCTTCTTGACCAGGTCAGCCTGCTTGACGGCGATAATCTGCAAGGCTTGCGCTGTGGGGCCGGGCGCGGCCGGATCGAGCTTAACCAGCACACGGTCCCCGACGTCAAGATCGCTGAACTGGAGGGTATCCGCATTGCTCAAATCCTTTTGTCCGGGGGAGATGCGCTTGATGGCCGCGGTGGAAGGAACTTCGACCTGACGCTCGCCGTCGGCATCGGTCTTTACCGTGAGAGTGTTGCCGCTGATGGCGGTGATAGCGCCCAGAAAGCGGGAAGGCGCCTGCGCACGAAGCAAAGGCCCACCTTGCAGGCAAGCGGCAAGAGCGACCAAAAGCATCAAAGCGGTCATTGCGGTTAAACCGGTAAGAGCTGTCAAGGCGATCGATAGCGACTCGCGCATGATCGTGGCTGGAACGCGCATCTTCAAGTTGCTGTGCATAAGCCATTTCTCCACGGGCCGACGTTTGTCGGTGGCCGGGGCGGGAAAGTTGTTTCCTATTTTCTAGACGTACCAGCGGGCCAAAAGGTCGAAGAGTCGAACAACTTTGTGCCGGAGTGCAAATCAAGGCTCGAGGAGTGAGCGCAGGC
>Ga0182027_10016140_pt1 | contig 10219 bp, 7 predicted proteins | sample 712E1DmetaG_FD_121300 | JGI IMG/M metagenome (GOLD analysis project Ga0182027, IMG submission 121300) | Permafrost microbial communities from Stordalen Mire, Sweden - 712E1D metaG (Illumina Assembly) | ecosystem: Environmental > Terrestrial > Soil > Wetlands > Permafrost | place: Sweden... | reverse complement strand
TCGTGGAAGCGGCGCACGACCCACGGCCCCGGGTACGTCTCGCCGGTCGGATGCCGCAGCCCCGACGAGTTCACCTCCAGCGCGGAGCCGCTCTCCACGAGCGCCGCGAGCAGCGGTTCGTAGGCCTCGGGGATCGCGGCGAAGTCGGTGGCCTTGAACCACGGGTTCAGCCAGAGCTTGACCATGTCCAGGTGCCCGATCGTGTCGAAGAAGCCGCTCCGAATCGCCCCGGCGACTTCGGCGAAGTACGGCGCCACGGCCTCGGCGATGGTCTTGCCCTCCACGAACGACGCGATGCGGCTCCGCGCGTATGGTCCGTCCGACATGGCGTGGCACGTGCCCAGGATGTAGTCGTAGCGGTGCGAGGCGAGGTGTTTGCGGATCTCGGACTCGTAGCGAGTCTCATACGTCAGCTCGACCCCGAACCGGATCGTGACCTTCCCCGCCCACCGTTCCTGCAGCTCGCGGATCATCCGTTCGCGCCGCGGATAGTCGGCGTATTCGTAGGCCGGCGCGCCCGGCATGAAGTCAAGGTGATCGGTCAGGGCGATCTCGGGAATTCCCCGTTCGAACGCCTGAGCCGCATACAACTCCATCGGCACCTGACTGTCGGGCGACAGGTCCGTATGGAGGTGGGCGTCGAGCGGCACGTCGCGAGCCTGGCCTGGCGCGCGCGGGCTGGGTCGGTTGTCGCTGATGTCGGTCACACCTGAATCTTGCCCGACTTCGGTCCGCGGCGCCAGCGACCCCATCGGTACGATGCTTCGCCTCCGCCGCGGTAGAGACACCCCGGAGCGGGTATCGTGAAGCAACGAGCGCCAGCGCTGAGGTGCCGTGAGCCCTGGGTGCCCGAGACCCGACCCAGGTCTTCCTCTAGCCGGCGTTCCAGGAGAGACAATGCGAACCCTCATTTGCGGCTCGTTTGCCTACGACCACATCATGGTCTTCGAGGATCGCTTCAAGAATCACATCCTTCCGGACAAGGTCCACATGCTCAATGTGTCCTTCCTGGTGCCGAAGATGCGTCGGGAGTTCGGCGGCTGCGCCGGCAACATCGCCTATGGATTGAAGCTGCTCGGCGGAGATCCCCTGCCGATGGGCACGGTCGGCGAGGACTTCGGACCCTACGCCGCGTGGATGGACGAGTGCGGCATCGACCGCAGCCACGTGACCGAGGTCGAGGGCACGTTCACCGCCCAGGCCTTCATCGTCACCGACCTCGACGACAACCAGATCAGCGCGTTCCATCCGGGCGCGATGACCTTCTCAAATCGAAACAAAGTGAGCGACGCTGCGGACGTGGGCCTCGGCATCGTCTCTCCCGATGGCCGGGACGGGATGATCGAGCACGCGGAGCAATTCCATGCAGCGCGCATCCCGTTCATCTTCGACCCCGGCCAGGGCTTGCCGCTCTTCGACGCGGATCTGCTGCGCAAGCTCATCGGCCAGGCGACCTGGCTCGCCGCGAACGACTACGAGTGGGAGATGATCGCCGAGCGTACGGGAATGACCGTCGAAGAGGCGCTGGGCCAGCTCGAGGCGGTTGTCATCACCCGCGGCAAAGACGGCTCCACTATCCACACTCGCGACGGACGGCTCGACATCCCAGTCGTGGCAGTCGAAGACTGCGAGGACCCGACCGGCTGCGGCGACGCCTACCGCGCGGGGCTCCTCTACGGCCTGGCAAATGGACTGGACTGGCAGACGACCGGCAGGATCGCTTCGCTCATGGGCGCAATCAAGATCGCCCAGGACGGAACCCAGAACCACCGGTTCACGATGGAGCAGTTCCACAGTCGCTACCGCGATGAGTTCGGGACGGACTTCTAGTCGCCGCCCGAGTCTAGCCCCCGATCAGCCCCAGCTCCCGGCCTACCTTCGCGAAGGCTTCCAGGCAGCGATCGAGCTGTTCGGTCGAATGCTCGGCCGTGACGATCGTTCGAATTCGAGCCTTGTCGAGCGGGACCGTCGGGTAGACGACCGCCTGGGCGAAGACGCCCTCCTCGAACAGCCGCTGGCTGAACCGCTGCGCCATCGCCGACTCGCCCATCATCACCGGCGTGATCGGCGTCTCCGAGACGCCCGTGTCGAAGCCGAGCCGCTTCAGCTCGCCCTTGAAGTAGATGGTGTTGACCCAGAGGCGGTTGATCAGCTCGGGCTCCTCCTGCAGGACGTGGATCGCGGCGATGCACGCTGCCGCCACGGCCGGCGGATGGGAAGTGGAGAAGAGGAACGGGCGCGCCCTCTGGATCAGCATGTCGCGCAGGGCCTGGCTCCCGGCCACGTATCCACCCAGAACGCCGATCGCCTTGCTCAGCGTCCCGACCTGGATGTGGACCCGGCCGTGGAGGTCGAAATGATCCACCGTCCCGCGGCCGTTCCGCCCCAGCACGCCGGTGGCATGGGCATCGTCCACCATCACGGCAGCCCCGAACTCCTCGGCCGCGGCCACGATGTCGGGCAGTGGCGCGATGTCGCCGTCCATGCTGAAGACGCCGTCGGTGACCACGAGAATGAGGCGGTGCGGCTGACCGCCCGCGTCCGGGCGTCCCGTGGTCCGGGCCTCGCGCAGTAGCTCGCGCAGCGCGGTGGTGTCCTTGTGCGGGAACACGACCCGCGGCGCCTTGCTCATCCGCATGCCGTCGATGATCGAGGCGTGGTTGAGCGCATCGGAGACGATCAGGTCTTTCTCGCCGGTCACGACCGGGATGACGCCCGTGTTGGCGGTGAAACCCGACTGGAAGGTCAGGACGGCTTCCGTGCGCTTGAAGGCCGCCAGCTCGGTCTCGAGCCGCTCGTGGATGGTCATGTTGCCGGCGATCGTCCGCACGGCGCCGGAGCCGGCCCCGAAGTCGCGGGTCGCGGCGATCGCCGCTTCCTTCAGGTGCGGATGCGTTGCCAGGCCCAGGTAGTTGTTCGAGGAAAGGCTGATCAGCTCCGCGCCGTCGACCACGACCTCGGCGGCCTGGGGCGAGCTCAGCACGCGCATTGGTCGATAGAGGTTCTGGCGCTTGAGTTCCGCGATCTCGTCGGCCAGGAACCCGAGCGGGTCCGAGTGGGATGTCTCGGTGGTCATCGAACGCCTCCTGCGCCGGCGCCGTAGCCGGATTCTTGCGGCCTAGTGCTACGGGCACTCTTATGGAAGAGCCACTGCCCAAAACAGCCGAATCGAGGCCTTGGTGGCCGAGCTCGGCACTTGCCGGCCCCGTTCTGGCCGCGGATTGGACCAGGCGGCGCGGCGATCCTTCCATAGCAGTGCTGGTGCCGAAATGTCGGAGGAACAACGCCGGCCAGCCATCGAATCAACCCTCCTGCGGCAGCAGAACGACCTTGCCGGCGACGCCCTGCGCCACCAGATCAAAGGCTTCTTCGTAACGGGAGAGCGGCAATCGGTCGGTGATGATCGGGGCCACGTTCAACCCCTCGCGGAGCAGCGCGGCGGTCTTGTACCAGGTCCGCCACAGCTCGCGGCCGGTGATGCCGTAGACGCGGACGCCGCGGAAGATGATCGCGTCGTTGAGGTCGAGCGTGACCGGGCGCGACGGCAGGCCGAGCAGCGAGACTCGACCGCCGTTGGTGGTCATCTCGAAGGCCTGGTGGATCGCCTGCTCGGCGCCGCTCATCTCCAGGACCACGTCCACGCCCGTACCGCCGGTTTCGCGCCGGATCTCGGCGACGACGTCGCTCGCGCCGTCGAGCACGCAATCGGCGCCCATGCGGGCAGCCATCTCGCGCCGGTGCGGCATGACGTCCGTGGCGAAGACGCGCGACGCGCCGGCGAAGCGGCAGATCGCCACCGCCATTAGGCCTATAGGCCCGCAGCCGAGGACCGCCACGGTGGCAGTGGTGATGTCCTCCACGAACGTGGCGAAGACGGCGTTGCCCATCGGCTCCTGGATCGCGGCGATCTCGGGTGAGAGGCCCTCGGAGGGCCAGGCGTTTCGCTCCGGAAGGACCATGTATTCGGCGAACGCCCCGTCCGCGTCCACGCCGAGGATCTTGAGGTTGGCGCAGACGTGCTCGCGGCCGGTCCGGCACTGGTAGCAGGTCCAGTCGACGAGGTGGGTCTCGGCGGCCACTCTCGTTCCCAGCGGCACGGCGCCGGTGCCGGGTCCGTGAGCCACCACTCGGCCCGCCATCTCGTGGCCGAAGGTGCGTGGCAGGTACTTGCCGAGTCGGCCCTGGGCCCACGGATCCCAGCGATAGATGTGGAGGTCGGTGCCGCACAAGGAAACCGCCTCCAGGCGGATGAGTATCTCGCCGGGACCGGGGTGCGGGACGGCGACTTCGCGCAACTCGGCGCCCGCCTCGGGGCGGGCCTTGACGAGGGCCTGCATGGTCCTGGGGATGCGCAGGTCGATCGAGGTCGCGGCGGCGATGGTCGCCACGCTGCTGGCGCTGGCTGTGGTCGCGGGCGTGGGCGTGGCGCCGTCGGCCGCGGTTTCGGGCGAGTCGGTCATGGTGATCTCCGGGCAATCGGTTCGGTCGTCGACTCGACGGATGCCTCCGTCATGGCTGGTCGCCCGCCATGAACCGCGCCGCCGGAGACCCGGTCGGCGCATTGCCCTCCTCGTCGGTGATCGGATTCGTGAGGCTGCCGATGGCTTCGACCTCGACCTTCACCAGGTCGCCCGGCTCCAGGAAGATCTGCGGCTCGCGGAAGACTCCGACGCCGCTTGGCGTGCCCGTGATGATGATGTCGCCGGGGTCGAGGGTCACTTCCGAACTGATGATGCTGATGAGGTCGGCGATGCTGAACAGCAGGTCCGAGGTGTTGCCGTCCTGCATCTGGAAGGGGCGATTGGCGTCGGGGCCGGCGGCCGCGGTGCGCCAGCTCCGGACCGCGAGGCCGTGTCCATCGCTGCCGGGCGCGCCGTCGGCGCGCACACCTCCGGCGAGTTCATCGGCCGTGACCATCACCGGGCCCAGGGGCAGGAACGTGTCCGAGCCCTTGGCCCGCAGCCACTGCCCGTCGCCCTTCTCGCCGGGCCGTAGCGCCTTCGCCTGACCCTGCCAGTCGCGGGCCGTCACGTCGTTCGCGGCGGTGTATCCGGCCACGCAGCGCGCGGCGTCGGCCGGGGTCACGCGGCTGGCGCGCCGGCCGATCACGACCGCGAGCTCGGCCTCCAGGTCCAGGGCGTGCGTGCCGGCCGGGCGCCGGATCGGCTGGCCGTCGGCGGTGACGGCGTTGGCGAACATCGAGAAGAGGACCGGCCGAGTCGGCTGCTCCAGACCCTGCTCGCGGATGTGGTCGAGGTAGTTGTAGCCGACGCCGACGATCTTGCCGGGTCGGGGGATCGGAGCCGCCAGACGCACCGTGGCGGGGTCAACCGCGGCGGCTTCCAGCGCGGCCGGGTCCGACCGTTCGAGCGCCTCTCGGATTGCGCCGAACTCGGGATCGGCGGCCAGCAGCTCCGCCAGCGCGAGCTGCTCGATCGCGTCCGACACGGGCCAACCGGCGACGCGGGCCAGCGCGCCGAATGTCAGCAGTCGACCGCTGGCCAGGACCACCGCCGGTCGCAGCCCCGACGCGCCGGCTCCCGCGGCCTCGTCGCCCTTCGCCGGCCGGATCGTAACGAGTCGCATCGGCGAGCCTCCATCTGGGCCAGTGCCGGGACGTTCAACCCGGTCGCGGAGTACGGATCCATTCTCCCACGGCTCCGATTCGGGGGCCCGCGGGGACGGCAGGTGCTCGGCCGCCTCCGCCCGGATCGGTGCACAGCCGACCGTTGGGCCGAACAGGCGATGCCAGCTGCTCACCCCATGAGCATGTCTGACCGAAACGTGGCGGCGCCCGCGGACGCACGTCGGATCTGCTCATCACGCGTACATGTAGGACCGAATGCTGGCTGCCCGAGGCGGATTGGCCGGTCCTTCGGTCTACCTTGTGCGCCAGGTCGATCAGCTTCGACCGATGACGCGCCGCTCGATCCGTCAGAAGTCGGTTGTGCTCGCCGGGTGAGCACGCGAGGCCCGCCGCAGACCCAATAGGTCAATCTTGTACCCGAATTCGAGCCGAACCGACGCAGCCGCCCGACATCGGTCCAACATTGACAGCTGCTCCGCCCGCGGGATAGCGTGCCGAACGCCGGCGCGTGTTGAGAGAGCCGGCTGTCCCCGGGCCGAGAACCGTGGAGGATGCGTTGGAGGTCAAGGCAGGGCGGAAGGCCGCTGAGGAGGGGCCGGCCGCGCCAACCCCCGCAATCGGCGGCGCACTCCCCGCGCCCGCCGCGCTAGACCTGGACGCGCCGCGCCATCTCGCCGGCCCGGCGGCCACGGCACCCGCCCCGAAACGCACCCGGCTGGCGGACGTGGCCCGCGAGGCGGGCGTGTCCAAGACCGCCGTCTCGTTCGCCTTCAATACCCCGGAGCGGCTCAACTCGGCAACCGCCGCCCGCATCCGCAAAGTGGCCGACGCCCTGGGCTACCGCGCCCACCCCGTGGCGCGGATGCTCGCCCAGAAGAACACCATGACCATCGGTCTGCTGACGCCGCAGGTCCTGAGCGTCGTGTTCGGCAACCCGTTCTACGCGGAGCTGTGCGCCGGCGTCGCGGCCCAGACCGACCAGGCCGGGTACGGGCTGCTGTTCGTGTCGCCGCTCCACGGGTCGCTGGTTCGGGCGATCGCCCGGGCCACCGTGGACGGGTTCGTCGCGGTCGGTCTGTCGGAAGACCACCCGGAGGTCGAGCAGATTCGACGGTCCGGTCTGCCGATGGTCCTGGTCGATGGCGCGGCTCTGCCCGAGCATGCCTCCGTCGAGTCGAACGACGAGGTCGGCGCCCGAGCGGCGGCGCGTCACCTGCTGTCGCTCGGACACCGCGACTTCGTCGCGATCGGAGTCGAGCCGCCGAACATGCCGGGCCTGTTCGAGTACTCCGCCGGCCCGACCGAGACCGTGGCCTGGCGCCGCCTGACCGGCTACCGCCAGGGCCTCGAGCTGGGTGGAGTGAAGCTGCGTGACGATCGCATCGTGGTCGTTCCCGCGACCTTCGACGGTGGCGTGGCCGCGTTCCGGCGAATCTGGGAAGACGGCCTGCGGCCCACGGCAATCCTGGCCATGAGCGACGCCATGGCCATCGGCGTCATGTGGGCCGCGCGCGAGGTGGGCCTGCGGGTGCCCGAGGATCTCAGCATCGTGGGCTTCGACGACCTGGACGTGGCGTCCCATTCGAATCCGCCGCTCACGACCGTCCACCAGCCGATCCGCCAGAAGGGCGAAGAGGCGGCTCGACTCCTCCTGCGCATGGTTGCCAACCCGGACCTCGAACGACCGCAGCACAAGGTCCTCGAGACACGCCTGATCATCCGCGGCTCCACTGCCCGGGCGCCGATCGGCAGGCGGGGAGCGAAGGCGACTTGAGGGCGTCGGACCAGCGGCGCGGTTCGTTTTCCGCCGATCCTTCGCGCCCCGGCCCCGACTGGGTCCGTGACGCCGTCTTCTACCAGATCTTCCCGGACCGATTCGCGGCCAGCCAGCGCGTGCCCAAACCCGGCGCGGTGGAACGCTGGGACGCGCCGCCAACCACTCAGGGCTTCAAGGGCGGCGACCTGCTGGGCATCGCCGAGCACCTCGACGAACTGCGCGACCTGGGCATCACAGCGCTGTACCTGAACCCGGTCTTCGCCTCGGCCTCGAACCATCGCTACCACACCTTCGACTACGAGCTGGTCGATCCGCTGCTGGGCGGCGACGCGGCCCTGCGCGAGTTGCTCGACTCGGCCCACGCCCGGGGCATGCGGGTCATCCTCGACGGCGTGTTCAACCACGCCAGCCGCGGCTTCTGGCCCTTCCACCACGTCCTGGAGAATGGCGCCGCCTCGCCGTATCGGGACTGGTTCTACCTCGACGCGGAGGTTCGGGCGGGCCGGCGCGGGCTGACCGCCTATCCGGCGGCCCGGCCCGGCGAATTGCCGGGCGGCGCTCCGGCACTCGGCTACCAGGCCTGGTGGGACATGCCGGCGCTGCCCAAACTCAACCACTCGAACCCGGAGGTGAGGGAGCACATCTACGGCGTGGCCGAGCGCTGGCTGCGATTCGGCATCGACGGCTGGCGCCTGGACGTGCCCGAGGAGATCGACGAGCCCGGCTTCTGGGAGGAGTTCCGGCGCCGCTGCCTGGCGGTGAACCCGGACGCGTACCTGGTGGGCGAGATCTGGAACCCCGCCCCCGAGTGGCTGGTCGGCCGGTTCGACGCCCTGATGAACTACCCGCTGGCGGAATCGATCCTTTCGTTCACCGGCGCGGGCCGACTCGACGAGGCGCTCATCGCCAGGACGCCCGAGTACGGTCGCCACGTTCGCGCGATCGACGGGCCCGAGTTCGGCCGGCAGCTGGCGGGCATCATGGCCACGTACCCGCCCGAATTGACCTCGCTCCAGCTGAACCTGCTCGACAGCCACGACACGCCACGCTTCATCTCCCTGGCGGGCGGCGACGCCACGGCGCTGCGCCTCGCGATGCTGATCCAGATGACGCTGCCCGGTGCGCCATGCATCTACTACGGTGACGAATTCGGGCTCGAGGGGCGCGAGGATCCGGACTGCCGGCGCGCCTACCAATGGGACCCGGTCAAGCAGGATCGGGGCCTGCGCGACTTCGTGGCCGGCCTGATCTCGCTCCGGCGGTCCCATCCGGTCCTGCGTCGCGGTCGGTTCGAGCTCCTGACGGCCGAGGCATCGGCAGTCGCCTATGGCATGTTCGACTTCGAGCGCGAAGGTTCGGTCGGTCGGTCGATGATCGTCGCCGTCAACGCGGGCGACCAGCCTGTTCGGCTCGATATGCAGGTTGGCGGACTGGCGGGCTGCCACGCCGAGCAGGTAAGCTGGCCGGGACGCGAATGGCAGACTCTATTCGCGCCGCAGCCGCTCGAGAGGGGGTCTCTTGTGGTGGAGCTGGAGGCTCGAGAGGGAGTGGCGATCGAAGCCACACCGGACTACTAGGAGGACAAATGCCCGACCTGTCCGCCGCGTTGCCCACAACGGAGCTGGAGGAAGCATTTCTCAGCGTCATCGATGTCGAGGGGAAGCTGACGGCCGCCCTTGAGGACCTCGGTCCGATCGCCGGCCGGGAAGTGATTCTGCTGGACGCCGGCCGCGGCCACCGGGAGCGGCAGCTGGCCGAGATCGCGGCCAAAGTCACAACCGTCACGTTCGCCGATCCCCGCGACGAGCCGGATGCGCGGTCCTGTCTGGCCGAGCTGCCTGCCGGCGAGGCCGACGCCGTCGTCGTGGCCTGGTCGGAACTGGCCATGCCCGGCTCGGCATTTCTGGCCGACGCGGAGCGCTTGTTGCGGCCGGGCGGTCGGTTGCTGGTCGTTCATGATTATGGCCGCGACGACGTCTGGAACCTGTGGCCCGAGCAGCGGGCCCGCCAGGTCGATTGGAGTCAGCGCCGCGGGCCGTTCCTGGGCAGCGGCTTCCGAGTTCGGGTCATCCATTGCTGGTGGACATTCGAATCGGCCGAGCAAGCGCGCAGCATGCTGGAGGCGGGCTTCGGCGAGCCAGGGGTCCAGCTGGCCGACCAGATGAAACGCACCAGGCTCGAATACCAGGTCGCGATCTACCACCGCTCGGCCGCCGACGCCTCAACCGAGGACGAGGCGTCGCTCGAGGTCGCCGGCATGGCCGGCTGAAGGCCGGGTTCTTTGCAGATTCGGGCTCGAATCAAGCGGCTCGGGGATTGATACTGCTGGTTGCGCGATGCGTCGCGTCCACGACGGGGAACGAGGACGAACGTGAGTCGAAGAATCCTGGAGATAAACGACGCCGAGAGGGCCTGGATCGCCGACAACCAGCAGGTCGTGCGCAGGTTCGCCGTCCAACTCGGCGTGCTGAGCGACGTGTCTATGCCGCTCGATCCGCGCGTTCTAGATGCCGCCTGGGCCGGCTTCCTCACGTGGCACGTGCGCGGCCAGGAGGATCCCAACTCGATCATCAACGCCTTTGGGATCGCGTTCGGCGTATTCATCGCGAGTCGCGTCGGGTTGGAGTGGCGAATCGTCAGTGAGACGGTGACGGAGATCGCCCTCTACCGGCCGCAGGACGACATCGTCATCTACCCACAGAACGTCGTCGCCAGGCATTACGTGGCCGCCACCACGGAGTTCTTCGAGGAGTGGGCCCTGGAGATGGAGCACACATACGGCCTGCTCAGTGGCCAGGTGCCGACGCAGGCCGCCGTGGTGCCGGCTGTGGCCGCCGTGGTGCCGGCTGTGGCCG
>Ga0182027_10016139_pt1 | contig 10220 bp, 11 predicted proteins | sample 712E1DmetaG_FD_121300 | JGI IMG/M metagenome (GOLD analysis project Ga0182027, IMG submission 121300) | Permafrost microbial communities from Stordalen Mire, Sweden - 712E1D metaG (Illumina Assembly) | ecosystem: Environmental > Terrestrial > Soil > Wetlands > Permafrost | place: Sweden... | reverse complement strand
TTGTGGTGGCAAAAAAGCCTTTTCGATAAAAAACGATTTTGCGAAAGATTTGAGCACAGCTATTTTATCGTGAATAGCCAAGGGTTCTTTTATTATTGATCTGTAGAGTTTGACGTTTGCGTCAAGGGTAGCTGCCTCGTGTCCCAATAAATTTATCGCGTACGCCACACGATGTACTTCAGGGCAGGGCATGCTTGGTTCAATAAAAGGCGGTTCTATTACGCTTATTTTCATAGGGCGGAAAAAGATTTCAAGATAATGTTTCCTCGATAATATAACTTTCAGGCCAGAAAAACTTGGATAATGCTGCAAATTCAATTCTATCGTCGGTTTTAAAAAGAAACGTATCATTTTTAATACAAATCTTTTTTAATAGTCCGAGTTCTCGTAGTTCCTTCTCAAATGAAACACGAAAATCTTGGCCAAAACTGGCTTTAAACAGGTTTGTATTTATTTTCCCTTCACGATTTAGATGGTCTAAAACAAACAGCCGTTTTCTATCGTCACCTGAAATTCTATCAAATACAAAAGAAATTGTTTCTGGATTGAAGGACATTTCTCTGTCTCGGCACTCATAGCGAAAGAAATCCATTATGAAGGAGAAAGCTGAATGTCCTAACCCTAAAATGCTGTTTTGATGTTCAGAATCGTATCTGGTTAAATATCCTGAGAGAGAATATCTATTCAGATGATTTTTACTCGTAAAAAAATGAAATTCGGAATTGTCATTCATGACAGTATCAATCCAACCAAGCATAAAAGCCGTTTTTCTCAAATTGGCCAACATCTTAGGGATGTGATCGGCATTATACCAGGTAAAAAAAGATTCATTACTTCTAAGGTTCTCCATATGGTGCTTTAGATGACGGAATACATATACGGTAATGCAGTGCGCACCTGCGTCAATCGCGGATTGGAGACCTTTTTTAATCCCCTCGGTGGTTTCTCCAGGGAGCCCTATCATGAGATCAATATTTATCTCCGTTATTCCTGAATTTTTAGCGTGTTTTATAAGCCGATTTATGGTGTTTATTTCAACTGGCGCTCTATCAACAGCATTCAGCACCTTTTTTTCAATAGACTGCAAACCGAAACTGAGCCGATTGACGCCGGAACCAGCTAAAACATCTATTTTATGGCAGCTCGTTGTGTGAAATGATTGTTCGCAGGTATGCTCTGCATTAGACTTGAAGCTAAAGCGATTAGCTATCGATAGCAGCTTTGATAATTGGGTAACATTTAATATACTGGGAGTGCCCCCCCCGATATAAGAAGAGGTGAATTTTGTTTTCTTAAACACCTCAAGAAAAAAATCAGCCTGTTCACTGAGATAAGAAATATAAGAGGTGAATTCATTTCGCTTTCTTAAAATGGCTGAATAGTACATACAATAGCGGCAGCGTTTGTTTTTGCAGAATGGGACATGCATATATAGGGAAATATTGGCTGGCAACGAAGGGGAGGAAAGAAACTCTTTCCAAGTATTTCTAATAAATTTCCCGGATTGGAAAGGGATCTTTCTATCGAAAGTAGGAGCCGGGGTAAAGAGATTTTTTTGAAGAGTGATTTTATGAAAAAAATCATATTTCTGTTTTATTTGATTAATTGAAGTCATAATATATTTCGTTAAAGGATTTCTTTAAAAACTAAAAGACGATTGTCATTTATTTCTTCGATAAAATAGCCAGTGGATTTACCGTTTTTAAAAAAATGAAGCTCTTTGCCAATTCGTTTAATGCTGTCAGATCCCCATGTAAAATCCTTGTCAGCGTCGGCAGCCACTTTCCAGCCATACAGCGCGATTTTTTGTGGATTAAAATTCAAATGACCATTTTGGTCGTTAAAATTGAATTCTCTAAGTTGAACAACTACTCCTTTTCGAATTAATACCGGGCGACACATTTCCTGTATCCACTTTTTACACACTGAAACAAGGCCATAAACAGGAGCGAGCTCTTGCATTTTTCTGGAAATTGCAGCAGTATTATCGCATTCAAGCGAACAAGGGAAATAGTCGAAAAACATAGAGTTTTCGTTAAAAAGGTAGGCAATTCGGTTCGCACACCATGGATAAAATTCTTTAATTTTGGTATTATTCAGCAATTCTTCAAGCCAGTCTCGATTTTTGCAGATATTTCGGTAGGATCGAAAACAGCACAATGGATAACCGAATAGCTTCTCAATTTCCCCTTTTTTTCCGCTGCTGTCTTCTAACGCCCTTGCCTCTTTTGCAGTTTTATCCTTTGGAGAAACCATTATAACGAAGGAAGAACTTTCAGGATCATTTTGATCAGTCAATTCGGTATAAACGTCACCAAGAGATGTTCTGAAGGATGTTTTCATGTTCCAATGAGATCTCACAGCATACAAATTGAAAGCGCTTAATTTATTTACAATCAGATCATGGGATTTATTGTCTACAACAAGCCTCATTACCTTTTTTAATCCAGAGAGAAGCGCGATTACTTCCAAGACATTCCTTGTGTTGAAACAATCAGTTTTACGGCATAGTGAAAGGAGCTCGGGACCTATGCAATGCAGATTTGTCAGAGAAACAGTCGTTTTATCTTTATTCATATATCAGCGTCCTAACATTATCACCTTTCACAGTTCGGATCTCCTTTTTTCCTTTAAAAATAGAGATGCTTCGCATATTATTAATAATTATCCTGTCCCCTTTTCTCAAGTCTTCGCCGATTTTATTTGTAGTTGTCATGCGTAGTTTATCAGGTGAATAGGCAATAGTGTCTTTATCGCATTTTGCTTTAAAAAACATATAGACACCAAGATACTCAGTATAAAAAATTGGTGATTTTAAAGAATCGATTAGCTCGTCTTTAAATTCTGGAATATATTTATTCACGATACGAAGGGTTTCACTGGCGCTATTCATTGCTTTGTTGCAACAATATGAACATGGATAAAAACTGATAAGGGATCGTTCGAAATACCGGCTTCCAATGTTTAATAAGTGATTCCAGGGAGAAGAAGATGGGGTTTGATCTGCAATAATCGGAACAATATCTCCCTGTTTTCGTGCGGCATAAGGAAGGTTGCGGCAAAAGGAGGCCCGACAACATTCGGGATAGGATAAGATATCCCCAAAAGAATCATCGTCCCCTTTTTCAAGGTTTAAAGCTTGGCTTACAATTTGTTTTGAAAGGCCAATGTATATCAGAAATTCTTTTGAACGACAAGATTCAGTAGATTGCGGGTCGTATAGGTTTGACCACCCACCTTTTCCTTGATCCATTCTGTATTTGATTCGGCTTTCGCTTTCCATAAAATCAATTCCGTAGGATCTTAAAAATTTTGTGACTGGATTTATATTAGCAGGCTTTATTGATGTTCTCATCACTTGTTTTCGGCCGGAAAGAACACTGAGCAGTTCTATCAACTCCAGCCGGTTTAAAATTGCGTCATCGTATGCTGCTTTTATAGCGTTTCTGACTTTCGGTAAACGAGTTGAATATTTCAAAGCAGGTTTCGCCTTATCGATTTTGACACAGGGTTTTTTATGAAATACAGGAAGGGCGATTTCCTGTTTCCTAAAGTATTCAGTTAAATCTTTGGTGGATAAATAGCTTTCATCCAGGATTCTAATGCGAGTTATCTGTGGAAACAAATTAATAAATGATAATAATTTTCTTGATTGACTTGATCCAGGCAAATCACTCAAAATACCAGAATTAAAAAGTTTTGTTAAGCCATCATTTTTTTGCGGAATATCGGCCTGAAGGTTAAAACCAACATTGTTGCATACTTCAAAAAAAGTAAGCCCCTTTGAATTAAGATAAAACAAGGGATTCCGGTAGTAGTCTGCATACACAGGAGAAAGAGGCACCGATATCCACCGTTGCCATTTACTTGGAAAAGTATCAAAACAATAATTCAGATATTCAATTGAAATGTGGCCTTCTCTGTTGCCAGGGAAAATAAGACAGGTTGAAGCTACACCGATACCAGTAATGGAATTAAAATGCTCAGAAATATATTTACATAAAAAAGACAGTATTTCTTTTACTTGATACCAATCATAAAGAGGCTGAGTATCGAAATCTAACCAGAATATGTCATAGGATATTCTCTGGGGGAGTGATCGCAATAATTTTAAAATTATTGATTTATATGGCTGTTGAAGATTTACATAATGACGGATAGAGGTATTATCCGGCATCGGTGGCAGAGGCCTGGTTGTTTCCCTGATAACCTTTATTCCTAAAGGTTTCTCAAGATTCTTGTATGGAAGACAAAGAGAATTAATCATAATGTTATTAGCTATAGCTTGTCTACTACAGAAAGGTCACTTATCGGGATGAATTCCTCATTGCCGAAATAATGGATATACTCCCTCCAGGCACCTTCACAGACTTTATCAAAAACGCAAAGCCGGCATTTCTTTCCCTTTTGCTTTATTTCCTTTCTTTCTTTTTCCCACTCGTGAACATGTGATTCACCGGTTCTCTGCATAAATCCAGGGTTTTCTCCGCCGAAAATAGCAAAACTGGCATCAAGGGAACGTTTCCAAAAACCAGGGCTATCTGGCATTATGCAGTAGGGAATTGTTTCAAATGTAACCTGGAGGGAATTTTCATCCGCCAACTTCAGAATCCGATTAATTTCATTCGGAAGGGACTTATATCGCGGAACAACCTCTTTAAACACAGCTTCTGGAAAATCTTCCGCATGTGGAAACGCAATTGCAATTCTTTTAATACATTTTTTACAAAGGAAATTAACGGTTTCAGAAATAGATTCCGCATTGTGATTCGAAATAACGATTTTCGCACATATTTTAACATTACGGAGATGATTTAATGTATCAATTGCATTGACAGTCTGATTAAAGCTGCCTTTTTTTCGCGTGATCCTGTCATGAACTTTGTCGTTGGGTCCGTGAATAGCAATAACAACGACGATATTCGGTATATTTTTTAAGGTTTCAAGCTGGGCTGGTTTTGAGAATGTCCGACCATTTGTTTGTACGACTATTTTAAGTTTTTTACTATTTGCATATTCAAGGAGTTCATGAAAATCCTTGCGAATCGTAACCTCGCCCCCTGTTAGAACGATTGTGTCTGAACCTCTATCTATAGCATCGTTTATGAATTGCTTCACTTCTTCTGTTAGAGAATTCAGCGGCTTTTGTTCATCTAACAGGCTATCGCGGATTGGAGCAATAACGCAGTGTATACAGCTGTTATTACAGGTGAACCCTGTTTTTATATCGGTATACATCAAGGCTCCTTTATATAGAACGAATCGGTATTCAATTGAACAATAGCTTCCTTTAGCGATCCTATAAATTTAATTTCATTGATTCCAGGATATGGAGCAACAGGTTCGGATTCAGGATGCAAAACATAATTTGCCCCAAGTTTTGCAGCAATTTCCATTTTTAGTACGGAAGCATCAGTAGGATAAATGGCAAAATAATTGTTCCGTGTTGGATGTATTGCACCCCACGCAATAATTTTAGACGGTCGCCGTTGCCGGACATAACTGAACAGACCGTAGAGAAACGATAGCCCTAAAGATCCGCCCCCAATGGAAAGATTGTTCTTTTCAAGAAAAAACCGGTCTTCCTGGTGTAGCCTGATGCCCTTTGGATAACTGGGAAAGATTTTGTCAGCAATGTCAAGGCAGGTCAGGAAAGCTTCTTTTATCTCTGAATCAGATATTAACATATTTATATTAAAATCAAACCCCCCTTGCATTTGCCATCGCCACTTGATGGCAAGGGAGTTCGTAAAATGCGTATTGTTTTCCTTTGGTGCAAAAAGGGAGATACAGTCGCCAGGTTTGAGCATTTCCCAGTTTAGCATTTTAACTCTCCAAAGCTAGATAATCAACATAGCCACCATCTGATTTTTGAATAGCGTAAGGGCTTTGACATCCGCCCATGCATAGTTCTACATATTTACATTTTTGGCATTTTAAGGGGAGGGAATTCGTTGATATAAGATGCACAATGGCCTTGTCCTGCCTGATATTGTCAAGATTTCCGCTGGTTTTAATGGGATTCCTGCAGGAGTAGCAGCTAATCATGTTTCCACTAGAATCCACAGTAAGGCTTTTAAAAGGGCCGCAATCTTCGCATCTTCCGCTAAATACTTCTGCACCTAGTTCAATAGGTTGCACCGCGCAGAAAGGGGCTGCCAGTCTCAGCTTCACATTTAGCTCGGGATATTCCTCTCTGCAACGTTTTAACTCTTCCGCCAATGTTTGGATTTGCGCTCTGCTGATAGGACGACTGTTTTCGGAAGAGGGTTCAATTCTGAGTGGACACCATGTCAGCCCCGGAATATCTTTTATAAAAATTAAATATTCTTTAATCAAACCGATATTTTCAGGGATCATTGCAGATAGGATTTCTGTTTTAAGGCCATAGGTTATTGCTGCAATAATTGTGTTGAGCTTTTTAGTAAGACTGTTTTTAACACCTGTCAGCTGGTCAAGAAAAACTGGATCAGGATGCGGAAGACTTATTTTAATTTCATCTAAAAAAGGAAAAATATTCTGGTATAAAGATACACTGCTGAATCCGTTTGAATTGAGGGAAACTAATAGTCCTTTTGCCATTGCTGTTTTACAGAATAACAGGATGTCTGGGTGAAGTGTCGGCTCTCCACCTGTGAACCTGATGGAGATAACCCCTTCATTTTTAGCCCATGAAAACCAGCGATTTGCCACCTCAAAATTCATATCCTGAGCCGGCTGGGATCTAAAATTCCCATGATGGCAAAAGGTGCATTTTGAATTACACCTATCCGTTATTTCAAACTTAAGTTCCTCGATTTCCGATATCATTTTGCACCCTCAACTACCTGTGGCAGGGAACCCGCAATCCTTATCGTGTGGCCTTCCAGATAGGCATCTGTTTTATTACCGTTGAAAAGTGATATTTGGATTGTTTCATCACCGAGCCATTCATTCATCCAGAGGGTACACTTTTCGCAAATATATTTTTTAAGCAAGATGTCTTCATGATCTTCTAAAAATCTAATGTATTCAGGCGAAGCAAGCACTGCATTAATGCCTTTTGATGCGTCGATTGTCTTTAAAACAACGCGGCTTGTATTACAGCAGGGTGAAACCCTGCCGTCGGAAAGAATAGCAAGAAAGGAAGTCGGCTGTAAGCAGACTCTTCGGCGCTTTAAGTGTTCCTCTATACCACTTTTGTTATTGTGAGTAATCGAGGTTCCATATTTGATTTTATTCCAAAAGTAGATTTCATGAACTTTATTTATAAAAGTTTCAATGAATAGAATCCCAAGTGGTGAAGTCAGTTTATTTGGAGAAGAGAGGGTATGATTAACGCTTATTTCCAAATTGCTATTTTTTAAAGTTTTTAACTCAAGTAGATGTTCGATATATTTGGATCCAAGGTTGATATCGGAAAGCTCTATCGAGACCGAAACGGCAGAACAATTTTCAATAATAGCATTAAGCTCTGGTTCGCAATTCAGTTCGGGTCTTATAGTAATCCATGGTCTAATATTTTTCCTATTAAAATATCCCAACATTTTGACGAATTCAGGGTGCAGAACCGATTCCCCTTCATAGGAAGCTGTTATTGAAGGAACAGGAATCATTCCCGAAACCTCATCAACAAGCTGGCTGAATAATGCATAATCCATGTGGGGTGTTTTTCTTTGAAAATCAGAAGTCCAATTTTTTCGGTCGCAATAGGGACACTCATGCTCGCATTGAGAAGAAAGTTCAAAAGCAATTGTCTTTGGCATCCGAATTTTCACACCATTACTCGTCTGTTTAAACTATTGAGCTCTCAAGTTTTGAGATGAGATTTTCAACGCCAGTAAATTCCAATTTCGGATATTTTGCTATTGCTGACTTTATTTCTTTTACCAACAACTTAATATTTGTATCCCGAAGGAGTGCCGGGTTTTTGATAAAATCATATTGCGGATAGTTACCGGAAATTTCACACACCTGAATTTCGTCAATCCCTAAATTGGATGATTTGCTAATATAAGAGGGAAATTCATTAATATTGAGAATGCATGGAAGGAACTGAAGGCAAATATACCACGATTTGCAGTTATCTGTATTTTTTAATTCGTTTTTCATTCGAACAGCATGGTTAAGATTATTTAAAATATCATGAGGGTTGGAACCAGGTCGCATACGAGAAAAAACATCCTGGCTAAAACTATCGATGGAAATGTGCAAATTCACTCCTGAAAAAAATTTTAGATTTTCCAGAATATTTCTTTTCAGCAATGATCCGTTTGTCGTAATGCTGAGAATGGAAGGTGTTGCATTCGGAAATTCTAAATAGTGGACAAACCCCTTATGCATCAGCGGTTCCCCACCGGAAATGTGGAGATGAACGGTGGATTTTGTCAAAATCTGAAACAGGTTATTAAGATTGCTTGAATCCATTTCTTTGGCATCAAGAATAAGTTCACACATGAGGCACTTGAAATTGCATTTATAAGAGATGTCTGCGGATACAGCAATGGGTTTTGAGGTCAATAAAATATTGCCAGCAAAGAATTCTTCCTTGTTTAAGCAAAAGTTTCTTTGGGCTTCGAGATTATTGATTAAGACAGTCAATTCTTCATAAAAAACAGATTCTGAGCCATAGTATTCGCAGGTTTTGCAGCCGAGCGTTTCTTCTTGATCATTTAGGACTGTTGTACGAATATATTTCATCTGCTCTGAATTCCATATATCTTCCCATGTTTTGCCTTCAATGGGACAATTTATCCTATCAGAAAGAGCGCATTCTGGCCCTGCTCTATCAGGATAAAGCATCAGCGAAGCCCAAGGTCTTGCACAATATGGAATTTTATGCGGCATAAAAAACCAAGGGGGAGATCACATGCATCTCCCCCTTTATCAAAAGCTTAGAATGTTTATTAATGGGTATTTGAGGAGTGTCTCGCAGCTGATGTATGAGATGAATGCGAAGCGCCAAACTCCTCACCGCATGCCGAGTCAGCTTTGACTTTTTTTGAAATCTTTTTAAGGATTTCGTCCTTTGCCTTTTCAAGTTCTTGGATCCTGTTAACCTTCTTTGCCATGAAATCCTCCTGGGGTAAAGGGTGATAACATCGTACAATATAATATAGCTAATGTTTGCGTGTCAATAAGAATTCGGAATTGCACTTAATTTAAAACTTATTTTTAGACCTTTTTTTGGGTTTATCAAATCCCGACAACACAATCTTTCCAATTTTGCGTTCCAAACCACTCTTTGTCGTAGGTATACCAATAGCTCTTGCCAAACTATTTCTTGCACCAGAAATTCCTAGTAATCTTTTTAAAGAAAATGAAATCCCAAATTTTTTACCCATTTGGTCTATCCTGTGTTATGAGGAATATCTTTATTTCATTATACAGTTTAAGCGGTTATTTGAAAAGGGTTAATAATTATATTTTTATTTTTCTAATATCCCAAATTAATCTTCAATTTTAAGCTGTTTTAAAATCTTATTTAGTCACTATGATGTAATTGCATTGAGGCGAGTTTTATTATAAATTTTATGCAAATTATTCCAAAAGGAGGCCCCTCATGTCCCAATATCAAGACTATACTTTAAAAAATGAAGCAGTGTTTGTCGGTCTTGAAGATTCAAAGCGTTCTTGGAAGGTTTGTGTGCGTTCGAATGGGACAATTCTAACAGAAACGTCTATGCCGGCCGTGTACGAAACTTTACATGCATTTTTTATAAACAAATTTCCTGAATGTAAAATCAAGGTGATTTATGAAGCTGGGTTTGGCGGTTTTTGGCTACATGATTTGATAGTAGGGGATGGAATTGAATGTATTGTAACGCCTCCAAATAAAGTTACTGAACAAAAGGCAAATAAAGTAAAAACAGATAAGGTAGATGCTCGGCGATTAGCCTTGGTATTAGAAAATAACGATTATTCCGCTTGCAACGTTCCAGAAAAAGACCGGAGAGAAGATCGGCAGATAAGCCGAACCCTTAATCAAATTCAAAGAAACATAGTTGAGACAAAAAACCAAATTCGCAGAATGTTTGATTTCCATGGTCTTAATAGTCTTGAAGGAAGTTTAAAGGAGAAAACCTGGACAAATGAAAAATACTTTGGATTTATCTACAAATCCATCCCCGAACGCTCCTTGACCTTCGGCTCAATCCTGTCTTTAAGCGAAACATCTCCCTTGGGCTTCGACGAATCTCCGTAATCATCGTGATGATAATGCTGTTGCTTCGGTGGGGGGA
>Ga0182027_10016136_pt1 | contig 10221 bp, 7 predicted proteins | sample 712E1DmetaG_FD_121300 | JGI IMG/M metagenome (GOLD analysis project Ga0182027, IMG submission 121300) | Permafrost microbial communities from Stordalen Mire, Sweden - 712E1D metaG (Illumina Assembly) | ecosystem: Environmental > Terrestrial > Soil > Wetlands > Permafrost | place: Sweden... | reverse complement strand
CTGGACACGGTGCCCGACGCGGGCGCCTTCGACGGCATCCTGGGCGTGATGCTGGGCATCGCCCTGGTGGAGTGCCACCCGCCCTGCGCGGTGGAGGTGGTGGCGTTCTCCGACGCCGAGGGCGCGCGCTTCGGCATGCCGTTCCTCGGGAGCCTGGCAACGATCGGCACGCCGGTGATGGACGCACCGGTGCTGGATGCCATTCGGGCTTTCGGGCTCGACCCCGCGCTCCTTCCCGAGGCGGCCCTCGGCTCCGATGTGCGCGGGTTTCTGGAGATCCACATCGAGCAGGGCCCGGAGTTGGCCGGCGTGAAGCGGCCCCTGGGCGCGGTGGAGACTATTGGGGGCCAGAGCCGCGCGGCAGTACGGTTCACCGGCAAGGCGAATCATGCCGCCACCACGTCCATGGACGCGCGGCGCGACGCGCTGGCCGCGGCCGCCGAGTGGATCGTATCGGTCGAGGCCTTGGCCCGGACTACGCGCGGGCTGATGGCCACGGTCGGGCTCGTGGATGTGGAGCATGGCGCGGCCAACGTGATCCCCGGCGCGGTTCGCGCTACGGCCGATGTGCGGCACGCCCGCGACGCGGTGCGCATCGAAGCCATGCGGCACCTGCGCGCGCAGGCGCACTCCATCGCGCAGGCCCGCCAGATCGAGTGCGACTGGCGCGCGCTGTGCGACCAAACCACCACGCCCATGGACCACGCCATGGTGGAAGCCCTCGGCGCCGCCATACGCTCGGCCGGTTTCGCCGACCACCGCATGCTGAGCCACGCCAGCCACGACGCCATGATCCTGGCGCGCAAGGCCCCCGCCGCGATGCTGTTCGTGCGCACTCCCAACGGAGTGAGCCATCATCCCGATGAGACCGTGCTCGCCGAGGATGTGGAAACGGCACTGAAGGTGGGCATGAAGTTTCTGGAGAGCTGGAATCGATGAACCTCAACATCGATTCACAGCGCCTGACGGCGGCCGGTCTCGATGTGCGCCAGGACGCCGTAGGCAACACCTTCGCCCGCTGGGTGGGCAGCCAGCCCGAGTTGCCCGCCGTAGCGGTGGGCGCGCTCGGCGGCCTGGAGGCCATCCGTGCGCTGCAGGCCGCCGGCTACCGTCCGCGGCGTTCGCTGGAACTGATCCGGTTCACTGCCGCGGAGCCCGCGCGCTTCGGCATAGGCTGTCTGGGAAGCCGCTTGTTATCGGGCGCCATGCCCGCGTGGAAAGCCGGGAGCTTGTGCGGCGAGCGAGGCCAGACGTTTGACGAGTGGCGCGCCGAAGCGGGCTGCGAAGGGCCGCTCGAATCGGTTGCCCTGGCGCCTGGACACTATGCCGCGTTTGTGGATCTGGCCATCGCACAGGGTCAGCCGCTGGGAATCGCGACCGGCTTCGCCGCCTCCGCCGGTCTGAGGGTCACCGTGGATGGCGACGGCGCCGAAGAGGCTATCGGCGAGATCGCGGGCGCGGTGAACACAATGGCCGACTGCGTTTCCAGCCGCAGCCTGGAGATTCACTTGGAGGACGCGGACCAGGCGAAGCGCGACGAGATGGTGGCCCGGATCGCCAGCGTCTGCCGCGACACGGCGCAACGGCGGCGGATCGCCGTGAAGGCGGAGTTGCTCTACATGGACCCGGTGGCGGAGTGCGGCGCGGAAGTGGTGGACGCCCTGGCGCGCGCCGCCGCCGCGCACTCACTCGCCTGCCGGCGGATGGTACCCCGCGGGTGCCACGATGCGCAGTTCCTCTCGCGCATCGCGCCCGCGGGGACGCTACTGGTTCCCGACGCCGCCGAAGCCGCCTCCGGCCCGCCCGTGCTGGCCGAGGCGCTGGCTGAGCTGGCGGGGTGAGGACCGTGTCGCCCGGGTAGCAGGGAGCCGCCCTTTTTGAGACCGCCCGCGGGCCTACTCTCTGCTGATACCTTGCTAGACCCCAAGCCCACACCAACGCTTGCCGCGGGGCCGCACTCCGGATCTCATCTCCGTCTAGCTTTGCGACGATCTCTTCCAGCGCCGCGTTCGCGCCAATTCACGCTATGAGATGGACTTGAGCAGTCTGCTCATTCCCCTTGCGAGCAATCCCAGCCGCCCCTCCAAGAACTTCATGTAGTTCTCCGGCTTCCAAAGGTCCGGAATCTCTTGGATAAGGTGCGCCTTGCGCATCTCGCGAGTCGTCTCGTTTGGGATGTACTGCCAAGGCGGGTCATCGCCGATCTCGGAGTTCACTGGCTGAACAGTTTCTCTTTTTGTGCCATGTACTCCTCCGATCCGTGAATTCCACCGGCATTCGGAAGAGACGGGATTGGCTTTTGCTCGCCATCCACAAACACATAGTTATAGCTGATAGTCTCGCGGTTGCCGTAAATGTCAACCACCGCCTTGTATCCGGTAATAAGGTCTTTCCCCGTCGTGTCGCTGAAGCCGATCTCCACAAGGCAAGTATTCAGTTTCCGGCTGAAGTGCGTCTCCGCGTCCTGCCACACACGGCCCGGAATCTTGGGGTCAAACCACGTATAGCGTGGACTGCGCAACTCCGACAATGACGAAATGCCGTTCCGATAATCTGCGTAAAACTTTAGGCCATCCGCGCGGCACCGCTGAGAATTCTCAAGGTCGGTCTTGCGGCGCTGATCGGCTAGTTCCGCATCCTGGAGGCGCGGCCGATGACGCCCGTAGTAGTAGGCGGCCGACGTTGCAGCGATGCACACGAGGACCAGGGCAAGCGTGGTAAGCGGCCTCTGCATTGGCCTCAACTCTCCCGATAGTACCACTCGAGGATCAGCTCAAAACGCTGCTCATCTCGAAGAGGACACTACTCACATACTTTGTCGTGTGGCCTTCCGGCCACCGTAGAGTATACCGCCGCTCGCCGGCAGCGGGCTGCATGGAGGGCGTCCTGATCGGCGTCGCTATGAATGGCCGGACGCGAGTCCGCCGCGCTGGTGCTGGCCGAAGCGCTGGCGGAGTTGGCGGGCCGAGAGCGATGTCCCCACCGCAGCAGGGACGCACCCCTTACCACACGACGCGAACCGCCGGATAGGACCTGATAAGTGCGTCGCAGGTGACCAGCCACATATCCTCGACACGCGCCTGAGCAATGAGCATTCTGTCGAATGGATCCTTGTGAATCTCCGGCAAGCGGATCAGTTCACTTACGTGCTCTTCCCGGATTGGCAGCGTTTCCAGGTCGCTGAACGGCAGCACCCGGCGAGCCCACCAGGTAACAACATCGTCTATCTGGAAGATTCTCTTGTTCGCCTTGATCGCAACTTCCCAATAGGAGACTACGCTTACGGCAATCAGCTTTTTCGGGTCTTGCCAAATGGCCAAGGCGGCTTCCGACAGGCGGCCGGGGCACATGATCGACCACAGAAGGGTCGACGTGTCCAGCAAGTAGACGTCAGGCGCCGCTTCCACCGAGTCTTCGTAGAGATCGACTCCTTCAGCGCCCATTCAGAAAATCGTCCACCTCATCGTCGCTCATCGGGGCTTCCCAACCTTCCGGTAGGTGGAAGTCCCCGCTCCCGAGTCCGACCGGCCTTGGTTCGGAGCGCGGGCCGCGTCGCGGGTTCATCCGGTGAAGCACGATTCTCGCTCCATCGCTGCGGGCTAGGATCTCATCTCCCGTTCGAAGATCGAGACGGCTGGCAAGGGAGCTCGGCAACGCCACGACGCCTTCCGCGCCGACCTGCAATCTGTCGACCTGCTGCTCCATTTCGCCTCCTCGCCTTCTACCATTAGACCGCAACTTGGCTCATCGAGTGGGGGCGAGAGTACTGCGCTCGCCCCCAGTGGCGGTTACTTCCCCACCACCAGCACATGGAAGCTGTCCGCGAGCACCGGCGGGCGGCCCTTCTTCCCGCCCTCCTTGGGTTCGGGCGCGGGGCCGTATTCGGCGGCCAGCAGATACACGCGGTGCAGTTTCTCGTCGACCGCCATGGTGCGCGCGCCGCGCTCGGTCGGGACGGTGTCCACGGTCTGGTACTTCCCACCAACCAGCTTGACGATGCTCAGGGTGCCGCTGGCGCCGTTGGAGCTGAAGGCTAGGCCGAGAGTGGAATCGAACCCCGCGGCGTCCGGGCCGTTGCCAATGGCCGGCGTGGCGACGACTTTGAACGTGGGGATGTCGGTCACGGCCATCACGTTGTCGCACACCGAGAAGAGCTTCTTGCCCTTGACGTCGATGGCCAGGCCGCTGGGGCCTTCGCACGGCAGAATGGACGCGCGACGCGTCACGGCGTTCGAGGCGGCATCGATCTCGACCACTTCGCTCGAACTCTCGATATTGACATAGAGCTTGCCCGCGCCGTCGGCCTGGCAGAACTCTCCCGCGGCGCCAACCGGTATGGACTTCACCAGCACTTCGCCGGTCCTGGCGTCGATGGAGGTGGCGTCGCCGCCGCGGTGGTTGATGGTGAACACGCGCTTGGTTTTCGGCTCGTAGCAAACCGCGTCGGGGCCAGTGCCGGTCGCCGGCTCGCCGGATTTCGCCAGCGTCTTGAGGTCGAAAATCGTCACGCTGTTCGAGCCCCCGTTGGTGATGAATCCCTTGCCGAGGTCGTTGGCTATGGCGATGCCGTGAACGCCGTGCAACTCCGGAATGGAGCCCACCACCTTGCCGGCGTCGGGATCGACCACGTCCACCGAGTTGCCGTGGGACGCGTACAAGCGGCGGTTGACAGTGTCCAGGGCGACGTAGTCCCAGCCGCCCGCGCCGCCGATCTTGATCTTGGAGACAACCTTGTAGCCCTCGGCGGCGAACGCCGCGGCAACCATCAGGCCGAATATCAGTATCTTCTTCATCGTGTAACTCCTTATTAGAGGCTCTGTATCATGTGTTATGTGGGGCAGGTTGTTAACCTGCGGCGGGTTGTTAACCCGCCTTCTTCGGCCGAGCGCACCCGTCAAGAGGCCGATTGACAATCGGCCGCAGGTTGACAACCTGCCCCACATAAAACCGTTCAATTCCGGCCTCCGATGTAATAGCGGACGGCCGGGGTTACCACCAGTGAGAGAACCATCGAGGCGGCGATCCCGCCGATCACCGCGATCGCCAGAGGTTGCAGCATCTGCGAGCCGGCGCCCAGACCGAACGCCAGCGGCGTCATGCCGGCCACGGTGGCCAGCGCCGTCATCATGATGGGACGCAAACGGCGCTCGCCGGCGCGCATCATGCTCTCCTCCGGCGGCATGCCTTCGGCGCGAAACTTCTGGTCGGCGTCCAGCAGCAGGATGCCGTTCTTGGCCACGATGCCGATCACCATGATCAGCCCCATGAACGAGGAGAGATTGAACGTGGTGTGCGTCGCCACCAGCGCCACGAAGACGCCGAAGCTGGAGAGCAGCGCCGAGGCCAGCACCGCCAGCGGCGCCGCGAAGTTGCCGAACTCGAACAGCAAGACGATAAAAACCAGCACCACCGCCAGCACCAGGACCATCGCGAAATCCTGAAACGATTTCTGCTGCTCCTCGAAGGTGCCGCCATACTGAACGCGGATTTCGGGAGGCAGTTTCAGGTCGGCAACGGTCTGCTGCACCTTCTCCATTCCGCGGCCCAGGTCGATTCCTTCGAAGCGCGCGGTCACCTGCACGTTGCGCTGCAAATTATCGCGGCGGATTTCGTTCTGACCCGGAATCTCCACCATCCGCGCCAGCGAACCGATGGTCGCGGTCTTGCCCGTGCCGCTGACCAGCAGGGTATCCAGAATCGACTCCAGCGGCCGGGCCTTATCCTGCGGGAAACGCACGCGAATGTTATAAGAGCGGTCGTTGACCACCACCGGCGCGCTGGCCGGCTCTCCCTGCAGGATGGCGCTGGCGTCCAGTTCCACCTCCTGCGGCGAGAAACCGGAGCGCGCGCTCGCCACCGGGTCCACGTTGAACACCCGCGCCGGCCCGCTGACGGTGTTCTCGATTCCGTTGAGCACGTCCACCACGCCCGGAATCTTCTTCACGGCGTCTCCGGTTGCCGCGGCCCACTGGGTGAGCAGCGCGGGATCCTGCGCGAACAGCTTGATCACCACCGGCTCCGGAGCGCTGGTCAGATCGCCGATCATGTCCTGCAGCAACTGCATCATGTCGATATCCAGGACCGGCTCGGCTGCCCTGATCCTGGCGCGCGCGTCGGCAATCACCTCTTCGGCGCCGCGCTTGCGGTCCCTTTTCAGCTTGACCGATATATCTCCCGTGTTGGCCTCGGTTACCGCGGCCAGGCCGAGTTGCAGGCCGGTGCGGCGCGACGTGCCCTCCACCTCGGGCGTCGCACGCAGAATCTTCTCCACGTGGCTGATCACGCGGTTGGTTTCGGCCAGCGAGGCGCCCGCCGGCATGATGTAGTCGACAATGAAGCCGCCTTCGTCCATGGCGGGCAGCAGGTCGGTACCCGTGTGGTTGTAACAGAAGTACGTGCCGGCCATCAGCAGGAGCGAGAAAACCGCCAGTACCCACTTATGTTCCAGCATGACGCGCAGCACGCGTTCGTAAGCGCCCAGCAACCACGCCGGCACGGCGTGGCGCTCGCGGCCCGGTTCGGAGGAGCGCCGGCGGATGAAGTAGTGGCTGAGGGTGGGAGTCCAGGTGAGTGCCAGCGCCAGAGACGTGAGCAGTGCCATACCCACGGTGACCGCCAGCGCGCGGAAGAACACGCCATCCACTCCGGTGATGGAGATCAGCGGCAGGAAGACCACGATGGGCGTGATGGTGCTCCCCACCAGCGGCACGCGAATCTCGCGGATGGCGGCGCGGATGGCTTCGGCGCGCGATTGCCCCGAGTCGCGGTGCATGACGATGTTTTCCACCACCACGATGGCGTCGTCGATCACCAGGCCCACCGCCGCCGCCAGGCCGCCCAGGGTCATCAGGTTGAACGTCTGGCCCATGGCGCGCAGCGCGATGAAGGTCATCGCGATGGTGGCCGGAATCACCAGGCCCGCCACCAGCGATGTGCCCCAATCGCGCAGAAACAGCACCATGATGAGCGATGCCAGCACCAGCCCCAGCAGGATGGCGTCGCGCACGCTGCTGATGGAATCGTTGACGATTTCCGATTGGTCGTAGAAGGGGCGCAGGTCCACGCCCTTGGGCAGTTCCTTCCCGATCCGCGCGATCTCGGCGTGAATGGCGTTGGCCACCGCCACCGTGTTGCTGGCGGGCTGGCGGTTGACGTAGAGCAGGACCGCCGGTTTGGCATTGGCGGTCACCACCGTGTACACCGGCATCACCGACGGGCCGACCGTGGCGATATCGGCGATGCGCACGGGCGCGCCGGCGGGCGTGGTCCTGACGACGATGTTGCCGATCTCCTCCGGGGTGCGCGTCTGGCCGCTTACGAGACTGAGGATCAACTGGTGGTTGGCCTCGATCAGGCCCGGCGAATCGATCATGTTGCTGCGGCCGATGGCGTCCAGGATGTTGGGAATGGTGATGCCCGTCTGCACCAGTTTGGCGGGATCTGGCTGCACCTGAAACTCCGGAACCTGCCCGCCCTGCACCACGATCGACGACACGCCGGTCTGGCGGTTGAGCCGCGGCTTGAGGTCGTAATTCGCCAGTTCCCAGAGCGCGCTCTGCGAGACTTTGTCGGATGTCAGGCTGTAGCCCATGATCGGAAACGCGGCGAACGTCAGGCGGTTCGAGGTGAGTTTGGCCGTGGATGGCAGCGTGCTCTGCACCCGCGCCAGCGCCGCGTTGACCAGCTCCAGCGTGCGGTACATGTCCTGGTCCCAGGTGAAGAACAGGTCGATTTCGGCCGTGCCGCGGCTGGTGATGGAGTACAGGTGATCGAGCCCGGGCACCGTGTTCACGGCTTCTTCGAGGGGCTTGGTCACCGTCACCAGCATCTGGTCGATGGGATACACGCCGTTGTCAACGCCCACCACGATGCGCGGGAAATCGGTATCGGGGAAAACGGCCACGGGAATGGTGAACGCCAGGTAGATACCCACCGCGACCAGCGTGAGGATGACGAAGACGATCGGTTTGCCGTGCCGCGCCGTCCAGTGCGGCGTGTCGCCCGAGGCCGCGGGCCGCGGGGTCGAAAGGTCGCTCATGGCTACTTGCCCGCCTCGCCCTGATCGTCTTCGTCCGGCTCCGGCGCGGCGGCTTCGACGATCTTGACCTTGCCCTTGTCGTCCACGCCCATGCCGCCCACCACCACCACATCTTCGCGCGGCAGCACTCCTGTAAGCACCTGCACCTTGTCGCCCTGGCGCACGCCCAGTTGCACCGGCCGCTTGTGAGCCACCGAGTCCGAAGTAATCACCAGCACGGCGGTGCCGCCCTCTTCACCGGGCAGGATGGCGGCCGCCGGCACCAGCATGGCGTTCTTTATGGTCTCGGTGACGATGGCGACATGCACCGCGGCTCCCGGTTTGAGGCGCTCGCCCGGATTGGGCACGGTGACCCACACTTGCAGCGTGGCGCTGTTGGGATCGGTGGCGGGGCTCACCACCGTCACCTGGCCCTGCACTTGCTGCCCGCCGTCGGCCAGCGTGACGGTGGCAGGTTGGCCGGCCCTGATGGCGGCGGCTGCGGACTGCGGCACGTTGACGCGCGCCACCACGCGGGAGATATCCATGATGACGAAAAGCGGCGTGCCGGCGGCGGCGATGTCGCCGGAATACAGCGGGCGGTCGGCCACCACGCCGCTTCCGGGACTGTGAATCTCGGCGTAGGTGACCTGCGCCTGGGCGGAATTGAATTGCCCGCGGGCCGATTCCACCTGGGCTTTGAGAGCGTCGATCTGCGCCTGTTTGCCCGCCGTCTCAAGCGTTCGCAGGTGCTCCCTGGCCGTGTCGAGTTGAGCGCGAGCCTGGGCGAGCGCGACCGCGGCTTCATCCACCGGTTTGCGCGCCAGCGCACCCTCTTTGAGCAGCTCCTGGCGGCTTTCGAGCAGCCGCTTGGCGGCGTCGTACTGTTCCTGGCCGCTGGTGACATCCGTCTGCGCCTTGACGATCGATTCCGGAATGGTGGCCTTTTCGGTATTCGCCAGGTTGGCCTGCGCCTGGTCGATCTGGCTCTTATTGGCGGCGGCGGTGGCCACCAGGCCGCGGTTCTCCAGCACGGCGAGCAATTGTCCCTGCGTCACGTGGTCGCCGCGATTGGCCAGAAACTTCTCGACCGGCGCGGTGATGTTGGGCATCACGTTCCACTGGTTCTCGGGATACAGCGTGCCGTCCGCGGTGACCGTCCGGCGGACGGTGTCCTGGGTCACCGCCGCCACCTGGACCGGCGCCGGCGCCTCGACCTCCGGCGCTTCCTTCTTCGAGCAGCCGGAGGCAATCACCAGGCACGCGGCAACTGCCAGCCACGCGGCCTGTGTTATGTGGGGCAGGTTGTCAACCTGCGGCCGATTGCGGGTGCCCTCCGGGCGCGGCCCGGCGAGCGAAGCTCGCCCGCGCGGGCGACGAACTGGCTGATTGCCGGTGCGTTCCCGGGTGCAGCCACCTCTTGGCGGATCCTGTGCGGGCGTCGGAAGGCGGGTTGCCAACCTGCCCCGCGGAGCAGCAGAGCCGCAACCCAACCGCGCGGGATATTCCGGGCTGCCGGGGGCCGGATCGTCTCGCGCGCAGGCGAGCTTCGCTCGCCGGGCCGAGTGCCACTCGGCCGCAGGATACCATCCTGCCCCACATAAGACCGTCGCGGCGCGCGAAGAATTTGACAGGTAGTAGTACAAGGGCCCCGCGGGATGGCAGGAAAGTGACAGGCAGTAGGGCATCTGAACTCGTTCTTTCGACATCTTCTAAAACGCCCCCGTGAGTGTTTGAAGGTTCGCCAGGGCCAGGCGATAGCGCGCCAGTCCGTCGTCCACCGCGCCGCGCGCCTCCACCAGCGTGACCTGCGCATCCACCACTTCCTGCGCGGTCGATTCGCCGGCGGTATATCTCAGCCGCGTCAGGCGGAGATTCTCCCCGGAGAGAGCCAGCGAGTCGCGCAGGGAGGCGATTTGCGACGCGGCCGCCTGGGCCTCCACGTAGAACGATTCCATCTCCGAGAGCAGCGTCCGCTGCGCCAGGCTGAGGTCCTTCCTCGCCTGGTCGAGCTGCAGTTCCGCCTGCTTCACCCGGCTCTTGTTGGCGCCCCAGGTGAAGATAGGGATGTTCAGGTTCGCCTGCACGCTCGACCCTACGTTGTTCTGTCCGTCCGGATTGTGGAGCGCCAGTTGGTTGGCTTGCAGACCGAAATAGTAGTCCACCGAAAGCGTGGGCAGATACCCGGCGCGCGCCGCGGCAAT
>Ga0182027_10016135_pt1 | contig 10221 bp, 8 predicted proteins | sample 712E1DmetaG_FD_121300 | JGI IMG/M metagenome (GOLD analysis project Ga0182027, IMG submission 121300) | Permafrost microbial communities from Stordalen Mire, Sweden - 712E1D metaG (Illumina Assembly) | ecosystem: Environmental > Terrestrial > Soil > Wetlands > Permafrost | place: Sweden... | reverse complement strand
CCCGACCTCTACCTCCAGGCGCTGCAAAAGAACGGCAGCCCGTTGCACCAAACCTTGAAAACCCAACCCGCTCCTTCCTGTGAATAACTTTCAAAAAATCCTTGACGGACCAACTCAGAACTCCCCAAGCCAGGCAACGCCGGGAGAGGCCGTCGTTTGTACCGATCATCTCGGAGAAATGGTGTAATTTCTGTAACCTTTCCGGCCCGGGTTGCGAATACAACAGCGACGGGGCGATGAATGCCCCGGCAGAAATGACAAGCCCTAGACCGACCAAAATGATTGTATGAAACGCATTGCATTGATTCTCCCGCTGTTCCTGTCGCTGCTCAACCCGGCACTGGCCGGCTCCATCCCCAAGGAGGAAGTCTCCGCCGACGCCAAATGGCTCATCCACCTGGACGCCGTCCAGTTCCGCGCCACCAAAGTGGGCGGCTTCATCACCACCGAATTGCTGGAAAAGAAGCTCAGCCAGCCCGTCGAGCAACTCAAAGGCAAGCTCAAGCTCGACCTGGACGCGAACAAGATCGTCGGCGGCATCAACTCGATCACCCTGTACGGCACCGACTACCAATCGCCGCAGGACCATGCGGTGTTGTTGATCCGGACCAGTCCTGAGCTGCAAAACATCGTCGTCGGTTTCCTGGCCGGCATGGTTCTGGCGGGCACCAACGCCCCCGTGCAGGTCATCCAGACCCAGGAAGGCGGCGTGAGCTTTTACGCCATCCACGACAAAGCCTATTGCGCGGTGCTGCCGGGCAAGGTCATCGCCATTGGCCGCTCGCGCGAGGTCACTGAAAACGCGGCCAAGGTGCTCAGCGGCAAGGCCCCCAGCCTGACTTCCGGCGCGGCCTTCGGCGGATTTGGCGACATGAAGGAGTCCTTCTTTTTCCTCGGCATCGCCGAAGGGTTCAATCTGGGCCACAACCTGCCGCCGCAGGCCAAGCTGCTGCAATTGACCGACGCCGGCCGCGTCGCCCTGGGCGAAGACGCCGACCAGGTTTTTTTGAGTCTTGCCTTGCGCGGCAAAACACCCGACGTTGTGGCTCAAATGCAACAAGTTGTGCAAGGGATCATTGCCATCGGCTCGCTCAGCCAGCCCCAGGACAAGGACCTTGGCCACCTGCTTCAGTCCATCAAAGTTTCAACCGCCGACAACGTCGTCAACGTCCGGGTTGACTATCCGGTTGACAGAGTTATCACGCAATTGAGCCAGGCGCGCGACAAGATGCTCCGAAAGCATGGCAACCCGCCCGAAGCCGGCGGGAAAGAGACGCAGAATCTCACGCCCCAAACAGGGTCGGCGGCGGCTCCGGACACGAATTGATTCCGGAGGCTCCGATGGTTTCCGCGTGCCGCCAGCCGGGGATGGACCAGAGCGCAACCCCGGCGCTGAGGATTTCGGGCGGGCTGGCGCGCGCGGAAACCGGAGCGGGTTCATGGCCCGCCGAGCATGTGAACGACTCAGACCAACCTGAACTTAGTCCGGAGGAACTTGCCCGCCTGTCCGCGCAAGGCAGCGTGGCATGTTTCGAGCAGATCGTTTTGCGTTTTCAATCGCAGATCTTCAACTTCGTCCATCTCTTCGCCCGCCAGCGCCAGGACGCCGAAGACCTGACCCAGGAAACATTCTGCAAAGCCTGGCGCGGCCTGCACCGCTACAACCCCTCTCTCTCCTTCGCTCCCTGGCTTTTTGCCATCGCCCGCCACACCGCCGCCAGCCATTTTCGCTCCGCGGAACACTTCGATCCACTGCCGCCCGACGCCGGCATTGTTGAGGAAGACCCGGCCAACCTCCTCGCGGCCAAGGACGACTCCGACGCTCTCTGGCGATTGGCCCGCACCCTCAAGCCAAGGCAATGGGAAGCCCTCTGGTTCCGATATGGCGAGGGGTTTTCCGTCGCCGAAACCGCCCGCGCCATGCGGACCACTCAAATCCACGTCAAGGTGCTCCTTCACCGCGCGCGCGCGGGGTTGGCCAAGCGCCTGGCCGCCCGCGGCTTCGGGCCGGCGGCGGCGGCGAAACCTCCAGAACCGGGAACCCAAACCGTCCCGGCATCGGAACCATGAAAGGCCATTTATGATCAAATGCTGGCACTATCGCAGAATCATTTCCCGCAGTGCGGATGAATACGCGCCGCTTCCGCCCGCCGCGCAGGCCCACGTCGCGCAATGCCAGGATTGCCGCCGCATTTACGAAACGGAGCTCGAGATCCTCCGCCGCCTCTCCGCCGGCGCCGCCGCCTGGAAAAAGCAGCCGCCTCCACCCTTTCTCCACACCAGAATCATGGCCCAAATTGCCTCCGCGCAACCCGACACCCGCCGCGCCGCCAAACCCGCCCTTCTCCTCTGGCCCGTCGCCCTGGCCACCGCCTGTATCGTCGCCATTCTCCTCTGGCCCGGCCGGCCCGTGCCCCAGCCCTCTCCCGGCCCAATCGCCTTCGTCCAGCCGCCGCGCGTGGTGGAAACCGCCTCTGCGATGGACTGGCCCGACACCACCCGGCTGACCCAATGGGCCACCAACCCCGACCAACCCCTCGAAACCGAAATGCACTCCGTTTTCCACGACGCCCGGGGCGCGATGACCGCCCTGGCCGACAATTTCTTTCCCGAAAAACTCCGCCAAACCGTTCTCCAAGAAATGTCCTCCCGTAACTGAGCCAGCCTTCCAGAGCGAATCATTCCGTCCAACTGTCCTCACCGCTTTGCCCAGAGGAGAATCAGCAAATCCAAAGCGAAGAAGATGACGATGATGACTTCCAGCCAGAGCATCCTTCGTTCGTTCACCTCGGCGTGAACAACGCTGTAAAGCTTGTCGAGTTGGGCGAGGCGTTGATCCACGCTGGCGCGCCACTGGTCCAGATAAAAACGGTCGCGCGCATCGAGATAGACGCGCGCGAGATACCAATCGCCAAAAAACTTCGTAATATGCGTGACTTCATCCGCCAGCTTGGCCACATCCACGCGAAACCGGCGCAAATGCTGCAAGGTTTTGGACGCGCGGCCGAACAACGGCAAAGGGCGTCGCTCCAAGTCCTCGTAAGCGCCATCCAGATACTTGTCCAGACGCCGATCCATCACCCGGAACTCCTCCAATTGCAGGTTCGCCAGTTCCAAGGCGTACAACACGTCGTCCACGTATCCGGTTAAATCCACCACCAAGGCCGCGTCCCAGTCAATGACCGTCAGATCTGAGATCTCAAAGGATCGTTGAATGCGCAACACTTCCCCGACTTGTGCTTCGCTTAACTGACTGGCGGGGGTTTCCGTGAGCAATCCCGCCACATTGCGGCGCTGTTCGCCCAGCCAGTTGTTCACGTCCCTCGCTCCGCCGGCCTCGGTGAGACAAAACACCGTGTAGGCCTCCGGTGGAGCGGGAGACTCCGTGCCGCCCACAATGGAGTCCTTCACGCTTTCGCAGACCTCCGCGCACAGTTTCGAGGCCACCGTGTCGAGCGCCTCGCCCGTTTCCAATTTCGGATTGTGGAACGGCATCAGGTCGGCCAGCGCATCCGCTGCAAACGCCGCGCGCATCATCACCGTGACCACGCCCACGTCGTAAAGGCGAATCAGAAAGCGGACGGGAGATCCCTGCAATCGGGCCGATAATAGCCGGGGTTCGATGGCCAGAGGTTTGTAGAGGGGCATGTCTTTCGGCAAGGTGCGATCCATCCGGATTTCGAACGGGAATGGCTTTTCGGATAAGATGGCCTGGACGCGCGGCGTGATGATCTCGTTGGCCACATCAAACGCGTAGAGATAAACCACCTCTCCTTTCAACGCCTTTTCGACGCTGACTTGTCCGCTTTCCCGACCCGCCGGCAGGGGGAGCACCCGTTCTTCTTTCATAATCTCATTATACAGTGCTTTGGGGGATGGCGTTGGAAAATCTTGCAGGAACATTAGTTCCCTTTCACTTTTGGCACAGGGCAGACTTCTGAATTCTTGCAGGCCGTTGGAATTTGGGACAGCCGCGGACCCCTTCCCGTGCGCAATTTGGCGGCAAAAAGACGCAAAAGCGGTCTTGTCTGCCTTTCCTTGGTTCGGTCATCATCATCTCATTCGTTTGAAACAACACCGATCGTTCGGTGCGTTTCCGGGAATGGTTTTTCACGGATTACACGTTTTGCCGCCGTATGAACTTGATCGCATCATGAGAGCCATAGCCCGTTCCCTGACCACCGCCTGCGCTGTAATGTCCACGACAATGGCGGCGTTGGCCGGCCCCACAGCCACCCTGACGGTGCAAGCGGACAAACCCGGCGCGAAGATCAGCCCCACGATGTTGGGGGCGTTCTTGGAGGATGTCAACTTTGCCGCGGATGGCGGCTTGTACGCGGAACTGGTGAAGAACCGCTCCTTCGAGTTTCCCGATCCGATGATGGGCTGGAACAGAATCTCCACTGGTCATACCGCCGGCGGGGTTGAAATCCGCGAAGACGATCCATTCAACGAGGCCAATCCCCATTACTTGCGCATCAAGACGGATGGCGCGGCTGAGGGCTTCGGAGTGTCCAATGAAGGTTTTCGCGGCATGGGCGTGCGCGGCGGCGAGGGCTACGCGTTTTCAGCCCAGCTTCGCGCCGTGGAAGGCCAGCCGGGATTACGCATCGCACTGGTCGCCCCCAACGGACGCAAGCTGGCGGAAACACGGCTGACCGGATTCGACAAGCGCTGGAAGAAATACAGCGCCACGTTGCGCGCGACGGACACTGAGCCCAAAGCGCGGCTAGAGGTCTGCGTCGAAGCAGCGGGCGCCTTGGACCTGGACATGGTTTCATTGTTTCCCGAGAAGACCTGGAAGAATCGTCCGAACGGTTTGCGCGCCGATCTGGTCCAGATGCTGGCCGACTTGAAACCTGGTTTCATCAAATTCCCCGGCGGTTTCCTCACCGAGGGCAGGCGGCTTGACACTCGTTACCAGTGGAAGAGGACCATCGGGGATCTGGCGGAAAGGAAGCTCCTGATCAACGCCTTCAACCAGTTCGCTACCCGCTCCGCGCTCGACTACTATCAGTCGTACGGCTTGGGGTTTTTCGAGTGCTTCCAATTGTGCGAGGACATCGGCGCCGAGCCGCAACCGGTGCTCAACTGCGGCATGGCCGCCGGGTTTTCCGGCGAAATGGCGCCGCTGGATCAGCTTGGGCCTTACATCCAGGACGCGCTCGATCTGATCGAATTTGCCAATGGCCCCGTCACCAGCCTGTGGGGGAAGAAGCGCTTGGAAATGGGCCACCCGCAGCCGTTCCACCTGAAGATGATCCGGTTGGGCAATGAGCAGGAAGGCCCGCCATACCTCGAACGTTACCAACGGATGGCCGAGGCGCTCAAGGCCAGGTATCCGGAGATCAAGCTCATCGCCGGCACCGGACCCCAACCCGCCGGTGACAACTTCAAATTGGCGTGGGACAAGCTGGGAAAGTTGCAGGCGGACGTGTTGGACGAGCATTCGCACAATCAACCGGTTTGGTTTTTCAGCAGCGCCGATCGCTTCGACGATTATGATCGCAACGGATCCAGGGTGATGGTGGGCGAATACTGTGCCCACTCGCGGCCCGGCCTGGTGGACCCGGGCAACCGCAACAACCTGGAAACCGCGTTGTCCGAAGCCGCATTCCTGACCGGCCTGGAACGCAACGCCGACCTAGTGGTCATGTCCAGCGCCTGTGCGCTTTTCGCTCACGTTGACGCCTGGCAATGGAAGCCGGACCTGATCTGGTTCGACAACCTGCGGGTTTATGGGACGCCCAACTACTACGTGCAACAACTGTTCAGCCGCAATCGCGGCGACGTGGTCTTGCCGGTGGAACTGCAGGTGCGGGATGCAAGCCCAAGCCCAAAGGGCGGCGCCATCGGAGTTGGCACCTGGGCCACGCAGGCCGAGTTCAAGGATCTGAAAGTTGTTTGCGATGGCCAGACCCTGTTCTCTTGTGATTTCGCCCAGGGAACCAACGGCTGGGAACTGCCGGGCGAAGGCGATTGGAAAACCGAAGAAGGTGTGCTGCGCCAGAATAGCGCCGCCGGCCTCGCCCGGGCATTTGTGGCCGGCAAGTTCTGGACTGACTGCACCTACTCGCTTAAAGCGCGAAAGCTGGGTGGCGCCGAAGGGTTCCTCATCCCGTTCAACGTGCGGGACGAAAACGCCAAGAGTTGGTGGAACCTCGGCGGCTGGGGCAACACCAGACACACCATCGAGATGAATGGCGTCGTCACGCAGGTTCCGGGATCCATCGAGACCGGGCGGTGGCATGACATCCGGATCGAACTCCAGGGCACGCAAGTGAACTGTTATCTCGACGGCCGGCTTGTGCAGAGCGCCCAATTGCCGGTGCCGCACGTTCAGCCTCTTTACGCCAGCGCCACACGCGACAATTCGACGGGCGAAATCATCCTCAAGGTCGTTAATACTTTGCCGGAGGCGTTGACGACAGAAGTACGGTTAGGCGGCGTTGCGCGCGTCACTGACCAGGCGACTGCGATGGTTCTGACCTCGGGCAAAGGCGAGGACGAGAATTCGCTCGACGACCCAAAGAAGGTTCTGCCCCGCGAAGCAACCCTGCGCGTGAGCGGGCCAAAATTTGAACATACCTTCCCGGCGAAGTCGTTCACGGTATTGAAAGTTGGCGCTCCTTGATCGTTAAACGCCCGTCACCGTGCCCGGCCAAATCATTCCCGTCACGCAGGCAGTTGCTGTCACGGCGCCGAAGCTGACCGGCTTGCAGAGGCTGGGCGACGGCGTTTTCATGGGCGCTTCTCCAGACCGGCCGTGGCTGGGTCCAGTTCCAGGGAGCAGCGATAATGGAACAGCGCCTCCCGCGTCCGCCCGTGCCGGGAGAAATAAACGCCCAGGTTGGAGTGCGCCACGTAATTGTTCGGATCCAGCGCCAACGCGTGCTCCATCAGCGTTTGGGTGTTGCGCCAGTACGTCAACTGCTGGCGGCTCAGCAGGACGCAAACCGCCAGAACGCCGGCCGCGACCACCCCGGAAACAATTTTCCGCGGTCGCTCCGGAAAAAGCGCGGCGCACAGTTCGTGGCCGCCCCACGCCAGCATCAGGCAGATGCCGATCGCCGGCAGATAGGTGTAACGATCCGCGATGGATTGCAGGCCGACTTGGACCAGGCCGCTGACCGGCAGCAACATTCCTAAAAACCAAAGCCAGCCGGTGATCAAATAGGGCCGCCGCCGAAAATTGACCAGCGCGAAAACCGACACCGCCGTCAAAACCGCCGCCGCCAGAGCCACCGCCGACGCCGGCGCGCCCGGCGGACGCAAATAGAGAAACGCGAGATCGGAGGGCCAAAAGATTTTTTCCAGATAGCCGAGACAGTTTGTCAAGACGAATTCTCCCCGCGCCGCCACGCCCAGCGATTTCAGCGGAATCACCGCCCCGCCCTGGCGTTGCGCCAGAAACGCAATGACGCTGAAGGCCGCGCTCCACAGAAAGAAAGGAATTTTCTCCACGAGCAATTTTCGCGGCGCGACGTTCTGGAGGCGGCGGAGGGGCCAGAAATCCAGCAGCAGCAGGACGCCGGGCAAAGTCACCAACATCGGCTTGCTTAACAGGCCGAGGACGAAAAAGGAGAGCGACGCGCGAAGCCAAAGTTTGGAGTTTGGACTTTGGACTTTGGACTGTTCGGCGAAGTTGGCGTACCCCCACAGCGTCAGCATAAAAAACAATCCACTCAACACGTCCTTGCGCTCGGAAATCCAGGCGACGGATTCCACGCGCAACGGGTGCCAGACGAACAGCGCGGCCACCAGCGCGCTGCGCCAATGCGCGCCGGTGAGTTTGCGCAACGCCAGAAAGAGCAGCGCGCCGTTGGCCGCGTGCAGGAGGGCGTTGACCAGATGGTGCGCGCCGGCGTGCAAGCCGAACCACTGGCAGTCGAGCATGTGCGAAAGCCAGGTGAGCGGATGCCAGTTGGCAGCGTGCGCGTCCACCACCGACCAAACCAGCCCCCACCAGCTCAAACCGCCCTGCACCTCCGGCACGCGCAGGAGGTAATCGGGATCGTCGTAATCCACGAACTCAAATCCGTGGACGGGCCAGTAGAGCGCCAGGGTTCCGACCGCCAGAAGGGAACACACCATCCAGGTTTGTCGGCGGTATTGCGGGCCGGTCATGCCGGGAGTTTGGGAAAAAACATAAGATTTTCAAGATAGTTCCCCTCCTTCTTTTTCCCGGCGCTTTCCCTTTTGGCAAAGGAATTCTGGACAAACCTTAGCAACGATGATTCTCTTTCTGGAATACATGAACATCGAGCTGATCAACACGGGCGCCGAACTCCTGCTGGGGCGTGTGAGCAACACCCACCAGCAGTGGATTTGCCGGCAACTCTCGGACCTGGGCTACGAGGTTTCCCGCCAGGTTTGCGTTTCCGACCAGAGCGCGCAAATCCAGGCCGCCCTGCGCGAGGCCCTGGCCCGGGCGGACCTGGTCATTGCCACCGGAGGCCTGGGACCCACCAGTGATGACCGGACCCGGGAATCCATTGCGCAAATGCTCGGGCGGCCCCTGGTCCTCCACGCCGCCACTCTTGCCTGGATTGAGCAATTCTTTGCCCGGCGCAGCCGCCCCATGCCGGCCGGCGCGCAAGTCCAGGCCATGATTCCCGAAGGGGCGACCGTGCTCCCGAATCCGAACGGCACCGCTCCCGGCCTGGCCCTGGAGGTGGTTCCGGGCAAGCAATGGCTCATCCTCCTGCCTGGCCCGCCGCGCGAACTACAGCCCATGTTTTCCCAATCCGTCGTTCCCATTCTCCACCGGGAATTCCCTCTACCCACAAAATTCCTCTGCCGCACCTTCAAAACCACCGGTTTGGGCGAATCCCTGGTGGAGGAAAGAATTGCCGGACCCATGCAGCCTTTGACGGACAAGGGGTTGGAACTTGCCTACTGCGCCCGCGTCGGCCAGGTTGACGTTCGTTTGGCCGCGCGCGGCGAACCCGCCGACGCGCTCCTGGCTGAGGGCGAACGCATGGTCCGCGAGCTTCTTGGACGGCTGATTTTTGGGACGGATGATGACTCAATGGAATCGGTCATCGTTCGGCTGCTGACCGGGCACAAGAGGACCTTGGCCGTGGCCGAATCATGCACCGGCGGTTTTTTGGCCCATCGTCTGACTAATGTGCCCGGAGCTTCCGCGGTCTTCCTCGGCGGCATCGTCGCTTACAGCAATCAAGCCAAACAGGACCTGCTGGGAGTTCGGGCGGAGACCTTGCTCCAACACGGCGCGGTCAGCGAGGCTGTCGCGCGTGAAATGGCCGAAGGCGGCCGCCGCCTTCTTCGCGCCGACTATGCGCTGGCGGTGACCGGCATTGCCGGGCCGGGTGGCGGCACCGAGGAAAAGCCGGTCGGCACCGCCTTTATCGCCTTTGCCGACAATCGGGGCACCGCTGTCCATCTTCAGTACAGTCCGACGGATCGCGAGACCTTCAAGTTCGTTATTTCACAACGGGCCTTTGACCTGCTGCGCCACGCCTTGCCGCCATGATTCTTCCTCCAAAAGAGCGGATGACCACCGGCCCCTCCTCCGCGCCCGCTCCGAGGCTTCGGACGAGTCACAAGCGCCTGTAGCAGTGGCGCATAGGTTTTTCGCCACATTGGCGACAGCCCGGCGCTTCCGTTTTCCCACAGAAAGTTTCCGGGTGTCATCGCCTCCGCTTCAGGTCTTTCCCTTGGGTGGCTGGGAGAGAATGAGAGAAAGAACTTGCCAATGGCATGATGACTGCTAAAGTCACGAATGCGGTCAGCAAAAGGCAATTAGTGAACACGACTGTATTCATATAAACCCGCCTTTTGCATCGTTCACGCCGCAGCAGAAAGTCAAATAAGCTTATGCAAAACAAAGTCACCCGCAAAGCCGGTTTCACGCTGGTGGAAATTATGATTGTCGTCGCCATCATCGGCCTCCTGGCCGCGATCGCGATTCCCAACTTCATCCGCGCCCGCACCACCTCGCAACAGAACGCCTGCATCAACAATCTTCGATTGATTGACTCCTCCAAGCAGCAGTGGGCCTTGGAGAAGAACCAGTCCAACTCGTCCATTCCCCACGACACGGACATCCAGCCTTATTTGGGCCGCAGTTCCAACGGCTCGTTGCCCACCTGCCCGGCTGACAGCACCGCCACCGGCGCAACCTTCGACACCAGCTACACGACCATGAACGTTGGCGTCCGCCCGCAATGCCTGGTCAACTCGACCAATCACGTCCTG
>Ga0182027_10016134_pt1 | contig 10221 bp, 8 predicted proteins | sample 712E1DmetaG_FD_121300 | JGI IMG/M metagenome (GOLD analysis project Ga0182027, IMG submission 121300) | Permafrost microbial communities from Stordalen Mire, Sweden - 712E1D metaG (Illumina Assembly) | ecosystem: Environmental > Terrestrial > Soil > Wetlands > Permafrost | place: Sweden... | reverse complement strand
CCTCCTTGGTAACATCGAAAAGATAACCTCTTACTTTTATGCCATCTCTGGCATATTCTTTAATTGCATTTTCAATCTTTTCACTATAAATATCGTTAATAATAATTTGTGCACCGGCTTTAGCAAGGCCTTTAGCCATTGCCATTCCAAGACCATGTGTTCCACCAGTCACAAGTGCAGTTTTCCCATTTAAATCGAATATATCAAGTGCCATATATTTGTTTTTAATTTTATTTTGCTTTTTATAACCGGGTTTGGGTTTAGTGATTTTTATTTAAAGTATTTTGCAGTAAGCATGAGATCAAAAAATAAATTATTTTAAATCACAAGGCTGACAAACATCCATGTCTCCATAATCGAGATTTTCACCAGCCATTCCCCAAATGAAAGCATATTTTGAAGTGCCAACGCCCGAATGAATTGACCAGTTGGGAGAAATGACGGCTTCTTCGTTTTGCATCCAAATGTGTCGAGTTTCCTGAGGTTGCCCCATAAAATGACAAACTGCCTGGCCCTGTGGTATTTCAAAATAGAAATATGTTTCCATCCGGCGATTGTGTGTATGTGGAGGCATTGTATTCCAAACACTACCTGGCTGAAACTCAGTTAACCCCATTTGTATTTGACATGTTTTCACAATTGTATTTATAATAAGCCTATTAATATGCCGGACGTTTGAAGCCTCAAGAGAGCCTGCTTCAAACGAATCGGCTTCAGCAATAGTTACTTTTTTTGTAGGGTATCCTAAATGAGCAGGAGCTGAATTTAAATAAAGCTTTGCAGGAGCAGATAAATCAACGCTTTCAAAGATAACTTCCTGTTTACCTCGGCCGATATAAAGCGCTTCTTTATATCCCAATTCAAAAACTTCACCATCTGCTTTAATAATGGCTTTCCCACCAATATTTATTATTCCCAGTTCACGTCTTTCAAGAAAAAATGATGACTTCAATGGATCAATAGTTTCAAGCTGCACACTTTTTGAATCTGGATAAACTCCACCAACGATAAACCTATCATATTCTGAATAGATAAGGGTTATGCAATCTTTTGCAAACAAATCCTTCACTAGAAATTCACTTCTTAAACGTTGAGTGTCGTAGTTTTTAAAATCCAATGGATGGGAAGCATTTCGAATATAATATCGGGTTTGCATGTTTTTAATATTAATTCTTATAAATCAGTAATTGGGTTATGTCTGGGTACAAATAATTTCATTATGGTCCATGCAATAAGATAAGATAGGCCGCAGATGATAAACATACTATAATATGCTATTTTTGGAGTTTGTGCATAAATATCAGTAAGTCTCCCTGCTAAAAGCTGTATTGCAACTCCACCAATTCCCCCGGCCATAGTACCAATCCCAGTAATTGAGCCTACTGCTTTTTTAGGAAACATATCAGAAACCGTTGAGAACAAATTTGCAGACCATGCCTGATGCGCTGCAGCGCCAATACAAATGATCGCTACAGAAAAGATAACTGCAGAATGTCCAAATTGTCCTGCATTTCCAAAATACTGCGTAAACAAAACTGTTAATGGAAGAAATGCAATACATAACATTGCAGTCATTCGGGCTTTATATACCTTCATGCCTTTCTTAATAAGGAAGAATGGAATGCTTCCTCCGAAAACACTTCCAGCGATAGCAACTCCATAAACTATAAATGTTGGCCATTTCACTTCATTGGTAGTCATTCCAAATTGTTTAATCAGGTAATCGGGAAGCCAGAAAAGGTAGAACCACCAAATGCCATCAGTCATGAATTTTCCAAAAAAAAACGACCATGTTTGCCTGTAACAGAATAACCTCAACCATGAAACTTTAATATTATTTTCGGCTTGATCCAGAAATCCATTCTCATCTGCATTGATATAATTAAATTCACTTTTAGACAATCGTTTTTGTTTCGAAGGAGAATCATAGAGCCAAAACCAGAAAATAAGCCAGATAAATCCGACAGCACCAGTAATTATAAATGACATTTTCCATCCAAGTGATGTTCCAAAAGTAACCAAGCAGTAAGGCACGAGCAATGCAGAGATCATGGCGCCAATGTTCGAACCACTGTTGAAAATTCCAATTGCCAGAGCCCTTTCCTTTTTAGGAAACCATTCGGCAACAGTTTTATTGGATGCCGGAAAGTTACCTGCCTCACCTACTGCAAAAAGACTACGAATAAAAACATGCATCGCAACAGTAGCCCCAGCAATAGCGTTAGCAATACCAAATATTGACCAGACAATCAAAGACAAGGCAAGGCCAAGTTTGGTTCCAATTTTATCAATTATCCAACCTGCAAATATTGTTATTACTGCATAAAAAGCAGTAAAGAAAGATGTTACATAAGAAAAGTCAGTATTTGTCCAACCGAAACCTCCCAATTCAACAGGAGAACAGAAAAATGGTTTTAAGTAGCTTATTACTTGCCGGTCCATGTAGTTTATAGTGGTTGAAAATAATAAAAGAAATGCTATTATCCATCTATAGTTTCCAATTTGAATTTTTTTAAGGGCTTCCATTTAGTTTATTTTCTGGTTCTTGATTACTACACAGAGTATGTAGTGGAAGCTGTTGCTCCACCTCTACCTGTCCAATTAGTATGAAAAAACTGGCCGCGGGGTTTGTCTGTTCTTTCGTAGGTATGAGCACCAAAATAATCACGTTGTGCCTGTAAAAGATTTGCTGGTAAAAATTCAGTTCGATATCCGTCGAAATAATTCAAAGCGGCTGAAATTGAAGGGACTGGAATACCATTCAGTTGTGCAGTTGCAACTACCTGTCGCCACCCGTGTTGAGCCTTATCTATTTTTTCATTGAAGAACGGATCGAGCAAAAGATTAGTTAACTTTTGGTTATTATCGAACGCATCTTTAATTCTCCCTAAAAACACGGAACGAATAATACAGCCACCACGCCACATAAGGGCAATGCCACCGTAGTTTAATTCCCATTTGTATTCTTCGGCTGCAGCGCGCATTAGCGTGTACCCCTGCGCATACGAAACAATCTTAGATGCATACAATGCTTCTTTCAAAAAATTTATAAATTGTACTCTATCGCCTGTAAATGATGGCTTAGGGCCTGAAATTACTTTCGATGCAACCACGCGTTCCTCCTTGATTGCAGAGAGGCAGCGTGAAAATACTGCTTCACCAATAAGTGTCAGTGGTATTCCCAAATCCAAGGCTGCAACTCCGGTCCATTTGCCGGTACCTTTTTGCCCCGCTGTGTCAAGTATCTTATCTATTAATGGTTCCCCGTCAGTATCTTTCACCTCAAGGATATTTCCTGTTATTTCTATTAAATAACTACCAAGGTCGCCTTCGTTCCATTGTTTAAAAACGTTGTGCATTTCTTCAGCGCTCATGCCCAATAAATCGCGCATAATTTGGTATGCTTCACATATTAGTTGCATGTCGCCATATTCAATACCGTTGTGTACCATTTTTACAAAATGACCTGCTCCATTTTCGCCAACCCAATCGCAACAAGGAACCCCATCGCTGACTTTTGCAGCTATTGCCTGGAAAATTGGCCTGACAGCTTGCCATGCTGCTTTTGAACCTCCAGGCATTATAGATGGGCCAAGAAGTGCGCCTTCTTCGCCACCTGACACACCTGTGCCGATATACAGCAAGCCTTTGCTCTCGACATAAGCTGTACGCCTGTTTGTATCAGGAAAATGCGAATTGCCACCATCAATAATTATATCCCCTTTTTCGAGATGAGGTATTAAAAGTTCGATAAAATCATCAACCGGTTTACCAGCTTTTACCATCAGCATTATTTTTCGTGGGCGCTCGAGCGATTTTACCAATTCTTCAATTGAATGTGCGCCCCTGATATTTTTCCCTTTCGCCCTGCCTGAAAGAAAAGCATCGACTTTTTCAACCGTCCTGTTGTAAACGGTTGCAGTAAACCCTTTACTTTCCATATTTAATACAAGGTTTTCGCCCATAACGGCCAGTCCTACCAATCCAATATCTGATAATGTTTTCATTTTATATTAATTCTTGAGTTTTTGTTTTAATCGTTTTTAATTTTTTATTATATTTAATTGAATTAGTTGATACAATATTTCTTGTTACCAAGATAAGGAAACACTAAATAATACCAAATTTAGTAATTACTTTATTCATTAATCTACAATATAACCATGTTTAAAATACTATTCAATAACAAAGAGAACCCATTAACGTTTTACGCGTGCATTGCCTTCCCAAATACTCCAAATCTGTTCTTCATCGGCCGGCTGTGCATAATCGGTCAGAAAAGTAGTTGCCAAAGCGCCGCTTGCCCAACCAAATTGAACCCATTTGGCAGGTTCCCATTCTTTTAATATAGCGTGAAGCAAACCACCAACAAAACCATCTCCACCACCTATCCTATCAAGCACAGTGATTTCGCGCGGCTCTATTACATGCCAGTTTGAGCCTTCGAGCATAATAGCACCCCATTGATGACTATTGGCACTTATTACCTGACGAAGGGTTGTAGCAAAAACAGAAGCATTTGGGAATGTATTTTTTACCCTGTCGATCATACCTTTAAAACTTTCTATTTTTGCTGAAATTTCTTTTCCACCGGCTTCAGGCCCTTCAATACCCAGACAAAGCTGAAAATCTTCTTCATTACCAACAAGAATATCAGAAATATAAGCAATTTCGGTAAATATCTCACGTAGTTCCTTTTCACGGCCTTTCCAAAAAGAAGCACGATAATTAAGGTCAAAGGAAATTTTAGTTCCATATTTTTTTGCAGAACGCGCTAGGGCAAGGCAAAAAGCGCTGGTTTCAGGCGATAACGCGCCAATAAGGCCGGATAGGTGGACGATTTGTACACCTTCCTCACCAAATATCCGGTCAAGGTCAAAGTCTTTGACATTTAAAGTCCTGCCGACTTCGCCTGTCCGATCGTTAAGTACCCTGGGACCACGTGAACCAAATCCACTGTCGGCAATGTTAAACTGATGCCTGTAACCCCAGGGGCCACCCTGCGTCAATTCCTTTCCTTCGTAAGTCATGTGACGACTGGCCAGATTAGTTTTTATAAATTGTGCAATAGGGCTGTCTTTAACAAAAGTAGTTAATACCTTAACAGGAAGCCCCAGATAAGCAGGTATACTTGCAACATTAGTTTCGGCGCTGGTAGCCTGCATGAAATAAGTATCGCTGCTATGTACAGGTTGCCCGTTAAACGGAGTAATGCGCACACCCATGCTTGTGGGGACAAGTAACGCGTAAGTGAAGTCTTTTTTTAATCCGATGCCCATATTTATTGATTTGAATAATTGATTATATGAAGAACTGAATGTTTGAAATTTTTAATCATTGGCATATTAGCATATTAGCAAATCATTACATTTACTTAAACTCCACCATAGGCGCTATATCCACCATCTATTGGAAGAATAATACCAGTAATAAATTCTGACAAATCAGAGAGTAGGAATAAAGTTGCACCCTGCAAATCTTCTGGTTTACCATATTTACCTACCGGAGTATTGGCAATAATTTTATTTCCCCTTGCGGTTGGCAGACCTGTTTTTTCATCAGTTAATAAAAATCGGTTTTGGTTTGTAAGAAAAAATCCAGGCGCTATTGCATTAACGCGAACTCCTGTTTTTGCCATATGTACTGCAAGCCATTGAGTGAAATTATTAATTGAAGCTTTAGCAGCTGAATAGGCAGGAATCTTGGTTAACGGTCTAAAGGAATTCATAGATGAAATATTCAGAATTACTCCTTTTCCTTTCTTAATCATATCTTCTGCGAAAACCATTGTTGGCAATATAGTACCTGTAAAATTTAATGCAAAAACTTTATCAAAACCTTCGAGTTCAAGTCCAAAGAATGATTTCTCCAAAGGTTCATTTTCTGTAATCTGTTCAATCTGTGTTGTTGCTTTAGGTGAATTACCACCAGCCCCATTGATTAGAAAATCTAACATGCCAATTTTCTCGTGAATCAATTTCCTTGCCTCAATTAACGAAGATTTGTCAAGAACATTTGCCTGTACACCTATACAAAGGGTTTTGTACTTCTCTACCAACAATTTTGCTGTATTTTCAGATGCTTCCAGGTTAATATCAATTATAGCTGTTTTAATTCCAGCAGCAGCCAGTGCGTCGCAAATCGAATGGCCGATAACTCCTGCACCTCCTGTTATTGCACAAACTTTACCTTTCAGATGCGTAAAATCGAATGAACTCATTTTCTATGATTTTAAATTTTTATAATACAATAAATTTTCTTTTATAATAATATCAATAGGACTGAAATTAAATTTTTTAACAGGCTTTTTTATTAACAAATAATTAAACAGTGCCTTCACACTGCTGTATCCTTGATCCTCCGGATTCTGGCAAATTAAAAATCGGATGGTGCCATTATTAAGATATTTCTCATTCTCATCGATAAGATCATATCCTATTAAATTTGTATTTTTTATCTTCTTTTCGATTAAATATTTTGCAATTTTATATACCTTGGAATTGGCAACAAAAAGGCCTTTTGATATAGACTTATTAGCAAATATCTTATCTAAAACTACATATAATTCACCCTTCACGGAAAGATCTATTTCAATAGATTGTACATTTTCCTTTTTTATTTTTTCTGATGAAGAGAAATAGGAACGAAATCCATTTTCTCTCAATTGTAAATGATAGGTCGAAGCAGTTTTGTTTACTAATTTTATAATAAATATTTCTGCTTCAGGCGCTAATCCATAATCCATTAATCGGGCTGCTACAAATCCTGATTGTTCTGAATCTTGACCAAAATAGGCGAGGTTATTGCATTTATCAATGTTGACATCAAAAAATACATAAGGGATATTAAGTTCCTCACATTTTTTAATAACCTTCTGTGAAGCCTTGTACATAACAGGAGCAAATATTAATCCATTTGGTTTTGATTTAAAAACCTGCTCGGACTTTTCCAAAAACGATTTTTCATTACCAAATTCGAAAGTATGTACAGCCGAATTGAAGTTGTAATGTTGTATTTCCTTTGCTGCAACATGAATTCCAGTCAATGGCTTTTTCCAATAGGGGTTTTTATTTTTGTAATCAGGAATAAGTATAGCAATTGTATACTTTTTCTTTGAAGACAAAGATTTAGCAAGAAGATTTGGAGTATAGCTTAATTCCTCAGCAATTCTAAGAACAAGTTTACGCGTAGATTCAGAAACTTCGCCCCTGTTGTGCAGTACCCTGTCTATAGTTCCAATTGAAACTTTAGCAATTTCCGCAATTTCCTTAATCCCAACCTTATTATTTGAATAATTTTCCAATGATTACAAAAAATAAAATTTTAATACACGTCCTTTTCGTTAACGTACACGACAAATATATGAACTATTTTTTGCTTTTCGTGAACGTAAACGGATTTTTGCATATTTTCCTATAATATTTTTAATATTTCAAAAAATAAACCTTTTTTATTACAAGAATGAAACAAATCAATCAATTATTTCTTTTGCTTAGTTTTTTGGATTAAGTAATTTGTGAGATTTTCTGCAGCTTTGCGATTGTCAAAATCTACCGGCAACCTGTCGTGATCAATGTATTCATTATATATCCAGGGATCGCCGACTGCAAATACAAATCCTCTTCCATATTGGCTCTCTGCCATGAATACTTCTCCTTTCTCAGTAAGAACAGGTTTTACACTACCATGAATTGTTAAAGACGATATTTCTTTTAAAAAAAATTTTTTCACATCCTTAAATAAGGGATGGTTTGGAAGCAATGTAAAAGCACCCATATCCCAATTTTTGTCTTTTACTTTATGTCGAGTGACATAATTAAATATTATGCCAAATTTTGAAGACAACTGGTTAAGATGAGTAAATTCGCAATTCGGCGCATCGTTAGCCAGAATTATCAAAACGCCTCCGTTCTTCACCCATTGTTCAATTGCATTGGCATCATCAGGTTCAATGTAATTTGGTAAAGGATTTTCTGAAGTTGTATCTGGATCGACAATTATGTAGATATCTATTTTATTCAACTCTTCAGAACTTGGACGATTTAATGTGCTAATTACAGAGTTATTATCAATAAAAATTTTGCCCCATCGGGAATAACCACTCCAGGCTGTATCAGTCCATAAATAATGGAATGGTTTGCCTGTCTTTGGATTGGTTTCGTGGTTGAACCAATTGTCTAATCCGACTTTTACCTGGGCATTGTTGTATTGATTGATGGACGCAAGAAATATAACAAGTTTAAAAATCAATATTTTCTTCATCGTTGTATATTTTAATATTTATGACAAATTAATCCGCCAAAACTTTAATAACAATTTTTTTATCAATATCACAGCCTTCAATTTTTATATTTGGTCTATGTGCCTCAGTTGTAAAGAAAATCAGGAATGTATCGGGTTGGGCAAGATAATATTTGCTATCGGCATCTGGTAATGAATAAAAACCGACATCCTTGGTTTCATTATAAGGCTCGGCAACACTGCCTTTAGAGACTGGAGCAACACCAATTTTTTCCATTCCTTTGGCAACATATTGAATATCAATATATTGTTTGTGGGCTTCCCATTTAGTAGCTTCGAACGCTTTCGGTTTATTATAAGTCACTGATATATACACCGTATCTCCCATCAGATAATATTTTCCTGTTGAAACAGTATCAAGCTTTTGATTTTTAAGGTAAGAAAAAGCCTTGTCCCACCTTATTTTGTTTTTATGATATTGTTTGGCAAATTCTACAGCATCAACGGCTTTATAAACTGACAATGTCATATCTCCTTTCCAGGTTTTACTATTTAACCATTGAGTAGCTGCTTCCTTTGTCCAGGTTTGATTTGAAGATGTTTGTGCTTGAAAATTTAAACTGAAAACAAATAATACGATCGATGTCAGGTACAATGAAATACATATCTTTTTTCTCATAATATGAAGTTTTCAACTTGCTTAAAAGATTTGCCTTTCCTGCTGGATAAGTTTACGATATAGGTTTAGTAACCGTGATTTAGAAACGAAACCTTTGTATTTGCCATCATTTAATACAGGAATATGCCAGACATTATTAAGTTCAAATTTTTGCATTACCACAACTACCGTGTCGTTAATGTCTATTATTCCTGGAGAAGGTTTTACAAAACTGTTAACCAAATCGTTGCCTGCAATTTTTTTCTTAAAAACATAATCTTTAATATCAACGAAGTATATAATTCCTAAAAATTTTAATTCATTATCAATTAATGGGAAAATATTCCGTTTTGAATTGTAGGCCTTATCTAATACCTGGTTTAGGGTTTCGTTATTATAAATTTCAGTAAAATCTGTTTCTATTAAGTCGATAAGCGAAATCTGGTTTAGTAAAATCTTATCTTTGTTATCCTTTGCCCAATTCTTTTCTTTTGCCAGTATTTTTGTATACACGGAATAGGGTTCAAAATACCGCGATAAAAAATACGACATAGCCGATACAATCATTAAGGGCACAAACAAAGAATACCCACCGGTCACTTCAGCAATTAGAAAAATTGCAGTGAGCGGTGCATGCATAACCCCACTTAAAATTCCGGCCATACTTGCAGCTATGAAATTAGCCTGGTTAAGGTCAATTATTCCTGTCAAATGCAATATTTGAACAAATACCATTCCCAGGATAGCCCCAGTAAAAAGAGCTGGCGCAAAAATTCCACCATTTCCTCCTGCCCCTATAGTCAAAGAAGAAGCAATTACCTTTATAAAAATTATAAGTATACCAACAATAACAATTAGCCATTCACTATTAATAATATCTTTATAAATTGCCGATGTTAAAAGTATAGAAACATTTCCCTGAAAAAGGCTGTTGATAATATTATAGCCTTCGCCGTAAAGAGGAGGAAATAGTAAAATTAATATACCAAGAATTGAACCACCCCAGAATAGTTTTTTCAGTTTACCTGTTTTTGGATTATTAAATATTCTTTCAATTTTAAAAGTGGTTTTTACCATAAATGATGAAACCAGGCCTGCTATTAACCCGAGAAGAATATAAAACGGGATTGCCTTAAAATGCCAACCCTGGGTTACAAGAAAGAATAATTTATCGGCATAAAGAAAATTTGAAAAAACCGATGCAGTTGCTGAAGCAATAAGTAAAGGGATAAAAGAAGGAATTGATATCTCTGGTAAAAGTACTTCGAATGCAAATATTATTCCCGCTATGGGTGCATTAAAAATTGCAGCTATGCCAGATG
>Ga0182027_10016133_pt1 | contig 10222 bp, 11 predicted proteins | sample 712E1DmetaG_FD_121300 | JGI IMG/M metagenome (GOLD analysis project Ga0182027, IMG submission 121300) | Permafrost microbial communities from Stordalen Mire, Sweden - 712E1D metaG (Illumina Assembly) | ecosystem: Environmental > Terrestrial > Soil > Wetlands > Permafrost | place: Sweden... | reverse complement strand
GATATAATAGACAACAAGATTTTTCAAAACGGAAAACAAATAATTGGCAATTTATCGATTAATAAAAATATTAAATTGACAAAAATAGTTGATAGTTCTTATGTTTATAAAATAAATTAAAATGAAAAAAATCTACTCAATCTTGTATGTCGTTTTTACGCTCGTTGTTTTATTAATTTATATTCAAAATCTTCTTTGTAGGGGAGGAATATGTTTGCAATAGCAGTTTTTATCGGCTTGTATTCTTATATAATATTTTTTTTAGGAATACTAAATTTATTCTATAAACAAAATATTATATTAGTAACTCTTATATATTTTTTAACTATATTATTTATCTGTTATAAAAAGGTTAATTTTGATTTTAAGCTAGGAAAGCTTGATAAATTATCAAAAATTATCCTTGCCTTACTAAGTTTTCATTTTTTAGTTAATCTTTTAGGCGTCTTAGGACCGGAAATTTCTTTTGATGCGCTTTGGTACCATTTAACATTACCTAAAATATTTTTGCAAAACCATTTAATTTTCCATATCCCGGGTAATCTTTTATATTATTCCGACATGCCGAAATTAACAGAAATGTTGTACGTTTTTGGATTTTCTGTGGGTAATGAGACTTTTGCAAAATTAATTCATTTTTCTTTTGGAATTTTAACACTTATTGCAATTTATAAAATTTCTAGAAAATTTACATCCGTAAAGTTTTCTTTATTAGCATGCCTAATTTTTTATTCTAATCTTGTTGTCGGATGGGAAAGTATAACAGCATATGTAGATTTATCCAGAACTTTTTTTGAAATCATGTCGTTTTGGGGATTAGTAAACTGGATTGAGAATAAGAAAAGAAAATGGCTTTATGTCTCAGGTATTATGTTGGGATTTGCGATTACTGCAAAATTGGTATCCATAGGAACGATCTTGATATTTATTGGGATAATTTTTTATGTAGCACTTATTAAGAAGGAAAAAATGATTGAGCTTGTCAAAAATTCTTCAGTGCTTATTTTTTCGTCTTTAATTGCTCCATTGCCATGGTTTATTTTTGCTTTTATAAACACAAATAATCCAATTTATCCTTATTTTAGTGGTATTTCCGTAGATTCAGGCAATGTTTTAAGTTTTCCTAATATCCATAATTTTTTAAAAGATTTTTATGCTTTATTTTTGGGACTAAACGACCCAATTTCTCCAATATATCTAATTATTTTACCATTAGTTGTTTTGTGTCTTAAATCTTTTAGCTCGAAAGCTAAAATCCTTGTAATTTATTCATTTATGGCTGTTTTTATTTGGTATTTAACTCAAGAGCAAAGAGGTGGGAGGTTTATTATGCCTTATCTTCCTGTCTTTTCAATACTCTGTGTGATTTCTTTAGACAAATTTAAAAATGTGAATTTAAGAAAATATTTATTAATCTTAGTAATTTTTGTTTCTTTGGTTTCTATTGGATATAGAGGAATTGCTAATGCTAAGTTTTTACCAGTAATTTTAGGAAAAGAAACAAAATCACAATTTTTATCAACTCACTTGAATTTCTCTTTCGGAGATTTTTACGATACTGACAATTACTTCAAGACCCACATAAGCCAATCAGACAAAGTTTTACTTATTGGTTTTCATAATCTTTATTATGTTGAGTTTCCCTATATAGATTCATCGTGGGTTAAAAAAGGTGATAAATTTAATTACATTGCCGTACAGAATTCAACCCTTCCAAATAGATTTTCTAACTGGAACCTAATTTACTATAATAAATTGACAAAAGTTAAACTATACAGGATGAAAGGAAAAGCATGGGTTTACTAAAAACACTTTTCTCATTATTTATTATTTCTTTTCCGATTGCCGAACTTGGAAGATTCCAGTTTAGTAACGGCGTATCTTTTTCCTTAAACGATGTTTTATTGTTCTTAGTAATTGTTTCTTGGTTTTGGTTTAATGTCAAGAAAAGGAAATATTTAAACTCTGGTTTTTTGAAAAAATCTATATTTTTGTTTTCTTTGATTGCGGTTGTTGCATTGATTATAAACTTGGGCACTTTAAGCTTAGGGAATTTTACCGTGTCTTTTCTTTATTTAGTCCGTTTTGTTTCTTACGCATCAATATATTTCATAGTTAAAGAGTTTGATCCCAAATTTAAAAAAACAATTTCCTATTTAATGTTATTGTCGGGTTCGATATTTGTTCTTATTGGCTATGCACAGTATTTTTTCTATCCAAGTTTAAGAAATCTGTTTTATTTGGGATGGGACGAGCATTTGTATAGAATGTTCTCAAGTTTTCTTGATCCAAATTTTGCCGGAGCGTTTTTTGTTTTATTCCTGTTATTTTTATCTTATTTTGTAAATAAGTTTTATGAAAATAGGAATTTTATAAAATTTTCATTTGCCTTAATCGTATCTATATTTACTTTTGTGGCGGTTTATCTAACCTATTCAAGAAGTGCTCTTATAATGCTTGCTGCGGGTTTAATTACTTATTTACTACTTATTAATAAAAAGAAATTTATGCTGCTTGTAATAATAACAATGATTTTGGTTGTATTTTTATCGCCAAAGTCTTTTCGAACGGAAGGTACAAACTTATTCAGAACGGTTTCTTCTGAAGCTAGACTCGCTTCGGCAGAGCAGGGACTTAATATCTTTATAAAAAATCCTGTTTTAGGAGTTGGATTTGACGCTTATAGGTACGCTTTAAATAGGTATGAAGGTTTAAATACAGCATATTGGCAAGTAACTCACTCGGGAGGGGGAACAGACAATAGTTTTATTTTTGTTTTAGCAACAACGGGAATACTTGGATTCATAGTGTACATTTACCTTTTATATAAAATGGTAAAACTTGGGTTTGTAAATATTAAAAAAAATAAGTACTTTTCTGTAATTTTTATTTCTTCCATTCTTGCAATTTCAATAGACAGTCTTTTTGTAAACAGTTTATTTTATGTTTTTATAATGGAATGGTTGTGGATTTTAGCAGGTCTTATTGAGAATAAGTAACTTTTAAATCTTTTTCAGTTTGATTTCCAGCTTGATCGGTTGCTAAGATTTTAATTTGATTATCTCCGTTTTGAAGAGGAAGGGTGTAAGAAAAGTTATTATTGTCATCAATTACCGCCCAAAAACCATTTACAGTAACTTTTACGCCGGGATCAGTTTTACCCGTTATGCTTACGCTGTTTTGATCTTTACTAAAAGATTGTCCATCCGTTGGTGTATTAACATCCAAAGTCGGTTGTGAGTTTGAGAAATAAACGGTAAAGCTGTCCGAACTATCGCTTCTTTTACCTTTATATTCAGCAACTGCATAAATTTGATTATTGCCTTTGTCTAAAGTTTCAGTAAAATTGAAAGTTCCATTATCTTGTACCTGAGTTTGGTCAACAATAGTCCCGTTTATATAAAGATATACCGTATTATTTTTATCACTTTCTCCCGAAATAATAATATTTGCGCTATTTGTTGCAGTTATTATCGGGTTTAATAGGGGAGGGGCAATAAAATTAATCTGATTTGAACTTTGGGAAATATTGTTTTGGTTTCCCCCCCCGGACAAAAATAAGCTAAAATTTACTAAGATTCCTAATCCAAATTTAAGAACAAGGAATAAAACTATAATTATTCCTATTATGCTTAAAATTGTTGTCTTTCTGTTTTTGCTCTCGTTATATTTGCTTATTCGTGATTTTCTCATAAATTCGCTAACTCAACTTTAGTAGTTTGGAGCCGAAGGTGAGATTTGAACTCACGACTTGCTCTTTACGAAAGAGCTACTCTACCGCTGAGTTACTTCGGCGCGTTGTATCAAAATTTTGTGCCCCATCCTCAATTTTTCTGATTTCGGATTTCCATAGGATACTTTTTATTCAAATTTAAAAAATGAGAATTAGAATGATGCTTATATTCTATGAGATTTTTACAAGATAGGCAAATTATTGAGTTCTTGCGGTTTTATGTTTTCTTGCAATTTTAAGTTCTAGGGTGGTTCTTCTTAGTTCAGTTTGAATCTCCTGGTATTCTTTTTCGCTTACTTTATCTTTCATTGCTTTTTCAGCTCTTTGCTTTGCTTCTTCAACTTTTGAAATTTCAATATCACCTGCATGAATTGCATAATCCGCCAAAATATTCACATGATTTTTTGTAACCTCTAAAAATCCTCCGGTAATTGCGAATAAATCAGTCTTATTGTTTCTTTTAATTGCCATTTCGCCTGGGATAATTTTTGTTACCAGATCAACGTGATTTGGAAGAATTGATATTTCGCCGTTTATGCTATTGAGGGTAATTTCATCAACCTCTTCTTTAAGAAGAACTTTGATTGGGGTAATTATTTCTAAGATAAGTTTCATTATTTAGCATGTCTTTCTATTTCGTCGATGGATCCGATCATGTAGAAAGCTTGTTCTGGTAATTTGTCGTGTTTTCCTTCCAAAATTTCCTTAAATCCCCTGACAGTATCTGCTATTTTAACATATTTCCCAGGGCTTCCAGTAAAGACTTCGGCAACAAACATGGGCTGGCTTAAAAATCTCTGAATTTTTCTTGCTCTTGCTACTGCAAGTTTATCTTCTTCGGATAATTCGTCAATTCCTAAGATTGCGATGATATCCTGCAAATCTTTATAGCGTTGTAGCACTTTCTGAACACCCCTTGTGACTTCATAATGGTCTTCTCCGACTATATTGGGGTCGAGGATTCTCGAGGTTGAGCTTAACGGATCAACTGCAGGATATATACCTTGTTCGGCAATTGCGCGTTCAAGAGTTATGGTTGCATCCAAATGCGAGAAGACAGTCACAGGCGCCGGATCAGTATAGTCGTCTGCAGGGACGTATACAGCCTGTACCGAGGTTATAGAACCTTGTTTTGTAGATGTTATTCTTTCCTGTAATTCTCCCATTTCAGATGACAAGGTAGGTTGATATCCAACAGCAGATGGCATTCTTCCCAAAAGCGCAGAAACTTCGGATCCGGCTTGGGCAAATCTGAAAATATTATCTATAAAAAGTAAAACGTCTTCTTTTTTAACGTCTCTAAAGTATTCAGCCATGGTCAAAGCGGTTAGGGCAACTCTCATTCTGTTTGCGGGAGGTTCATTCATTTGACCAAAGACCATTACAGTTTTATCCAGTACTTTTGTTTCCTGCATTTCAAGCCATAAATCATTACCTTCTCTTGTTCGTTCTCCTACTCCTGCAAAAACAGAGTGACCCTTGTGTTCTGTGGCAATATTTCTGATTAATTCTTTTACAATAACTGTTTTCCCAACGCCAGCGCCTCCAAAAACTGCAATTTTTCCTCCTTTTGTAAAAGGAGCGATCAAATCAATAACCTTTATGCCCGTTTCTAGTATTTGAGGTTTAGTTTCCTGCTCCGATAAAGCCGGAGCGCTTCTATGAATCGGTTCAAGAATGATATCCTTATTGTTTTTATCAAATTTTTCTCCGTCTATTGTTTCGCCCAAGACATTAAAGATTCTGCCCAAAGTCATGTTTCCAACAGGCACTTTAATTGGGGAAAAAGTTCTTTTTACTTTCATTCCCCTTGACAATCCGTCTGTTGAACCCATTGCAAGAGCTTTTACTTCGTTGTCCCCGATTAAAAAAGCAGTTTCTAAGATAAGTTGTTTATTATTGACAAGTTCAACTACCAGTGCTTCGTGAACAAGCGGTGAGTCTTGCTCAAATCTTACATCAACAACAGGTCCCTGAATCCTTATTATAATTCCTTCTTTTTGATTTTTATTATTCTCGTTCATAATTATGTCGTCTGAAAGCCTCCCCCAATATCTAAAAGCTCATTTGTAATTTTCTCCTGCCTTGTTTTATTATATTCAAGCTGAAGCTGAAGAATTATATCCAGCGCGTTATCAGTTGCATTTTTCATTGCAATCATTCTTGCGGCTTGTTCCGAAGCGTAACTTTCCAATAAGCTTTGGTATAGTACCATTTCCAAATAATGTTGTAAAAGGTCAGGTATAAGTTCATCTGCATTTGGTTCAAAAAGCGTTACTAAGTTGATATTTTTTGATTCATCATCAAGTTTTACGGGTAAAAGTGTGCTTATTTGAGGAATTTGTATAAATACGCTTGTAAATTTTGTTGAAAGTATTTTTACTTCAGATATTTTTTTACCAAGAAAATATTCATTTATAATCTTAGTTAATGGATAGATAACGTTAAATGAGGGCAGGGAATTGCCAAAAGGAAACGATGCAATTATTTCTTTGTTAAGCGAAGAAACAGCTGTCTCTGCCTTTTTACCGATAGTTGGGTAGTAAATTTTTCCGCTCGAGGTAAAATGTATTAATTCCCTCATTAAATTTGTAACCAAACCGCCTGACAGACCTTTGTCAGGGGATACAACTATTAATAATTTAGAATTTATTCCAACCGGAGTATTCATATATGCATGCTGACTATGAGCATCGATTTTACGGACAAGACCCTTAGAAAGATAATCCAATTTTTCAACGTAAGGTTTAGATAATGTAGCCGCGCTCTGAGCTTTTTTAAGGCGGGACGCTGCAATCATCTGAAAAGCTTTAGTTGTTTTAGATATATTTTTCGCCGTTTTTATTCTTCTTTTTAAAATAAGTAGTGTTGCCATATTTCAATTAACTCAATATAAGTATTAAGAGAATATCTTCTTAAATTCTAATGTTCCTTTTTCTATATTTTTAAGTAATGCTTCGTTTGGTTTTTGTCCTAAAGATAATTCGTCTATAATTTTTGGATATTTTCTTTTCATAAAATCATGGTATTCTTTTTCAAATCTTAGAACGTTTTCAACAGGTATATCGTCTAAGAGTCCGTTTGTAATAACCCAGATACTAAGGTATTCTAGAGCTTCCGGAAGGGGATTGTATTGAGGCTGTTTGAGCAATTCTATAGTTCTTTTGCCTCTTTCGAGCTGTTTTGTGGTTTCTTCATCTAAGTCGCTTCCAAATTGAGCAAAAGCAGCTAGGTTGTTAAATTGAGCAATCTCCAGCCTCATTTTCCCAGCAACAGATTTAATAGCGGGGGTTTGAGCAGCGCCTCCAACTCTAGAAACAGAATTTCCTGCATCAATTGCAGGTCTAATGCCGCCATAAAAAAGGTCTGTTAGAAAAAATATCTGTCCGTCTGTAATAGAAATAACATTTGTAGGAATATAAGCGGATATATCGTTAGCCTGAGTTTCTATAATAGGAAGAGCAGTTATTGATCCGCCGCCTTTTTTATCGCTTATTCTAACAGCTCTTTCCAAAAGCCTTGAATGAAGGTAAAAAATATCCCCTGGATATGCTTCTCTTCCTGCGGGACGTCTTAATACTAAAGATATTTGCCTGTATGCCCACGCATGTTTTGTTAAATCGTCATAAATTACTAATACATCCTCGCCTTTTTCCATAAAATACTCTGCAATTGCAACTCCTGCATATGGAGCAAGATATTGCAAAGAAGCGGCTTCTGAAGCGGATGCAGCAACAATAACACTATATTCCAAAGCCCCTGTTTCTTTAAGCTTGTCTATAACTTGAGCAACTGTACTTTGTTTTTGTCCAATTGCAACATAAACACAAATTACTCTTTTTTGACCTTTTTGTTTGGATGCCTGTTTTTGATTAATAATTGTATCGATCGCAACAGCTGTTTTTCCAGTTCCCCGGTCTCCGATAATAAGCTCTCTTTGGCCTCTTCCGATAGGTATCATCGCATCGATTGCCTTAATGCCTGTTTTAATAGGCGTATTAACAGGTTGTCTTTCTACAACTCCAGCTGCAATTCTTTCAAGTGGCATTGCTTTGCCTTTTTTTAGTTTTGGTTTCTCATCCAAGGGTACGCCTAAAGGATTTACTACTCTTCCTAAAATATCTTCCGATACGTCAATGCTTAAGAGTGTTCCAGTTGTTTTTAGACTATCTCCTTCTTTAATTTCATCAGCTTTAGCAAGAAGTATTATTGAAACATAATCTTCGTCGAGGTTTAGAATAACACCTTTTGCGCCATTTTCAAAAACAACCTGTTCTCCCATTATGGCTTCGGAAAGCCCTGACGCAACAATTACGCCGTCCGTGTTTTTTTCTACCTTTCCTACATTCTTAGATGACCCCTGCGAATTAAATGTTGAAAGCCTTTTTTCCAATTGTTCGATTATTTCGTTTGTATCTTTCATGTTTATTGATTAATATGCGACACTAAATTTTCCAGCATATTTTGTACATTAAAATCATATACACTGTCGCTGTCTATTATTCTTATTCCCGCAATAAGATTTTCATCTTTTTTAATTATAATTTTTTTATCGGGAAATAGCTTCTTAATCTCTTTTATTAAGCTAACTCTATCAGAGATATTAGGTAGCAAAACTGTAACAGTTTTGCTATTTTCATAATTTTTAATTGCTTTTATATAAAGTTTTAAATCAAAACGCCCTAAGTGTTTAACAATTCTATCAACTTTTTTAGAATCTAAATTTCCTTTTGCATAACTTTCTAATGCAAGTTTTTTAATTATTTTTTGGTTCATATTAGTTTATTTTTTAATTTGTTTTAATGCTTTTTCTGTAATTTGTTTTTGTTCGCTGTCTTTAAATAATCCTTCCAAAGATTTTGTAAGCATATCCGCTGCCAATATACTTACTTTTTCCGAGAGTTTTCTTTCCGTTTCTTGTGCTTCATGATTTATCTGCGTTCTTGCTTCCAAAAGCATTTTTTCGGTTTGTAATTTGGCATTTTTTTCAATCTCTCTTGCGTTTTCTACTGCTTGAAGTTTTGCGTCCTCTATAATTTGCCTCGCCGCATCTTTCGCTTTTGTTAATATTTTTTTTTCTTCTTCAAGTGTTTTTTCAAGCGTTAATCTTGATTCTTCAGCCTGTTTTAACCCTTCTTTTATTGTATCGGCACGCTTTTTAAGCATATCCAAAAGCGGCTTATATAAGAAGTGTTTTAGAAGATAAAATATTATCAAAAAGTTTATGATTTGTGCTCCCAAAAGATAGGGATCAAACCCAAAGTTTTTAAGTATATCCATATTCTATTTTAAAAAAGCAAATATTAGGGAATAGATTGCTATGGCTTCAGCAAATGCCATTCCAACAAGCATTGCCGGTAGAATTCTTCCAAAAGCTTCCGGATTTCTGCCAATTGCTTCCATTGCTTTAGCGCCTATTAAACCTATTGCCAAAGCGGCCATCTGTCCTCCGATTGCGATTATAAGACCTCCTGATATGCTAAATGTCATGCGTGATTCACCTCCTTAGCTTGCATCTGATGCGGTGCTGATAAAATGGCCATAAAGGCCAATGTTAGCATTGCAAAAACAAGTGCCTGAATAAACCCGACTACTATTTCTAGTAGTAAAAATGGGAGTGGGAAAACGAACGCAAAAATTGTTGATATTGTCGCAAGTACAATTTCACCAGCAAAAATATTTCCAAACAACCTAAATGATAGAGATATTACTTTTGTAACTTCGGATACAAGTTCTAAAAGTCCGACATATAAATTTATAGGATTTAATGAAAAATATCTTCCTAAATAACTTTTGATGCCTATAGTCTTTAAGCTATAAATGTGTGTAGCAATTGCCGAAACTAAAGCCAAAGCTAAGGTTACGTTTAAATCACTTGTTCCCGCTCTTAAAAAGGGCACTAATTCATGGTTTCTGTAAAATCCTACAGAGTTTAATCCGGGAATTAGTCCTGACCAATTGGCAAAAAGAATAAAAATAAAAAAACTCAAAGATAGCGAGAAAATTGCAGGCGTTCTCTCTCCCCCTGCTACAGATTCTGTTAAATTGTAAAATGTCTCAACAATCATTTCTATAAAGTTTTGAAAAGCGCCGGGAATTAACGAAGCCTTTTTATTAAATCCCCAAATAATTCCAATAATTGCCGTATCTACTAATAAAACGTCTAAAAATGAGTTTGTGATTGTAAAAAAACCAAAACGAATAATAGGTTCTGCTGCAAATGAAACCATGATTAACATTTTAAAGGCTAGTTAAATTCAAGTCAAGGAGAAAAATCAGAAAAAGCCTGAATTTTATCGGCAATTATAACCGGTTTTTCATTTTTAGCATCTAACTTTCCGGTTATTAAAACAACACTATCTTTATTTAGAACTGCCTTATAAAGATCATAAATTTTCGGGAAGACTATGCATTCTAAAGTTATGCCATTTTCATTTGCAATAGTAATAAATGCCATTTCTTTTCCCGATTTTTTTGTAAAAATTCTTT
>Ga0182027_10016132_pt1 | contig 10222 bp, 9 predicted proteins | sample 712E1DmetaG_FD_121300 | JGI IMG/M metagenome (GOLD analysis project Ga0182027, IMG submission 121300) | Permafrost microbial communities from Stordalen Mire, Sweden - 712E1D metaG (Illumina Assembly) | ecosystem: Environmental > Terrestrial > Soil > Wetlands > Permafrost | place: Sweden... | reverse complement strand
GGCTTTGAGGTGATTGATGTCCATATGACAGATCTGACACTGGGTAAACTAACTTCACTGGAAGAATTTAGAGGGATGGTTTATCCTGGAGGATTTAGCTATGGAGATGTACCCCAAAGCGCTAAAGGCTGGGCGGCCACAATCAGATTTAATCCAAAGATTAAAAAAATCTTTGATGATTTTTATAATCGCAAAGACACTTTCTCGTTGGGAGTCTGTAATGGAGCACAGTTATCGCCGCTAATGCAATGGGTACCGGGAATCGGTTTATCCGACAAAGATCAACCTCGGTTTGTATCCAATGAGTCGAGAATATTTGAGCACAGATGGGTAATGACAAAGATCAATTCAGAATGTCCTGCCATCTTTTTTAAAGGAATGGAAGGATCGGTGCTCGGAGTCTGGGTAGCTCATGGAGAGGGACGGTTTTATTGCCCGAATAAAGAAATTTTAGATTATATTCAAAAGAAACAGCTAGTACCACTGTGGTATGTAGATGAATTTGGACAAGCAGAACAAAGATATCCGATTAACCCCAATGGATCAACTTTGAATATTGCTGCTCTATGTAGCCCAGACGGAAGACATATGGCAATGATGCCACACCCGGAACGCTGTTTTTTGAAATGGCAATGGCCATATCTTCCAAAAAAACTCGACCAAGAATGGGAAGCTTCCCCGTGGTTGAAAATGTTCCAAAATGCATACGAATGGTGCATGGCTCACGAATAATAGCATCGTGATTTATAACTATTCGTAAAAAGGACAAAATGGGCCCTGTTAATATGTTGGTTTTCCAACCTCTATTTTCAGGGTTCTTTTTTGATATGTTTAACCTAATTTTGGGTTTAATATTGCTTGACATACCAAGTAGAATCTTTGGTATAGATGACAAACCTGGTGGTGTCTTTGTACTCCACTCTGTAAATTTCAGGCAAATTGACAACAATGCCTTCGGATACAGTATCAAAAACATATTTGGGAGAACTAAAACGCGGATTTTTGTAATTTAATTTGCTGGGATCTAGAGAGGAAAAGAAAAGGTAATAAATATATGGCTGATTAATATTGCTGTCGATGATGACTTTATCAAATCTGGACTCGTTTTGGAGTAAAAAGTTGGAATATTGAGCAATGCCATACTGAAATTGTTTAAAAACTAAATCTGGATATTGAGTAAAATAAAATTTCATAAATTTTCCAAAAACAAAAATACCAAGAAAAAAGATAACGACAATAGAAAATAGAATATAAGACTTTTTTAGATATTGCCAAAGATAAGCTAAAGTCAAAGTTGAAAATATAGATACCAACGGCAGACCATGGACGACCCGCAAAACCATATTGCGATCTTTGGTAATACTGGCGGCGATGGGAAATAATAATAGCCAAACTAGTAACAATGAATAAGTTTTTGAGTCTACTCCTTTGATAGTTACAATTCTAAATTGGCTTAAAAGACAAATTAAAATTCCCAAATAAAAGAAAACTGCCAAAAAAAGATAAGAATTACCTGTTCCTGGCACCTGATGCATAAAATCATGGTCGCCTGTTTGGAACTGAAAATAAGGAAGAAAATAATCAAAATAGCGAGCGGCGATCTCTTGTTTGCTGTCTAGACCAGAAACTCCAGCAAATCTGGCGTTATATTTGGAATTGGAAACAGTCAATATATAAATTGGTGATACTAAAGCGGCAAAAGCTGCTAAAAAAATTAAAATGGTTATAAATTTATCCCGAAGATAGATAAGGGCTAACACTAAAACAAAAATAGGAACAAATAATTTCATGGTAGGATAGGAATAAGTTAAAAGTCCGGCGGCAATACCAGGAATGATATATTGCCGAATATAACCCGTCTTTTTTTGCCAATCGATTGCCCAAAAAAAAGTCCATAAAAATAATAAAAGAAAAAAAGGAACAATGCCGGGAGGTATGGCCCAACGACTTAGGGTGATATCCCAAGGAGAAATGGAAAAAAGAAAAGCTCCAAGCAGAGAAAGATCGGTCCTTTTGAAAATCTGCATCAAAAATAGATACATAAGATAAACTGAACCAACGCCTAAAAGAGCAACAGCGAGACGAATAGAAAATAAAGAGAGCCCAAAATTTTTTACAAAAGGAACAGTGATATAGGTAATTAGGGGTGAAGTCCAATCTCCAAACGATTCGAGCATTGGCGGTAAGAAATTGCCATGATGATCTTTTAAATTTATACCTAGAGTAAAGGCGTCGTAACCATTGACGGCTTCGTCTTGATTTAGAGATGGCGGGACTGAAGTCAGTTTAAAAGTTCTCGAAAATAAAGAAAGAAAAAGAATACCAATTAGAATTAATTTTGTTCTTTTGGACATAAGAATAGGGTTGCAAAAGTATAACAATTAATAATATTAAAAAGAATTTGGATTGGATTTGACAATAGTCAGAGATACCTGTACCATAGGTGTAGGTATGGATACACTAATCAATTTCAAAAAAGCCCATAGCCATTTGGGTAAGATCATTAAAATGGTCGAAAATGGCGAATATTGTATTGACATTATGCAGCAAAATTTGGCTGTCATTGGACTGCTTAGATCGGCTCATCAAGGGTTAATGGAAAATCATCTAAAAACTTGTTTTTCCAGTGCTATCAAAAGTGGCGACGAAAAAAAGAAAGAAAAAATGACCCAGGAAATATTGGCTGTTACCAAAATGTTCAATCGATAATGCCAAAGTATATTTATAAAATAAAGGGTCTACATTGCCCATCGTGTGAGTTGGTCATTGAAGACCGACTAAAAGAAGAAAAATCGATTCAGTCAGCCGATGTTAATTTAAAAAAACAAGAAATCGTTATCGAATCTGCCAGTATAATTTCTCCAAACAAACTTAACCAAATCTTTAAAAAGGATCATTATGTTTTTTCGGAAATAACAGCCGAAGAAGAAAATACGATTGTTTTGACTAATGAAAACCTGTGGTGGCTATGGTCTATTTTTATAATTGGTATTTTTTTGGCCTTGGTCCATTTGGGATTGGCGAGCTTTTTGAATATCAACAACAACAGTTCTCTTTTGGCATTTTTTGTATTTGGTTTAATTGCCGGTTTTTCCAGCTGCGGGGCACTTTTGAGCGGAATAATTTTGTCTCAACCTAAAAATACTTGGAAGATACTTTTGGGTCGAGTGGTCTCTTATTCTATCCTGGGAGGGATTTTGGGGATGATCGGCCAGAAAGTGGCCTTTTCTCCTGTTTTTGCTGATATTCTATTGATTTTAGTTTCTTTGGTAATGATCGTAGTTGCCCTACAAATGTTGGGGTTAAAGATGGCTCGTCAATTTAATTTCTTTCTACCAAAAACAGCCAGCAAAAAAATTATTGAACATCGTTTTCCGATAGTTTTAGGATTTTTGACAGTTTTATTGCCTTGCGGTTTTACCTTATTAACCGAGGGAGTAGCAATTTTAAGCGGTAACTGGACCAAAGGACTTCTGGTTATGTTATTTTTTGTTTTGGGAACAAGCATTCCCCTCTTTTTGATTGGGTTTTCTTCTGATAAATTGCTCAAAAACCAAAAAATAGTCGGAGTATTGATTCTTTTCTTTGTCCTCTATAATTTAAACTTTAATTTTGGTATTACGCAGAAAATTTTTATATCCAACAAAGATGATCAAAATGCTGCGGCTGGAATTACACCGTCTTTTGTTAATGCTCAAGTCATCATCGCCACTTATTCTGCTGGTAACGATATTTCACCAAATTCTTTCACGATTAAAAAAGGACAACCGGTTCGGTTTGTGATTAACGTAAATGATAACGGTAGTGGCTGTATGAGTACAATTATGATTCAAGGGCTTTATCAGAAACCTCAAAGTCTAATTAAAGGTCAAACTATAGTAATGGAGTTTGTGCCGCAAGAAGCTGGAACTTATCAAATTACCTGTGCTATGGGGGTACCAAGGGGGACGATTAATGTCGTTGATTGAAAATAATTTTAGGGTTGAAGGAATGCATTGTGCCAGTTGTGTCAGTATTATTGAATCCCGCTTAAAAAAAATTGAAGGCGTTAAAAATATTTCAATTAACTTTGCCACCGAAACAGCTAAGATTTTTTTTGACGATAAGAAAACTACACTGAAAAAAATGAATCAAGTTATTGCTCAATTGGGCTATGAATTTAGCAATCTTGAAGAAAAACAAGTTGAGGAAAAATTTTCTAATTCTGCTCCTGTTTATCTTCTTTTTGGTCTTTCTTTGATAGTTTTTTTGATGATGGTGTGGATGATGTTATCAAAGGCTTTAATATTTTTTCCACCATTTTTAATTCCAGAAAAAATTTTTAATTTTATCCTTCTAATACTGGCCACGTTGGTTTTGATTGTGGCTGGCCGACCTTATTTGATGGGGGTGGTTCGTTTTGCAAGATTTCACGCTGCCAACATGGATACCTTGGTGGGATTAGGAACTTTAACGGCTTACATTTTTAGTATTTTCAATTTATTTTTTCATTTTACGGAAACTTATTATTTTGATGTAACGATAGTAGTAATTGGTTTTATTACTCTTGGTAAATATCTGGAATCAAATTCCAAAAGAAAAACTGGAGAAACCGTCAAAAAATTGTTAAATTTACAGGCTAAAATAGCTTTAGTTTTGAAGGGTAATAAAGAGATAAAAATTCCAATTGACGAAGTTCGAGTGGGTGATATTTTGATAATTAAACCTGGGGACAAAATTCCAGTGGATGGAATTATTGTTGACGGCTCTAGCTCGATTGATGAATCAATGATTAACGGCGAACCGCTGCCCGTGGATAAAAAGACGGGAGACCAAGTTTTTGGAGCAACTATTAATAAACAAGGCAGTTTCCAGTTTAAGGCGACCAAGGTCGGATCAGAAACTCTTTTATCTCAGATTATTAAAATGGTGGAAGAAGCACAGGGATCGAAAGCACCAATTCAAGCTTTGGCTGATAAAATTTCGGCCATATTTGTACCGGTGGTGCTGTGTATAGCTGTTGTTAGTTTTTTAATTTGGTTGATAGTGGGCAATTTTACGATGGCTCTTATATCTTTAGTGGGGGTTTTAGTGATCGCTTGTCCATGCGCTTTGGGTTTGGCCACTCCAACCGCCATAATAGTGGGTGTTGGTAGAGGTGCAGAAAATGGCATTTTGATTAAAAATGCCGAGAGTCTTCAAAAGTTGGCTGAAATTAACACCATTGTTTTTGATAAAACAGGAACTATTACCCAAGGTGAACCAGAAGTGAGTGATGTTGTCGTGGTCGATAAAAAAATGACAGAAAATGAAATTTTGAGATTGGCCGGAAGTGTCGAAAACTTATCGGAACATCCACTAGCCAAAGCAATAATGAAAAAAGTTAAAGAGAAAAATATAAAAATTATTAAATGCTCTAATTTTTTGAATAAGGAGGGTATGGGAGTGGAAGGTAATGTAGATGAAAAATTGGTTGAAATATTGAAATCTGAAAAGGGAAATAAAATGTTGGAACATGTTGGAAAAACAGTCGTTGATATTAAGATGATGGGAAAACTAGTTGGACAAATCGGAATTAGTGATTCATTAAAAGACGGTGTAGTTCAAACTATCGAAGATCTAATTAAAAAAGGTATTAAAGTAGTGATGATAACCGGAGACAGTATGAGAGCGGCAAATTTTATTGCTAAACAAGCAAAAATTAACAATGTTATTGCTGGAGTAATGCCCGATAAAAAAGCAAAAGAAATTAAATATATGCAAGAAATGATGGGATTAAAAGTAGCCATGGTTGGTGATGGTATCAATGATGCCCCAGCACTGGTTCAAGCTGATGTGGGAATTGCCATGGCAACAGGAACAGATATTGCTATTGAATCGGCCGGTATTACCTTGTTACACGGCGATATCTATAAAGTTTCTCAAGCTATTAACCTGGCTCGAGCGACAATGCAAACTATTAGACAAAATCTGTTTTGGGCTTTTGTTTATAATTCGATCGGAATTCCTTTGGCATCAGGGGTTTTGTATCCGGTTTTTGGAATCGTATTGAATCCAATTTTTGCCGGTTTGGCGATGTCGCTTAGCAGTGTTTCGGTGGTTAGTAATTCACTAAAACTGAGATTCAAAAAATTAAATGTTGTTATAAAGAGTAAAATCACGTATGGTAAAAATAAAAATAATCAAGGATGGTCCGTATCTAGTTTCCGGTAAATTACCAATAAATGAAGATATTGTCCAATATGATCAGGAAGGAACTCCGTTAAATACCGACAAAGGAAAAATTTTATCAAATGACGAAGAGTGTGCTTTGTGTCGCTGTGGTGAATCGGCAAATAAGCCATTTTGTGATGGAAGTCATAAAATGACAAACTTTGATGGTACTGAAAATCTTGAAAATCAAAAAAACAATGAAGATCAAACCGAAACAATTGAAGGACCGGATTTGATCCTAAGGGATACTCCAAATTTGTGTGCTGGTGCTGGTTTTTGTCACCGAGCTGGTGGAGTTTGGGAGTTAACCAGAAATTCTGACAATGTCGAGGCTAAAAAGATTGCAGTTGAAGAATGTCATTGTTGTACTTCGGGTAGACTAATTGCAGTTGACAAAAAAACCGGCAAAGATCTTGAGAAAAAATTAGAGGCTTCAATCGGAATTCCTGACGGTGGGCCTCTTTGTGTAAAGGGTGATGTAGAAATTATCTCTGCTGATGGAAAATCTTACCCAAAAAGAAACAAAGTGACTTTATGTCGTTGTGGTAAATCGGCAAACAAACCATTTTGTGATGGAAATCATTTGGACTCTTTTTGATGTTTTTCGTGCCAATATTTGCTGGCGCGAAAAAGAGTGTCAAAAGTTCCAGCATCGGTCCAATAGCCATTAAGTTCTGACCAAGTGAGTTTACCTTGTTTTAGATACATGTTGTTAACATCGGTGATTTCGAGTTCACCACGATTAGATGGTTCAATACTATCGATAAAATCAAAAACTTTTGGATCGTAAATATAAAGACCGGTAACAGCTAAGTTTGTGGGTGGGTTGACTGGTTTTTCGATGATTTTAATGATTTTATTTTTGTCTTTGGGATCTAATTCGGCAACACCATAGCGCTGAGGATCAGGTACTTGACGTAAAAATACGTGGCCACCAGATTTGAAATTTTTGACAGCGTCAGAGATATCAGCATCGGTAGTATTGTCACCTAAAACGACAGTAATTGGTTGATCATCGGCAAAATCACGGGCGATTGAAAGAGCATCGGCAATTCCCCCATCGGGTTTTTCTTGATAGGCGTATTCTAAATGTTTTAGCCCAAATTCTTTACCATTTTTGAGAAGTCCGAGAAAATGGCCAACATGAGGACCAGAAGTGACAATTAAAACTTCAGTAATTCCAGCTTTGACAAGAGTATCGATGGGATAAAAAATCATCGGCTTATCATAGACTGGAAGCAAATGCTTATTGGTAACAAGGGTCAGAGGATTTAGTCTGGTGCCGAGGCCACCAGCGAGAATTACGCCTTTCATATTAAGTGGATTATAACACTTGATTGGATGTAAGAGTGTATAATATGCCTATAATGGAAACACTAAAAAATGGCGAAGACATAGAACAAAACCAACCAGTTTTTGAATGGGCAAAAAATATTTCGGAAAATCAGAAAGTAGATGAAATCGACCCAAAAGAATTGAGGAAATTTTTTGAAGAAAGATGTGGAGCAAACTTTGAAAATTTGAGTGAAGAAGGAAAAGAGGGGTTGGGTTGGTATAAAGAAGAAAAGAGGGAGTTGGGAATGGAAGAGATTTGGGGAAGCAAGTTTGAAGATTATGAAGAATGGATTGTTAAATCAGAGAATGGATATATAGTTGATTATGAAACTAGAAAAAAGAATTTACCGAAAAGTACAAATGTTCCAAATCTTATAAATGAAGAACGACAAGCAAGTGGAGATAAAGGTAAAGGAGAACGTTATCTTTTAGGTCACATGACTGCGTATGTAGCTGGTAGTTTAACTTTTGAAAAATTTAAATATCTAGTAGAATCAAGTGCAATAAATGGAGTTCTGGGGGAAATGACATCGGAAGAAAAAGGCGATAGAAAAAAAATTATTATTGAGTGGCCTAGAGAAATTGATCCTAAAAAAGGGCCGTTAACAAAAGATCCAAGGCCGTCGAGAATACATCCAGGAGAGTTTGTTGCAGACGATAAACAAGAGTTTAGAATACATTCTTTCCCTCCAGAATTTCCAATAAAGGCGCTGGAATGGTTAATGACCAAAAGTTCGACTAATGATGTTAAAATTGGGTAATATGAAAAAAATAAAAGCTATAAAAGTAAAAAAACTTGAAGATAATAAAAAAAATTGGAAAAAAATGTTGGTTGATTTGGAAGAAAAATTAAACTTATACTTTGGTGAGAAAGCGCCACAACTCCCGAATTCTGTTAGAGAATTCATTGTGAAAGTGGGGCCATATTTGGCGTTGATTGGAATAGTATTTGGTTTGCCAGCAATAATAGTATCTATAGGAATAGGAGCGATGTTGGCACCATGGATTTTTATGGGAAAAGCTGCTTCTGGTTTTCATTTTTCTTTTTGGAGTTTGTTTAGTCTGGCAGTGGTGGTATTAGAGATAATGGCAATCCCAGGATTATTTAAGAGAAGAAAGCAGGCTTGGAACTTGATGTTTTATTCATCTTTGATAGGAGCTGTCTCAGAATTGTTGAGTTTTAGTTTGGGGAACTTGATAATCGGAACAATAATCACGTGGTATTTTTTGTTCCAAATAAGAAGCTACTACAAATAGTTTGTATAACTAGGTCTTATGGATAATGAGAGATTGATTTCTGTTGGTACAGTAGAAGATGTAGAACAAGGCGAGAAGGGATTTGTCTTTAGATTGGGGCAGGAGAAAGTTGGAGAAGCTAATTTAGAATTTTGTGATGATTTGGGAGTACCTATATATTTTTTATCATATTTACACACAGAAGAAAAATATGAAAATAATGGAATAGCGACAGTTTTATTGAAAAAAGTAAATGATTTTTTGGAAGAAAAAGGAACTCTAGGGGTTTTGGTAAATGTCATTCCAATATCAAGAGATGAAAAGATTTATAGCATTTATGAAAAAAATAATTGGAAAAGAATATTGGGAGAAAAAGAAAATTTGTTGATTTACAAACCAAGTTCAATAAATGAAGACGAGGTGTATGAGTTGATTAAAACTATAAAGAAGGTTGAAGGAAGCTGTTTACTTGAGGAAACAATAGATTTTTCCAATATTAGAGAGTTGGAGAGAAGACCGGTTGGGATGTAGCAATTCCAAGGTCGATAATTTATACTTGGGCATGGATACAAAGGAAAAAATTAATCTAATTACACGTAATTGTCAGGAGGTACTAACAGTTGAAGATTTGGAATCTTTAATAGAAAACGGCACTCAGTTAGAACATTATATTGGGTTTGAGGTATCTGGTTTGGTTCATTTGGGAACTGGTTTGGTATCAATGGGGAAAATTGCTGATTTTTTGAAGGCCGGAGTTAAGTGTAGGATATTTTTGGCAGATTTTCATAGTTATTTAAATAATAAACTTGGCGGAAATTGGGAAAATATTAGGATTGCGACAGAAAGCTATTTTAAACAAGGGTTAATTGCTTCATTAAAATGTTTTGGAGTTGATGAAAACCAAGTTGAGTTTATTACTGGAAAAGATTTGTACGAAAAAAATTTGACTCATTGGGAAACTTTTATGGAAGTGGGTAAACATGTGACTTTGTCGAGAAACTTAAGATCAATATCGATAATGGGTAAAAAACAAGGCAATGATGTAGATATGGCAACTTTGTTTTATCCCCCACTCCAAGTGGCTGATATTTTTACTATGGGAGTAAATTTGGCTCATGCGGGAATGGATCAAAGAAAAGCTCACGTTATTGCCCGAGAGGTGGCTAAAAAATTGAAAATTAATCCATTAAAAAATAATAAAGGTGAAGTGATTGCGCCAGTAGCGATACATCAGAATTTGATAGCGGGATTGACTGGGCCAGACAAGGGATCTAGTGATGAAGAATCATTGAAAATGAGCAAGTCAAAACCAAATAGTGCAATTTTTGTACACGACACACCTGATGAAATTAGAAATAAAATTCAGAAAGCTTATGGACCCCCAAAGGTTACGGAGTTCAATCCGTTGATCAACTGGGTGGAAACCTTGGTGTTTTGGGGTGAAAAAACAGGAAAGTTT
>Ga0182027_10016131_pt1 | contig 10222 bp, 11 predicted proteins | sample 712E1DmetaG_FD_121300 | JGI IMG/M metagenome (GOLD analysis project Ga0182027, IMG submission 121300) | Permafrost microbial communities from Stordalen Mire, Sweden - 712E1D metaG (Illumina Assembly) | ecosystem: Environmental > Terrestrial > Soil > Wetlands > Permafrost | place: Sweden... | reverse complement strand
GCCCCGTCGCCCCCGCCCCAGAAGATCAGCGGCTTCCCTGTTGCAAATCAGAACTAAGTCAGCGCCATTTTTTCTTGGGCCAATTCAAGGATTTTTTGTGGAATCTGGACCAAGGGCGTGATGAAGTCGGCCGCGCCCAGTTTGATGGCTTCCTTGGGCATGCCGAAGACAACACAACTCGCTTCATCCTGGGCAATGGTTCCCGCGCCGCTGTCATGCATTTCCTTGAGGCCATTCGAGCCGTCGCCACCCATCCCGGTCATGATGACGCCCACGGTGTTAGGGCCGGCAAATTGGGCGACCGAGCGGAACAGCACATCCACCGAGGGGCGGTGACGGCAGACCAGGGGGCCGGTCTTGACCTGAACATAATAAGTGGCGCCCGAACGGCGCAGCAACATGTGGTAATTGCCCGGAGCGATCAGCGCCCGGCCGGGGACCACCGTGTCGCCGTCGCTGGCCTCCTTGACTTCAATCGCGCAGAGCTGATCGAGCCGCTCGGCGAAGGAACGCGTAAAGTGTTCGGGCATGTGCTGGACGATGACGATGCCGGGCGCATTGGCCGGCATGGCCATGAGCACCTGCTGCAGGGCCTGCGTGCCGCCGGTGGAGGCGCCGATGGCCACCACTTTGTGCGTGGTCTTCGTCATCGACAGCCGGGCAACGGGAGGAGGCTGACCCGCGGCGCCGGTGGGCAAGACGCTGACGCATGCGGCGGCCTTGATTTTATCAATCAGTTCCACCGACATGTCGCCGACGCTATAGGACGATCCCGGTTTGCACATGACGTCCACGGCGCCGGCTTGCATGGCTTCCAAGGCCAGCTCGCCCCCGCGCGCGGTCAAAGAAGAGACAATGATGACGGGCATGGGAAAGTAGTGCATCAACTTGCGCAGGAAGGTAATGCCGTCCATGCGCGGCATTTCGATGTCCAGCGTGATCACGTCCGGCTTGAGGTTGACGATCATGTCGCGCGCGATGAAGGGATCGGCGGCCGTGCCGACCACTTCGATCTCGGGATCGCGCACCAGTTCGCGCGAGAAGATCTGGCGCACCACGGCGGAATCATCGACGATCAGGACCCGAGTTTTCATGGGATGGATCCCTCCACGCCAAACCGTAATAAAGCTGGGTGGTCATCGATCAAGAAACCCATCGCGGCGCCATCCTCGAGCAAACCGGCCCAGCCTGGCGCATCCAGCGGCTTCACCTCGGGAATCGTAAGCGTGAAGACGGGGTCCGTGCCGGCAAGTTCAGTCAAAATATTTCCGCAAGTGACATTGAGGACCTCCTTCATGGCGTCGAGTCCTTTGTCCCCGGCCGCATCGTCGTCATCGTCCATGCCGAGCATGTTGGCGGCGAGAGCGATACAGAGCCTCGGGGGGACGACAAGTTGCAGCGCGCCAACCAGCGGACCGCTGAAGCCGATGCTCAAAATCAGCCATTCTCCTTCCTGCGAAGCGAAGGCATCCCTGCCCGCCGGTTCGGCGAACATGAAGGCGAGTTGTTCGAGCACCCGGCAAAAAGTGGCGCTGACGGTTTGTTCAAGCTTGGTTTCCATCATTCACTCCCAAAAACTCATCGACGACCTTGCGGATCAACTCGGGTTGAAACGGTTTGCGGATATAGGCGACAACGCCCTTGGCTTTGAGCTGCTCGATGCGCGTTTGGCTCCCCTCGGTTGAGACGATCACGACGGGGATGGTTTTCAGCATCCCGTCCTCACACAATTTCTCGATCAGCTCGATTCCGCCCATGATGGGCATGTTGATGTCGGTGAAGATCAGGTCGACCCAATTGCCTTGAAGAACGGCCAAGGCTTCTTTGCCGTTGCCGGCCTCGAAAAGCTGGTTGATCGGCACTCCGGCCATGTGCAAGGTCTTGGCGATCACCTTGCGGACCGTTTCCGAATCATCGACAATCAGGAAATTAAAGGCCATCAGCGTACCCTCCCGGCGGCGGAGACAAACATTTCCCGCAACGCCTCGACTCCATTCAAGATTTTGGCAATCACCGCCTCACAGACGTGGACCGAGAGCCCCAGGCGCGAAACCGTCCCGTCCGAAGGCCGGTAATTGAGCCCGTCTATGCCCGTTCCGATGCCGCTCATCAGGCAAAGGATATCGGCGACATGGACCATATCCACGGCCTGCCGGTCGCCTTCAAGCTCGTCGGGACGGTGATGCCAGCGCGCCACGTCGGCAATGCCCGGGGGCAAGTTCCAAAGTTCCAGCAGCGCGGCGCCGACTTCGGCGTGATCGATGCCCAGCACCTGCTGTTCCGCGGCTTCGAAAGGGATTCTCTCCCGATTAACCAGGTCAAGGATTGGCGCAACGTCGACTTCCACGAAATTCCCCAAGACGATTTTGCCGATGTCGTGCAGCAAAGCCATGGTGAACAGGGATTTTGGCTCCGGGGTCTTCAAGGCGGCGGACAACTCCCGCGCGCCGATGGCGACGGCCGCCGAGTGGGTCCACAATTCACCGGCGGGCAGATCGTAGCCGCGGATGGGGACTTGGGTGATCGGCCCAACCGCTGAAGAGATCACCACTTCGGAAAGCGTCCGCGTGCCCAGGCGGACGATGGCCTCATGAATCGAGCCTATCGCGCGCGGAGCGCCGAAATAAGCCGAGTTGACCAGGCGCAAGATGTTCGTGGTCAGGGAGGTGTCATATTCGATCAGGCCGGTCAGCTCGCGCAAATCCACGTTGGGATCCTGCAGACGCTGGAGCACCCGGACCGAAGCCACCGGCAGGGGCGGCACCTTTTTCAAGCCGGCAAGGATGTTTTCTCGTCTGGTCATAGCTCTTTTTCCACGCCTCCGGACTTGATCGAGGTCCTACCGGTATCCATGTGGAGAACCATGGTCCTGGCAACCGTTCCGCCGACGTCTTCGGCGGCGATGAGAATGTTGTTCTTCCACAGCATCTTCCTCAGGATGATATAATTACGCTCGCCGATCCGAAACACCCCTTTGTCGTCCATGATGGCGGATCCGCCGGCCACCTTGGCGATGAGGCGCTTGCGTTCCGCGCCCTGGTTGAATACCGCTTGAAGCGTGGCGGCCACGCCGGTGTCCGTGAACATGAGCGGGGTGTTGCCGGCCTTGACCGGATCGATCGTGGACAGCGGCAACATGCAATGCACCATGCCACCCACGCAGGCCACCGGATCATAGAGGGTCAATCCGACGCACGAACCCAGGGAATACGTCACCAGAACGTCTTCCCGCGAGGTGGATACTTTCATATCGGCAATGCCAACGGTGTGATTCACATTCCCATCCTAAAAAAAACAACTTAAGCGCCGGTGCCGTCGCCTTGTCCATCATTTGGATCGGCCATCTCAACCCAGCCACGTCAGCTTTTGATATAGATCGAAGGCTTGACGGATTTGAAATCACTCATCAGTCCGGTCAGGCTTTCGGCATGGCCAACGATCAAATAACCGCCGGGCTTAAGCAGACGATACGCCTCGGCCAGCAATCGTGTCCGAACGATATTGTCGAAATAGATCATGACATTTCGGCACAGAATGATATCCAACGGCCCATGCATGGGAAACGGCGGCGTGGCCAGATTGAGCCGGCGGAAGACCATCAGACTTCTCAGTTCATCCCTGACCGCGAAGCAATCGGGACGGGCCGGCGTCTTGCAAAAAAACCGTTCGCGCCGCTCCGCTGAGACCTGTTTGAGTTTCTCCAGACTATAGATTCCCTCGCGCGCCAAGTTCAGCACGCGGGTGGAGATGTCCGTGGCCAGGATCTTGACGTCCGCCCCGCGCCCGCCCAGCGCCTCATGCAAGGTGACGGCGAGCGAGTAGGGTTCCTCGCCGGTGGAACAGGCGGCCGACCACAAGCGCAATCGGCGTTGGCCCCGCGCGGTCCAGGCAATCACGGTTTCCATGATAAAATCAAAGTGCGCCGGCTCGCGGAAAAAGTGGGTCACATTGGTCGAGATCACGTCCAGAAGCTGCACGATCTCTTCCCGGCTGTCGTCCTGTTCGATATAGCGCAGGTAAGCGCGGTCGTCCGGGATGTCCAGGATGCGCTTGCGCTTGCCGATGCGGGCGCAGACGAGGGCTTCCTTACCCTCGCCCAGCGCGATGCCGCTGTTTTCATAAACAATTTTCCGGAATCTATCGAAAGTTGCATGATCCATATTTCAAGTCTTGCATTCACGGATGGGGTTTGGGACGAAGCCCTGTCGAGACCATTCATGCCTTCACTGCGATTGATGCCCCGCTCTTTCCTAGAACCGCATTGACCTTTTCCATGATGACCGCAGGCGTGAAGGGCTTGATGATATAGTTGCTCGCGCCCGCCTTGAGCGCCTCGAGCACGCGGCCTTTTTCCGCCTCGGTCGTCACCATGATCACCGGCACCGTGTTCCCCAGGGCCCGGATCGCCTTCAAGGCCTCGATGCCGAGCAGGTTCGGCATATTCCAGTCCATCAGCACCAGGCCGTATTGCGTGGCCGTCACGGCGTCCACGGCTTGTTGGCCGTCGCACGCCTCGTCAACCTCGGTGACCCCGGCGCCCTTGAGCGTGTTGATTAGAATCCGGCGCATGGTGGTTGAATCATCCACGACAAGAATCCTCATGAGGCGATCCCCTTTCTCGCATGGTCAGTCTCAATGGAAACGCACAAGTTGAATGGACCCAACTGGCTTTCGAAAGGGATATCCAGCCAAACCGACCAAGACGGGTGCTGGATTTTATAATCCGCCCCCTGGATCACGGTGGGCAGACTCAGGTTGGCTGGCTTGTCCTGATCCCCGTTGAGTTTGGCCTTGGCCCCGCCGGCCACGATATTGATCATTTCCGACACGGCGTCCATCACGTCTTGGTTCAATTCATCGATCTGGCATCCCAGGAGACGGTGGGCCACATGAATGGCCGTCCGCGCCGGGAAGACCATCGTCACGCAGCCGCACACCGATCCGCTGAGGCCGATGATGGCCACCACGGACTGACTGGGAGGATCGTTTTTTCGCGTCATGCTGATGTCCCCACGCTTGGCCTCGCAGCCCAGCATCGTGGTGAACAAATCGTAGACGCTCTCGACAAATGGATTAATGTACTCGACTTTCATGGCTGGAAATCCTCGTTGTCCATCGAATGTAAATGAATCTGTCCGTTCACGGATATGGCGTGAAGCGGCCCACGGAAATCATCCGTGATCGTGATTGTTTCGTTTTCCAGACAAAGCGTGGTTTCGGGGAAGAGTCTCTCTTTGACGGTGATCCGGGATCTGGCGCGGTCTTGTGAGTTGGTCTTAAGATCCTGAATCTCCTGCTGAAGGCATTCGATGGCTTCAACCAGGTTCGCCTCTTCGTAATACATTTCCGTCAAGGTTTCCCGTTGCTGGGGGCTTAATGTCTTTTGCCTCGAGGTCAGGAGCGCCAGGGCGGTGTGGATTTTTTCCAAACACCCTTTTTGTCGCGCAAGCTCCTCATCTTTGGATTTCAGTTCCCGAACAAGATGACAATCTACTCCGGCGACCAATCGGGTGGGTATTTTGCCTGTGCTTCCAGCCTCGCCCAAATCGATACCCTTCAGTGCCACGACCTCTCCCCCAATCAGCCGGCCATTGGGCATGTGGAGCCGGCCACGGGTTTTCAAAATGCAATGGATAATCTCGCTTTCTATCACGATATCCTCGCCGGCTTCGATTTCAGCATCCATCAGATACTTGGCATGAACGGCGCCGTCCACGATAATCTTATGTCCGCCCGATCCGGTAATGCCCTGATCCACGTGAAGGTCTCCCCCCGTGTGAATATCCGCCGGTTCAATCGAACCATGAACATCGATATTGCCTTGGGCTTCCATCCGGGACCCCGCAAGCACGTCCCCTTGAATGACCACGGCTCCGTGGTGAAGGATGTCGCCGGTCTCCAGCCCGACGTCGCCGGCGATGGTAAGTACGGTGTCCACGGCAAGGACATTTGAGGCCCAGCGTACCCGTCCGCCGGCGGTGGCGTAGTAGTGATGGATTCCGTCCTTTTCCTCTTCACGCACATTCGGTCCCACACGCAAGCGGATGCGGTTGGGCCGGGTCACGGGAATCCGCTTCCCGAACACATCCGCGCCGGGCGTGCCTTCCAACGCCGGAGTGCGCATGGCCAGCAGTTGGCCCTCGTCCACGGCGGGTTGAGCCGCGCGGCGCCGATAATCAATCCGGCCGGTGGTCTTATCGACAGCGAAGCCGGAGCCGAAGAATTCCCCCGCCCACTTCAGAACCGCATCCTGGGGCGGGATGGGGGGAACGCCCTGGGCCAGTCGTTCGCCGGCCAATTGTCCCCCATTGGTTCGGGCCTGAGCGAGTTTTTCTTCCAATGCTTTTCGATCGAGAAAACCGGCAACCTTTAATGCCGTGAATTGGCCTTCTATCTTATCCAGTAAGAGATCGAGACCCGCCTGAGGCACGATGCAATCCAACAACACTGCAAGGCGGTCATGGGACACACTCAATGCAAACTCTGTCGGTTCGATGTTCATGGTCGTGGACCTTTTTGTTGCCTCGCGACAAATCGAACGCGGAATTCATCGCTTCCCTTGATCAGGTGTCTTCATCCGGAAGAAAGCCATTGGAGAGAGGGTTGATCCCTCCCCCCAAGGCCCCCAACCGGACGGGGGTGTCAGAACTCCTTCAGATCATCATCGCCCAGCGGAATCACTTCCTCCGGACGGGAGATCCTGCTTCCCGCGGTTGCCAGGGCGCCTTTTCTCTGGGCGGCTTTGCGCGATCCGCCATTACCCTGGCGCAACAGGCTGTGACCTGGGGCCGGCGAATCCCGGCGGGCTTCCATTTTATGAGTCATCAGGCCGTGATCGCCGGCTAAATGGGTGGATGCGGCGCTTGTCTTGAGCCCGGCGCCCGATCCGCTACCGCCAACGATCTGGACCAGCACGTTGACCATGTCGTTGAGTTCGCGCGCCTGAACCGAGAGCTGCTCGCTGGCCGAGGCCGATTCCTCGGCGTTGGCCGCATTGGACTGGGTGACCTTGTCCATCTGGGCCACGGCCACGTTGACCTGCTCGATGCCCTGGGCTTGCTCGATGCTGCCGGCAGAAACCTCCGCGCTCAGTTGGGTTACTTTCTGCGACCCGGCGACGATTTGGTTAAGGATCTCGGCCACCTCGGCGGAAACCTTGACCCCGTTATCCGCGTTTTTCTGCGATTCCTCAATCAGCGCGGCGGTGTTTTTGGCCGCTTCGGCGCTGCGCATGGCCAGGTTGCGCACTTCTTCGGCCACCACGGCGAAACCCTTGCCGGCGTCGCCCGCGCGCGCCGCTTCAACCGCGGCGTTGAGCGCGAGCAGGTTGGTCTGGAAGGCAATCTCGTCGATGGTCTTGAGGATTTTGGCCGTCTGGTCCGAGGAGGACTTGATCTTGTCGATGGCGCCCGCCATCCGCCGCATGACCTCGGATCCCTTCTCGGCGCCGACACGCGCCTCGGTGGCCGTGGCGTTGGTCTGCTTGGCGCTGTCGGCGTTCTGCTTGGTCATCGAAGCCATTTCCTCCAGCGAGGAAGACACTTCCTCCAGGCTGGACGCCTGCTCGCTGGCTCCTTCGGCCATCTGCTGGCTGGATTGGGCGACCTGGCCCGAGGCCGAGGCGACCTGCTCGGAACATCCGAGAAGATAGGCGATAATCTGGTTCAACTGACGTGAAAGCGTGATGCTTAGAAACAGACCCAGGGTCAGCGCCAAGACGGTTCCCAGGATGATTCCAATCACCGACATGGTCTTGGCTCGAATCGAGTACTGAGCGGCGGACTTGACCGCATCCTTGGTCAAGGCATCCGTGTTCTCCGCCAGCTTCGCCAATATGTTCAAGGCGATGGTTTGCTTTTCCAGGCAGTTTGTCATCAATTGTGCATTCATTTTGTGGATGGTATCCTGCGCCTTGCCGACTTCGCCGAGCATTGTCTCCATGAAGCCAATAACCGTCGCCGATAGGGGCGCCATTTCCTTTGTCGCCAGCTCCACCGCCTTGTCCTTCTGCTTGTTCGCCATGGCCAACTTGAATTGCTTGACGGCTTCGTGAAACTTGCGATGGGGCTCGAGGATGGCCTGCACGGCATTGTTGAGAGTCGGGTTCTCCGTCCGATAGGTCGCCATCCATTTGCCCAGCGCGCATTGGGTGGGGTCTTCACCCCCTTCCAGGGTCCCTCCTGTCTCCACCATATTGAAGACCTGGCTTGTCAGCCGGTAATGATCTTTGCTGAATCTTTCCATTTTAGACTCGAGCAAGTCGGGATTCGGGATGCCCATCGTTTCGAGTTCCTTGGTCAAATCAAAGAACTTGTTGTTCTCGATCTTCCAAGCATCCACGGCGGCGACGAACTCCTTCCACTGTTTGGCTGCCTCCTCATTCTTGGGCAGGGCATCATAAGCGTCAAACGCAGCCTTGTAATTCTTCCGGGCGACCTCAACGTTGTCATACTGCCGCTGCCGTTCCTCCTTGGATAAAGTGGGATCGAGAAGGGTTCGCTGGGCAACCTTGATGTTAATTAGATTATTGATAATGGTATTCACGCTATCCTTCATGGGGATGCGCACCTCTCCAATCTCATGGACGTGGGAATTGAGCGTGGAGATGCCGTACCAACTCACCATGCCGACACCCAAGGTAATGAGGGCGACTAGGATGAAGCTCCCGGTGAGCTTGGTGCTGAGTTTCATGTTCTTAAACATTTCTCGTTTCCTCCGTTATCTGGTAATGAGAGTCTTTTTCACAATTCCAATGCCTGAGCGGTTTGGGTTAGACTTGCTCGATCGTCTGTTCCATCAATGTTGCATCGCCATACGAGAGCACTTTGTCCACGTCCAGCAGCATGACGACCTTCTGATTGACCTTGCCGACGCCAAGGATGAAATCGGTGTTCGTGTCGGCGCCGAAGGAGGGAGTATCCTCGATCTGCCCGTTCTCGATGTTGACGACTTCCTTGACTTCATCGACGATGATCCCCATGGTCATCGCCGCCGCCGCGCTCTTGAATTGCACGACGATGATGCACGTGCGTTCAGAGTCTTCCTTCGACTCCATCATGAACTTCAGGCGCAGGTCGACGACCGGAATGACCTTGCCGCGAAGGTTGATCACCCCGCGGATAAAGTCGGGGGTCTTGGGCACTCGCGTCACGTTCATCAGGCCGATGATTTCCTGGACCTTGAGAATTTCCAGGCCGTAAATCTCGCCCTTCAATTCAAAAGTCAGGTACTTGCCCGCCCGGTTCAGCTGCATCGTTCCGTTGGTTTCCATCCTTGTTCTTCTCCGTTTCTTGAAAGAGTGTTCTATTGATTCAGGGTCGGAGCTGATCATTATCCACTCGGCCCTTGTTTACCCATCCATCCAAGGCCTCAGCGCCTACCCATACCGGCCAAGCTGGGCCAGGCGCATCACCCCGCCGACGTCGAGGATCAGGCCCACCCGTCCGTCGGGCATGATGGCGCCGCCGGAAACGCCCGGAACGCCGCGGATCGTCTCACCCAGGCTCTTGATCACAATTTGCTGCTGGCCGAGCAGTTCGTCGACCAGCAGGGCCGCCTTCTGCCCTTCGTCTTCCACGACCATGGCCAGCGCCCGGCTCGGATCCTGTTCGGCTCCGTCGATATTGAAAATTCCATCCAAGTGAAATAGCGGAATTTGTTCATTCTGAAGAGAAAGCATCTGGCCACGGCCCAGGACGCTTGAAAGCTGATGCGGTTCGGGCCGCAGCGAGACGATGACCGACAGCGTGGGAATGATGTAGCGTTCGCGCCCCACACGCACGACCATCCCGTCGATGATGGCGAGGGTCAGCGGCAGGCGGATACTGAAGGTCGATCCCTTGCCGAGTTCGGTGCGAATCTCGACCTGGCCGCGCAAGGCATCAATGTTGCGCCGGACGACGTCCATTCCAACCCCGCGGCCGGAAACGTCGGTGACCTTTTTGGCCGTCGAAAAGCCCGGTTGGAAGATCAGGTTATAGATCTCGCGGTCGCTGGGCGTCTCTCCATCCTGGATCAATCCTCGTTCGCGCCCCTTGGCCAGGATGGCTTCGCGATCCAATCCTCGCCCGTCGTCTTCGATCTCGATATAGATGTTGCCCCCTTTATGGAAAGCGCGAAGCTCGACCCGGCCGACCTCCGGCTTGCCCGATCGACGGCGGTCTTCAAGAGAGGCCTCCAAACCGTGATCCACGGAATTACGCACCATATGCACCAACGGGTC
>Ga0182027_10016130_pt1 | contig 10223 bp, 6 predicted proteins | sample 712E1DmetaG_FD_121300 | JGI IMG/M metagenome (GOLD analysis project Ga0182027, IMG submission 121300) | Permafrost microbial communities from Stordalen Mire, Sweden - 712E1D metaG (Illumina Assembly) | ecosystem: Environmental > Terrestrial > Soil > Wetlands > Permafrost | place: Sweden... | reverse complement strand
GGTCACCAGTGCCAGCGGATTGACGGTCACCGCGACCCGCAATGCCGGCAGCGGAACCTTGCAGGGCGGTTTGCTGGTGGGCACGGTCAACGGCGTGGCGACCTTCACCGGTCTTTACCACAACGTGGCCACGAATATTACGATTACTTTCAGCAACGGGAGCTTGACGCCGGTGACCTCGACCGTCGTCGCGATTTCTGCCGCGGTGGCGGATCATCTGGTGATGGTTCAAGGGAATAACCAGACCAACACCGTGGCAACCGCTTTGCCGGTCAACCCAACGGTCAGGGTGGTTGATGCTTTTGGAAATCCCGCGTCGGGCGCCAATGTGACGTTCGCCGTCCAGACCGGCGGCGGCAGCGTGGGAACTGCAACTGTGGCCAGCGATGCGAGTGGTCTGGCCGCCACGATTTATACGCTGGGAACCGCGGCCGGAACGGGCAATAACACGATGACGGCATCCGCCTCCGTCGCGGGCAATCCCAACAACATCACGTTTACCGAATCGGCGGTGGCGGGAGCGGCGGCGAAACTGGCCATTCAGACCGAGCCTTCGGCAACGGCAACGGCGGGAGTCAATTTTGCCCAGCAGCCGGTGGTCTGGGTCGAGGATGCCTATGGCAACCTGGTGACCAATGCCTTTGGAACCGTGACGGCGTCGCGCAACGCGGGCAGCGGCTCGTTGCAAGGGACGACCGTCGCCACCATTGTCAACGGCGTCGCGACCTTCACCGGTCTGCATCATAATGTCGCCGGCAACATCACGATCAACTTCGCCAGCGGCAGTTTCTCCACGGTGACTTCAACCGTGGTGACGATCAATGCGGCCGGAGCCGATCACTTGGTCTTAGTCCAGGGCAACAATCAATCCGCCACGGTGGCGACCGCGGTGGGTGCCAATCCCACCGTCGAGGTGGTGGATGCGTTTGGCAACCCGGTGTCGGGTATCAGCGTCGGTTTTGCGGTGCAGACCGGCGGCGGGCACATCGGCACGACGCCGGTGACTTCGGATGCGAACGGCTTGGCGGCGACGACTTACACTTTGGGAATGGTCGCGGGAACGACCAACAACACCATGCTGGCCTCGGCCACGGTCGCTGGCAGCCCCAGCAGCATTACATTCACCGAGTCGGCCCTGGCCGGAACGGCGTCGAAACTGGCGATGTACACCGAGCCTTCCACCAATGCCACCGCCGGAGACACGTTTGATCAACAGCCGGTGGTTTGCATCGAGGACGCTTATGGCAATATCGTCAGCAATGCGAGCGGAACCGTCACAGCGGTGCGCGAGGCGGGCAGCGGCAACTTGCAGGGAACCCTGACGGTCACGATTGCTGGCGGCCTGGCAGCTTACACCGACCTGTCGCATCAGGTGGCCACCAATATCACCATCACTTTCACCAGCGGCACCCTGGCGCCGGTAACCTCGACCGCGATTGCGATAACCGCGGACGTGGCGGATCACCTGGATCTGGTCACGGGCGACGGACAGACGGGAGCGATAACCAATGCATTGCCGGTCAATCCAACGGTCCGGGTGGTTGATCAATTCGAGAACCCGGTGCAGGGGAGCACGGTAACTTTCACTGTGACGACAACTGGTATGTCCAAAAGTAAAAATGGAAGCGTTTCACCAACAACCGTGACCAGCGATGCCAATGGGCTGGCTTCAACGATCTATACTTTGGGCGGGGATGTGGGAACCGGCAACAACACGATGGATGCGACGTGCGGCACTATGGATCCCGTTACGTTTACAGAATCGGGCGCGACGACAGGCTTGCCCGTCGCGGATATTGTAACCACGGTGACGGGGCCGTCAGTTGTCAGGATTAACGGGCAAATCATTTACCAGATCACCACGATGAACACCGGGCCGTCCAACGCCGCGAATGTTGTGGTCACCGACATCCTGCCGCCGGACGTAACCGGGATTACCGCGCCCGGTGGAACCATAAGCGGCGGTCAGGTGACGTGGACGATTGCAACCCTCGCCAACGGCGCTTCCAGCAATCTGACCATGACCGTGACCGCTCCGAGCACGGTGGAATCGTTGAGCGATACTGTTTCCAGCAGCTCGGACACCTATGATCCCCAGACCGGCAACAACGACGGAAGTGCGGCCGGCGCCACAGTGGTTACCCTGGTTCAATCGGCGGACGTGCGGACAACGGTCACCGGACCGGCGAATGCCATCGCGGGCACCAATCTTATTTACACGATTCTCATCACCAACCAGGGACCCAGCACGGCGGCGGGAGTGATCCTGACCAATATCGTCCCGACGGGCCTGGCCATCGCCGATGCGTCGGGCGGAACAATCAACGGAAACATCGTGACCTGGAACATCGGCAGTCTGTCGAGCGGCGGCTGGAACAGCTTCACTGTGACCCTGACTCCGCCGACGACGGGCGGCACGTTTACCAATATCGCGGCCAGCGTGGCGGCGACTTATGATCCGGTGGCCACCAATAATAATGGAACCGCTGTCGGCGGGTCCGTGATCACCGTGGTTGCGCCGCTGAACGTGGCGCCGACGATCAGCGCCATCAGCAACCTGACGACCAATGAAAATGCAGGCCTACAGACGGTGAACCTGGCCGGGATCACCGCCGGTGGCGGCGCGTCGCAAACGCTGACCGTGACCGCGACCTCAAGCAATCCGGGGTTGATCCCGAATCCGACGGTGGGTTACACCAGTCCGAACGCGACCGGCACGCTGACGTTCACGCCAGCAGCGAATGCGTTTGGCACGGCAACGGTCACGGTGGTTGTCCATGACAACGGCGGCACAGCCAATGGCGGTGTTGATTCCGTCACGAACACCTTCACGGTCACGGTCAATGCGGTAAACCAGCCGCCGAGTTTCACGGCGGGCGCGAATCAAACAGTTTTGGAGAATGCCGGCGCGCAAACCGTGGCAAACTGGGCGACGAGCATCAGCGCCGGCCCGGCCAATGAATCGAGCCAGACGGTGACGTTCCACGTTTCCAACAACGACAGCAGCCTGTTCTCGACGCAGCCGGCGATTTCTTCCAGCGGCACGCTGACCTACACCCCGGTGGCCAATGCGAGCGGCAGCGCGACGGTGACGATGTACGCGCAAGACAACGGCGGCACGGCCAACGGCGGCCACGACACCAGCGCCACGAATACATTTACCATCACCGTGACCCCGGTGAACCAGCCGCCCAGTTTCAGCTTGTTGACCAATAACGTGGCGGTGTTGGAAAATGGCGGGGCGCAAAGCATCCCGCTGGCAGCGAATATCAGCCCCGGACCGGCCAATGAATCGAGCCAGACCGTCGCCTTCCTGGTGGGCAACAACAATAACAGCCTCTTCTCGGTGCAGCCGGCGATCAGCGCCAGCGGAACGCTGATGTTTACCCCGGCGGCCAACGCAAACGGAACCGCGACGGTGACCGTGTATGCGCAAGACAACGGCGGGACCGCCAATGGCGGCGTGGATACCAGCGCCGCGCAAACCTTTGCCATCACCGTCACTCCGGTGAACCAGCCGCCGACGCTGAATGCCATCAGCAATGTGACAACCAATGAAAACAGCGGTTTGGAGACGGTGAATTTGAGCGGTATCACCGCCGGGCCGGCCAACGAAAGCAGCCAGACGGTGACCATCACGGCCACGTCGGGCAATCCTTCGGTGGTGCCCAATCCGACGGTGAATTACACCAACCCGAATGCGACCGGCACGCTGACATTCACACCGGTTACGAATGCGTTTGGAACGGCCACGATTACCGTGGTGGTGCAGGACAACGGCGGCACAGCCAACGGCGGCGTGGATTCCGTCACCAACACGTTCACCGTCACAGTCAACGCAGTGAATCATCCGCCAAGTTTCACGGCTGGCGCGAATCAGACGGTGTTGGAGAATGGCGGCGCGCAAAGCGTGGCGAATTGGGCAACAGGCATCAGCGCCGGTCCGCCAAATGAATCCGGACAAACGGTAACGTTCCATGCTTCCAACGACAACAGCAGCTTGTTCTCGGTTCAGCCGGCGATTTCCGCCAATGGCACATTGACCTACACCCCGGCGGCCAATGCGAACGGCAGCGCGACGGTGACGGTTTATTTGCAGGACAACGGCGGCACGGCCAACGGTGGCAGCGATACCAGCGCCACGAACACGTTTACCATCACAGTGACCGCTGTGAACCAGCCGCCAACGCTGAATGCGATCGGCAATGTGACGACCAATGAAAACAGCGGTTTGCAGACGGTGAATTTGAGCGGTATCACGCCCGGTCCGGCAAATGAAAGCAGCCAGACGGTGACGATCACAGCCACGTCGAGCAATCCTTCGGTGTTGCCCAACCCGACGGTGAATTACAACAACCCGGATGCGACCGGCACACTGACGTTCACACCGGTTACGAATGCGTTTGGCACGGCCACGATCACCGTGGTGGTGCATGACAACGGCGGCACCGCCAACGGCGGCGTTGATTCCGTCACCAACACCTTCACGGTCACGGTCAATATGGTGAATCATCCGCCAACGCTGAATCCGATCAGCGACCTGACCATCAGCGAAGCCGCCGGCTTGCAGACGGTGAATTTGAGCGGCATCACGCCCGGCCCGGCGAGTGAAAGCAGCCAGACTATGACCATCACGGCCATATCGGGCAACCTGTCGTTGATTCCCGATCCAACGGTGAACTACACGAACTCAAACCCGACGGGCACGCTGACGTTTGCCTCTGTGACCAATATGCTGGGCACGGCGACGATCACGGTGGTGGTGCAGGACAACGGCGGTACGGCCAATGGCGGCATTGATTCCGTCACCAACACCTTCACGGTCACGGTGCAGGCATTGACCAACATTTGGAGTCCCGGCGGCAGTTTCACGGTGAACGTCAGCGACGCCACCGGTCCGGCCGGCACGGGTTACACGCAGACCAATTACACCGGCTACCTGGACGTGCAGGCGGTCAGCACGAATCCCTTCACGATCGATCTCGCGTCCTTCGACGGCAGTTCGCCCGGAACCGCAGCGAATTTCAATAACAACTCCAATTACACCTGGACCATCGCCACCACCACGCGCGGCGTGCTGGAATTTGATCCGGCAAAATTCATCGTGGATACCGGCGCGTTCACCAACGATCTGGCGGGCGGAGTTTTCACCGTGGCCTTGTCGGAGGACGGCAAATCCGCGAACGTGATCTTTGCACCCAATCACGACCCCGTGGCCAACCCCGTCAATTACACCCGGAACTGGGGAACCTTCCTGCGGATCCCGGTCACCAATTTGCTGGCCAATGCCACCGATCCCGATGGAGACCCGGTGGCGCTGGTGATGATCGGCGCCAGCACGAACGGCTCCGTGGTTGGAATGGTTGGCAAGTACGTTGTCATCGCTCCCACGAATAATATTTCCGAGAGCTTTACATATATCGTCCGGGATGTGCGAAGCTACCGGCCGGGCGACACAGTGCGAACGGCCACGAACGCGTTCACGGTCACCGTGACGTATGCCTTCGGCCTGGCGCAATCCATCACTTTCAACGGACCGACGGCGGCCGTCAACTTCGCCGGCGTGCCCGGCTACAGTTATGAGGTGCAACGCACCACCAATCTGATCAGTCCAACCTGGACGGTATTGCTGATTACCAATGCGCCGCCGAATGGCGTATGGCAATTCATTGAAACCAATCCTCCGCCCGGCGGCGCGTTTTATCGAACTAGACAACATTGAACCGATGCCTTAATATAAAAATGACCAAAGTGAAACTTATCTTAACATTGGCAGCGGGGTTGTTATTGGTTGCAACTGGTGCCCGGGGCCAAAGTTTTTACACTTACAGCAACAGTGTAAATATGGACATTCCCGATGCCACCACCACCGGCACCAGCGGCATGCCCGGAACCACAATTGCGGTAAGTGGAGTTGAAGGCGCCATTTCAGGCTTGACCGTTTTCCTGGACATATCAGGAGGTTACAACGGAGATTTGTTCGGCTACCTGCAGGGGGATAATGGCGGTTACACGGTGCTCTTGAACCGCGTCGGAAAACCCGCCAACTTTGGCACCGGCTACGCCGACGCGGGTTTTAACGTCACCTTCTCGGATGGTGCTGCGGGGGACATTCATCTCTATGGCGGCAATGGCGGATATCCCCTGACCGGAACCTGGCAGCCGGACGGTCGGCAGACGCTTCCCCAATTGGTTCTGGCTACCGATCCACGGACGGCAATGTTGAGTTCGTTCGATAATCTCAGCCCGAACGGAACGTGGACCCTGTTTCTGTCGGACTTGGCCAATGAAAATGTAAGCAAGCTCGTGGACTGGGGATTCGAATTTGAAACGGTGCCCGAGCCGGCCACCATCCAGTTTTTGGCAGCTTTCGGCGGACTCGCCGCGGCGGGTGCCTGGTGGCGGCGGCGGAAAATGTTTTGAAATCCGCCGGCTTCGGTCAGAGCCAGTTTTTCAGCCGTTCGCGCAAAATCTGCCGGGCGCGATACAGTCGCGATTCCACGGCCTTCGGCGTCGTTTCCAAAATCGCCGCGGCTTCGGACACGCTGAGTTCCTCCCATTCGCACAGCACAATCGCCTCGCGCAAATCCTCCGGCAATTTGTTGACCGCCGTCCGCACCGTTGCGGCGCGTTCGGCGGCCAGCGCCTGTTCGTTGGGCGCCGGATCATTCGCCGGCAAAGTGCTGTCCAGGGTTTGTTCCGTTTCGCCGGTTTCGGCTTCAAGCGAAATATTCGGATGCCGCGACCGCCAGCGGAAATGGTTCCGTGCCAGGTTGGCGGCGATGGTGAAGAGCCAGGTGGAAAACTTTCCGTCGGTCCGGAAACTGGCGCGGGAGCGAAAGACACGGACGAAGGTTTCCTGCGCAAGATCATTCGCATCATCTTCGTTGCCGACCATGCGGCAGAGAAAATGGAACACCGGCGTCGCGTGGCGTTCCATCAAATCGTTGAGCGCCACATCGTGGCCGGCGGCCAATCGCTCCATGTCCGCGCGGTCCTGGGCGTCAGTGTTGATGCTCATGGCCCATGGATTCGGACATGGAGGATTCGGTTTGTTCGTGCAGGCCGAGGGTGAGGCGCTGCATTTCAGCCAGGTAACGGCGGCCCTGCTCCGCCGGCATGGTCTGGCTGACTTCGGTGAAATGCTGGAGCATTTGCGCCTGGCATTGGGCGCGGAGAGCGGCGAGCTCGGCCAGTTTTTGTTGGGCGACCGGATTGACATTGGTTGAACCATTCAGCGCCGTTTCAAGCTCCGATTTTTTGGCGGCGATTTTGTCGCACATTTCGGCGCATTTCGGCAGATAGCCTTCATGCAATTTCTGGATGCGCGCCATCTCGGCGTCGTTCAGATGGAATTCCTTTTGCAGCCAGTCAAGGTCGCTGACAGATTGGGACATGCATCTTTCGCAGACGCGGCGGCTGACGGCATAAGAACCGGCAAACAGCGCGCCGCCCAAAACCACCGCGGCAAGCAAAATGACCAGTGAGCGGTTCATGCCATTAACGCAGAGAATTGGGGGCAACCGCCGCAAGGTAACGCGCCTGCGCGTCCTGTATTGCCATTTGATCGCCTCCGCGCACGCCGAGCAACGCGCCTGCCACCATCAGCACGGCGGCGGTGGCCATCGCCAGTCGCGGACGCAGCACCAGCGCCGCCAGCGCATCCAGCCAGTTGATGCCGCCGGTGGCCTTGGCCGGAGCCGCGGCTTCTTCAATGCGCTGCCAGACACCTTCCTGAAAACGCGGCGGCAACGCGGGTGAGATGCGGGATTCGCGCAACAGCGTGCCGAGTTTGAGGTCGGCAGGATTGATGTTTTCTTTGTTCATCGGTTCAAGGGCGGCGGAGGTTTTGTCCGCCACCCATAGTTTACGGTTTTTTTAGGCCGGGACAACCCGGTTGATGGTTATTTCGCGCTGCCGCAGGTGCTCATCGTCGGGCACTCGGCCAGCGTGCTGTTGCAGCAGGTTGTGCGCGCGGCATTGCCAACCGTGGCCAGATATTTCGGACTGCCGGTGGCACTGCATTTCACCGCCGAAACTTTCGTGCCTTTGACGGTGACGATCTGGCTGGCGGCGGCACGTGGAGACAAGGCGGCCTGATCCGCCGGCACCGGTTGGGCCGGTTGGACCGCCGTGACGCCGGGGACGACCTTGATCTGGTTGTCTTGTGCGCGCGGCGAGAGCAACGGGTCACCGGCACTGACGTTGAAGGTTATCGCGGCCAGGGCGGCTGCGCTGAGTGTCGCAAGGAGGATTCGAATTTTCATATTTTTCTTTTCAATTTTGGGCGGCGCTTCATTGCACCGCCGATTAGTTGTATCTTTCTTACCCCGTCGCGCCGGAAATCCCGCAAAAACTTTTTTCGAGGGATTTTTCGAGGGCTGGTGTATAATAGATGTCGTTATACTGACATTAACTATGAAAACATTAAAAATGCTCGTGGCCATTGCACTGGCTGTCACCGCGTTGGCGTTCACGGCCAGGGCCGACTCCTCAACAAACGCTCCGGTGAAACCAGACAAACTGACCACCTGTCCCGTGTCCGGGGAAAAACTCGGCGAGATGGGTAAACCGTGCGTGTTCACCTACCAGGGCCAGGAGGTCAAATTGTGCTGCTCGGGCTGCAAAAAGGATTTCGACAAGGACCCGGCCAAGTACGTGAAGAAAATCCAGGATGCCGCGGCCCAAAAAAAGTGATTTTGCACCGGCGGCGCGTGCCCAAATAAAATCGTGAGCCGATTGAGTCTATTTCAGAATTGTAGCAGCCGACGCTTGCCGGGTCGTAGCCTTGGTGCGAAGACCGGTGAGGAGGCTCACTCAAAAACCGGAAATAAAATGGAGCCTCGTTACCTCGGCTGCTGCGGAGTTTTGAAAGGACATCGGTTCGCCGCCATTTTGTTTAGCTTCCTGCTGGTATGGGCGCAGTTGCTGGCTGCGCCAACGCTGCGAGCGTGCGCCAAACAGCCATCTCATGCCTGCTGCCATTGCGGCGGCAAAATGAGTTGCTGCGCCGCGCAACCGTCGCCTTGTTCGCAGTCCGTACCCGCAATTCCAGCGCCCTCCGGCATTCAAAATCAATTTTCATTCCTGGCTCCAGCCCTGATGATTTGGGCCTTGCCCGAAAATGAAGCGGGTTCGATTTCTTTTGCCTTCACGTTGCCGCTAACGGCATCCGGCGCACCGCTCTACGTGCGGGATTGCGCCCGGCTCATCTGACTCCTACCTTCTGAACGCCCGCAGTGTGTCCCGGGCCGGACACCGCGGCCTTCGTTTGTTCCACGGATTTTTGTGCCCGTGAACCAATTGAATTTTACCCGTCTGTACCCAAACAATGGCAACTGAAACTGAAGACAATTGAAAATTTATGAAAGCGAAAACAATTTTGATCATCGTCCTGACCGCGGCAATTGCCGGCACCGGGACGTGGTGGATGGTTCCCCATCAGGCGCCATCCGCACCGGTCGTCACGGCGCCCGCCGGACGAAAAATCCTTTATTACCAGAGCGCAATGCATCCGTGGATCAAATCGGACCGGCCGGGCAAATGCCCGATTTGCGGCATGGATTTGGTGCCGATTTGCGCCGACGAAGCCGGCACGAACGCCACCGGCGGGATCACGCTCAGCGCCGCCAGCGCCAGCACCGTCCACGTCCAGACCGACACGGCGGAACGCCGCGTGTTGCGCCACACGTTGCGCGTCGCAGGCATCATCAGCGCGAATTCCTGGACGGAGGCGTGGTTCGCCTTTGACGCCTATCAGCGCGACCTGCCGTGGTTCAAAGTCGGCCAGACCGTTGAAGTCACCGTGCCGTCCCTGCCGGGCAAAACCTTCATCGCGCTGATCAAACGGCGTGGCACACAGCCGTATGCGGATACCCAATTCGACGCTACCACGGACAGCACCAAGGTGCGCGCGGAACTCTCCAATCCTGGCATCGTGACCGGTGATTTTGGGGCGGGCAAATTGTTCAACAATTTTTACGCCGAAGGACGCGTGCTTGCCGACGCGCCGGAGGTTTTGACCGTGCCGCGCGGCGCCGTCATTTGGCCGGGCGGACGGCCGATTGTTTATGTGGACGCCGGCGGCCATTACGAATCGCGGTCCGTGAAACTCGGGCGGGCGGGCGATGAATTCTGGGAGGTGCTCGACGGTTTGAAGGCGGGCGAACGGGTCGTCACCACCGGCAATTTGCTGATTGATTCCGAAGCGCAGCTCGCCAACG
>Ga0182027_10016129_pt1 | contig 10223 bp, 9 predicted proteins | sample 712E1DmetaG_FD_121300 | JGI IMG/M metagenome (GOLD analysis project Ga0182027, IMG submission 121300) | Permafrost microbial communities from Stordalen Mire, Sweden - 712E1D metaG (Illumina Assembly) | ecosystem: Environmental > Terrestrial > Soil > Wetlands > Permafrost | place: Sweden... | reverse complement strand
TCTCAAATAGGTTTACATACGTAGCGCCGCCCTTTAGGGCGGCATGCCGGGCTAAAGCCCGGCGCTACGAGGGCGTCGGCTCGCCGCGAGATTGTAAAGGTTCTTGAGAGACACAACACTAGGGACTCGGAACTCGGAAATATTATTAGCAACTTCTCGGCAGGCCATTTATTATCGCAGGAGACATGAGACGGACTCTTTTGTATTGCGGACTTTTCCTCGCGGCGTTCGCCGCTGTCCGGTTCGTGGTTTTTCAAGTGACTCTTCTGGCGTCGCTGAGCACTCACTCTAAGGAGGAATCGTTCAAGGCCGGCGGCCTGCGTTCGTTTGAAATTGTGCCCTTAGAGACAGTTTCGGAAACCTCCGCCAACGCCAGCATCGGCGACCTTAACGGTGATGGGCATCCGGACATCGTGTTGGTCAAGGGACGCCATTGGCAAGTGCCCAGCCGAATCTTTTTTGGTGATGGCAAGGGACACTTCACGCCGGGGCCTGCGCTTCCGAGCAAAGCCATCAAGAGTTATTCGGGGTCTTTGGCGGACATGACCAAAAGCGGCCACCTAGATATGGTTCTCAGCAATGATGCGCCGGACCCAAAGTTAATCCTCCTCAACGATGGAAAGGGCAATTTCACCATCGGGGGGACCTATGGCGATCCACATTGGTCCACTAGAAATGCAGCAGTTGGAGACCTGAACGGCGACGGCTATCCCGACATCGCGGTTGCGAATCGGGAAATGACGAGCTATGTCTGCTTGAATGACGGCAAACTTCATTTCGACTGCCATCCACTGAGGGACTCGCCCAGCGCGGCCACGGTGGCCATTGCGGATATGAACGGTGACGGCGCGAACGACGTGATTTATGCCTGCAGAGATTCGTGCCAAAGCGTTGTGTATTTCAATGACGGCAAGGGTAACTTTGATCGTAAAATCGCCTGGGGACCACCGAATTCATCCACCCGCGCCATGGCGGTTGCCGACTTTGACGGTGACGGCCACCTGGACATCGCTGCTTGCCACGAGGACCTGGGTTGCTTCGTGTACTTCAACGACGGCAAAGGCAACTTTGGCCCCGGCCTTCGATTCGACACTCCCAAAGCGGTTCCTTACTCCATGATCGCCGCAGACCTGAATCGCGACGGTCGGCCGGAAATCCTTGTCGGCTACGTCGAGGCTCCCGGAGTGACCTATTTCAACGACGGCACGGGGAAGAAGTATCAACCTATGCCATTCGGTGACGGCAAGGGAGCAATCTATGGCATGGCCGCAGGCGACCTGGATGGCGACGGATGGCCGGATCTCGTGGTGGCGCGATCCGACGCGCCATGCTTTGTGATGTTCAACCGCCCACCCAAAAAATGAGCGGCAATTAGACTTTACTCAGGCTTGACAGCGGATGACGGGCAAACCGGAAGTTGAGACGGATGGGCATGGTGGAGCTACAATGATCTTGCGGGGCGAAACGGAAGCGGGCTCTGCGGGGACGCAACCATGCTGAGGGCTAGCCTGGTGGTCGCATCGATGCCTTGAAAATCGCCGCCCGAAGGGTGGAATACTTACTAACGGCGAGTGCCCTCTTTCCATTTCAGGCTGAACCAACACAGGGACACGGGACTCGGAACACGTGCCTAGGGACGAGGGGAATTGCTAATAATAGAAACTATGAAGTCCAAATGATGAATAGATTTTGTCGTTATCCCTACTGCCTTCTACCTTGAAGCTTCTTGCACACCTCCCACATTCTGCCTGTGGAAGACCGCGGAAAAATAGTGAGGTTTGGCGGCGAACGGCAGGGGAGCGAGGGCTTCATTCTCTATTCTTCACACTTCAGAATTGACGAATCCCGTGTCCCGAGCCCCTAGCCCCGGAGCTCCCGGCATGACGGAACTCCGCCCAGCCCTTGCGCGGCTTCGACTGCCCTGACAATAGCTTCTGCGGTCGCCTCCGCCGCGGCCGTCCCGAGGCTGTCCAGGTCAGCCCGCTTTCTACCCGCCGAAAGAGCAAAAACCAAATCGCCGTCCATTTGGGTATGAACGGGGTGAATAGCGCGTGCCAGTCCGTCGTGAGCCATTTGCGCAATTTTCGTCGCCTGGACTTTGTCGAGCTCGGCACTGGTCATGACGACGACCAGCGCCGTGTGGGTACCTCGGAAGCCCTTGCCTACTTCCCCCTCGAACATGCGTTCCGCCGTCACCGCGAACTCAGGTGATTCAGGAGACACCCGCGCTCCGGCAATCACTTTGCCCGTGCTGGGATCGACTACATCGCCAAAGGCATTCACCACCGCCAGCGCCTGCACGCGAACCCCGCCCCACAACTCCCGACTCCAGAACCCCAAGCCACCCTTGGTGGCCTGCCCGATCCCGTATAGTTTTCCGACTGTCGCTCCAGTCCCCGCCCCCACCGACCCTTCTACAACGTTCCGGCTTGCATTCCGGCAGGCTCGCAGCGCCATCCTCCGGTTTGGTCGAGCCTTTGACGAGCCCAAGTGGAGGTCGAAGATGACCGCCCCGGGCACGATGGGCACCCGAACCTTCCCGGCGGGGAATCCGACGCCGCGCGATTCGAGATACTCCATAACCCCCGCGGCAGCGTCCAGGCCGAAAGCGCTCCCTCCGCTCAAGAAGATCGCGTGCACGCGCTCCGCCACATGACCGGGAAGGCAGGGAGCCAAATCGCGTGTTCCCGCAGCGGAGCCACGCACGTCCACTCCGCAGACCGCGCCCCCTTCGCAAAGGACAACTGTGCACCCTGTCAGCCCTTTGAAGTTACTCGCGTGACCGATGCGCACACCAGGAATCGTCTTGCTTGTTTTCGTTTCCTTGAGCCTGACCATCCTCCCACTCTATATTTCTCCGGCTCCACTTCCGGAGGAAAAGAGAATGCTCCCCCCAGCGGACAGTCCGAATCACCAACCCGCATTTCTCGCCACGGGTCTGGGAGGGCGGGGCTTCAGAGTCTGTGTGAAAACCTCGTGGATTCCCGCTTTCGCGGGAATGACAGGTCGGAATACAGCCCCTAAATCCAGCGCTGTCACCCCCGCGGAAGCGGGGGTCCAGCCTGGCCAATGCCAAACACGAGTTTTCACACCCACTCTTCAGCCCCGCCCTTCCGGTAGCTCCTTAAGAACGTCCAAACGTGGTGAAAAACCCGTCGTGCCTGTCATTCCGAGGAGCCGCAGGCAGTCCTGAGCGCAGCGCCCTCTTAGACGTTCTTGAGTGTGATTTTGATTTGATCTTCCAGCTTCTTAACCTGCTTTTCTTTGTCTTTGTCAGGAGTTTCTTTCAGCAAGGCCTCGGCAGCCTTAACCGCCTCGTACCCCTCGTCGCACAACGTCTTGAGCTTTTGTGGATCACGGCTGTGCTTACGGTCGAAGAAGCTTGCTGCCTGCACGAGCTGATTGCCGAGGAAAAGCGTGAAATCCAGGCCGCTGATGTTCGTGGAGCCGGAAGCCAGCGCCTCTCGGGCCTTCGAGCGATCCCCTGAAACCGCCTCCGCCAAGGCGTCGTCGATTCCCTTGTTGAGTGAGTCGATCGCGGCGCTCTCCTGGTGGTCAAGCTCAATCCAGCCACCTTCCCTGACGCGCGCGAGATCCGCCACCTCCAGGGGTCCCTCAACTGAGGGATAGGGCGTTTCCAAAATCAACTCCTTCGAGACCTTGCCGCCTTCCAAAAGCTGGTGTGCCGTTTCGGCCAAACCGAGCGCGGCACTTATCCCGGCTTGCGTGTTATCGTGGCGCAAGCGGTCGTATTCGGCTTTGAAATGCGTGTTCCTGGCCTGGTCGGCTCCCTTCGTATAGGTGTCGACCAACTCCTTATCGCTCTTGACTTGAGCGGAGAGAATAATCGCACGAAGCACCTGCGCCCGTTCCGTGAACTTCGTTGCCGGGACGGCGCTCGCCAGCCCGTCGCTAAACTCCAACGCGCGGTCAAAGCGGCCGCGCTTGAACATATCCTTGGCGTCCTGATAATCGGCCCCCGGGCCGGTTGGCTTTGGCACCGGCTGTGAACAACTCGAGGTGAGTGCCAGGCTTGCTAGCAGCATAACCAGCACTCGATAAAAGTGTAAGGGCGAATGATTGGCTTGGTACATCTGCTTACCTCCTGAGAAAGTGAGGGGGCATGGATTTTTCCGCCGGCAACGCTGAGTCGCGGCTACAGTCGACCCCCTCGGTCACTTGGTCTCCTTTGCTTCCTTCTTTGCACCGGCTGCTTCTCCGAGCAAGGCAGCAAGGCTACGTCGCTGGGCAGCGCCACTATATGCCAAGCCCGGAACGAATTCAATAGCGGGATTCCCTGAAAGTTACATCTCTGAACTGCGTGACAGGCTGGGTTGCGGCCCGGCCAGCCGTTGCGTCACTCTCATGTTTAGAAATGGCTGCGTGCGCATGCGAACCATGTCCAGGAGGGGCTGGTAATTGGGCGCTATTGTCACCATAATCCTCTTGTCCCACACGCAGTTTCCGTAGGAGACACGCAATGAAGACTCTATTTCTCGCACTCCGATCTGCCATCTACATGAGCGGCTTTTTGCTTTTCTTTGGCTGGATTGCCCTGTTGGTGCGGACCTTTGACCGGAGTCTTGGAGTTTCCTTACCTGCTGCGGCCGAAATCCCCGGTGCTATCCTGCTGGTCGCGGGAGCAACACTTGGGCTCGCCTGCGCGGGCGTTTTCATTTCGCGAGGACGAGGAACACCCGCTATTTTTGATGCTCCGCGAGTATTCGTCGCCATCGGCCCCTACAAGTACGTTCGCAACCCAATGTATATCGGGGGCCTGATTCTCCTTATCGGGTTCGGTCTCTACGAGCGGTCGATTTCGATTCTGTTTCTTGCTTTGCTGCTGTTTCCCCTCGTTCATCTGTTCGTCCTCTTCTACGAAGAATCTACCCTGACACGGAAATTTGGGAGTTCCTACCAGGAGTACCGTGGAGCCGTGCGCAGGTGGATTCCGCGGCTGACGCGCGCCTGAAGCTGTCGCCAAGCTTGACTACAAGCCGCCCTGGGACCAGAATGGCTTGCGCCTTCCAAAGGCCAGAAACGGAGATTCAATGAAGCTGCTTCCTACCAGCGCCTGCATGTGGAACGCTCGACGAGCCGGGACGGTCATCCCTGCATTCAACATCCCGTTCTTGCCCATGATGGAAGTGCTGGTGGAAGCGCTGCGCGACACCGATTGTTTCGGCCTTATCGCCGTGGCGCGGCCCGAGTGGATGAAATTCGAAGCCCGGAGTGTGCGCGCCATCTACGAGGAGTACCAGCGGGTGAAGGACGAAAGATTCACGCGCTTGCACTTGGATCATGTCCCCGTCATCGACGAAGACAATTTGAGTGTGGACTACGAGGCGGTAATCCGGGAGGCCATTCAGCTCGGTTATCAGTCGGTGATGGTGGACGGCTCGCGTCTCCCTTTGGATGAGAATATCCAAGCAACGAAGAAGATTGCTCGTCTCGCGCACGCCGCAGGAATTGCGCTGGAAGGCGAATTGGGAGCAGTGTTCGGTCACGAGGCCGGCCCGCTTCCTCCTTACGAGGAACTCTTCTCCAGCGGGAATGGCTTCACGGCTGTAGACGACGCGCGGCGGTTCGTTCAGGAAACAGGAGTCGACTGGCTGTCGGTGGCAGTGGGTAACGTGCACGGGGCCATTTCCGGGGTCACGCGGCACAACAAGAAAGTCGAGGCAAGACTGAACATTGAACACTTGGAGCGTATTTACGAAGCGGCTCAAATTCCTCTGGTTCTGCACGGTGGGAGTGGGATCCAGAAAAAGTACATTCAGGAAGCCATCCAGCGGGGAATCGCCAAGATCAACATCGCCACGGCCATCCGCCAGCCTTATGAAGTGGCTCTCGAGGAATCGCTCGCGGCTGCCAAGAAGGCCGCCTACGACGCCGCGGTGCAGGTTCTGACTGAAGAACTCGAGATTCAAGGTTCCCGACGGCTGATTAATCCGGAGGCTTAATTGACGCCAATCCAAGGGCGATGTCTGGAAGCACGGCGCCGGCGTGATTTGGGATGGGATCCCTTTCGAAACGCCGGTCATTCCCGCGAAAGCGGGAATCCAGTCTCTCGACAGCGCAGGTTTGAAGGTTCGCGGAGTGGATTCCCGCTTTCGCGGGAATGACCAGGACGATATTCATAGGAGGTTATTATGAACAACGGAAAGTCCACATTTGCACTCTTTATTGGTAGTCGAGGTTTCTTCCCTGCTTCGCTCCTCGAGGGAGCGCGTCAGGAAATGGCGAAGGTGTTAAAGGACTTTGGCCATGAGGTTTTGATGCTCGACGCCGGGGCCACGCGTTATGGCGCTGTGGAAACGGCCCGGGAAGGTCAGGTTTACGCCAATTTCCTTCGCCAGAATGCAGGCAAATATGATGGGGTCGTCTTGTGCCTGCCGAATTTTGGGGATGAAACGGGAGCTGTCGCGGCGCTGGAGGATGCCGGTGTTCCAATCCTGGTTCAGGCCTACCCGGACGAATTGGACAAGATGGCCCCGGAGCAGCGGCGCGATGCGTTTTGCGGCAAGTTCTCGGTCATGGATGTCTTTTGCCAGTACGGCTTGCCATTTACGGCCCTCCAGCCCCACACGGTGCATCCCGGAAGTCCGCGTTTTGCAGCCAACATCGATCATTTCGACCGCTTGTGCCGGGTCGTGAAGGGTATGAAATCAATGGTCGTGGGCGCTATCGGCGCGCGAACCACGGCCTTCAAGACGGTGCGCATCGACGAGCTGGCGCTGCAGCGGCATGGGATCACGATGGAGACGTTGGACCTCTCGGATGTTTTCGCCAGGATGTCCGCCCTCAGTGGCACTGACGCGAGGCTCGTGGCCAAGGCCGAAAGACTAAAACAGTATGCCTCCTGGACCGGCGTCCCCGCAGCGGCTCTCGAGACTCTCTCGCGGCTGGGCGTAGTGCTTGACACTCTCATCGAAGAGTTCGGCATGCAAGCGTTGGCCATCCGTTGCTGGGTCGAGATGCAAAAGCAACTTCATATTTCGCCCTGCGTTCTGCTGAGCGAGATGAACGATCGAGGCGTGGTCGCGGCCTGCGAAGTGGACGTGGGCAATGCCGTGGCCATGTACGGTCTGAGCCTGGCTTCCGGCAAGGTTGCGACTTGCCTGGATTGGAATAACAACTACAGCGAAGAAGACGACAAGTGTATCCTTTTCCACTGCGGCCCGGTCCCTCAATCCATGATGACTTCCCAGGGTCATATCACCGATCACCTCATTCTTGCCAACGCGGTAGGCGAGGGATGCGGTTACGGATGCAACGCGGGCCGCATTGCTCCCACTCCTTTTACCTTTGGCAGCCTGCTTACGGAAGCTGGCAAGCTGAAGTTCTATCTCGGGCAGGGACGCTTCACCGCAGATCCCATTCCGGAGAACTATTTTGGTTGCGCCGGCGTGGCGCAGATCGATAGCCTGCAAGCCGCTCTGCAGACCATCGGCTACCAGGGACATCGCCACCACGTGAGCGTCACTCCAGGACACGTCGCCGCCCCCGTCAGGGAAGCTTTCGTGAGGTATCTCGGATATGAGGTGGCATCGGTATGAGTCTGCTGGGGGTCGATGTCGGAACCTCAGGATGCAAAGCTGCGGCCTTTTTGGAAAGCGGAGCGTGTCTCGCCGGCGCCTACCGTGAATATGCCACCTTGCATCCGCGCCAGGGCTGGGCAGAACTTGACAGTCGCGAGGTGTGGAACTGCGTGCGGGACACCATCGCCGAGGTGTCGGGTCGGGTGACCCGGCATCCTGTTCGGGCGCTCTGCGTCAGCTCCATGGGCGAAGCCATGACCCCGGTGTCCGAGAACAGGCAGATTCTTGGTCCCTGCATCCTGTCCTCGGACACTCGCGGCATGGAATACGTGGAAGCTCTGGCGCGCCAGATTCCTCAGGAGGCTTTCTTCCGCATCAACCCAAATGTTTTTGGCCCGCAATATTCCCTGCCCAAACTCCTCTGGCTGCGGGAACTTCAGCCCGCGCTTTATGCCCAAGCCCACAAGTTCCTCCTCTGGGGGGATCTGGTGGCTTTCATGCTCGGCTGCGACCCGGTTACCAGTTACTCCCATGCCAATCGCACGCTCCTATTCGATATTCGCAGAGAAGATTGGTCCGACCCATTGCTTCGATTGACTGGAATCGAACGCGCCAAGCTACCGGTTCCAATGCCCAGCGGCGCTGTAGCCGGGACCGTTTGTGAGCGCATGGCTGGGGAGCTGAATCTGCCGCAAGGAGTGCTTGTGGTGGTGGGCGGCCACGACCAGTGCTGTAGTTCACTGGGCGCGGGCGTGTACCAGGCTGGAAAAGCCGTTTGCGGCATTGGAACGTTTGAATGCATTACCCCTACCTACGATCACCTCCCGGACGCTGCGGCGATGTTGCGCCACGGTCTCAATATTGAACATCACGTCCTGCCAGGGCTTTTTGTGTCTTTCATCTACAACCAGGGCGGGACGCTGGTGCGATGGTTCCGCGACACCTTCGCCCGCGCGGACCGCAAACTTTTGCCTGCCGGCGAAGACATTTACGACGCCTTGGGCCGCGAAATGCCTCCTGAGCCTACGCGCTTGTTCACGCTCCCCTATTTCGAGATTACCGGTCCACCCGGTTTCATTGCCGATGCCTCCGGCGTCATCGTAGGACTCAAAACCAGCACCACGCGCGGCGAGATCCTCAAATCGATCATGGAATCGGTCACTTTCTATTTTGCCGAAAGCTTGCAGGCCTTGAAAGAACTCGGAGTGAATCCTTCGGAGTTTGTCGCCACCGGGGGAGGAGCGAAATCGGACCCGTGGCTTCAACTCAAGGCTGACATCTTTGGTGTTCCCTTTGTGCGGCCACGGGTCACCGAAGCAAGCGTCCTGGGGGCTGCCATCCTGGCCGGAATCGCAGCAGGAGTCTTTCGCCACCCCGCCGAAGGGGTAGCCCAATTCGTCAAACCCGACAAGGTGTTTGAGCCGAATCCAATCCGCCATCGCATCTACCAGCAGAAACTCGAAGCCTTTCGTGAACTGTTTCCGCTCCTCAAAGCTTTCCTTGCCAAGCTGGAAAGGGGCGAGCAGGAACGGTCGCAGCACTCGTGAGCCGGACTTTTGGGGGCAGCCGGGCCAAGAGTCCCGCCAACTCGAACTCCCCTCAGAAGGAGTAGGCAGTCGGCAGTAAGCAGAAGGCAGTCGGCGTTGGCCAGAAGTGGGAAGGCGGATCACAATCCGTAATTGACAATCCAGAATTCAGCATTGCTCTATCGCCTGCCCCAGCACCCAGTCCCCAGCCCCTGTTACCTGACACCCGACACCTGCTCTTTCAATCCTGACTCCTGCTCTTCCCTCAGCCTCAAGCGGAATAAGGATGTCGGAGACCCGCCGCGGCCTACGGCTCGCCGATCCTGATGGTGGACGGGTCTGCGCCACTCGCTGAGGGACAGGGGTCGAAAGGACAGGTTTCGGTTGGCGGGTGCTAACTCCCGACCTTCAACTTTCGACTCTTCGACCGCTCTTCAGGGTCCGGGTTGGTGGAGGCTCAGGCGAAGTCATAGAGAGGCACGTTGCGGGTGGGTGGCGGAGTGGCTTTGAGCAAGGCTTCGATGCGGCGCACGGTTTCGGGTGTGAGCAGGACGTCGCCGCAAACGTTGCAGACCTCTGCGGGAACGTGGTCGATCATCATCACCTCACCCCGGTGTTTGACGGTGTGGACGACCGTCCATGGCTCATAGACGCCGGGGCGTCCGGCAATGGTGTATTTCATGGCTGGCTTCTCCTCTCCCAAGGCGTTAGACACTTCGGCGGCCGGGGTTTGTAGGCCGTGATCAAGATTAGCAGCGGCTGGCCGGTTGTGCAAACGCTGTGGAGCGGACGGCCCTCATCGGTGAACCCGTTAACCAGGCAGCAAGCCCCGCGCCGGTGTTCAGGATAATCCTCCAAGATTTCTCCATGCCGGATCGCCTGCACGACTTCATCCAGGGTGATCTCTTCTTCAACCATCTCCTGCTGCGCGTGCTGCGTTACCCGGAAGGCTCCGGCCGCCGCTCGGGACTTGATGCCAGCGAGCAAGGCTTCGAGTTCGACAGCGTCGGGCTCCCGCATTCCATTTCGAGCTTAGCCCAACTTTCGCAGTTGAGGACTATTTTGAGCAAAAATTGAGCTGGGCGCGGGTCTAACCTTTTCTGGGTCAATGCCGCCAGCTTGAAAAGCCCTTGTAGTGCCGACCTACCTCCTTTAC
>Ga0182027_10016127_pt1 | contig 10223 bp, 8 predicted proteins | sample 712E1DmetaG_FD_121300 | JGI IMG/M metagenome (GOLD analysis project Ga0182027, IMG submission 121300) | Permafrost microbial communities from Stordalen Mire, Sweden - 712E1D metaG (Illumina Assembly) | ecosystem: Environmental > Terrestrial > Soil > Wetlands > Permafrost | place: Sweden... | reverse complement strand
TGAACGCCACGTCCGCGGCTGTGAACGGCGTTCCGTCGCTCCACTTCACCCCTGAACGGGTTTTGACGACCAACTTCAAGCCTTTATCCGTCCACGTGTAGCTCTTCCCGAGCATAGGGGTCGCCGCGCCGGTCACCGAATTGATATAGAGGAGCGACTGGTAGATGCAGCTTTTCGTGCCGGCTGCATTCGCGCCTGAGGGCGCGTAGGGGTTGAAGTTGTGAGGAATCGTTCCCCACGGTTGCGCGACTTGCAACGTCCCGCTTGTGGTGATCGCTCTCATGCTGGCCCCTGCCGACGGCAGGAAAGCCAGCGTCAACGAGAGCCCGGCGCCGGCCATGGCCGCCCCGAGCCACCTTTCTCTTCTGTGCAGTTTCATCTTGTCGCTGTCCCTTCCCTTTCAGCTTTCGTGCGTGAACTCGCTTTCCTGTCGCAACCGACGCCTGCGACGGCGTTGAAGTCACCCTTCTTTCGCACCATAGCTTCTAACGCGAGAAAAGTCTAGGGTCAGGAGGGAGCGCCCGGGCATCATCAGGTACTGGGCCACGGCGTGGCTCGGTTCAGGCGTGGAGGTTTCCGGAGAGAGCAACATCGACGAGGTCGAGTTTCCGGCAGAGACCTCGCAGTTTGACCACTTCGGCGAAGCCACATCGACAATGGCGCTCCGCTCTCAAGGCCACGGTCGGTTCTTAACCGACGACCGTGGCGCTCGTTTCGAGGCAAGGTAGGCAGGAGTGGTTCCAACGTCCTCGGTGGGCATCCTCTCAGGGCTCACTCGGATGGTCCGGATCGACATGGACCCGCGTCAACTCTCCGAAAGGTCCAAAAGGGGGTGACGCAGCAGCTTACGATCCTGCCCCTAGCGTGGAGATCATTGTCGGGACAACCACAAGCACAGGCAGTCCTACAAGCCAGACTTGCTCTGGGACGGATCACGGTGGGCGGTGAATGCCGGCCATGCGGTCACGGTCGGGATGACGATCCGGTCGAGGGCCTCCAAGCACGTGACGTGGTCTGGCTCGTCGGCGTCGATGATCGCGATGAGAGGACTGGCGTCGGTGAGTGTCACTACCTTTTGCGGTCCGCCGCCAGTGATGCGGCGAAGGCGTCCCCGGTCCGTCGAGCCCGACTGCCACCGCCATGGACAACCCCGGCAACGTCGGCGAAGCGCTCGCCTTGACGCGCGGACAGCACTACGCACATTTCAGCCCATGTGCGTAGTGCTCTATCTTCCCGTCCCTACTGACTCAGCGCGGACCAACGAGTGAACTCGGGTCAACTGAGCCGCCGGATCGCTCCGTGGACGGCTGTCTGCTCAGCCGGCCTCCAGCAATACCGCCATGCCTTGTCCGCTGCCGACGCACATCGTCACGATCCCGCGGTGCAAGCCGCGACGGCGCAACTCGTGCAGGAGCTTTACGACCAGGATGAGGCCCGTTGCACCTACGGGGTGCCCAAGCGCGATCGCTCCGCCGTTCACGTTCACCTTCGCCTCGTCCAGCTTGAGCTCTCGGATCACAGCAACGGTTGACGACGCGAAGGCCTCGTTGAGCTCGACCAGGTCGATGTCTGAGACATCGAGACCGGCTCGCTGCAAGAGCTTGCGGACTGCAGGGACGGGCCCAATCCCGAACAGAGTGGGTTCCACTCCGGCCGAAGCCCATCCGGTCACATAACCGTCTACCGGATACCCGCGATCGCGCGCTACAGCCTCGGTGCAAACAAGGAACGCCGCAGCCCCGTCGTTGATGCCTGACGAGTTCCCCGCGGTAACCGTGCCATTGGGATCGAACGCCGGCTTCAGCTTCGCCAGGGCTTCGAGCGTCACCCCCCTCCTCGGATGCTCGTCGACCGAGAACCAATTGGGCTCACCCTTCCTCGCGACGTTGATCGGCACGATCGCGTCAGCGAACCACCCCGCGTCTATTGCTTCGAGTGCTCGGCGCTGGCTCTCGACGGCCCAATGGTCCTGATCCTCGCGAGTGATCTTGTACTGGGAAGCCACCTTCTCGGCCATTGGCCCGGCGTCCCCGAGGACATAGTCTGCAAGAAAGTCGATGAGCACTCCGTTGCCGAGCCGGTAGCCCCTGCGGGCCTTCTCGAGAAGGTACGGGGTGTTGCTCATTGACTCCGTTCCAGCCGCGACGCCGATCTTGACGTCGTCGCGTAGAACGTCCTGGCCGAGACTCGTGATCGCCCTGAGGCCGGAGGAGCAGTTCATGTTGATGCTGTAATCGTCCGCTTCGACCGGGATCCCTGCCCGCATGAGGACATGCCGTGCCGGGTTGCCGCCCCGGGTGACTTGGATGTTCTCGCCGAGCACAAGGCGTTCCACATCCCCGGGCTCGGCACCTGCACGCGAGAGACATCCCTTTACCGCCTCGGCACCTAGGTCCAGCGCGGAGATGTCCTGCAAGGACCCAGCGAACTTGCCGATCGCCGTTCGCGTCCCACCTGAAAGAGCTACTCGTTGTTCTGCCATTTGCGTCTACTTCTCCTTTGACGTCTGTTCGAACCGATCCATCACCACACCAAGCCCCCGCCGACCTCGATCACCTGGCCGGTTATGTACTTTGCGGTGTCGCTGCCCAAGAACGCGACGAGACCGGCGACGTCAGCCGGCTCACCGGCATGACCGAGCGGTATCCGGGCCACGACGGCGTCCCACATCTCGGGGGACAGTGCCCGCGTCATGTCCGTCTCGATGAAACCAGGGCAGATCGCGTTGGCCCTCACCTGGAAGCGACCACCTTCCCGCGCTGTCGTCAGCATGAGGCCGACGAGCCCTGCCTTGGCAGACGCGTAGTTCGCCTGCCCGAGACTGCCGCGCCAGCTGAGCGAGGAGATCCCGACTATCGATCCGCCGCCGGGTTGCTGTCTCATGATCTGGAGGGCCTTGCGGGTCGCGTAGAACGCACCGGTGAGGTCGACCGCGAGCACCTCGTCCCACTGCTCGTCGGTCATCTTGTGCAACATCGTGTCGCGGTTGATGCCGGCACAATTGACCAGGACGTCCAGGCGTTCGTGCGACGCGAGCGCCCCGTCAATGAGCGCTTCCACTTCCTGTTTCTTCGCGACGTCGGTGACGACACCTTCGACGGCAAGGCCCGAGTCGCGCAGCGACGCGCCGAGGTCACGCACGTTGTCCACGTTGACGTCACCGAAAACAACGGTGGCCCCGTCTCCGGCCAGATGCTCGACGATCGCGCGGCCGATCCCACGACCTCCACCGGTAACAACTGCGACTTTGCCTTTTAGATTCATCAGTTACTGCTCCTGCCTTCCTTCTAGGATCGTCCTCACACCTTGCAGAATTCGCGGTTCACAGGTCTGCCGTCAGGAGCATGCCTCCGTCGACTATGAGCAGAATTCCCGTCACATAGTCCGCATCTGGGCCGACGAGAAAGGAGACCGCGCCTGCGACGTCACTCGGTTTGCCTGCGCGTCCCAAGGGAATTCTCGGCACGATGAAGTCGACGTATTCCTCCGACGCGCCCCCGGCCAGGTTGGTGACCACGAATCCCGGCCCAACCGCGTTGACGGTTATGCCTTGCGGCGCGAGCTCGCGGGCGAGGCTACGCGTCAACATCAGCAGGCCGCCTTTGGAGGCGTCGTAGTCGGTCACGTTTGTACCCGGTACCACCGAGTGGACAGACGCGATCGTGACGATCCGACCTGCTGTGCCGGCACGCACCATCTCGCGGGCGACGGCCCGGGTGCAGATGAATGCACCCGTCAGGTTGACATCGATGGTACGACGCCATTGTTCGATCGCAAGCTCGAGCACCGGAGTGACCGAGAGAACACCTGCGTTGCTGACAAGTACCTTTATCTCGCCAGCTTCTGCGACGATGTCTGCGACGGTCTCCTCTATATGAACGGCGTCGGTGACGTCGGCGACGTATGTCCTGGATCTCTTGGCGCCGCTGACATCGCCGATCAGCTTCTCGGTCTCCCGCAGACCGTCTTCGTTCATGTCGATGATGGCAAGATCCCAAAGTTCTTCAGCGAGGCGTAGCGCCACCGCCCGCCCGATGCCAGAGCCGGCGCCCGTCACCACCGCCACGCCCGCGCCGGTACGTGTGCCCCGATTTGCGCTCATGGTGCCCGCGTTCCCATTGCTGCACCCGCGGAACCGGGACCAGAGATGCCAGCGGCGATGATGACCTTGCAGTCCACGACAGCGAGCCCGTGCGGCAATGCGATCAGCGGGTTTACGTCCACGGCAAGAATCGACGGGTCAACGATCAGCTCGGACACCGCCGTGATCGCGTCAACGATCGCGCTGCGGTCCAGCAGACCGCCGTCCTCGCGTGCCTGCACGACGGCGGCACATGGCGAGCTCACGATCAGGGACTCAGCCTCGGCCCGTGTCAAAGGTGCCAGCGCCACCGCGACTTGACCGACCTCCTCGACGCGTATCCCGCCGAGACCAAAGAGGAGGATGGGTCCGAACTGCTGGTCCCGCAGACCGCCGAGGAACAGCTCGAGGCCCCCTTCGACCATCGCCTGCACGACAACGCCTTGGCAGTCGACTCCCATCTCGTCGGCTTGGTGCATCAAGGCTTGCCAAGCTTCACGGACAGCCTCGTCGCTCTTGAGCCCGAGAGCGACGCCACCTATGCGGGCCCGATGCGCCACGTTGGCGTCCCACTTCAGCGCCACCGGGTAGCCGAGCTTGTCGGCCGCAGCGGCGACTGCGTCCTCGTTGGTTGCAGTGACTGAATCCCAGCCGGGCAGACCTACAGCGCGCAAGCGCTCCACGGCCTCGGCGTGCGGCAGCTGGACACCGTCTCTTTCGCCGAGAACGAGCGAACTGGCGCCAATGACGGTCTCCACAGACCCGTCACGATCGAGTGAGGCCTCGCTCGGGCTCTGTGTGCTCCCATCCCCGTTGGCTTGGCTCCGTTCCAAGAGAAGACTCACGGCGCGCATCGCCGGATGGAGGCCCATCAGGCATGCCACACCGTTTTCCTCCAGGTAGTCGCGAGCGGCCGAATCGACACTTCCGGTCGTGAGCGAGATTACGACGACCGGTTTGCCGGCCTCGACGCCCGCTCGATGGGCCGCCATGACGCCGTCGACAAACGCCGGCGCGCTCTGAGCCGACTCCTCCCAGCCGTTCTTCGCGTCATAGGAAGCGAGCAGCACGTCCACGTCCGGATCGAGTGCCATGATCCTCGCCGCGGCAAAGTGCGTCTTGACGTCGCCCTCGAAGATCCCAGCTCCTGTCGTGTCCAGTGGGTTGGCAACCGTGGCGAACGGCGGAAGCAGGGCCTGCAGGTCACCCTTGGCCGTGTCGCTCAGCTCGGCAAGCTCCAATTGGTTCTCCTCGACCGAATCGGCGAGCAGCAACCGCTCTCCGCCCGATGTCGTTATGACACCTACGTGGCGGCCGGCAAGATGCGGGCTTCGACTTGCGAGCTCGATCAGTGCGAGCAGTTCTTCGAGGTCCTTCGCCAACAACACACCCGATCGGGAGAACAGGCTCTCTTGGACAAGGGCGGAACCGGCGAGCGCACCGGTGTGCGTTCGCGCTGCTCGTCCTCCAAGCCTTGTGCGCCCGGCCTTCAGCAGAACGACGATCTTTCCGTTCTCGTTGGCCGTCTGGACCGCAGACAACACGGCCCTCCCGTCGTCGAAGCCTTCGACATAGCAGGCGATGACCTCCACGAGGGGCTTGGTCGCGAAGTATGCGACAAAGTCGGCGAGACCAAGGTCGGCCTGGTTCCCCATGGTCACCACGTGACTGAAGCTGATGCGCCGCTCAGCAGCCGCACCGGTCAAGGTGCATGCCAGCGCGCCGCTGTTGGACACCAGGGCGACATTGCCAGAGTGCCTCTGTTCCACGAGAGGTCCGCTGTAGGCGGCGAGGCGCTCCGCATAGTTCGCAAAGCCAAGGCAGTTCGGCCCGACGAGGGACACCGATCCACGGGCGGCGAGGAGCTCGGCCTCGAGCTTCGCACCGTCCTCCCCGGTCTCGCGAAAACCAGCCGCGAGCAGGACCGCCCCTGGAATCCCAAGAGCGGAGGCCTCGCGAACGATCTCAACGGTCGCGCGCTGATTGACGGCGACTACCACAAGCTCAGGGACTTCTGGCAGCTCCCCAAGGCTTGCGAAAGCCTGCTGGCCGTTCACGAGTCGGTGCGAGCGGTTGATAAGGAACACGCGACCGCTGAATCCGACCGTTCCGAGGTTCCGGACAACGTTGCGACCGGGGCCGGGGGAGTCGGAGGCACCAACCACTGCCACAGAGCGCGCCTCTACGAGCCCTGCCACTCTCTCCAGGCTGCGCCGCCCAGCCGGGCTCGCCCCAGAAGAAGCCGTGATCACCTACACACCATTCCCCCGCTGACCCCAAGAACACGACCGGTTATGTAGCCCGCCCCGTCGGACAACAGGAAGCTGACTGTCGCTGCCACTTCCTCAGGGCGTCCGTAGCGGCGGAGGGGAATCTTGGTCAGCTCGTGAGCCCGTATCTCGTCGCTGTCGCCTGCGGTCATAGGCGTGTCTACCAGACCGGGCGCGACCACGTTCACCGTGACACCCGCCTCTGCCTCCTCGAGAGCGAGCGACATGCTGTAGCCGATCAATGCGGACTTGGCGGCGCAGTAGTGGCTGAAGCCGATGGAGCCAACCTCTGCACAGTAAGACGAGACGTTGACGATGCGCCCGAATCCCGCCTCTTCCATGGCGTTCAGTGTGGCGAGGACGCAATGCACCGCGCCTATGACATGGACGTCCAACATCTCGCGCCAGTCGTCGACCGGAATATCGCGGAACATTCTCTTGGCGCTCCCGATGCCCGCGTTGTTGACGACACCCAGGACCGGACCCAGTCGGGAAGCGTCTTCGACGGCTTCCCGGACGTCCTTGAGCGAGGTGACATCCAGGCAATAGCTGGCGATCCGCTCGGCCCACTGCTTGGTCTCCGATCTGAAGACCTCAAGACGCGTCGCGTCACGGTCAAATGCGGCGACGTTCCAGCCCGAATCCAAGAGTGCGAGCACGTGTGCTCTTCCCATTCCTCCCGCGGCGCCGGTGACCAGCGCAACCTTGCTTTCGGGTGACGAAGTCATGATGTCCACATCTCCTTCTTCCTCTCCGCTCAGGTCTCAGGGGCCAACTTGAGCTGTGCGGCTCCACGGGACGAGCAAACGCTCCACCAGGACGACGAGTCCGAATGCCACGAGCACAAGCAGGGACGAGGCGACGATGGACGCCCAGAGAAGCGGCGTGTCGAATTGGTATGTCGAATTGATGATCATGTAGCCGAGCCCCGTATCGCTGCTGATCCATTCGACGATGATGGCGCCAACCATGCTGGCGCTTGCGGTGATGCGCAGCCCCGCAAACAGATAGGGCAGCGATGTCGGCCAACGCAGCTTTGCCAGGACCTTCCAACGACTGGCGTTGACGCTCTTGAACAATTGCAACATGTTCGGGTCCACCGCCGCGAGGCCACCCATCATGTTGACGAGCGTCGGGAAGAACGAAATGATGCCCGTCATCACGACTTTGGTAGTGAAGCCGTTTCCAAGCGTGACTATCGCGATCGGCGCTAAAGCAACCAGCGGGATGCTCTGTAAGACGATGGCCAGCGGGTAAAGCGCTCTTCGTGCCCCGCTCACGTGCACGAACCAGATGGACATCAAAACTGCCAGACCGTTGCCGATCGCGAAACCGGTCGCAGCCTGGGCGATCGTGGGCACCGAGTTGTCGACGATGCTCCGGAAGTTGTCCTTGAAGGTCGATGCGATTCGAAGCGGCGACGGAATGAAGTAAGGCTTCAGGCCGAGCGACACCACGAGCAGTTGCCACAGGGCGAGAATGGCGACCACGACGATCAGGGGTATGACCCACGACGAGGCACGCTTCGCGACGCGAGATCTCATCTCAGACCGGCGTGCGTCGCGAGAGCCGCCCGCAGGGGGAGGTACCTCGGCAACTTCCTGGCCGGCAGCAGCAGCAGCCGCGTCAGTGAATGAGGACTTCACGCAGATACCTTCTTAGCTGTAGGAATTCCGGCGATACCCTCATGGCGTCGGTTCGTGGCCTTGGCAGGTTGATCTCGACGTGTTCGATGATCCTGCCCGGTGCCGGGCTCATGGCCATGACCGTGTCGGAAAGGAACACAGCTTCTTCGATGTGGTGAGTAACGAAGAGAACCGAGCAGTGCCGTTCGACCCAGATACGGAGCAGCTCGCTGTTCAACAGCTCCCTCTGGAACTCGTCAAGGGCGGAGAACGGCTCGTCCATGAGCAGGATCGCCGGCTCCAGAGCCAGTGCCCTCGCGATGGATACGCGCTGTCGCATGCCACCGGACAGCTGATCGGGCCGGAAATCCTCGCATCCGCGGAGCCCCACGAGCTCCAATAGCTCCTTGGCCCTAGTCCGGCGGTCATTGACCGGTAGGCCGACGAGCTCGGTCAGAAGCTCCACGTTCTCCTGGACGGTACGCCAGGGCAGCAGTACCGGGTCCTGGAACACGAACCCGAAGCGATGGGCCCGCTGCGCCGCGACCGGCGAGTCGCCCTCGACGAGGACAGTTCCCGACGTCGGGTTCAAGATCCCCGCCACGATCCGCAGCAGTGTCGACTTCCCACATCCCGAGGGGCCAATGAGGCTGATGAACTGTCCCTGTTGCATCGAGATCGACACGCCTTCGAGCGCGCGCAACGGCGGCCGGCCTGGATAGGTCAGTCCGACGTCGGCCAGTTCCACGGGAGAGCCGGGATCGGCGAGGCCGAGGGCCTCGCCGATCCCTGGGCGCTTCTCAGACCGGAGAAACCGTTTTTGCACGGATCAAGATCTCCTGAGTCATGACGTCGTCGAGCGTCACGTTCGAACCCGCCTTCAAAGAGCCGGCCGCCTTGGCTGCGTTGATGGCCGCTTGCATGATGCTCTTGTCAATCCACATCAGGCCGTTCTTCTTTGTCCCAGCGTTCGTCAGCATCGGGATCTGGGCCTGCATCTGCAGCTGTTGCTGCTTGGAGTTCTGCCCCGATGGGTAGTCCTTGAGCGTGACTGTCACTGCCTCGGACGGGTGCGCCAGCGCGTAGGTCCATCCTTCCTGTGACGCCCGTGTGAATCGAGCGAGTAACTCCGGCTGGGACTTCAGCGTCGAGTTCAAGGTTATGAGGCAGTCGCCGTAGCCGGGAAGCCCGATATCGGAGAACGAGTAGCACCGGGTCTTGATGCCTTGCATCGACAGCGCGATCGGCTCGTTGAAAACGTAGGCGGTATAAGCATCAATCCTGTGCTGCACCAGCGGCGTCGGGTCGTCGCCCACGACCTGCATAGTGACTTTGTTGAGGGGCACTCCGTTGGCGCCCAAAATGCCGATCACCTGCTGGCGCGCGTTGTCCTGCATCCCAATGGTTTTGCCCTCGAGATCTTTGATGTTGTAAATACCCGAGTTCGCGAGAACCATCAAGCAGCCTGGGTTCTGCTGGAAGCTGGCTCCGAAGCACTTGTAGGGCACGCCTTGGGATATCCCGATGATCATGTCGGAAGTCTCAGAGACCACACCTGTCAGAGCCCCGCCGTTTGCGACCACCTGGCGCGGATCGGTCGTGGCGCCCGCCGAGACAATGTCGACATCCAGCCCATACTTGGCGAAGTAGCCTTTCTTCGCCGCGCAGTAGAAGCCTGCGAATTCCGCGTTGTTGATGTAGCTCTCCTGAAGGGCGAGCTTGGTCGTGTGCTTGGTCGGCGCAGCGTTGCTGCTGCAACCCTCGAGGACTCCGCCGCCGATTGACAAGAGCCCGATTCCCACAACAGCGCTTCCAGATCGAACGAGAAACGACCTACGGTCCATTCCACCATTCTGCGATGGTTCCATCTGCACCTTCTCTCCCTGGTTATGTCCTTGTCCGTTCACTGCCGCCCTCCTTAGTTCGCAACTGCTCAGAGACCACCTCCACGTGCCCACTGTCACGCTTGTGCAGGAACTCCTTGAGCGGCATTTGCTGTCGCGAAAGCTCCTGCTCCCGGTACGCGGCCGTCGCATTCATAACTGTGGAAATCGTGTAGTTCTCATCCACCGCGCTCAAAAAACCCATCCGCTCGTAGGTTCGGTTCAACGCAAGCTTGGTGAACTTGAGGGCGACGGCCGGAAGCGACGCCAGCTCCTCAGCGATCTCGAGCGAGCGATGCTCGAGCGCCTCGTCCTCGACGACCTCGGTCACCAGACCCAGTTCCAAGGCGCGACGAGCGTCCAC
>Ga0182027_10016125_pt1 | contig 10224 bp, 8 predicted proteins | sample 712E1DmetaG_FD_121300 | JGI IMG/M metagenome (GOLD analysis project Ga0182027, IMG submission 121300) | Permafrost microbial communities from Stordalen Mire, Sweden - 712E1D metaG (Illumina Assembly) | ecosystem: Environmental > Terrestrial > Soil > Wetlands > Permafrost | place: Sweden... | reverse complement strand
CGCCCCGGCCAGGTGCCATGCATGGGCAGGCGCGCGAACCCCGCCAGGACCGGAAGGTAGCAACGGTAGCGACGTTCTTCCAGTGCCGTGGAGTGCCTGGCCACTTTTATTTTTATTTTCGATTTGCGATTGCCGGTTTTCGATCTGCTCTAACGTCCTTGTGTCTTCGCCCGGTTACCAAGTCATCGCGCGCAAGTGGCGGCCCCAGACGTTCGACGACGTCGTCGGGCAGGACCACGTGGTCCGTACCCTCAAAAACGCCATCGCCCGCGGCCGCATCGCCCACGCCTATCTGTTCGTCGGGCCGCGGGGCACGGGCAAGACCAGCACCGCGCGGATTTTCGCCAAGGCGCTCAATTGCGCCGGCGGGCCCAAGGCCGACTTCGATCCCAATGATCCGGCCTGCCTGGCCATCGCCGAGGGTTCGTATCTCGACGTGATTGAGATCGACGGCGCGTCCAACAACGGCGTCGACCAGGTGCGCGATCTGCGCGAGACCGTGCAATACGCTCCGGCGCAGGGTAAATTCAAAATCTACATTATTGACGAGGTGCACATGCTCTCGGCCGCCGCGTTCAACGCGCTGCTCAAGACGCTGGAGGAGCCGCCGGCCCACGTGAAGTTCGTCTTCGCCACGACCGATCCGCAAAAGGTGCTGCCGACCATCATCTCGCGCTGTCAGCGCTTCGACCTGAAGCCGATCCCGCCCGAGCTCATCGTCCAACGCCTGCGCAAGATCGCCCTCGACGAAAAAGTGCAGGTGACAGACGAGGCGCTGGCCTGCATCGCCCGCCTGGCCGATGGCGGCCTGCGCGACGCGCAGTCGATCCTCGACCAGATGATCTCCTTCTGCGGCGCCGCCATCGCCGAGCCCGACGTGCTCGACGTTTACGGTCTCGTCGCCGCCGGAAAGATCGCCGAACTTGCGGCGGCGCTCGCCGCGGGCGACCACCCGAAAATCGTGAGCCTCGTGGACGATTGCGACGCCAACGGCCGCGACCTCGTGCGTTTGTTGAGCGATCTTCAGGCGCTCGTCCGGCAGGCGCTGCTCGATGCCATCGCCCAGGGCGGTCGCACGGACCGCCTGGGCGGCGTCTCGCTCACGACCGAGCAGATCACCCGCATGCTCGACGCCCTGCGCGAGGGCGAGGGCGGCGTGAGACTCGGGCTCGCGGAAAAGATCAATTTCGAGGTCACGCTTTTGAAGGCTGTCGAGGCCAGCCGCTCGCGGGCGATCGACAGTCTGATCAAGGAACTGACGGCCCTGGCCGACGAGGCTCCCGCCAGCGGCGGTCCTGACGACGGCTCAAAAAAAAAGCCCTGATCGATCGGCTGGAAGCGCGGTTGGGCGCAGACCTGGAGCTGGCTAAAGCGGAGAGCGAGGAGCCGAAACCGGATAGGTTTCCCCTCGTGGTCGTCGAGTCCGTCGAGAGTGATGCGGTCGCGGCTGGCACCGTATCCGCCGAAGCCTTGCCGAGGGCGGATTACCGTCGTCCGGACGAGGAAAAACTCGTGATTGACGGCCATCGTCCGCCGCCACCGGAGAGCGTCGAACCGCCTTTGCCGGGCGAAGAGGCGGAGACGGTGTTCCTCGCCGAAGCGCGCGAACGCGGCGAAGACGTGGCCTCCGTCGCCGCTGCCCTGGCCGCGGCCGAGAACGCCGAGGAGAAAACCGCGCTGCCGCCCCTGGAGGAGTTGGTCCAGAAGCTTCCGGCCGAGTTGCGCGACACCCTCGACGATCTTTTCCGCGCGAAATTCGTGAAGGTGATCCGAGTGCGGAAAAAAGACCTGCCAGTCTGACACCGGAGGACGTAGCAGCCGAGGTGACGAGGCTGTCCGGGTGTGCGCCAGCCGTTTCCCGGGTGTAGGGCCGGACCTCGCGTCCGGGCTGTCTGGGGTTTTCACGTGGCCGCGAGCGTGAGCGAGTGGAGGCGCGGAGTTTGCCCGGCCACCAGTCGGGCCTACAGGTGAATCCGCATGTAGGGGCGCAGTCTTGCTGCGCCTTGGATTGGGGCCAGGGAACGAGAAGGGCGCAGCAAGACTGCGCCCCTACGGGAAAGTGCGCCGCACGTCACCGCTTCCCGTTGAGCAATTCGTCGGCGAGCGCGGGGGCGTCGTAGACCTTGCGCAACGCCTCGATGATCGCGGCGCTGTGCACGCTGAGCGCGCGGCTCTGTACGTCTTCGTAATAATAGTCGGCAGAAAGCGACTGGATGTTGCCGTCGAAAATGATGCCGACGAATTCGCCGGCCCGATTCACCGTCGGGCTGCCGGAGTTGCCGCCGATGATGTCGCAGGTGCTCACGAAATTGAAGGGCGTGTGCGGATTGAGCACGGCCTTCTTCTCCAGCCAGCGCGGCGGCAGGTCGAACGGCGGCTGGTTGCCCTGGCTCGCGCTGCGTGCGTAGAGCCCGTCGAGCGTCGTGATCGCAGGAATGAACTTCCCGTCCTCCTCGTACCCTTTCACCAGGCCGTAACTGAGACGCAACGTGAACGTGGCGTCGGGATATTTGCCGGTGCCCTCAAGGGCGAAGCGCGCCCGGGCGATCGCCGCCTGCGCCTGCTGCTTGATCTCATCCTGCGCCTCCAAGACCTTGCGCAGCTCCCGCGCCTCGGGGTCGATGGCTCGCGCGAGTTCGATCAGCGGATCCTGGGCGGCGCTCACGGCCGCGGCCCCATCCGCGTAAAGTTTCTTCCGGAAAGTGACGTCGCGCACCTGCGTGCCGTTGACCAACTCGGCGGCCCGCGCGCGGGGCGCCTTGCCGGCGAGAATCTTCTGCACCGTGGGATCGCCGAAGCCGAGTTGCTCGGTCAGGAACGTGAGGGCATCGCCGAGCTGCAGAATTTCGAAATCCGGGTAGATCGGTTTGTCGGAGAACAGCTCCAGTTCCAGCGACTCGCGTTTGGCGTCGGCGAATTCCTTGAGCCGCTCGCCGTTGGGCTTCGGTCGCTCGTCGCCGGCGCGCAGGAGCACGCGGGCCATGCCGAACGAGTCCCCGGCGAAAGCCTGGCCGCCTTCGAGCAGGCGATACCGCAGGGCATGTTGTTTGATGACCTGCTGGGCGGTGGCGATCCTGGCATAGGCGGCCAGGGCGGCGGCCGAGTCGGACCGGCCGGCCAACTGTTGTTGGAACGCCGCCTCGGCGACGGCCTTGGCGTTCATGATGGCGGGATCCTGCAGCGCGGCCAGTTCGCCGTCGCGCACTTTGCGGGAATTCTGGAGGCCGAAAAAATCGTCCCGCGCCCGGCGCGCGTTCTCGGCGCTGCGTTGGCCCCAGGCGTTGAGCAGCACCTCGCGACGCTTGAGCACTTCCAGGATGTAGGGCAGGCTGGTGTCGCGCAGGTACTCGAGTTCGGCAACGGTGAGCAGACGGCTGGTGCGACCCGGGTGGCCGGAGACAAACACCAGCTCGCCGTCCTGCGCTCCGACCGGTGACCACTTCAAGTAGTCCTGCGGGTGAACCGGCTGGCCGTTTTCATAGACGCGAAAGAGACAGATATCGAGGTCGTAGCGAGGGTACTCGAAATTGTCCGGATCGCCGCCGAAAAACGCGATCTGCTCCTCGGGGGCGAAGACCAACCGGATGTCGGTGTAGCGCTTGGAGCGATAGAGGTGATACTGGCCGCCCTGGTAGAGCGTGACGACGTCGCTGCGCAGGCCGGTTTTCTCGCGCGATTCCTTTTCGATTTCCGCGGTGATCTTGCGCCGGGCCTGGGCGGCGGCATCGCCGGTGGCCCCGGCGGGCACGGCGGCGTTGACCCGCGCGGTAACATCCTCGATCGACTGCAGGACGTTGAGCTCGAGATCGAGGCATTTGATCTCATCGGCCGCCGATCGGGCGTAGAAACCGTCCCGCAGATAGTTGATTTTCTCCGAGCTCATCTTCTGCAGCGCATCGGCACCGACGTGATGATTGGTGATCGCCAGGCCGTCGGCACTGACAAACGAGCCGGAGCCGCCGCTGTTGAAACGCACGGACGCCTTGGAGAGATGATCCAGCCACGCGTCGGTGAGCGCGAAACCGTACTTGGCTTCGATCTGCGCGCGGGGCGGATTGTGGTAGAGCCACATGCCCTCGTCGGCACGGGCAACTGCGGTCAAGGTTAACGCGACCAAGATCGGACGGAAAGCGGCGGTGATTCGCATGGGGCTGCAATGTACCGTTTCCGGAACGAGACGCGAGGCGCAAGCCGACAAAAACGCCGGCTTCGGACGCATCGCAGGTTTTGGGGGAACCGGCCCCCGCCATGGCGCCTTCCCCTCGTGGCGCGAAGCTTCAGCCCGCGCCGTCCCCCGCCAAATGACCCTTCACGGGTTGTCATCTATTAGATGACAACCCTCCGGGAACTTCCCCGGCGTCCCGGGCAATTCCGTCCAGAACTTGACCCGCATCAACGCGCCACCCCGCCACATGTGCTATGCTTCCAACATGTCATCCGCCATTCCCCTCGACCCCGCCACCGCCGCCACCGTGGTATTGTCCGACCTGCTCCAGTTCGCCGAGGGCGGGATCGTGAGCCGCACGTTGCTCAGTACGCCGGCCGTCCGCGTGGTGCTCTTTGCCTTCGCCACTGGCCAGGAGCTCACCGAGCACACCAACAGCCGGCGCGCGATCGTCCAGATCCTGAGCGGCCATTGCGACTTCCTCTTTGGCGGACGTTGGCAGCGATTGGAGACGGGGACGTTGCTGCAACTGCCGCCGCACCATCTGCACGCCCTGCGCGCCGTCGACGGGCCCTGCGCTCTGCTGCTGACCCTTTGCACCGAAGCCGACGCCCCGTCCGCGGCACCCGCCACCACTACGACAGCCGCCGAGGCCAACGCCTGAACTTTTATGACCACCACCGCCCTCCCCCCTCTCGACGACTTCCATCTCGACCTCCGCCAAGTCGATTGCTCCGACAAACGCGGACTCATTCTCGGACGCTGGCGGTCGCTCGCGCCCGGACAGCATTTCGTGCTCGTGAATCACCACGACCCGATCCCGATGTACCATATGCTTGCGGGGCAGTTCCCCGGGCAGGTCAACTGGGAGTACGCGGAGCGCACACCGGCATACGTGGCCATCCGCATCACCAAGGTCGGTCCCGGCGTGCCCCACCAACCCTTCGTCCCGCCCGTCAACGCGTCCACCGCCTGCGATCACGGAGCGCCGGACACGGCGCCCGCCGTCATCGATGCCGGTGGGATTGGCCGGAGTAAGTAGCAGCCGAGGTGACGAGGCTGGGTTAAATATCTGTCATGCTGAGCGCAGCGAAGCATCCATCAGGAATCAGTCCGCCCAACGACGCGTAGATGGATCCTTCGCTACGCTCAGGATGACAGCCGATCATGGCCGAATGTAGCCGCACGAGTTAATGTACGGATCAGGGATTACCTCACGCCGTAATTGAGAGGCAGCCGAGGCCGGCCTTCCCCCTCACCCTCACTTTCACTACCCCAGCCTCCTGACGTCGGCTGCTACGTCCAACCTCGTCTCGGCCGAGCGCACCGCACTCCCAACGTGCCCCCGCCATAAAAGCCGCTGTTCAAAAGCGGCATTTTCGTTACTGCTCATCGGTGTGAAAGCCGCCGATTTCTTTGCCCTGCCCGAATCGCTCGCATCGTTTCGCCCGTTTTTTTCTCCCGACGTCGCCCCTTGGGAGTGGTTGCGCCAGATCGGACCCGCGCTGGCCGCGCAGCGGTACGATCAACCGTTACCCCCGATCCCCGCTGGCGTGCATCTCGAAGGCCCGGTCTATCTTCATCCCTCCGTCCAGCTGCCGCACACGGCCACGCTCATCGGCCCGATTTGGATCGGCCCGAACACCAGGCTGCTCCCGGGATGTTATCTGCGGGGCAACGTCATCGCCGGCGCCGACTGCGTGATCGGCCACAATGCCGAGATCAAAAATTCGCTCCTGCTGGATGGCGTGCACCTGCCGCACCGGCCGTATCTCGGCGACTCCATTCTGGGCAACGGCGCCCACCTTGGAGCCGGCGTGGTCCTCTCTAATCTGCGGTTCGACCAGAAGAACATCTTCGTGCGGCTGCCCGGCGGAGCGATCGACAGCGGCCTGCGCAAATTCGGTGCCATCCTCGGCGACAGGGCCGAAGTCGGCTGCAATGCCGTGCTCAATCCCGGCACTCTCCTCGGCCCCCGCGCCCTCGTCATGCCGTCCATCACCGTGGGTGGCTACGTCCCCCCGGCCACCTTCGCCCACGTGCGCCAGACGGTGACCTTCCTCCCCCGGCGCGATTAACCCGCGGGAACTGGCGCATGGGCGGATCGTCGGCTCGACCGTAGCGCGGTCAACCTGACCGCGACCCCTTCGTTGGCACCGCCGGAAGTCACGGCCAGATTGGCCGTGCTACGAAAGTCGGCGTCAGCGCTTCGACATAGATTTGCGCCCCCTCCGCCACCGCCGCAAAAATCATTCTCGTTCTCTTTCTCATTCTCGTTCTCCTTGGTCGGTTTCAAAACGGAAATGAAGCAACCGCTAATTCACGCTAATCTTCGCTAATCCGATCTTCGCGCCCCTTCGCGTCCATTCGCGGTCAAACTTCCTTTCCATTTCGTGTATTGTCTGATGTCGCTTCGCTCGGTACGTGTGTTTCGTGGTTAAAAAAGAGATCCTTGGGTTGTGGCAGCAGCCGCTCCAAAGCCTCTGTGACGAGATCGGTCTGCAGAATTTAAGATGATTAGTGTGGATTAGTGGTTAAAACTGCTGCGACTTTAAGATTCATTACCATGCGTATTCTTTCCGGCATCCAACCTTCGGGCACGCTGCACATCGGCAACTATTTCGGCATGATGAAGCCGGCCATCGAGCTGCAGGCCCGTGGCGAATGCTATTACTTCATCGCCAACTACCACTCGATGACGTCGCTCACCGACGCCACCCAGCGCCGCGCCAACTCGCTCGATGTCGCGCTCGATTTCCTCGCCTGCGGCCTCGATCCGCAGAAAAGCGCGTTCTACCGCCAGAGCGATCTGCCCGAGGTCTGCGAGCTCACCTGGCTCATCGGCACGCTCACGCCCATGGGGCTCCTCGAGCGCGCCCACAGCTACAAGGACAAGATCGCCAAAGGCATCTCGCCCAACTTCGGCCTCTTCGCCTACCCGGTGCTCATGGCCGCCGACATCCTGCTCTACGACGCCAATCTCGTGCCCGTCGGCCGCGACCAGAAGCAGCACGTCGAGATGACGCGCGATATCGCCATCAAGTTCAACCAGACCTACGGCGAGACGTTCATAATTCCCGAGCCCGAGATCCGCGAGGAAGTCGCGACCGTACCCGGCCTCGACGGCCAGAAAATGAGCAAGAGCTATGGCAACACGATCGACATCTTCGGCGACGAGAAGGCCACGAAGAAGAAGATCATGTCCATCGTGATGGACAGCCGTTCGCCGCAGGAACCCAAGCCCGACGCCGACCAGAACCTCGCGATCCAGCTCCTGAAACTGGTCGCGCCGAAGGACGTCGCAACCGACTACGAAAACCGCCTCCGCAACGGCGGCCTCGGCTACGGCGACCTGAAGAAAGCGTTGTTCGAGCACTATTGGAATTGCTTCGCGCCCTACCGCGCCCGCCGCGTCGAGCTCGCCGCCAACCTCGATTACGTGGAAGGCGTGCTGCGCACCGGCGCCACCCGAGCCCGCACCGTCGGCAGCGGCGTCCTCGCCCGCGCCCGGAAAGCCTGCGGGCTGTAGTCGCCCATACCAGCCGCCCTTGGGTTTTGGACTTCAGCTTAATCGCGGCAAGGGTGGAACCGCTTGACCTCAAGCGGTTCAAGCGCTTTGGGGACTGCCGCTGGCACACTGCCGAAGTGGGCAGTTCTACCCGCGACGTTGCTGCCAATAGTCTTGATTACGGCGAAGGTGCTTCACCGCCCAGATGATCACTACGTCACCCTCAATCGCGTAAGAGTCGCCTTTCCGGTGCGTGTGGCAGCGCGGCGTCGGCGAACGTCGTCCAGATGGGCGCGCTCCACCGTAGGTTCAATCTCGCCCGCCAAGCTGGCTAGCAATTTTTCCACCAACAAAGCACGCCCTGCGCTCGGCAAACCGAGTGCTTCTTCCGCCACTCTTTCAACGGTGAGAGCCATGCAGAAAGGTTGAACCCGTCGACCTGAAAATCAAGAGGCTTATCCGACGGTATTACCTGCTCTCTGCCGGTGACCGATTCGCGCAGCGAGCGTGGTCAGTCGGGAAACGTCGCGCGGCAGCTTCATCGTGCCAGCACTTCGTCCCGCACAAAATGCAACCGGACGAAAATGATTTCGCTCATCGGGCCAAGGCAACCGGCCTCATGCTCCTTCGCAAGCTCCGCTTCTTCCTAGGAGTTTGTCGGGCTTAGGATAAAAGTTCGGAAGGAGCTCGAGATTTTGTCGCGATGCAATGCGCCCCGACCGACAAACTCCTTAAACCGCCGCAAGGCGGCGGGAGATCGAAGGAGAAATACGGCTCTTTCAATAATTCGCATGCCAGGTGGCGTAGTCGTCCAGAATCTGAAACTCTGGAGTGCGGTCTCGCCGGAACGGTCGGAGTCGTCGCCGAGAACCGAGTGAATGCGTTGCTCCCAGTCTTCCATGGTATTTTTGTCGGGACGTCAAAGCTGAGAGGACATGAAGTCGTCGGGCGCGTGGGTGCAAGCCCTGCGGCACCGGCCCTCACGGGCACGCAATTGCCGGGGCATTCTCCGCTGAACGACGGAATTGGCGGACTTGAGCGTCACCTCACGGGTTGGGGGTTTGGCGATCGCACTCAGGCTGGAATAGCAAAGAGTGAGAACTGCCCCCCGGCTTGTCTCCCCCGCGGCAGGCAAGAGTGCCTGCCCTCCCATCTCATCCCGCCGGAGCGCACGCGGCCTGCCCGCCGTAGCCTCGTGCGAAGGCTGGGTCTCGCGAATCGAGCGAAGGCTTATCCCGGCTGCTTCAGTTCCTGCCAGACTGCGCTGAGGCCCAGGCGTTCCAGCCAGGGGGCCAGCAAGGTCTCGTCCACGCCGGTGACCTCCCGGATGGCACGGATGTCGGCCGGATGCTCAGCTCATCCGGTATGGGCATGGAGGATGCGGTCGGCCACGGCGCGCCTGACTTGCGGCTCGGTCCACGTCGGGTGGCGGTCGCGGAAACCCGCCGCCATCAGTTCCCGCATGGTGCGGTTCATCCGGCCAGCCTGCTCCAGGCGCTGCTGCGGAGTCATGGCCCGGTAAATCGCCACCTGCCGTTCATGGGCGGCGCGCACATGGTCGGGTTCGGCAATGGCGGACATGCAGCGGACGATAGTGGCGCCGGCTTCGCAGGCAAGAGTCGTCCTCGGGTGCGGCGGGACGAAGCGAAGCGCCTCATGCCAACGTCTCTTCGCGTTGAATCAAGCCCACGGGCGGGACGCCCGTGCCACCCGCCACGGCGGCCAAGCGTGGCATGGCCCATGTCTGGGGAAATCTAAACGCGAAGGGATGTTGGCATCACACCACCGTCACCCGCGGCATTTTGAGCTGGGCGATTGCGGCCATGATGCGGTCGGCGGCGATCTGGTAGCGCTCTTTGCCGGCTTTCGGATCGTCGTAATCCGCCGGCAGCAACAAGGGACCGTACACGACCGACACCGGACTGCCCAGGCGTAGCGGACCGCCTTTGCCGAGCGCCTCGAACGAGCCAAAAATGCGTACCGGCAAGACCGGCACGGACGTGCGGCAGGCGATGAGCCCCACGCCCGCCTTCGGTTTCCGCGGCTCGCCGTCGGGCGAACGCGTGCCCTCCGGAAAGAGAATAAGAGGTTTGCCGTTCTTGAGCACCTGCATCACCCGCTTCATCGCGGCGATGTCGGAACCGCCGTCGCGATCCACGGGGATGCAGCCCACGGCCGTGAGCCACCACGCGGGGATGCCGGGTTTCCAGAGCGTCTTGCGCGCGAACGCCGCGATCTCCCGCGGCACGTGGCCGCCGACGATCGGTGGGTCGAGGTGGCTGGCGTGATTCGCCGCCACGATGAACGGCCCGGTGGCCGGGATGTTCTCCTGACCGATCACTTCTCCCCGGAAAAACATCTCGTGCAGCGTCGCCATCCCGTAATGGCAAATCCCATAGAGCGGGGGCATATCAACCTGGGGAAAGTCGTAGTTCATGCGGGGGCGAGGAGTTTGTCGGGCTCAGGAACAAAGTCCGGGAAAAGCCCGGGATTTCGTCGCGAAGCAATCCGCCGCGACCGACAAACTCCTAAAACCGCCGCGCGGCGGCGG
>Ga0182027_10016124_pt1 | contig 10224 bp, 7 predicted proteins | sample 712E1DmetaG_FD_121300 | JGI IMG/M metagenome (GOLD analysis project Ga0182027, IMG submission 121300) | Permafrost microbial communities from Stordalen Mire, Sweden - 712E1D metaG (Illumina Assembly) | ecosystem: Environmental > Terrestrial > Soil > Wetlands > Permafrost | place: Sweden... | reverse complement strand
GTCCGGTGCGGTAGCGATAGACCTGATCAATGGGCCACGGCCATTTCAAGTGCGCGCCCGGGTCGAGCACCGCGCGGCCATCCACCGGCCGGCCAAACCGCTCAAGTAATCCCTGCTCGCCGGATTCGATGAACACAAAGCAGGTCGAAAGCAGCAGCACGCCGAGTTGCAGCAGAATCAGCCAGCAAAGCGCCTTTTCGAAGAAACGGTAAAACCACGTCTCGGAAACCTTGAAGCCGAACTGGTAATCCAGCGCCTGCGCCGCCGTGGTGATCAGGCCTTCCGGTTGCGCAAACAGGCCGACGAGCCGGCTCTCGTACAACGGGCGCCCAATTCTGCCCTTGACGCGCGGGCGGTAGAGTTCCAGGACCAGCGCGACGAGCGTCTCGCCCGCGACGAGCGCCAGCATGATGCACAGCCCGCGCGCGACGTAGAAATCAGCTTTGGGAAACTCCAGGATGACCCCAGCCATCGCCAGCGTCGTGATGAAGCTCAGATACGCGCCCAACAGCAGGTAACTCGCGCCGGGCCGCAGGAGGCGATGGTTTTCCAGCCGCGCGATGGTGACGGAGAACCGGCCAAGCAAAAACAGCACCAGCGCGAACACGCCGAACAGCGACATTGCCACCATCGGTTGCGTGAGCGGAATTATGGTCGTGCTCCGGGACAGCCAGCGCCAGAGGAAAAACGCGCCGCCGCCCTGCAACAGGAACATCAGCACGGTGAACGCCGGAACCAGGAAGCGCTCAAACTGTTCCCGCGAACGCTGCACCGGGAACATTTCCGCGTCTTTGGCTTCAAAAAGCGCCGAGCCGCCCTTGGCGCGGGCGAGTTCCTCAAATTCGAGCTTTTCCAGGCGCTCGTTTTCTTCGAGCCGCATTTGAAACCAGCTCACGAACGCGGCCAGCGCGCCCAGGCCGATGAAAACCTCGCTGATCTGGCCGGCCAGCGAGTGGGTGTAACGCGCCACGGCAAATCCAGCCACGCTGGCCACCAGCAGGGCCAGCAGGTTCACCAAACCGTTCTTTTGAATGTTTCGTTCCATCTCAACTCAGTTCCCGATCTTCAAACAACGCGACGGCGGCGGCCAGCACCGCGCCGACGTACCCGACCACATACGCAAACGCCGTGCCCACGTAACCCCAGTGGAAGGTGCTTTTTCCCATCGCCAACGCATCCGCCAGCCAGAAAAGCTGCCAATTTGGTGTGATAGTGTAAAGCACGGATGCCCACCACGCGCCGCCCATGCCCGCCGCCGCCAGCCGGGCCTTGTCCTCGGCGCTGATGTTTTCGCGCTCGGCCGGTTCGACGCTGCCGCTGCGGTCGCGGTCGTATTTTTCGGCCATCTGCGCGAGCAGCGCCCGCTGCCGGTCAGACCAGCGCGAACTGTTCATTTCCAATTTCAAATCCTGCCGCCATACCGGTTCCGCGCGCCGGCCAAAAAAATAGTCCGACATCAGTCCGAGCAGAAAAACCGCGGAACAAATCGTCAGGGTCGGAATCACGTCAAACCGCGTCGAGCACGCCAGCGCCAGCGCCGCCAGAATCCACAGCGCGAACAAGATCAAAATCGCCGCCGGCACCAGCCGCCAGTCCACCTGGGCCATTACGCCGAGGCTCTGTTTCTGCTGCGTAAACTGGAAAACCAGAAACGCCGCCAGCGTCACCGTCACCAGCAGCGCGAAGACCGCGTCGCTCACGAACGGCCGGCGCAGGAAGAAGTTGCTGAGGCCGCCCAAGGCATAAGCCGCCACCACCCCGCCAAAAAAGATGCCGACCGCCGGCAAATCGGTGGAGCTGTAAGTGTCAAACGCCATCCGGCTGGCGATCAGTGCGGCGACGAGGTTCACGTAGGTCAGCAGCGTCAGCGCGACGACCAGCCCGGCGTATTTGGCGAGGAGGAATTGCGCGCGGCCCACGGGTTTGGCCAGCACGGCCAGCGCGGTGCCGGCGCGGATTTCCCGGGCCAGGGAGGCGGAAGCGCTCAAGACCGCTCCCAGCAACCCGGCCAGCAGCATGACCGCCAGCACGCTGTTCTTGACCAGCTTTGGCTCCTCGCCAAACGCAAAATAATATGGCGTGGCCAGGAAGATCTCGAATCCGGCCGAAGCGGTCATCAGCAGCAGAAACACGGGCTGGCGCACCAGCTCCATGAACGCATTTGTGGCGATGGCGAGAAACTGCCGCATAGTTACATAGTTATTGTCTTAATTGATCCGCCGTAAAATACTCGCGTCACGCGATTTTGGAAACTGTGCGTTTGACCGCACACCCTGTGCGTTTGACCGCACACCCCTCCGGACGTTCAGGTGACGACCCGTCAAATTGAGCGCAGCAACGGCCCCTTCGCCGCCGCGACTTCGGTTTTCACGATGCTTCCGTGTCCGTCGGCACGGTTGGAGCCGTGGTGGCAAACAGCCAGACTGCGCCTAATAGCAGCAGCAACGCGCGGAGGAAGGCGAAGCCGACCGATTCCACAAGGTTGACCAGCCATTTGCCGCCACCTTCGCCCAACCCAAACGCCTGAAGGTTAAAACAGCCGCAAGCGATGTCCAGCCCGCGCGCCCAAGCTTGGCCGGTGGCAAAAACAAAGACGGCAAACATCATCATCGCCCAGACCAGCGCCGCGCGCGGCCATATCTTACCGAGCAGCAGCAACCCGCAGAGCAATTCGAGCCACGGCAGAATAATGGCCGTCAGGCGGAGCATCGTGTCCGGCAGCGGCATCCGGTACGCCACGATGCTGACGTAAAACTCGTGCAGATTGGCAAGCTTCGAGAGCGATGCCCAGACGAGCAGCAGTCCCACGGCCCAGCGCAGGCAGACTCTTAATTTGGACGTGAACGCGGGCTTCATTGGGAATCGGGCGGATTGGGTTTGCCCTCGAAAATGAGATACTCCGTGATGCCGCCGGGCATCTCCTGCACGTTCGTGTAACCCAGTTCCTTCACGAGTTTCACTGCCAGTGCATGTGACAATTCGCACATCTCCGAGCCGCAGTAAACGACGATGTTGGTATCTTTGGGATGATTCGCCGTGAACGCCGCGAACTCGGCGGGCGGGCTTTTCACCGAGAGCGAAATCGCCCCGGGAATATGCTCGATCTGGTAGGCCGCCGGCGTCCGGCCGTCCACCAGCAGAATTTTTCCGGTGGCGTGCAGCGGTTTGACCTGCATCCATGTGAGCACGGGAATGAAATCCGCCGACGCCGGATTGGCCGGCGCCCCCGCTGCGTTTGTCGCCAGTGTCGAAATGTGGGTTGCGCCAGCCGTGCCGTTGGGTGACCGGGTTGCGCCAACCGGCTTTTCCGGCGGCTTGCGGACAGGCACGCCGAGCGGACTGGCGCTGTTATAGACCAGACCCAGCGCCACGGCGGCGGTCAGGATCGCGACCGCCTGCCGCGACACCGCGCCCATGAATTGCGGTTGAAAGCCTGGCGTCGTTTGTAGATTGGAATTCATCGTGCGTACCGCGAATTACTCCGGCTCGTCATCGGCGCCGATGATTGGCACATGAAACTCGATTGGCAATCCGAAAGGGATGCGGGTGGTGTCTTAACTTAAAATTTAAACTGGCAATCGGAACGCGAGTTGCCTGCCTGTGACTCGGCAGACAGGTCCCAACTCGCAGCGTTCCAGACAAATTCACCCGCTGCGGATTGAAGACTATCCACGCTCCGGGTCGAATTACGACACTACCTTGGCGGCGGATCGTTTTGCTCGACTCGTTTGATCTGTGGGAATTGTGGCTACTGCTTCCGGATGTGGACGCTGCCGGCGCTGGTGTGGGCGGTGATCAGCGGACCGCCGCCATTGATCTTGCCACGAAGCTGGTCTTTCTTTTGCTCGCCCTGAACCAGCGTGGCAACCGGGAAATCGGTCGAGACCCGGCCGGCACTGGTATGGGCGTCAATGTCCACGGCGACTTTTTCGTCGAGTCCGACCGTGACACTGCCGCCGGAGGTTTTGAAGAAACAGTCACCGGTGGGCTGTCCCGACAGACTGGCGGTGATGCTGCCGCCGGAAGTGTTGGCGTCAATCTGGCCCTTGATTCCAGAAACCTGGATGCTGCCGCCCGAAGTCTTCACGACTGATTTGCCGGTGAGCTTTTCCGCGCGGATCGAGCCGCCGGAGGTGCGGGCTTCGACATCGCCTTCAATGTCGCTCAGATGCAGGCTGCCGCCGGAAGTTTTGAGGTCCGCGTTGCCCTTGCAGCCGGCGACGGCAATGCTGCCGCCGCTGGTGCTGCCGGACACCGGGCCTTCAATTTTTTCGAGGTCGAGGCTCCCGCCGGAAGTTTGCGCCTGTAGTTTGCCGGTTAATTCGGACACCTTGATGCTGCCGCCGCCGGTCTTGAGATCCACGTCAAACTTGCGCGGAACGGTGATCCGGTATTTCACCTGCAAGTTGTTCCCAAAGCCGAACCAGCCGTCCAACTTTCCGCCTTTGTATTCGGCCCGGACCATCACCTGGTTGCCGTCCTGGGTCATCGTGACCACGTGGTCCTTGAGGATTTGCCCGGCCTTCGCCTCACTGCCGCTGGCTTTGCGCGTGATTTCAATGGCCACCGCCTCGCTGGCGGCGGTCATGACTTCGATTGAGCCGCGGTCCGCCTGGACGACGAGCTGGCCGCCCGGCTGGACTTTGAAGGATTTGGTGATGGTGTCTTCGACATCGGCGCGGACGCTGGCGGCGGCCAGGGCGAGCAGGGCCGCCGCAAGGGTTCCGGCTTTCAGCGAGTTGAGAGATTTTGGTTTCATAATTCGTGTTGTTATTTGGCAATGGCGCCACGCGGCCGGCCGGCCGCCGGTCCATCGGGGCCTTAATTTATACTCATTACCCGCAGGGTGTCAGTTTTGTTTCAATTTTCTTTGCCGCGGCGTTCTGTCCGCAAATGAAATCTCGACTTGTTTTCGCCGTCCGTTTCGCTTATCCATTAGGCGATTTCACGAAGCACGAAGCATGAATGACACTCTCATCGTTGTGCCGACGTATAATGAGCGGGAAAACCTGCCCCGCCTGGCGCAACGGCTTTCCGCGCTGCCCGTGCCGGTTGATCTGCTGATTGTGGACGACAATTCGCCCGACGGCACCGGCCGGCTCGCCGACGAGTTGTCCGCGAAACAGCCGTTCATCCACGCTTTGCACCGCATGGAGAAAAGCGGCCTGGGGCGCGCGTACATCGCCGGCTTCCAATGGGCATTGGAACGCGGCTATGAATTCGTCTTCGAAATGGACGGCGATTTTTCGCACAACCCGGACGACATTCCGACGATTCTCGACGCCGCCCGGAACGCCGATCTGGCGCTCGGTTCGCGTTACTTGAACGGCATCCGCATCATCAACTGGCCGTTGAGCCGGCTCATGCTCAGCAAAGGCGCGGCCTATTACGTGCGAACCGTCACCGGCATGCCGTTCAGCGACCCGACGGGCGGCTTCAAATGTTTCCGCCGGCGCGCCTTGCAGGCCATCAAGCTCGAGGAAATCCGCTCCAATGGGTACAGCTTCCAAATCGAGATGACCCACAAGCTCTGGCGGCAGGGCATGAAAATCGTCGAGGTGCCGATTGTGTTCACGGAGCGCGAGCACGGACATTCCAAAATGTCGGGCCACATCATGCGCGAGGCGTTTTTCATGGTCTGGCGGCTGTGGCTGCAGAATGGCCTTCGCCGGTCACCCCGCGATACGCGCAATAACAAGTAACGCCAGCCGCTTTTCCAATCAATGCGATGGGGAGAGAACTCCCCGAACTTCTTACGCGCATTGCGCCCCTGAACTTCGGTGTGGCGGCGTCTCAGCAGAGCGCCGCTGATTGCATCCGAAATTTGGCGGCGCTCTGCTGAGACGCCGCTACGAAAACAAATCCATCGGCGGCGGCGGGGCGAGTTATGGTAAAAGCCGGTGAAAAAGCGGCGATAAATCGTCCGCACTCCAGACGCTTCGCGCAATTCTGAAACGTCCGGCAATCGCGGAGCGTTTGGAGTGCGTGTGTCTTCAGCACCGCTGTTGGCTTCGGCTTTCAATCCTTGCCGGCAAGGGTTGAGATCGCTTCGTTCAAGCCCACAAATTCCACCCGCTGCCCGGCATACTCGCGTTTGAAGGCGGGCCGGGCGTCAGCGGCAACCACCAGCAATCTGGCCTTGGGATAATTCCGCGCGAAAGCCCGCAGCCCGGCCGGATCGAAATCTTTGGCCGACCATTTGCACTCCAGCGCCAGCACCTGCCCGCGGCGCGGCGCGAACACGAAATCCACCTCGTGCCCCTGCTTGTCCCGCCAGTAGCGCACGACGGACGACTGCGTGCGCGCGAGCAGTTCGTTCAAGACGAAATGCTCCCACAGCCGGCCCAGGTCTTCGCGCCGCAGTTCCGTCCAGCCACGGTGTGCGCACACGAATCCCGTGTCAAAGCCATATACTTTTGGCGCCGCGATGATCTCATGGCTGCGCCGCGAACTGAAAGGCCGGACGACAATCGCCACCGAAGTTGCCTCCAGCACCGCCAGGTAATTCTGAATGGTGCTGCGGCTCACCTCGCACGGCGCGGCAAAGCGCGTGGCCTCAAACAACCCTCCGCTCTGCGCCATCAGCAGTTCCACGAACCGTTGAAACGATGCGCGCCGTTCCAAACGGAACAATTCCTGGATGTCTTTGGCCCAGTACGCATCCATCCACTCTTGAAAATCCCGCTCCGGCGGTTCGGGTGACAGGAAAAACGGAGGCAGCCCGCCGTGCAGCAGGCGATGCGGCAGATCCGCATTACTGAACGGCTTCAAGTCCGCCTCAATCATGGGGGTCAGCCACACGTCGGCTTTGCGCCCCGCCAGTGTGTCACGGAACCGGACGCTGGCGCCCAGCGTGGACGATCCCGTCGCCAGCACCCGGATGTCGGGAAAATGATCCGCGGCGATCTTGAGCAACTCGGAGGGATTGGGCAACCGATGCACTTCGTCGAGCACCACCCGCTGGCGGCGCAATCCGGCCAGAAACGCCTCCGGATCTTCCATTGCGCGCCGCACGCGGGGCAGTTCGCAGTCGAAATACTCAACGCCTGGCAGGCTTTTAGCGAGGCAGGTTTTGCCCGCGCGCCGCACGCCCCGCAACCAGAGGATCGAACGTCGCGACCATTGCTGCTCCACCAGATTCAGCCAAAAAGGTCGTTTTACCATACGCAAGTAGAATCGCATTTGGTAAAACTAAACGCAAACCAAATCTTGTTTGGAATACGGCACTTTCGCGGGCACCCCTTGCATCACCCAAACAAATCCATCTGCGGCGGCGGGGCGAGTTGCTTGAGCTTGTCGCGGTCATGTTGATTGAGCGCGAGCCTGTGTAATCCCGGTTGCACACCGCAGACGGATCAGCGACGGCGGATTCCAGAAATCACATCAGTGACACGCACATATACTTTTGGCCGAGTCGAATCGCGGGCCCGATTCCCCCGAGAAATGGCCTCGCTGGATCGGTGCAAAACTCGTAGATCCTCCCAATCTTGGCTTGCTCTGCCGGTAAAGCAACAATCAGCCGTTTCGAATACTGACTGCCATCACGGTCACGCTCAATGCCTGCCACCCAAATCTTGACTGCGCCCAAGGCATATAGCTTCCATGCAAAAATTCGCACTTCCCCTTTTGTCATCTCTCCAATCTCCTTTGCACCTCGGGTCTTCTTTTTCAACCACGTAAGCACTTCTCTAGAGCCGACTTCCTTGACCTCGGCTGCGCATTCTTCGTCAAACCATTGCTGTTCTTTCAACTGCTCTTGAGTTGGTCCCAGCTTGGTCTGTTCTCGTTTCTCTCTTCTCAGCCGCTTCATGTAGTTACCAATTGTGTTGGCGGTTTTCTCGTCCAAAAATCGCGGCAGAGATCGGTCGGCATTGCATAACTCCAGATACTTCTTTTTCGAAATAGGCCGACCCTCGAAGAAATACTTTGTCCCATAAAGCATTTCATTCTCAGCCCAATACCTCATCCGGCCTGTCATCTCGCCTCGGACACAGGAGATTTCAGCGCTCAATTGACCATTCTCATGCCAAAGGCGAGCGATGCCAGTTCCGGCCTTAAAATGATCGGTACCCAATAGCTCGCCACGACTATTCCAGTGCCGCCGCTCGCCAACCTCCAGACCGTCAACATACACACACTCTTCTTCAAGCTGACCGTTCTCGTGCCATTTCCTTTCGACGCCATGTAGTCTGCCGTTTTTGATTGTGTACTCTTCACGGAGCACTCCGTTCGGGTGAAAATCCCGATGAAAACCTTCTGAAGGTGGTTGTAATTTCATGAGTCAGCCAAGATTAATTCTGTCGCCGCCGACGAGTATGCAAGAGAGTTACCCACCAAACAAATCCATTTGCGGCGGCGGAGCGAGTTGCTTGAGCTTGTCGCGGTCCTGCTGGCGGCGCGGTTGGCGCACGGTGCCTTCGGGCGTCAGTTCGGATTCCTCGAGGTTGCCGAGAATCACTTTCGCGCGTTCCAGAACTTCCTTCGGCACGCCAGCCAGACGCGCGACGTGGATGCCGTAGCTCTTGTCCGTGCCGCCCTCGACGATCTTGCGCAGGAATACAATCGAGTCGCGCCATTCGCGCACGGCCACGTTGAAGTTTTTCAGTCGCGGCAGGCGGACGGCCAGTTCGGTCAACTCGTGGTAGTGCGTGGCGAAAAGCGTCTTGGCGCCAACGGCGTTGTGCAGGTGCTCGACGATGCTCCACGCCAGGCTCAGGCCGTCGAAAGTGCTTGTGCCACGCCCGATTTCGTCGAGCACGATGAGACTGCGCGGTGTGGCGTTGTTGAGAATGTTTGCCGTCTCGGTCATTTCGACCATGAACGTTGATTGCCCGCGTGTGAGATCGTCGCTCGCGCCGATACGGGTGAAGATGCGGTCCACGAGGTCAATCCGCGCCTCCGCCGCCGGCACAAACGAACCGGTGTGCGCGAGCAACACGATGAGCGCCACCTGCCGGATGTAAGTGCTCTTGCCCGCCATGTTCGGCCCGGTGATCAAAGCGATTTGGGGAAACGCGGAGTGCGGAGTGCGGAGTGCGGAATCAAGGTTTGGAGTCCCGCCTTCAGGCGGCTGGGTTTGACTCGCACTTCCCGATGGACCGCCTGAAGGCGGGACTCCAAACGAAGCACTGCCCACCAGCCACGTGTCATTCGGTACAAAACGTTCGTCGGCGAGATTTTGTTCGAGCACGGGATGGCGGCCGTCGCGGATTTGCAGCACGCCTTCGTCGGCGACGTGCGGCCGGCAATAGTTGTGCAAGCGCGCCGTCTCCGCGAACGACGCGAGCACGTCCAGTTGCGCCAGCGCGGCGGCGGTCTGCTGGATCTTCGCCATCTGTCCCAGCACCTCCTCACGCACACGCTGGAAGAGTTCGTATTCGAGCTTCACGCTGCGTTCCTCCGCGCCGAGGATTTTGCCCTCCATTTCCTTCAACTCCGGCGTGATGTAGCGTTCGCCGTTGGCGATGGTCTGCTTGCGGATGTAATGCGGCGGCACCTTGTCGAGGTTCGCCTTGGTGACTTCGATGTAATAGCCGAACACGGAATTGAACCGCACCTTGAGCGACGGGATGCCGGTGCGCGCGATTTCGTCCGCCTGCAGCTTCGCGATCCAATCCTTGCCGCCGCGCTGGGCGTTGCGGAGTTCGTCGAGCGCGGCGTCGAAGCCGTCGCGAATCATGCCGCCTTCTTTCAACGCCAGCGGCGGTTCGTCCACGATGGCGCGGGAAATCAATTCCACGAGGTCGGGCGCTTCGGTGAGCTGGGATTCCAAATCGTTCAAAAGTGGGACAGGCATCCTGCCTGTCTCATTTCTTTCTGATTCAGTTTCCAGTTTTGGCAGACTATCCGATGAAGTCAGAGACAGGCTGGAAGCCTGTCCCACATTTTTCAGAATCTTCTTCACCGTCGGAATCTGTTCCAAAGCCATCCGCAAGGCGACCAGGTCGCGCGCGTTGCCGCTGCCGGAACTTAACCGGCCAATCGTCCGCTCCAGATCACGCACCTGGGAAAGCTGCGCGCGGAAATTGTCCAGCCCGGTAGAGTTCCCGATGAACGTCTGCACCGCCTCCTGCCGGCGGCAAATCGGCTCGACGGCGGCAAGTGGCTGGGACAGCCAGTCGCGCAAACGCCGCGCCCCCATCGGCGTGACGGTGTGATTGACCACGCCGTAGAGCGAAGCATTGCGCGGCGCGTCGTGGCGCAGCGGTTCGAGGATTTCCAGGT
>Ga0182027_10016121_pt1 | contig 10225 bp, 10 predicted proteins | sample 712E1DmetaG_FD_121300 | JGI IMG/M metagenome (GOLD analysis project Ga0182027, IMG submission 121300) | Permafrost microbial communities from Stordalen Mire, Sweden - 712E1D metaG (Illumina Assembly) | ecosystem: Environmental > Terrestrial > Soil > Wetlands > Permafrost | place: Sweden... | reverse complement strand
GCGGCCTTTGACCTCGAAGCAGCCTGTTCCGGTTTCATTTACGCCCTGGAAGTTGGACAACAATTCATCATGTCGCGCACTTATGACACGGTTCTCGTCATCGGCGCGGAAAAACTTTCTTCAATTGTAGATTGGACCAACCGCAACACGTGCGTGCTGTTCGGCGACGGTGCGGGCGCCGTAATCTTGCAAAATCGCCCCAATGCGCATGGCTTGCTTACCGCTGTGATGGGGGCGGATGGGGGAAAATCGAACTTGATCTTCATGCCCGGCGGCGGCAGCCGTCGTCCGGCAACAATGAATTCGGTTGCCGAAAAACTTCATTACCTGCAAATGGAAGGACGCGAAACATTCAAAAGCGCGGTCCACGCAATGTGCTCGGCAGCCAAGGAAGTGTTGCAACGCTGTGAACTCGATATTTCGAAAATCAAATGCGTCATTCCGCATCAGGCAAATCGCAGAATCATTGACGCGGTGGGCGAGCGCCTCGGCACAACACCGGAACAACTGTTCATCAATCTGGACCGCTATGGCAATACGTCAGCGGCATCGGTGGTGATCGCGCTGGATGAAGCGGTTGCGTCTGGAAAAGTCCAGCGCGGCGACTTGGTTTTGCTCGTCGCATTCGGCGGAGGCCTCACATGGGGCGCAGCAATCATCGAATGGTAAACTTATTCACCTAATCATTCAAGCTTATTTGACGGTTTGATTTTGAGTGTTAGTTTGGAGTTGTTTATATGAGCGCAAGAAAACTTGGAAGCGGCAGTTTATTTCAACAATCCATTACGGTGGTAGCGCGGCAGACCCGCCTCGAACTTTCTGCTGATTCGGTCGTCGTCCATAAAAGCGGTGTCGAATTTCGCAGCCCGACACCATTCAATCTGTGGACGGAAATGACGATCGGCCTGCAATCACCGCATGATGAAAACCGCATCCAATGCAGCGGCGTGGTCATCGCCTGTTCCGGCAACAAACACGTCGGTTACCGCGTATCACTTCTCTTCACCGGCATGTCCAAACAGACACAGGCGCGGTTGAATTCAATGGCTTATTCCAGTTTGGGCACGGGTTGAGTGCTGAATTCTCAAAACTAACAGCACTTCCCCATCAGCGCCATGCCGTCGTAGAATCCCGTGAAGAAGGATGTCAAACAGGCAAGTTCGGTGTTGGACCAGCCAAACCCTCCCTGCGCCATCAGTACGCAGATGACCCAACGATAATTACAAAAACCCGGCGAGGTTTGTTTTTGGGAGTCCATAAAGTAAAAAGTGGTGTCTTAAAAACGGATGATGGTTTAAATAGTGAATTCTAACTTTACAAATCATCCGTGTTCGTATAAAGCTGCATGCATTATGTGGAAGAGAATTTTGATGGTTTTGCCGGTGTTGTTGTCGGCGGGTTGTGCCGCGACGTTCACGAATCTGACGCCGTTGCAACAAACACGCAAAGCAAACAGCCTTTACCCGGTTGAAGTGGCCTTCACCTCACAACAGCGATCGCTGCGGTGGGAGTCCATCCATCCCCGCATACTTGTCAATGGTCAGCTTTACGATATGCGCCAGACACCGCTCATGACCAACCGATGGGAAGGTTTTGTGCCCGTGCCGGCCGGAGTCAACGGAGCAATTTATCGCTACAAGTTTGACTATCTCTACAATAACTTCAACTCGTCGCCCAAACCCGACAGCGCCTACTCACCAGCATATAAGCTGGCCATTCTCGACCAGTAACGCCGCATTCAATGCTTCGGTCGGAGGAGGATGGCTTTTTTATCCGAGCCTTCGACTTCAACGCTGTGTGTTTCGACGTCGGGGTCGTCCTTCAACGCTTGATGAATGATGCGCCGGTCAAAGGCGTTCAGCGGTTCCAATTCCACAGCATCACCCCAGCGGCGGACTTTTTCCGCGGCGTCCTTCGCCTTTTTGACGAGTGCTTCACGCGCCTGCGCGCGATAGCCGCCCACGTCCACCATGACCTTCGGCGCGGTGTTGTCCTGCTGAAAGAGAAGACGGTTGGTGATGTATTGCAGGTCGGCAAGCGTCTGCCCCTGGCGTCCGATGAGCCGGCCGGCATCGTCGGTCTTGACGTCAAACAACAGACCTTCTTCAAGTTTGTGTTCCTCGACGGTTGCCGGAAAGTCGAGTGTTGCGAGGATCTTTTTCAGGATTTCTTTTGGTTGGGCGGGCATAAAGTGAAAAATTAAAATCGTTGTGCGCCGTTATTTTTTCCCTTTCTGCGGCGGCGTCAATGGCGAAGCAACACCGGGTACAACCGGCGCCTGATTCATTTTCGTAAGCTTCGTTTGCAGAATGGTCAAAAGATTGTTGACTGTCCAATAAAGTGTCAAGCCGGACGAATAGCTATAAAGAAAAACCAGGAAAATCAGCGGCAGGTAACGCATCATTTTCGCCTGCCCTTGATCCATGCCCGGTGATGGCGGTGTTAGATGGGATTGCCACAACATTGACCCCCCCATGAGCAGCGGCAATAGGTTGAACGGGAAATTGACCCCCGGAATCATGAACAACGTGTCCGGTTTCGATAAATCCGCCACCCACAGAAAATGCGCGCCTCGCAACTCAATTGCGCTGCGAATCATCGTAAAAAAGCCGATGAACACGGGCATTTGAATGGCCATCGGCAAGCAGCCGCTGATGGGGCTTACTTTGTGCTTGCGATACAGTTCCCACTGTTTCTGCGTGAGCTTTTGCGCGTCGTCCTTGTATTTCGCCTGAAGTGCCTTTAATTCCGGCGCGAGCGCCTGCATCCGCTTCATCGAACGTGTGCTCTTCGCCATCAAAGGCCAGAACACTATCTTGATGATTACTGTGAACAGTACGATAACCCAGCCGTAACCCAGTTTGGTCACGTCATGCAGCCAGTTCATCGCCACCAGCAAGGCCTTTGCAAAAAACCCCCAGAAGCCCCCAAAGTTCATCACAAGGTCGGCGCGATTTTGGAATTGCTCGCCAATTTGCGCCAGCGTCCGATACTCCTTCGGTCCTGCAAAGAAAACAATCTGCCGCTCAACCGCCGAATTCGCCTCAAGTGTTTGTGTCGGATAAACCAGTGCCGTTTGAATTCCCTGTGGTAATGGCGCATTCGCCATCTGCTCAACGTTTGAAAATGGCGGTAAAGTGACCGGACGCGCGACGATTTGCTGTATCGGTTGTTTTGGCATCGCCATCAGCGCAAAAAACTGGTTGTGCGCGGCCGCCCACACAACATTGTTCATGCCGGCGAGGTATTCTGTTTTGGGAGTTCTGGAAAAGAAAAATAAGAATGTGGTGTTGGTGCTGAAATATCCCAGATTGGAATTTTGCGCTTTTACGCCATCAAACCACATTACGCCCTCGTTCTGGCCGTTGTCATCCGGCCCCATCGGCGTCGCCGTGCCAACGACCCATTCCTGCGCGGGCAATGGAATGGATTTGCCGGACGTGTTTTCCAACCGCACAGTCGCGTCCATGAGATAATTCGAACCGACGCGAAACTCCTTCACGATCCGTAGTCCATTCGTAAAGGACTTCTCAACCCGAACGCCACCGTCGATTTTCTTCAACGTAAAATTGCCGTCACCCACCAGGCTTGATTCGCCCAAAATCGCCAGCACCGGCATGGCGGCATGCGTGTTTAATGTGGCGACACCATTGGCCGCCGCTCCCTTTTTCCAACGCGGCGAAACCGTCTCTGGGAAATCGAGCAACTCCACCAATTTCAGCCCGCCCCCGCGCGAAGTGAATGTATAACGTGCATGCGCATTTGTGATGGTCACCAATTCCTCGGGGGCATTTGTGTCGAATGAAAAATCCCGCGAAGTATCCGGCGTCGGGAAAGTAGTCGTGGAAATTTTCAACGCTCGTTGAGGAATCGCAACCGTATTGGTCGCCGTTTGCTGCTGAACCCTTTGCGAGGCATACTTTTGCTCCGTAACAAACCAAAAGCCCAGCAGGATGACGCAAGCTGTGACAACGATGATGCCGGTTCGATCCATAATTAAATTCCGAATTCCTTTTCCGGAACCTGGTCGTGCCCGCAATCACCCCACGGGTGGCAGCGGCAGATCCGCTTGACCGCCAGCCAGCCGCCCACGACCGTGCCGCGCGCGCGAATCGCCTGAATCGCGTATTGCGAGCAAGTCGGCGTGAAACGGCAACCGCCGGACAGCCCGAATAAAAAAACCTGCGCCGGCGAAATCGTCCAGCGATACACGCGGATGGCAAAAATAAAAATGTGCTGGAACGGATTCACGATTGTTTCAATAAACCTGCGCGTTTCAACGCCGCCAAAAAATCCTTCTCAACCCCGGCAAAACCGCGTCCGGCAATCGAAGCCCGCGCGACGAGCACCAATTCCACCGGCTGTTTGAATTCATTTTGATGCAGCCGGAAACTTTCGCGCAGCAAACGCCGCGCGCGACTGCGTTCGACCGCGTTGCCGATGCGTTTGCTCGTAACCACACCAAGCTTCGGCAACGTGCCCTCCGGCAACGAGTGCCAGTTGGCGATGAGACAGCCAAGCGCGAGCCGCTGTCCCCGCTCCCGCACGCGTGCAAAATCACGCTGATGTTGGAGCCGCATTGAACGGCGCAGCCGCAGTCGTTTCAGCGGTTCGGCAGGCATGGCAGGCGGATTAAACCGGCGTCAGACGTTTGCGTCCCACGCGGCGGCGATTGGCCAGTGTGGCCTTGCCGCTCTTGCTCGAATTGCGGTTAAGAAATCCGTGCTGTCGTCTGCGCCGGACTTTTGACGGTTGATACTGGCGTTTCATAAATCAAATTGGATCGCGCCTTTGCGCGGGATAACTCCATTTAATGGAGCGGCGAGGTTAGCAATGAAACGCCTCGTGTCAAGACACGGCTGGAGTGAAGGCGTGTGAATTAAATGTTTGGGATTTGCCTCGCCCAAACCCCTTATCGGGCTTACATTCAAGTTGGTAATTTAATGAAAATACTTCTCGTCAGTCCGCAAACGCCCGACACGTTCTGGAGTTTCAAGCATGCTGTGCGTTTCGTTTCCCGAAGGGCGTCCATGGCGCCGCTGGGCTTGTTGACGGTGGCGGCGATGCTGCCGCCGGACTGGGAACTCAAGCTCGCGGACATGAACACGGAGCGGCTCAAGGATAAAGACCTGCTCTGGGCGGATTTTGTGCTGCTGGGCGCCATGATCGTGCAGAAGGAATCCGTCCATGAAATTGTGGCGCGTTGCGCGGCACTCAAAAGAACTGTCATCGCGGGTGGGCCATTGTTCACTACCGGCCACGAGGAATTCCCGGAAATCCAGCACTTCGTTCTGGGTGAAGCCGAGGAAGTCATGCCGCAAGTCGTGGAGGACATGCAAAACGGCCGGTTGCAACCGGTTTATCGCTGTACGAATCGGCCTGACATTGCCCGGACACCGGCGCCGCGCTGGGACCTCATCAAATTCCGGCATTACGTGACGATGTCCGTGCAATTCTCGCGCGGATGCCCGTATGATTGCGAATTTTGCGACATCATCGTCATGAACGGGCGCGTGCCCCGCACGAAAACGCCCGACCAGTTGATCGCCGAGCTGGACGCGCTGCGCCGGCGCAAATGGAAGGACATGGTCTTCATCGTGGATGACAATTTCATCGGCAACAAACAGCGCACGAAGACGCTGCTGCACGCGTTGATCGAATGGCGTCGGCGCACACGGACTCGCATCGGTTTTCTCACCGAGGCGTCCATGAATCTCGCGGACGACCCGGAATTGTGCGCGCTGATGGTCAAGGCCGGTTTCAAGAAGGTTTTTGTGGGCATCGAAACGCCTTCAGTCGAGTCGCTGGACGAATGTTGCAAGCTCCAGAACCGGAACCGCGACCTCGTGGCCTCGGTGCAAACGTTGCAGCGCGCCGGGCTGGAGGTTATGGGCGGATTCATCGTGGGCTTCGACAGCGACAAGAGCGACATCTTCAAGCGGCAGTTTGAGTTCATCCAGCGTTCTGGCGTGGCGACGGCGATGGTGGGATTGCTTAGCGCACTGCCCCAGACGCGATTGTGGCAACGGTTGAAACGCGAGGGACGGCTCGAAGCCGAAAGCACCGGCAACAACTCCGACGCTACGCTGAATTTCAAACCCAAGCTAAGCCGCGAATTCCTGCAATCCGGCTACCGCGAACTGGTGAAGAAACTTTACGAACCACGGCACTACTACAAACGCATTCGGACGTTTCTCAAAAGTCATCATCCGACCGGCCCGCGCCTGCGCCTGTCACGGGCGGACATCATTGCGTTTCTAAAATCATTCTGGGTACTCGGCGTGTGGCATCGGGGACGCGTGGGCTATTGGCGGCTGTTCTGGGGCACACTCATCAGGCGTCCGCGTCAGTTTCCACACGCCATCGAATTGGCCATTCTCGGCTACCACTTTCGCCGCGTGGCACAATCGCTAAGAGCACCTTCATCCCGCAAAAGGTGACGGGCAAAGATTATTACCTGGTGAGGATTGAAATAATTTAACCGGGAGGGCGAGCGTCCTCGCGAGCCCTAATTTTTCTTTACCACGGCAACACATTTATCATTCCTTGATAAGGCCAATCGTCAGCATTTTTTACCAAGCCCTCTTTCACCGGGTTCTCACGGATATAATGCCACTTTTCCGTGTAATTTTCCGAACGACGCAGGCGTGTGTCCCAATGATGGGGTTGCCATTGCCAATCAGGGTGTTTCGCTTTTTGCGTGAAGAGACGTTTCCAATAACTCATCCAGCGATTGAGCGGAATTTCAAGGTTGTGCGGCGCGCAAAAGAGATGCAGATGATCAGGCATCAATAGATAATAACCGATCAGCCATGCCTGTGCTTCCTCCCATGTTTCCAACAAAAGCTTGTGAACTTTTGGTTGTGTAATCCACGGCACCCGTTTTTGTGCACAAACGGTGATGAAAACAATTGTCGGTTCGCCGAGATGAATGTGAACGCCTTCCGCCGGTTTTCGACGCCCAATGTGGTAATCTTGAGGGCGAATATCCACGGATCATTGATATGGGAGGGCGAGACTCCTGACGAGCCCACAATTTCAAAATTCAACCACCACGTCTTTGCCAAAAGACAACCCGGCAACCTCGGCAGCGAGCCGGATAATGGTTTTCTTAAGCATGTTGTTGAGGTTGGTTGCCACCAACCATCCTCCCGGAAGTGATTCACTGCACTCACGCAAGTCTGGACGATCGGGATACAATTCCTCCGCCGTGCGGGCGATGTAGCGACGCTTGCGGCCTTGGGCATCAGGGTGCTGCGAACATCGATCGAGAAACGACGGGTCTGTTTTGGCGAGTTCTCGGAGGATGATGACCATTGCATCCTTAGCGTTGTGGTAAGAGTGCGCTTTACCGAGCAAAACAAGCTTGCCACTCCGCGAAGATTCGCCAACAGGTCGGTGCGTTGTGGAGCGCGGAGCCGCTGGAAATCCCGAAGATTGCATCGCGTTACCGCGTGGAACTTCCACGACAGGCAGCCTTCCTAAGCCAGCGAGAAATTCCGCAACATCATCGTCGTCAGGGCGAACTCCCACTTTAGATTCCACAGCACCAGCGAGGAGTTCTACCAATAGTTCGTCTCCCTTTTCAACCAATTCGCGCCATGCTTCGGGGATAGCGACACAAGCTTGGGATTTGCGGTTGCGACTGCGGTATTCTTTACGAGCAGTTTCAAGTGCTTCTCCGGATTCGACTCTGGTATACGCAAGGTATCTCCGAAGAATGTCAGCAGCTTCGGCGAGTGGTCGCTCGAATAAGTCGAGTTTGTAAACACGGCGATCTTCGTAACTGCCTTGTTCGGCTGGAAGATAGAAACTCCAAGTTCTTCCATCGGTCAAAACAATGAACGGAACACCCGTGTGAAAGGCGTATTCGAGTGCTTGGCGAACAGCGTCCTCGGCTTTACCTGGCACCTTGACTTCAATGAATATAGCAGGCTTGGATGGCGGATGACAGAGCGCAAAATCTGATCGGCCTTCGCCTGTTTGAAACTCTGGCCAGACGAGAGCGGTATCCCATGTGTTCCATCCAAGCTCCTGGAGTAGCCGTAATACAATGCCTTGCGAAATCGCCTGCTCGTTTGGGAATTTACCTTGGCGCAATCGAGCAGTGATGTCGTTTAAAGCAGCATCGATTGCCATATTGGGTTCGAGGGTAATAAACTCTTTTCCCGTCGTCAAAGCTTCATCATCTGATCTTAGGGCTCGTCAGGAGCCTCGCCCTCCCAACAAGGCAGCTACAACCCCAGTTTCTTGAACCGGTTCTTCACTTCCTTGAAATGGAAATTGAGCGAGCAGAGTTTTTCGAGTTCGCCTTTCTGGAAATATTTCGCCACGTCGGAGTCGGCTTGAAGCTGCTTGAGAAAGTCGGCGTTGTCTCGACCATCGTGTTTGACTTCCCAGGTCTTCATCGCCGCGTCTTGAACCAGATCGTAGGCGTCTTCGCGCGTCAGGCCTTTTTTAATGAGCGCCAGCAGGACGGTTTGCGAATTCCACATGCCAAGGCTTAAACCGAGATTTTTCTTCATGTTTTCGGGATAAACGTTCAGCCCATCCATCATGCGCGTGAGCAGGCCAAACATGTAATCCAGCAGCGTGCAGGAATCGGGGAATATGATGCGCTCGACGCTGCTGTGGCTGATGTCGCGTTCGTGCCAGAGAGCGACATTTTCGAGCGCGGCGACGGCGTTGCCCCGGAGAACGCGGGCAAGACCGGTGAGACGTTCCCAGGTGATGGGATTGCGCTTGTGCGGCATGGCGCTGCTGCCTTTCTGGCCCTTGGTGAACGGTTCCTCGGCTTCCAGCACCTCGGTGCGTTGCAGATGCCGGAACTCGACGGCCCAACGCTCAATGCTCGAGCCGACAAGCGCGAGCGTGGTCATGAACTCGGCATGGATGTCGCGCTGGACAATCTGTGTGGCGATCGGCGCGGGGCGAAGACCGAGTTTTTTGCACACGGCCAACTCGACTCGCGGTGAAAGGTGCGCGCTGGTGCCGACCGCGCCACTCAATTTGCCAACGGCGGCAACCTCACGAATCCGCTCAAGACGTTCGAGTGCGCGGCCAAATTCATCATACATCAGCGCCAGTTTAAGCCCAAAGGTGGTTGGTTCCGCGTGGATGCCGTGGCTGCGACCAATGCACGGCGTGAATTTGTATTTGCGCGCCTGTTTGGCGATGGATTTCCGTAATCCTTTCACGTCGGCAACGAGAATGTCCGCGCTCTGAATCATTTGCACGGCGAACGCCGTGTCCACGACGTCGCTGCTCGTCAAACCGAAGTGCAACCAACGGCTGGCGCGGTGATTGATTTTTTCGGTGACGGCGGTGGTAAAGCCAATGACATCGTGGTTGAGTGTTTTTTCCAATTCCTTCTGGCGGGCGACCAGCCCCGGCAGGTTGGCGAACCATTTGCCTGCGCCACGTTTTATTTTGGCGAAGTCAGCGCGCGGTACAATGCGTTCGGCGACGAGCGCTTCGCTGGCGAGAAGTTCGACTTGCAGCCAGATGCGGAGTTTATTTTCGTCGGTCCAGATGGACCGCATCTCCGGGCGTGAGTAGCGCGTGATCATGGCTTAAGCGTAAAACTTCGAAAGCCGGGAGTCGAGCCGCTTTCGCTTCACTTCGGCGCACCAAAATATCGAATGGCAAAGGTAGGGTCGGCGCGCCGCGCCGACCGAACGCCGCGGCGTGGCGTCCCTACCAATCAACGTTTCCCCATCTTCGAGCGGGCCTTTTCAAGAATCTCGCGTTCATGAGCTGTGAGGCTTTGGATGCCGTGCGCGGAGATTTTGTCGAGGATCGGATCCACTTCCGCTTGCAGAAATTCGTCGGTGGGCAAACCATTTTGGGATTTGCGGGATGGAGTGCTGCGTAAAGAAAATTCCCATCGTGGCCAGCGCCCTTGAACGAATTGACTCGCAAAGAAGATGCCCGTCAACATGCCGCCCAAATGCGCCGCATTGGCGATGTTGCTGATCGGAAATGCGATTCCTAACAAAGCCAGTATCGCCGAAAGGACCAGCAATGTCCTTGCGCGCAACGTCAATGGCAAAACGAAGAACAGAAGCAAAGTCAACTGACGTTCCGGAAACAAAATGGCGAATGCCGCGACGAGCCCGAACGCGCCTGCCGAGGCGCCGACCGCCACGCCACCAAAAGCATGAGGCCAAATCCAGCCGGCGAGCGCCTGAAAAATTCCACCGATGACACCACTGATCAGAAACAG
>Ga0182027_10016120_pt1 | contig 10227 bp, 6 predicted proteins | sample 712E1DmetaG_FD_121300 | JGI IMG/M metagenome (GOLD analysis project Ga0182027, IMG submission 121300) | Permafrost microbial communities from Stordalen Mire, Sweden - 712E1D metaG (Illumina Assembly) | ecosystem: Environmental > Terrestrial > Soil > Wetlands > Permafrost | place: Sweden... | reverse complement strand
GAATTCAAGCCGCAGATGAACGCAGATGAACACAGATTGAAAACAGGAATCTTATCAGCTTTAATCTGCGTTTATCTGCGGCTCAAAACGTTTTTTACAGTTTCTGAGGCAGCGGTTGCCAGCAGCTTCAGTTCTATCACGTGTCGGGCCGGAACTACACGCCGCCGCCGGTTTTTGAGTCCGGTCCCCATTTTTATCGTGAAAAAAGGAATCAAAGGTGGTATTATCTATCACTGTCGCGTAAGGAGGATTCGCCGTGCGCTTGTTTTCTTCCACGATTCTCACCTTGGTCGTCTCGTGTTGCGCATTTGGCCAAGCTCTCACCATCCGGACGTTCGCTGGAGGCGGGCTGCCGGCGAACATTGCGGGAACGTCCGCCCGCCTGCAGGCGCCAGGTTCCGTTGCGGTGGATGCCGCCGGCAACGTCTTTATCGCGGATGGACACAATATTGTCCTGCGAATGGACGCCAAGACGGGTGTCTTGGCAGTGCTGGCGGGCAACGGGACGGTCGGTTACACCGGCGACGGCGGCCCGGCCACCAGCGCCGAGTTGAATGGTCCCTGGGGCGTCGCGGTGGATGCCGCCGGCAACCTGTACATAGCCGACGTGTCTAACAACTGCGTCCGCAAGGTCTCGAATGGGGTAATTACCACCGTGGCGGGCAACGGGACGGCCGGTTACACCGGCGACGGCGGCCCGGCCACCAGCGCCCAGTTGAACAATCCCTACGGCGTCGCGGTGGATTCCGCCAGCGGCAACTTGTACATAGCCGATTACCTTAACCATACTATCCGCAAGGTCTCAAACGGGGTGATCACAACCGTGGCGGGAACCGGGACGGCTGGCTACAGCGGCGACAGCGGCCCGGCCACCAGCGCCCAGTTGTACCGCCCCCAAAGCGTCGTACTGGATTCGGGCGGCAACCTGTACATCGCGGATTCGTATAACAACCGCATCCGCGAGATCTCGAACGGGGTGATCACCACCGTGGCGGGAACCGGGACGGCTGGATACACCGGCGATAGCGGCCCGGCCGCCAGCGCCCGGTTGAACCGTCCCGAAGGCGTCGCCCTGGATTCCGCCGGCAACCTGTACATCGCGGACTACAATAACTATCGCGTCCGCGAGGTCTCGAATGGGGTGATCGCCACCGTGGCGGGGAGCGGGGTTTGGGGCTACGGCGGCGATAACGGCCCGGCCATTGCCGCCCAGTTGTACCTTCCCACCGGCGTCGCCGTGGATTCGGCCGGAAACCTGTACATCGCCGACAGATCCAACAACCGCATCCGCGAGGTCTCCAATGGGGTGATCGGCACCGTGGCGGGCGGGGGACTCGTGCTTGGGGACAACGGTCCGGCCACCAGCGCCCAGTTGTACCTTCCCGCTGGCGTCGCCGTGGACTCCGCTGGGAGCCTCTACATTGCGGACTCCTTAAATAACCTCATCCGCAAGGTCTCGAACGGGGTGATCACCACCGTAGCGGGAAACGGGACGCCAGGTTACAGCGGCGACAACGGCCCGGCCACCAGCGCCCAGTTGAATGGTCCCACCGCCGTCGCACTGGATGCCGCCGGCAACTTGTACATCGCCGACTATACTAACTGCATCATCCGTAAGGTCTCCAATGGGGTGATCACCACTGTGGCGGGAAACGGGACGGGCGCCTTCACCGGCAAGAGCGGCGACAACGGCCCGGCTACCAGCGCCCAGTTGAATGGCCCCTCCAGCATCGCAGTGGATGCCGCCGGCAACCTATACATCGCGGACTCGTTGAACAACCGCATCCGCAAGGTCTCGAATGGCATAATCACCACCGTGGCGGGAACCGGAACAGAAGGCTTCCTCGGCGACAACGGCCCGGCCACCAGCGCCTGGTTGGACTCTCCCTTCGGCGTCGCCGTGGATGCCGCCGGCAACCTGTACATCGCCGACACGGTTAACGTGCGCATCCGCAAGATCTCGAATGGGGTAATCACCACCGTGGCGGGAACCGGGGGTTGGGGCTACAGCGGCGACAATGGTCCGGCTACCAGCGCGCTGTTGAACTATCCCTTCAGCCTCACTGTGGATTCCCTTGGCCACGTGTACTTCGCCGATAACTGGAGCAACTGCATCCGCGAGATCTCCAATGGGGTTATCACGACCGTGGCTGGGAACGGGACGGCAGGCTTCAGCGGCGACAACGGCCCGGCCACCAGCGCCCAGTTGAACCATCCGTCAGGCGTCGCGCTGGACCTGTCCGGCAACCTGTTCATTGCCGACTATAATAACAACCGCATCCGTATATTGACGGCGGCCGCTGCCCCTATTATCGCCGGAGTCTTTAATGCCGCCAGTGGTCAGGCTGCCATCGCTCCCAATACCTGGGTCTCTATCTACGGCTCCAATTTCGCGCCGGCCGGCTTCAGCGACGACTGGAGCAAATCGATCGTGAACGGGAACCTGCCCACCACTCTCGATGGCATAAGCGTTAGCGTCGGAGGAATTCCGGCCTATGTAAACTACGTCGGTTCGGGGCAGATCAACATCCTGACCCCCAACGTGGCGGCTGGAAACGCGTCGATCACGGTCACGACGGCTACCGCCACCACCACCGCGCCGGTGACGGTTACGGCGCAGCAGTTCAGCCCGGCGTTCTTCCCCTGGCCGAATGGACAGCCCGCGGCCACGCACCTGGACTACAGTTGGGCCTGCAAGAACGGTACTTTCGGCGCAACCACGGTTCCCGCCAAACCGGGTGAATACATCATCCTGTGGGGCACGGGCTTTGGCCCCACGACGCCCACGGCGCCCGTCGGTGTGACGATACCCGTCAGCCCAACCTACAACGCGGCGAACCCCGTAAGCGTGACCATCGGCAACACGCCGGCATCCGTGTATGGGACCGCCCTCGCCTCCGGTTTTGGGGGCTTGTACCAGGTGGTGGCGTTGGTCCCGGCCACGCTGACCAACGGGGACTATGCGTTAGTGGCGACGGTGGGCGGCGTAGCCTCGGCTACGACCATGCTAACGGTCCACAACTGATAGAGTTGCCCGGCAGCGCAAGCACGGGCGCGAGAAGCGGCGCAAGCGCGTCACACGGCTTCAGTCCTTTCACGTACAGCCGAAGGGAGGCATCTGTCGCCATCCCGGCCGTCAGGGGCGGAACCAGAGGTACTATTATCTAGAACTACTGGCTTCAGGAGGATCTGCCGTGCGACTGTTTTTGACTGCGATTCTCACCCTGGTCATCGTGTGTTTCGCATTCGGACAGACTTATACCATCCAGACATTCGCTGGCGGCGGGTTGCCGGTGAACATCCCAGGAACGTCCGCCACCCTGTACGGCCCGGAGTCCGTTGCGGTTGATGGGGCCGGCAATGCATTCTTCGTGGATGGAAACGCCGTTTTGAGGCTGGATGTCGCTACGCGTGTCCTGACTCTGGTGGCCGGGAACGGAACGGCCGGCTATAGCGGCGACAACGGCCCGGCCGCCAGCGCCCAGTTGGACGGTCCTTTAGGCGTCGCCGTGGATTCCGCCGGCAACGTGTACATCGCCGACTGCTCCAACAACCGCGTCCGCAAGGTCTCGAATGGGGTGATCAGCACCGTGGCGGGCAACGGGACACAAGGCTACAGCGGGGACAACGGCCTGCCCACCAGCGCAGAGATCGCCAGCCCCAGTGGCGTCGCTGTGGATTCCGGCGGCAACCTGTACATCGCCGACTCTGGTAACAATCGCATCCGCAAGGTCTCGAACGGGGCGATCACAACCGTGGCGGGCAACGGGACGCAAGGCTACAGCGGGGACAACGGCCCGGCCGCCAGCGCGCGGTTGAGCGGGCCCTCCGGAGTCGCCGTGGACTCCGCCGGCAACCTGTACATCGCCGACAGTTCGAACTATCTCATCCGCAAGGTCTCGAACGGGGTAATCACCACTGTGGCGGGCGGTGGAAGCGTGCTCGGCGACAACGGCCCGGCTACCAGCGCGCAGTTGGGGGGGGCCCTGGGCGTCGCCGTGGATTCGGCCGGCAACCTGTATATCGCCGACCAGGGCAACGACCGCATCCGCAAGGTTTCGAATGGGGTGATCGCCACCGTGGCGGGCGACGGGGATTGGGGCTTCAGCGGCGACAACGGCCCGGCCGTCAGCGCGGAGTTGGCTATTCCCGACGGCGTCGCCGTGGACTCCGCCGGCAACCTGTATATCTCCGACTCCGGGTGCCTCCGCATACGCGAGGTCTCGAACGGGGTGATCGCCACCGTGGCGGGCGGCGGGACCGCGATCGGCGACAACGGGCCGGCCACCAGCGCCCAGTTGTGGGCGCCTTCCGGCGTCGCCGTGGACTCCGCCGGCAACCTGTACATCGCCGACACGGATTACAACCGCATCCGCGAGGTCTCGAATGGGGTGGTCACCACAGTGGCGGGGGACGGGACGAACGGCTACGGCGGGGACAACGGCCCCGCCACTAGCGCCCAGTTGAACGGGATCTCCGCGGTGGCCGTGGATTCGGCCGGCAACCTGTACATCGCCGACGCCTGGAACTCGCGCGTCCGCGAGGTCTCGAACGGGGTGATCACCACCGTGGCGGGAAACGGGACCTATGGCTACAGCGGAGACAACGGCCCGGCCACCAGCGCGGAGATCAGCAGTCCCAGTGGCGTCGCTGTGGATTCCGCCGGCAACCTGTACATCGCCGACCAATGGAACAACTGCGTCCGCGAGGTCTCGAACGGAGTGATCACCACCGTGGCGGGGAACGGAACTCCGGGCTACAGCGGCGACAACGGCCCGGCCACCAGCGCCCAGTTGTGGAATCCCGCGGGAGTCGCCGTCGGTTCGGCTGGCAACCTGTACATCGCGGATACCGTAAACAACCTCATCCGCGAAGTCGCGAACGGTGTGATCACCACCGTGGCGGGCAACGGGACCAATGGCTACAGCGGCGACAACGGCCCGGCCGCCAGCGCCCAGTTGAACGGGCCCACCGGCGTCGCCGAGGATGGAGCCGGCAGCCTGTACATCGTCGATGGCCAACGCATTCGCAAGGTCTCGAATGGGGTGATCGCCACCGTGGCCGGAAACGGGAATTGGGGCTATAGCGGCGATAACGGCCCGGCCAGCAGCGCTCAGTTGAACGACCCCAGCGGCGCCGCCACGGATGCCGCCGGCAACGTGTACATCGCCGACTCTGGTAACAACCGCGTCCGTGTGCTGACGCCCTCCGGCGCCTCCTGCTCGGCCTCCGTTACGCCGCTGGTTCTGTACCCCTCCGCTTTGGGCGGGAACTTTACCGTCAACATTCAGACCGGTTCTCAATGCCAATGGGTGGTTGTGGATCAGTCGGTTTGGATCACGGTTTCCGCGGGCGCTGGAAGCGGACCCGGCAGCGTCACGCTCAATGTGGCGGCGGATCCCGGCGGACCGCGAACGGCCACCATCTCCGTTGCGGGAGTCCCGGTCACCGTCAACCAGGCGGCCGCTCCGGTTCTGAGCATTCGCAAGACGCATACGGGGAACTTCGCGCAGGGACAGGCCGGGGCGACCTATACAGGCACGGTATCGAACGCCGCCTCGGCAGCCTCCACTAGCGGGACGGTGACGGTGACCGAAGGGCCGCCCGGCGGCTTGACGCTGGTCTCCATGACGGGCGCCGGATGGACATGCCCGGCGGGCGGGACTACCTGCACGCGGAGCGACGTCCTGGCGGCGGGCTCCAGTTATCCGGCCATCACGGTGACGGTGAACGTGGCCCCCGATGCGACCCCACTGCAGGTGAACACGATGTACGTGTCGGGCGGAGGAGCCCCCGTGGCCTATGCCGCGGACTCCACGGTCGTTACTGGTGTGGCTATATCGGGGCCGGCGTCGCTACCCGCGGGACAAGTGGGCGTGGCGTATGCGGCGACGACTGTAACGGCGACCGGAGGCAGCGGAATCTACACGTGGTCGGCCACCGGCCTGCCGGCGGGGCTGGGCATCGGCTCCGCGACCGGCATCATCTCGGGGACGCCCACCACCAACAGCGGCAGCCCGTACGCCGTGCAGGTGACGGCGACCGACAGCAACTCCGCCAGGTCGACCCGTACCTACAGTTTGACGATCAACCCGGCCCCGGCCAATTTGCCTCTGATCGGCGGCGTCTCCAATGCCGCCAGTGGTCAAACCGCGATCGCTCCCAATACCTGGGTCACCATCTACGGCGCCAATTTCACGCCGGCCGGCTTCAGCGACGACTGGAGCAAATCGATCGTGAACGGAAACCTGCCCACCACTCTCGATGGCGTGAGCGTCAGCGTCGGAGGAATTCCGGCCTATGTAAACTACGTCAGCCCGGGGCAGATCAACATTCTGACCCCCAACGTGGCGTCCGGAAGCGCGTCGGTTACGGTCACGACGGCCGGCGCCGGCACAACGGCGCCGGTGATGGTTACGGCGCAGCAGTTCAGCCCGGCGTTCTTCCCCTGGCCGAACGGACAGCCCGTGGCCACGCACCTGGATTACAGTTGGGCCGTCAAGAACGGCAGTTTCGGCGCAACCACGGTTCCCGCCAAACCGGGCGAGTACATCATCCTGTGGGGCACCGGCTTCGGTCCCACGACGCCAACGGCGCCAGTGGGCGTGACGATTCCAGCCAGCACGACGTACAACGCGGCGAACCCCATCAGCGTGACCATCGGCAACACGCCAGCATCCGTGTATGGGACCGCCCTCGCGTCCGGTTTTGGGGGCTTGTACCAGGTGGTGGCGTTGGTCCCGGCCACGCTGTCAAACGGAGACTATGCGTTAGTGGCGACAGTGGGCGGCGTGGCCACCGCCAGCACAACCCTCACGGTCCACAACTGATAGAGTTCCGCGAAGGCGCCGAGCCCGCCCACAAAAAAGGCCATCGCAACATTCCGCGGTGGCCGAGTTTGCCTTCGTGGGGTAACACTCGCCTTACACTACGGCGGCGGGGCGCAGAATGTTCCGCGGCCTGATAGACGAAAGCGTAGCACTTTGCCGTCGAAGGACTTCAATACTTGTATTACCGTCCATCAATTTCTTCGGGGGCCTCGAAGCCGTGGGAAACACGCGGCATCTCCGCCCAGCCCCGGAGGGGCGTAAGAGCGACCGATCCGCGAAACCGGGTTGGCTTCCCGTGACCGGTTCTTTCGCCCCTCCGGGGCTTGTGTGGGGTTGGCCCGACCCATGGCTTGCGCCATGGGCTACTCTCTTTCACCCCTCCGGGGTTCGTCAAGAAGACTGTGTTCCTCTTACAGTTTCCGACCTACCCCGGCGTCAGCCCCAGCCCCGGCCCGCCGGGCAGAATCAGCTTGCCCTTTTCCACGCGCACGCCCCGATACGGGTCGTTGGCAATCAGCAGGTTGCCGTCCAGGTCGGCGTAATCCACCAGCGGCGAGAGGTGCGCCGCGGCGGTTACCGACACCGAGCTCGACACCATGCAGCCGAGCATGGTCCGCATTCCCATCGCTTTGGCGATCTGGATCATCCTGTAGGCTTCGAGCATCCCGCCGCTCTTATCGAGCTTGATATTGACGCCGTCGTAGGCGTCCTTGAGCCGGGGGATGTCGGACGCGCGCTGGCAGGCTTCGTCGGCGATGATGGGGATGTGCACGCGGCCGCGCAGCCAGCGGGTATCGTCGATTCTCTCGGCTGAGAGTGGCTGCTCGATGAACTCGACGCCCTGCTTCTCCAGCCAGTTGATCTTGCGGGCGGCCTCTTCCCGGTCTTTCCAGCCTTCGTTGGCATCCACCCGCAGCGGCTTATCGGTCACGCTGCGCACGGCCTCGATGGTGGCTTCGTCGGTATCCAGCCCCACCTTGACCTTGAGTACCGGGTACGCGGCCGCTTCGCGCGTCTTCTGCCTGGTGATTTCGGGGGTATCTATGCCGATGGAAAACGTGGTGAGCGGCGTGTCGTGAGGGTCCAGTCCGAAATAGGAATATAGGGGAATACGAAGCTTCTGCCCCACCCAATCCATGAGGGCGATATCTAGGGCGGCCTTGCCGGCCCACTCCCCGGGCACGCGTTGGAAGACGCCGGCCATGATCTTGGCGAACCGCATCGGGTCGGAGGCCAGCAGCAGGTCGCGGACGGATTCCACCGCCTTCCGCGCGGAGGCGGCGTCCTCGTGGTAGCGCACGATGGGCGCCCCTTCGCCACGGCCCGTGACGCCGTCCCTGGTGAAGGCCACGTGCAGGGTGTCGCGGTACTGGCTGGACGACATAGTGGTGGTCCAGGCGTGCCGCAGATTGAGCCGCACGATCTTGGTTTCGAGGCGCGGCGGGCGCGCGCAGGAAGCCGAGAACGCTCCCGCCGCGGCCGCCGTTTCGAGGAACCCGCGCCGGTTCATCGTATTCTCCTTATGGCCACCAGCAGCCCCGCCCAGTGGGGATTCGCCAGCTCGTCGATGCGCACCATGGGCGTCTCATAGGTGGTGGCGTCGATGAACTTCCCTTCGCCCAGATACATGCCGGTGTGGGTGATGTGTTTGGCGGAGCCGCCGAAGTACAGCAGATCGCCCGGCTTCAGGTCCTTGCGTTCCACCGGTCGGAGGCCGCTCCAATCGGCCTGCGGTTGAGCATCGCGCGGCATCGGCGCGCCGCGCCGCCGGGCCAGCATCTGCATGAACCCGGAGCAATCGTACCCGAAGCTCGAGGTTCCGCCCCAGGTGTAGGGCAAGCCCAGGAAACGCCGGCTGAACGCGAGCAGCTCCGGCACGGTGAGCGGCTTGGCATCGAACGCAACGTCGCCGGTCTGCACCCACCCGGAAGCACCGTCGGGCAGCCGGACCTGCGCCCATCTCGGGTCCTCTTTCGGCTCAGATGCCACCTCAATGCGCGCCTCGAAGGGAACTGTCAGGAGCGGGGCGTGCTTGGTCACATCGGGCTCGCGATAGATGTGCGCGAACAGGCTGCGCACTTCCGCCACTCGCCCGGCGGCGGCGTAGGGTGGCCCAGGCCGCAGAGACGCCAGGGGAACCCACCCGCCGTAGTCGTCGGGGGTGCGTATGCGCGCCCAGCCCCCCGCGCGCTCCACCAGCGCTATATTCCAGCCGTAAATGGCCTGGGAGACCACGTCGGCGTCCAGCGACGGCTGGGAGTACATGTTGGCCACCGGCTCCACCACCGCCGCGTTGGGAAGAGCCGCCGCGAAAAGAGCCATAAGAGCGATGCCCGGCATGGGTTCTTTCCCAGCGTAGCGCAGTGGCCATGTGGGGTCGGGTCTTGGGGCCCGCCGCCGGGCTTAGGCCCGGCGTTTCCCAACGGTCGAAAAACGCCGGCTAAGAAGCCGGCGGCAGGATGAAATCCCGACCCCACGCGATTTGCCCGCGACCCGCCCTCTGTAGTAAAATCGGAATTTACTCCCAGTGGTTCCGACGCACCCCGTGTGTTCCGGCTCCCAATCAGAGGATGACATGCACGCGATAATTGAAACCGGCGGAAAGCAGTACCGCGTCGCTTCGGGCGACGTGATCCGGGTGGAGAAGCTGGACGGCGAGGCCGGCTCCGAAATCGAACTGCCCGTCAAGGCTGCCTTCGGCGACGATGGCCGACTGGCGCAGGGCGCGACCGTGAAGGCGACCATCGTCGCCGACGGGCGCGCCGACAAGGTCCTGGTGTTCAAGTTCAAGCGCAAGAAGCAGTACAAGAAAACCATCGGGCATCGGCAGGCCTTCACGGAGCTGAAGGTCGGCGACATTCAGGTTTAGGTGGCGTATGGCGCATAAGAAGGGTTTAGGCAGTTCCAGAAACGGGCGCGATTCCTGCGCGCAGCGGCTTGGCATTAAGGTCTTCGGAGGCCAACTGGTTCCGGGCGGTTCGATCATCGTCCGCCAGCGCGGCACCAAGCTCAAGCCGGGGCTGAATGTCGGCTGGGGCAAGGACGACACGCTGTTCGCCAAAGTGACGGGCGTGGTGGAGTTCAGGGACCGCGGCCGGATGGGCAAGTTCGTCAACATCCAGGCATCCGTCTAGGCGGTTTGCAAGACCCGCCCGCGGCGTCCCATTCAGACCGCAGGCCTCACCGCGGAGACGCCGAGACGAGGAGAATTCGCGGAGAAGGCATCGCTTTGGTATTCGCTCCGCGTATCCTCCGCGTCTCGTTGTCTCCGCGGTGAAGCTCTCCCCTCGGCTTTTCTATGTTTATCGACGAAGCGCGAATCCTGGTGAAGGCGGGCGACGGCGGCAACGGCTGCCTGGCCTTCCGGCGGGAGAAGTACGTTCCCCGCGGTGGCCCG
>Ga0182027_10016119_pt1 | contig 10227 bp, 26 predicted proteins | sample 712E1DmetaG_FD_121300 | JGI IMG/M metagenome (GOLD analysis project Ga0182027, IMG submission 121300) | Permafrost microbial communities from Stordalen Mire, Sweden - 712E1D metaG (Illumina Assembly) | ecosystem: Environmental > Terrestrial > Soil > Wetlands > Permafrost | place: Sweden... | reverse complement strand
TCAGCCAAAAAGATGTTGTAGAAATATGGAAAATAGTCCAAGATTATGTTGACATTCGCAAAGAATCGTGATAGGATCTGTTCATGAAAAAGTTACTGATACTCTCAATGATGTTGACCCAGTTGATTAGCTGTCAGCCAGCGTTTGGGGCTGAGGTGATAGATGTGGAGAGACTCGCAACCGCAATAAGGAGGGCTGAAGGCAATGACAACTATGGGATACTTAAACACATCAAAGGGAAGAATTTCCGCAAGGCTTGCATCCAGACCATTAACCACAGACTTCGTACTTGGGATGGCCGTGGGGATTTCCTTAGTTATCTTAGCGGAATTTATTGTCCTGTGGGTGTTAAGAATGACCCATCACATTTAAACGAGAACTGGCTAACCAACGTTCGGAGGTTCTATGCTACAAGTAACTGAGTACGAGACAGAGCCACAGAATTTACACTACGCCATAACCCAGATTGAGAAGTATAACCCAGGGGTTACTACCATGAGGCATACGAAGAAGGGCTGGACGGTCTACCGGACTGATATGAAGCCGATTATTCATGTCGAGGTGGAGAGAAGGATTTATAAAGAAAGCCCTGGGGCGGGTTGTGCTGAGTACAGGACGAGAGCGAGGAAGGTATGAAAAAGATAGACTTTGAAGATTATTTGCAGGATAAATTCATCAGAGATAATCCACATGTTTTGGATGATGATATTCCAGATGCGTTTGATAATTGGCTGAGTGATATGGATTGTGGGGAGCTAATAGACCTTGCGAATGATTGGGGGAAGACGCTATGACTAACACAATTAGGGTTACAACGATGGACATGAATGAATTGAGGAAGAAGTATTGGAATTTGGATACGAATTCTTGCACATTCGAGCAATTCCTTAATGCTGTCTTTGAAGCAAGGGAGATGGGCTATCAATTGGCAAAGGAGATTTATGAATCCAGAGACAGATAATTATTGCCAAGTGTGTTCAATTTCTTACGAGGGGAAGGAGTGTCCAAGCTGTAACCCACGACACACTTATTATGCTGAAGTTGGGATACCAAGCACTCCGGAAGAGTACGAATTCATTCAATGCAACTGTCATGATTGTCCCGCCAATGGGTTCTGGAATAAGATGGATGCGATTAATCACGCAAAGGAAAGTATTCTAAGCGAGTTTAGTTTGGTAAGGGTTGTGGATGACACAGGTGTAGAAGTTTGGGCTAACCGATAGGATTATTTATGAGCAAGATGAAAGACTTAGCCATCGACGAGTTAAATAAAATCCATAAAGAAGATGACGTTTGGGTAAAGTTTCACATGAGGGTTACAGAGGTTACTTCAACGCAGATATTCGGGTTTACTGAAGATGGAAAATGTGTGTCAGCTCCTCTTGATGCTGTGGTGGAGAAGTTTCCAAGGCTTTTAAACACAAAGGAGAAAAAATGAAAACGACAGAACTTTGTTACAGTAACAGCTTTAAAATAAATCGAGGTAATTACGAGCAAGAGGCTCCGTTCTATTCGCAGAAGGTAATTTTAGAGGGTGAGATAGACGCTAAAGCTGAATACGCCAAGCTAAGGACCATAGTCGATGAGTTGGCTACGGAACAATATAACGCTTCTAAGCTTGACCGTTCTGGACTTAGGATTAGAGTTAAGGACGGAAAAAAGTATGTTTCTGTTACCTCTGTCTTGGGAGGTGGTAAGCCTTATACTGGCGATCCAGAGTACGGATTAAGAGGAACAGAAGTTCATAGGTTAGTTAATACCTATGCTAAAATAGGGGTTTGGGAAGCTCCATCTATTCAACTCACTAAGCTAACCTTTGAAGATGTGAAATATAAAGAGTTTTTCTTGGCTAATAAGGACAGGATTGATTTAGGAGTTTATGATTGCGAAATTGAGGTTTTTAATGACGATCACCTATACTCAGGTGAGATTGATTGTATCTGCGAGGTAGACGAAATTATTACTTTGGCAGATATAAAAACTGGGGCTTGGAAATGGGAGCAGTTAGTAGCATACTACAAAGCGTTAGGAAGAAAGGATATTAAGCAATTAGCGGTTTTTGATTTGAAGAAACAAAAGCTAGAAACTTTGGCTGTTAAAGACGGGATTCCTTATTGGGAATCTTTTTTAAAGCTAAGGGGAAAAATAGATGGAATCTACGGGATTTAACTTTTGTGCTTGTGGTCGTCCTTCGCCATGCACAAGTAAACGATGCTCTGGAAAGGAGAAAAAACTTCCAATAAAAAAGATTGGGAAATATTCCGGATACAGCAAGTGGTTTGAAACTAACGGTCAAAACTTGGAGGAAGATGATAATGGATAATTGCCCGAAATGCTCTGCACCGATGAAGATGGTTCCTGCTGGAATCAGCAAAAAAACTGGAAAACCCTACGCCGCTTTTAGGTCGTGTTCGGTCATGGGATGTAACGGAAAGCCGGATGTCCCAACTGTTCAAGTAGGAGATAACACGGCTCTCCTAGAAGAGATTAAGACTATCTGCTTGAGGATAAACGCAAAGCTCCCAAGCAAAACAGCTTTAGCACCTGATGAAGATGTCCCATTCTAAGGAGTGGGATAAAGTCCAGGAGCTTGTCGAATGCGTTAACGAAGGGGATATAGATAAACAAGAACATATTGAGTTTATCATGTCCCTCTTCGACAACCTTGATCCCCACGACCCAGAAGGAGAATTGAGCGAGAAACAGTTGAAATGGTTAGATTATCTTTGGGGAAAATATTGTAATGATGGGGATTGCGAAGAATGGTAATACTTGACAAAAAAGTAAAATAGGTATAGAATATATGTACTATGAAAAAAACAGAATCACAATATCCTTTAAGTTCCCAGTTCGTAAAAGTCCAAGGCATCTGTTTGCCTCATATCGGCTATCCAGTCGAGGACGGAGCGGCTGGGAACCCTACTTTTCAAGAAAGGTAACCATGCATCGTGGATACATTAAATATTGGAGAAAAATAAAAGAATGGTCTTGGTTTAAATCACCAGTAACAAAGAGTGTTTTTCTTCATTTGGTATCTGAGGCAAACCATAGAGAATACACTTTTATGGGTCATAAGATTTCAAGGGGTCAAATAGTCATAGGACGTAAAAAACTAGCAGAAGACCTTGGAATAACTGAAGACCAAGTTCGTACTTCAATCAAAAGGCTAATTTCCACCAACGATATCACCACCAAAATCACCAACAAATTTACAATAGTTTGTATAGATAAGTACGAGCACTATCAAAGTAGTAAATCCCCATCAGAATCCCCAGCAACTCACCCAACAAATCCCCAACAAATCCCCACAATCAAAGAATATAATAATGTAAAGAATAATACTACCGAAGTATTTAACCACTTCCTAAAAGTATACGAAACCAAAAGAAAAAAGAAGTACATACCAACATACGGTAAAGATCAGAAGATTATTAAAGACCTATTACAACACTTAGAAGCCGAGGAGTTAAAGAACCTAATGGGGGTCTTTTTCGAGTCTCAGGATACCTTTGTAATGGGTTCAGACTACGGATTGGGGGTATTCAAGAGCCAGGTTAATAAGCTACAGGGGGCTAGGAAGGAGGACTCATGGGCGAACATACCGACAATTCCAGATCAGAAGATGGAAACATTATCTACAAAATGATGATTGAAGTTATGAATAGATTTGTTAAAGAAGAGAAGCAACAACTAACTGAAGCTAACAAGGTATTTAAACTAGTCCAATCAAAGAACTTTGAGAATCATTCACTAGTGGAGGATTGCCAAAAATGTCTGAATCTTCATCAAGAACGCCAGAAACACGGCTCCCAGCGTTTGAGCCGCTACCAACGATTGTGGAAAGAGTCATTGACACTATCGGGAAGCGAGATGGGAAACCAGAAATCCAAACAGGGTTCGATGTCATTGACGGAGGCATCTGGGGGCTTCATCGTAGGCAACTCTTAACGGTTGCGGCAAGACCTGGGCAGGGAAAGACATCGTTCGCATGTCAGATTGCCTTCAGAGTGGCACAAAATGGATATAAAACGGCATTCTTGAGCCTGGAAATGACGAAAGAAAGCATCTTGGAGCGTATGTTCTGCGCAGAATACAGAGTTAAAGCTACTGATTTATTAAGTGGAGATGTCTCTGATGAGGTCAAAAAAAAGATGCTGAAATTCATGGAGGATTCAAAAACTCTTCCGCTTCAAATCATAGACGATTATTGTTTTACGGAGAACGAATTATTCACGCTTATTGAGCATCTTCAGTTTAGACCAGACGTGATATTTTTAGACCATATTCAACATATTAGATCGTCAAGCAAACGATCAAATTACGAATGTCTTACGGAGTATTTCAGATATCTTAAAGAAATTTCAATGAGGTACAACATAGCCATGGTTGTTTTAAGTCAAATCAACAGAACTGGGGAAGACAACCCAACACTCGCAAATCTAAAGGGAACCGGAGGCATAGAGGAAATGAGCGACTATGTGTTCCTAATGAACCAAAACAAAGATTTAGAAATTATCGGTGGAAAGAATTTCAGCATCATGATCGCAAAGAACAGGTTTGGAGCTGTCAGAAAAAAAGAGATGTATTTCGACGCAGAATGCACACGCTTTTCGGAGTTTCATGTATGAAAAAGACGAGTAAAAAAGAAATCTCAAAGTTAAAGCGAAAACTCACTAAAATCTTTAATGAGTTCATACGAAAAAGGGATATGAAACTCCAGAACGGGAAGTGCATATCTTGTCCAAAACCCTTAACTCAAGCCGGACATTATCTCCCGACTTCTTTATGTCCTCAACCATACATGATTTTTAACGAAAAGAATGTGAACGGCCAATGCGCTCACTGCAATTGCTGGCTTCATGGAAATCAGCACGACTACGCAATCGCTTTAAAAAAGAAGTACGGGGAACATATTATCGAAGAATTAGAAATTCAGAGGAGTTTTAAACAAAATCCGTGGGGGCGTTTTGAGTATGAAACATTAATAAAAGAATATCAAAGAAAGTTGGGGAAATTATGAAAGTCCAGACAGAAAGACGGAAACAGATTCGGGAAGCCTTGCATCACGGAGAGATATGTTGGCCGAATCTGAGCACATCGGATTACGAGACCCTAAAGAAGAATGATAGGGATTCTGGTTCTTCCTTAGAAGCCGCTTTTAAGAATAAGTTTAGGCAATCGTGAAAAATGGAACGATTAAATAATTGTATATAATTGTGGTGTAACTCATTAGGAGACAACGACTTATGAGAAAGTAGTTTATGCAGGAACTAGACACAACGATGGTTTTGGTTTTAATAATCTTAGTGATTGTTTGGATAATTCGGATGTGGAGGTAGCATGAGTAGGATAGCCAACTTACCAGACTGGCATATTCCTTATCATGATAAAAGAGCGATAAATGTTGCGTTCAATTTTGTTGAAGAGACGGAACCAAGTATTATCATTATCCACGAGGTGAATGATTTCTATGCGCTCAGTAAATTCAGTAAAGACCCAAGGCGAAGACTTATGATGCAGGATGAGTTGGATATGAGTCAGGAGTGGAGGGCAAGGTTGAGGAATCGGTTCCCTCTTACTCGCATTATTGAACTTGATTCAAACCATAATAATAAGTAACCATTAACCATTGGTCGTGTCAGGTAAAACTATCGGTAGACGCAACCCTGGGAGTCTCCCCTGCGGAAGTAACCGAGCGACCATCAAACATAAACTCAAGGAACGCATGTCCTGGGGATTCCTGGGGCAGTAGGAACAGCAAGACCATGGTGAGGCTGTCCGAGAGGCGTTTGAAACCTGATGAGGAGTTGCACTGCTTCTTCGAATTGGGCGATGTGGCTAGAATTTCCACACCTTGACCATCAAACATGAGGAGAGCAAGATGAGAACAGACAGGAAAAGTAGAAGGTTTAAGGATGCAAACGGGAAGTTTGTTTTTATTCGCAAACCCAAAAGTGAAGATGTTCAGGCTCAAAAGAAGATGGATGCCATGACAAGGGTTTATTTTCGGTCTTATCGGCACAACGAGAAGATGCCCGAAGGATTCAGCATGGGAATGGCTTGGGAAAAGTTTAAGAAGAAGTGGACTTTAGACCATCAAACATGAGGAATAAATGATTATTCTCAAGATATTTTTAATAATTGTGAAGATTCTTATATCGTATGGACTTATCATGCTTATCTTTCCTTTATCGAGTCTTACAATGACCAAACCAAGCTGGTGGTCTTTTGGAATAATTCTTGGAATTGCGTTAATTTTGATTTGGGTTAAATAGACCATCAAACATGAAATTGTTCTTTGAAAATATCAGGTGTGTTTCGCATGAGAAGAACTCTGGCAACGACTGCTAGCGTGTACTGCGGGAATGAGAAGTTAAAAGACCGCACCGAATAGTCGGTATCCGAAAGGATAGTTAGTGAGGCCTTCAGTATTCCATGCGAGGACTAATAAACGGACAGTAACGCTGAGTTAGGCTGACGGAATAAAGGAACGCTAGCTGAATCGACCGAAAGGCAATCCTCGGAGCGTCCGCAACAACACGGGGCGGTAGCCGTTGTTCCCTGCCGTACCTGATATTATTTTTTAGACCATCAAACATGAGGAGAGCGAGATGAAACCATCTTACGAGCGTGTGGAAAATAATCTTAAGGAATTGAAGTTTGCATACAACAAAAAATGCGAGGAGATGAGTGAAGCAAGAGAAGCACTAAAAGACTTGATTTTCTCTTGTGAGAATTATTCAAATAATTTGGGTGAATCCATTTTAAGAGCAAAGAATGTTTTGAAATGAAAATAAGTCTTATTGACATCGACTCAACCATTCCGAATCTCGCTCTCAAGAAGTGCGAGAAGTACCACCTTGACCGTGGGGATACCGTGGATTGGAACAATGAGTTGATGGCGATGATGGCTGATAAGGTTTATGTGTCTTGCGTGTTCACGGAGAATAAAGAGAAATGCAGGGAGTGGGAAGGACGAGCGTTGATTGGCGGGACTGGGTATGACTTACGAGTGAAGTTGCCAGAAGAAATTGAGGCGGTTAAGCCACGGATTAATTTCGGGTTCACAACGAGAGGTTGCATAAGAAAATGTGAGTTTTGCTTCGTGCCAGAGAAAGAAGGGTTGGTTCATTCCGTTGGAGACATATACGACATTTGGGACGGAAAGAGCAGGGAACTTGTGCTTATGGACAACAACATCATGGCAATGCCTTCCCACTTCAAGATGATTTGCGGTCAGTTGCGGAAAGAGAAGTTGAAGGTGGACTTCAACCAAGGTCTTGATATTCGCCTTTTAACGGATGAGTTGGCGAAAGAGTTGGCTTCCATTCGGCATACTTCTGATATTCGATTCGCTTGGGATAACATCAAGAATGAAGACCAGATTATTCGTGGGATTGAACTCTTGAAGAAGCACAAGTGCAAGCGTGGAATGTTTTATGTGATTGTCGGGTTTGATTCAACCATGGAACAGGACTTGTACAGATTCAACAAACTCAAGGAGCTTGGTCAACGAGCCTACTGCATGAGATTCAAGACTGTGAAAGGCGATAGGAATTATTCGGAGCTTTCAGCGTGGGTCAATCAGCCAAGGTTCTTTGAGAGCATGAGTTTTGAGAGATTCAAAGAGTGCAGAGAAGATAGAAGTTTAGTGAAGAAATAGACCATCAAACATGAGGAGAACATGGGAAACACAACCATCATCGAATTGAATCATGACCTCTGGAATGCAATTCAAGAGAATCCAGACAGGTTTATTTCAGAGATTTTAGAGGAATTGGGAAGTGGAAATGGAAGAAAGAAACCTATCGTCGGCGGTTACATCATCATGGGATTTCACCGAAGTGGGACGATTTATCAGGCTTGGGAAAAGTTTAAGAAGAAGTGGACTTTAGACCATCAAACATGAGGAGAGCAGGATGAAGCCCGAATATTGCTTTGCGGGTTGTCCTCACATCGAGAAAGAAAACTACTTCCAGAATCGTTGCGAAATAAGTGGAATTATTCTTCCGAGAACCGATGATGGAAGGTGCAAACGAGACTGGAATATGGCAAGCGATTACTTTCCACAATGTCCAGATTTGAAGAAATAGACCATCAAACATGAAAGGGAGGGCAAGATGTGCAAGTTTTTCAGCTTAGTCTCAACGGGGAACGGTAAACCAATTTACTTCGATTGGAATCTTCGGAAGAAAGTTCTTGGTGGAACTCTAAAAGATTACGAACCGGATAGTCACACCTCGATCGCTGATTACTTCGGGTTTAAGAATGAGAAGGAGGACAAGCTGAATAAGTACGAATACAACCCGTTCACGAAGCGTTTTGAAATCGACCAGTTGAATACGAAAGATGATTCAGAGAAAATTAAGAAGTTCTGCAGGAGTCTGGACTTCAAAAAAGTCGTGGAACCATTACGGATTCGGGAGATTATCCATCCGTTTAAAATCGAACCGCCTAATATAACCGATGCTGAAATAACTCTTGTGAAGAAGTGGGCCAGCGTGTGGGACAGCGTGTGGACCAGCGTGGGGACCAGCGTGGGGGCCAGCGTGGGGGCCATCGTGTGGGACAGCGTGTGGGACAGCGTGGGGGACAGCGTGTGGGCCAGCGTGGGGGCTTATTGCTCCGATTTCATGGATGTAAAATACAAATATGATTTTTCTCCTGCAATAAAACTCTGGAAGAAGGGATTGGTTCCGAATTTTGACGGAAAATTATGGAGATTGCATGGTGGAAAATATGCAAAAGTTTTATGGGAAGGAAAACTTTAAACATGAAATGGAGGAAGGGATGATTATTGGATATTATTATTTGCACACAAACGGAGAGCTGATTTTTAAACATGGGACGGATTGCGTGGCTGATATTCGTGAGAGTGACTTTGCGAGGGCGTGTTGGCCTATCGACCCCACGGACAGGGCGAATGGATGGAGTCTTTTGGTTGAGGCGTTGTCTGTTGGGGCAAACCCAAGCCGTGTAAAAGAATTGGCTGAGAAGTGGCATTGCAATGACGATGATGCGGAAAAGTATGCCGAGGTTGTTGGGTGCGAACTCTCACAAGACGGCAACCAATGGTGTGCTACAAGAAAAGACTTCACGAACCTTCAAGAAAGCCCCGCAGGATTTGGAGATACAAAACTTGAGGCCATGTCAGAGCTTTGCAAAGAGCTTGGATATAAGGCTTGCAAAATGTGGGGTTCAAGTTTCTCGGAATTATTGAGTCAAACCCCCACACCAAAACTTTAAGGAGAGTGTATGAGCCAAATGATAATGATGATTCAGCGAGATTTGAGGAAAGTCCCTTTGGATTTTAAATGGGATTTAAATAAAGTCTGGTGGGGATACAAGCGTGAGTGCGGAACTGAGGATTGCGAAGGATGCGAATACTGCAAGGATGTTGAGCCGCCGACAGGTGAAGGATTTCAATTGTGGGAATCTGTAAGCGAAGGAAGTCCCGTCTCGCCCGTTTTCGACACGAAAGAAAAACTTTGCCGATGGCTTGCTGACACGAAACGAGAATATGACATAACAAACCATTTCACATACGAGGACTGGGCGAAAATCATCGAAGATGAATGTCCTTGCATGGATATGCATACGAATGAACTGCTCAAATCCAGAACAGAACCAAAAGGAGAGTGAGAAATGAGAACATACCCGATTACTTGTCCGAGCTGTAATGGTTCTGGGTATATCAGAAACCCAGAGCTTGGCATGATTGGAGGGACGAGTTGTGTATTGACAGTCTCATGCCCTGCTTGTGGTGGAAACAAGTGGGTGATTTGTTCAGAAACAGAACCAAAACTTTAAGGAGAGTGTATGAATGAGCCAGTATGGTTAACGACAAAGTGGAGAATGGCAACTAACAGACATACAAATTGTGATGGTAGCCCTTGGGGATGGGTTCAAGATGTTGGGGATATAAAACATATTTTCTTCTGGTCAAAAGACTCAAAAGACGCTTCAGACATTGTCGAGTATCACAACAAATTGATAGACGCAATGCTCAAATCCAGAACAGAACCAAAACTTTAACGGGAGGCGGTATGAAAACTTATCCGATTGTTTGTCCGAGCTGTCAAGGCTCTGGCTTTATTTATACAAGAGGATTTGATACTTACAACACATCGGCTATCTGCCCCGCTTGCAAAGGACAGAAAACTGTTATTTGTAACGATTCGGAGGATTAACCCATGAACACCAAGCATGGGAAAGGGGTGGGGCATG
>Ga0182027_10016117_pt1 | contig 10228 bp, 9 predicted proteins | sample 712E1DmetaG_FD_121300 | JGI IMG/M metagenome (GOLD analysis project Ga0182027, IMG submission 121300) | Permafrost microbial communities from Stordalen Mire, Sweden - 712E1D metaG (Illumina Assembly) | ecosystem: Environmental > Terrestrial > Soil > Wetlands > Permafrost | place: Sweden... | reverse complement strand
CAGTTTCAATTCCACCGGGCCGCCCGGCGCCTTGAACTCGGAGCGCTTGTCCAGTTTGCCGGATTTGTTGCAACCCACCCAGGACAGGCTCAATGCCAGAGTGACCACAATTAGTAATGTGTTTTTATTCATAGTTGGTTTTGTTAAAATTTTTGATGAGTCTAGCCACCCGGCCCGGGCGCGCAAACTACAAAATGACGCCAAAAAAATAACCGCGCGACGGCGGGAGGAACAAAAACCTGGCCTGCCGATCAAGCCTTGGGATCAAGACGGCATCCCCTTGATTGAACCGCTGACCTGACCCAAATCGGTTTGCCATGCCCACAGCCGCCGAATTTGGCGAGCCTGACAGCAATGAGGGGCAAAGGCAAAAGTCGAGCGTCGAAGGACCACAAAACTTTGTCCCACGTGGGACAAAGTTTTGTAAACAGTTTACTCTTCGCTTCGCGTCAGAACGGCAGTTTGTCCTTCTTGCGATAGGCCAGACCCTGGAATTGGGCGACGAGTTCACCCTGGTCGTCCTTCACCTCGACGGCATACGAACCGACCTTGAAGTTCTTGGACACTTCCCGGGCATCGGCCCACAACGTTCCAGTGGTGGCGGCTTTCATAAAGGTGATGCTCACGTTGAGGGCCACCGCCACTGTCCCGTGCGAGTTGCAGGCGGCGGCAAAGGCGAAATCCGCCAGGGTAAAAATCGCCCCGCCATGGACCGTTCCCAGGCCGTTCCAATGATGCGGATGGACCGTCATCTTCGCCCGGGCACTGCCGTTCGCCACTTCGAGCAGTTCGATGTTGTTGCGCGCGGCGAACTGATCGCCTTTGAAAAATTCCTTGATGGCTTTCATGATACAATATGTGACACGTGACAGGTGGCATGTGACATGAATTTCCCACCCTGGCACCCGTCACGTGTTTCGTGTCACCTGTCACCTGTCACTTGTCACCTGCCGTGTTACCCTTTCAGCCGCCGGGCCAGTTCTTCACTGCCGACGGTGTTGATCTTCCGTTCCTTGAGCACCTGCAACGCCGCGTTCGGATCGCTGAACCGGAACAGCAGCAGCGCGTGGCCCTTCGTCCGGCCCGTCAGCGAGTAGGCGTATTCGACGTTGATGCCTGTGCCTTCGAGCGCGTCGAGGATTGCAGCCAGCCCGCCGGGCTGGTCCGCCACTTCCAGCGCGATGACCTCGGTGACCTTTACGGCAAAGCCATTCCGTTGCAACAGCCGCCGCGCCTTGTCGGCATCCTCCACCACCAGGCGGAGGATGCCGAACTCGCGGGTGTCGGCCAGCGAGCAGGTCTGGATGTTGATGTCGGCCTTGGCCAGCAGCCGGCACGGAGCGCTTAGCGCCCCCGGTTTGTTTTCCAGAAAAACGGAAAGTTGTTTGATTTTCATAAGTTCGCCTTTCTCGGGGTTACAGGATGCGTTTGTCAATGACGCGTTTCGCCTTGCCTTCGCTGCGTTGCAAGGTGCGGGGCGCCACCAGTTTCACGGCGGGACGCAGGCCCGTGATGCTTTCGATGGAATGAGCCAGCCGGTTTTGCATCTGTTCCATGGCGCTCACGGTGTCGCTGAACGCATCGGCGGTCACTTCCACCTGCACTTCCAGGGTGTCGAGGCCCTTCCGGCGGTCCACGATGATCTGGTAATGAGGCAGCGTGCCTTCCACCTTCAGCAAGGCGGCCTCGATCTGCGATGGGAACAGGTTGACGCCACGGATGATGAGCATGTCGTCGCTGCGCCGGCCAATGCGGCGGATGCGGCGGAGCGTGCGGCCGCAGACGCACCGGGTGGGTTCGAGCGAAGTAATGTCCCGCGTCCGGTACCGAATCATCGGCATGGCGCGCTTGCAGAGGGTCGTCAGCACCAGTTCCCCTTCCTCGCCATCCGGCAACGGTTCGAGCGTTTTGGGATCAATGATTTCGGGATAGAACATGTCCTCGAAAATGTGCGGGCCGGCCTGATGAATGCATTCCATGGCCACGCCCGGCCCCACGATTTCGGACAGTCCGTAAATGTCGTACGCCTTGATGTCGCTGCCGGCCTCGATGCGCTCCCGCATGTCCTCCGTCCACGGTTCCGCCCCGAACACCCCGATGCGCAACGGCAGTTCCTTCATGTTCACGCCCAACTCGCCGGCGCGTTCGATGAGATGCAGGAAGTAACTGGGGGTGCAGCAAATGGCCGTCACGCCAAAATCCTTCATGATCATGATCTGACGGTCGGTGTTGCCGCCGGAGATGGGAATCACGCTGGCGCCGAGCGCTTCCGCGCCGTAATGCGCGCCCAGGCCGCCGGTGAACAAACCGTAACCGTAGGCGTTCTGGATGATGTCACCGCTGTGCAGGCCGCAGGCGGCGAAGCTGCGGAGCATGGCGGTCGCCCAGTCATCAAGGTCTTCCTGGGTATAGGCCACGACAATCGGTTTGCCGGTGGTGCCGCTGGACGCGTGAAAGCGCACGATTTCCTGGAGCGGACTGGCGAACAGGCCGAACGGGTACGTGTCGCGCAAATCCGTTTTGACCGTGAACGGCAGTTTGACGATGTCGTCAATGGACCGCAAATCGGCGGGCTTGAGCTTGCGTTCGTTCATGCGCTCGCGAAACAACGAAACTTTGTCGTGCGCGCGCTGGACCATGGCCTTGAGCCGGGTGAATTGCACATCGCGCAACTGGGCCGGCGGCAGATAATCCGCCGCGCTGGCCGGATGCATGGGAGGGATCTCGCGGTTTTTGCTCATAACAATTTGGGAGAACTTTCTGGTTTGACGGAAAACCTGCTGAATTCACAACCAGAAGGCAGACGAACATCGAACATCCAACATTCAACATTCAACATCCAACCCATTGGCGTTGGATTTGTTTGATGTTGAATGTTCAGCGTTGAATGTTGGGCTTTCATTTCTTCTGACTTTGGCTGGTGCGGCCGGCGAGGAACGCCTGGCGGTTGGCGTCAAAGAATTCAGCGGGAAAACCTTCGCGCAAGGCTTCCAGCCACCCGGCTTCCGGCAACGGCAAATGCGCGCTCAACGCGCCGAGCAACGCCACATTCAATGTTTTCTTGTTCGGCAGCTGGCTGGCCTCGACCGCTTCCGGCGTGATCAACGTCCCATTGGGTTTGAGATAATGTTTGTGCGGCTCCACCTGCGTTGGTTCGAGCACGAGCAGGTAATCCGCCTCGCCCGGCGGCACCATGGGGCTGAGCACGATCTGGCCAAAACGCACATCGCTGGTGACCGAACCGCCGCGCTGGCTCATGCCTTTGATCTCGCTTTTCTTCACATCAAAACCGGCGCGCAACGCCACGTCGGCCAGAATATCCGACGCCTTGAGCACGCCCTGGCCGCCGAGACCGGCCACCACCACGTTGGTCAGCCGGCTGCGCATGGGGCCTCCTTCTTGTCGCATTCGCACGATTCCAGTTCGCGCAGCCGTTTGGCGATGAGAATGCACGGCCGGCGGGCGATGATGACGCACAGTTCCCGGCTCGCCAGGCATTCGTCCAAAGTGCGCTCGAATTCGTTCGAGCCGATGTGCGGTTCGACCACGTGGACGCGCTTGATGCCCAGCGAACGGGCCAGGTCTTCAAGTACGAGCTTGTTGGCCGGCTCATGGTTGAGCTTCCGGCCGGTCCCGGGATGTTCCTGGTGGCCGGTCATCGCCGTCGTGGCATTGTCCAGAATGATGAGCACGTGCCCGTCCGGCGGCGGGTTATAGACCATCTCCACCAGCCCGCTGATGCCGCTGTGGACGAACGTGCTGTCACCGATGATGCTGACGACACGTCGCGCCTGTTCCGGCGGCAACACATGACGCAAACCCAGTCCCACGCCGAGACTGGCGCCCATGCAGACGCACGAGTCCATGGCCTCAAAAGGTTTCAGCACGCCGAGCGTGTAACAGCCGATGTCGCCCGCCACGATGCAATCGCGTTTGCGCAGCACCTCGAAGACCAGGCGGTACTGGCACGCGTCGCACAATTGCGGCGGTCTGCCCGGCGGCGGCGCCGGCTCGGGGCTGGTGTCGTGGTTGAGAATGCGCCGCACGCGCGGCACATCGAGCTCGCCAAAGCGGTACATCTCGGCCTTGCCTTCAACCTGGATTCCCGCCGCGCGGATGGCGTCCACGAGATACGGATCGCCCTCCTCGATGACAATGCACCGGTCCACGTTTTTGACAAACGCGGCGATCTGCTTCATCGGCAGCGGATAGGTGAAGCCGAGCTTGAGCACGCTTGCCTCCGGCTCGGCCTCCCGCGCGTGCATGAAGGAAATGCCCGAGGTGATGATCCCCAGTTTTTTGCCGCCGGGGGCGACGCGGTTGAGGGCACAGGTTTCATTCCACGCCTCGATTTCGGCCAGCTTCTGCCGCAGCCGCCGGTGCGCCGGGCGGGCGTAAGCCGGGATCATCACCCGCGCACGGATGTCGCGCTCGAACTTCGGTGTCCGGAGGGTCCCGTCGGGACCGCGCGGCTGCACGACGGTGTAACTGTGGCAGACGCGCGTCGTGGCGCGGAGGATCACCGGCAGCTTCCAACGTTCGGAAATTTCAAACGCGGCAAACACGAAATCATACGCTTCCTGCGAATCCGAAGGTTCGAGCATCGGCACGCCGGCGGCGACGGCATAACGGCGGTTGTCCTGCTCGTTCTGGCTCGAGGCCATTCCGGGATCGTCCGCGGAGATGACGACCAATCCCCCGCTCACGCCGGTATAGGCCGCGGTGAACAGCGGGTCGGCGGCCACATTGAGGCCCACATGTTTCATGGTCGCGATGGCGCGCGCGCCGGCAAAAGCCGCGCCGATGGCGACCTCGAGGGCAACCTTTTCGTTGGGCGACCACTGGCCGCGTCCGCCCAGCTCGGAGAAGCGCTCCAGAATTTCGGTGGACGGCGTGCCGGGATAGCCCGCCCCGAGGGCGACGCCGGCATCACGCGCAGCCAGCGCAATGGCTTCGTTGCCACTCAGGAGTTGTCGTTTGGTTGCAGGCATGTAATTCGCCGTGGCTCAAGATTTAGCTGAGTGCAACAAAAAGCGCCGGTAATGACAAGCGCGGTTTTTATGGCGTCAAGGCCTCACCGCACCCCGGCGCTCGAAACCCGGTTTCCTCCAAGCCTGGCAATACTTTTCCATAAATCACAAACATGAATTTTGTGCATGAATCTATCTGCTTTCTGTAAAAATCGGCTTGTACAGGCTGGACACGCCGGGATTTGTTTCTAATGCTAATTCCAGTTCCGCGAATTGGGTGTCAGACATCGCGCCTGGCGTGGCGCCGGGGTTCCAGAACAATCGCGGAAGCTGAAAAATCGCAACCAAGTCTTCAAAAACCTGAATCAGACCTGAAACCTGAATCATTATGTTGAACTACAAACTGAAACTGACGTTGGGTCTTGCCGCGCTGGCCGCGACGACCGCCCTGGCTCAAACTCAAACCGCCGCGCCCGACGCGGCAACTTCTGTCCCTCCGGCCGGAGCGCCGGCGGCCACACCGGTGGCTGCGGCTCCAGCAACGCCGCCGGCGACCGCTTTTGACAATTGGACGAAAGAGGTGAAGAACCCCACGGACTGGCTGACTTGGGGCGCCGACTTGCGGCTCCGCAATGAGTATGTCAACAACGCCCTCACGTTGAGTTCCGCCGGTCCGCGATCGGCAGTGGATTATTTCCGGTTCCGGGGACGGTTCTGGACTGCGATCACCCCCGTTACCAATCTCACCGTCAACGCACGGCTGGCGGCGGAACCGCGGGAGTGGATGGAGCCGGCCAATGCGGGCCAGTACGGTTACCGGTCCGGCTTTGAAGAACGCTACGGTATTCTTGACCTTGCAAACGTGAAATGGAACAACATTGTTGATCAGCCGCTCTCCGTCACGGCTGGACGCCAGGAAATCATGATGGGCGATCCCGATGATTGGTGGTTGGTGTGTGATGGCACGCCCGGTGACGGATCCTGGACAATGTTCTTTGACAGCATCCGCACCGCCTATGAGGCAAAGGACATCCAGACAAAATTTGACGTCGTTTATATCCACCAGAACGCGCTGCCGGATGAGTGGATTCCCACCATCGGTGAATCCAGCGGCAACACATCACCGCTCGGCCACAGACCTTATTATTTGACCGAACAGAACGAACAAGGAGTGATCCTTTATGCTTCCAATAAATCATTCGAGAACGCCCAGATTGACGGCTACTTCATCTACAAAGGCGACCGCCGGACTGATACGAATTTGATCAAGAATGGCGACAACGCGGACATTTACACATTCGGCGCCAAGATAACCGGCACGCCGGCGGATCACTGGTCTTACTCTGCCGAAGGCGCCTACCAGTTCGGCAGCAAACAGGACCCCATGGTGTTGCCCGCTTACGGCACAACGACCCGGCGGGACATCAGCGCTTACGCCGGCAAAACCAAACTCAGTTATCTTTTCAAGGATCAAATGCAAAACCAGGTCAGCTTGGTCGGCGAGTTTCTCTCGGGTGACGACCCGAACACCAAGGGCAGGGACGAGATGTTCGACGTCCTGTGGGGACGCTATCCGCGGTGGACCGAACTCGGCACTTGGGACTTTGCCGTCGAAACCGCCGGCAAATACCTTCAAATGAACAATCTTGGCCGTGTTGGACTCAATTGGAACGTCACTCCGGTAAAGGGATTAAACTTTAATGCGATGTATAATGCCTTGTTTGCGCCGGAATCAATTCCGACCCGCACAATTGCCCCCACCCGGTTCAGCAACAGTGGCAACTTCCGAGGCCACTACTTGCAGAGCATTTTGAAGTATAAATTCAATAAGAACGTTAGCGCGCAGGTCAAGGGTGAACTCCTGTGGGAAGGCAACTACTACGCCCAGCGCGACTTGATGACGTTCATCAGGTCGGAATTGATGTTCACGTTCTAATTCCGCTGACGATTGAGCGAAAACGATCTATGAAAAAAATCCTTCTGCTTGTCGCCGGAGCCTGCTGGTTCGCCACCCCGTTGGCCGTCCCCTGCTGTTCCGCCGCGGAGGACACTCAACCCATCAAGATTGGCGCCATCTTCTCCGTCACCGGTCCGGCGTCCTTCCTCGGCGCGCCGGAGGCCAAAACGGCAAAAATGTTCGTGGATAAAATCAACGCCTCGGGCGGCGTGCTCGGCCAGAAGCTGGAGCTGATCATCAAGGACAGCAGCGGCAGCCCGGAGAAGGCCGTCTCGTTTGCCAAGCAGTTGATCGAAGAAGACAAGGTGCTGGCCATCATCGGCCCGTCCACCAGCGGCGAGGCCATGCAAATCAAAAAACTCTGCGAAGAGAACCAGATGATCCTCGTTTCCTGCGCCGCGGCGGATGCCATCGTCAATCCCCTGGCCAAATATGTCTTCAAAACCCCGCAAAAGGACAGCCAGGCGGCGACCTGGATTTACCGCACGATGAAGGAAAAGGGCATCACCAAAATCGCCGTCCTGACCGGCAACGACGGCTTCGGCGCCTCCGGCAAGAAACAGCTCGAGGAACTGGCCAAAACCGAAGGCATCGAAATTGTGGCCAACGAAGTCTATGACAAACAGGCGACCGACCTGACGGACATTCTGACCAAGGTCAAAAGCACGCCCGGCGTCCAGGCCGTGGTGAACTGGTCCATCGTTCCCGCCCAGTCCATTGTGGCCAAGAACATGAAGCAGCTGGGCATGAACATTCCCCTGTTCCAAAGCCACGGTTTTGGCAACCGCAGGTATGTCGAGCAGGCGGGTGTGGCGGCGGAGGGCATCCTGTTCCCGGCGGGCCGGCTGCTGGTGGTGGATGAACTGGCCGACAGCCATCCGCAAAAGAAGCTGCTGGCCGCCTACAAAAAGGATTACGAGGCCGCCTACAAGGAGGACGTGAGCACGTTTGGCGGGCACGCTTATGACGCGGTCTTGATTGTGACCGAGGCGCTCAAAAAGGCCGGCACGACCGACCGCGCGAAGGTGCGCGACGCCATCGAAGGCCTGCAAGGTCTGGTCGGCACGGCGGGCATCTACAACTTCTCCGCCACCGACCACACGGGGCTGGACCTGAATGCGTTCGAAATGCTGACGGTCAAGGACGGCAAATTCACGATTTACAAAAAATAGCGCGAAGGTTTTGGTAAAAAAATGGTTCCTCCAGGCCCCGGCGGGAAACCGACCGGGGCTTTTTGTCCGGAAGGACTGGCGATGGAAAACGGAAGTCTGGCATTGCAGTATTTGTTGTCCGGCGTCACCAAAGGCAGCATCTATGCCGTGGTGGCCATCGGCTTCAACCTGATTTACAGCGCCACCGGCGTGCTGAATTTCGCCCAGGGCGAGTTCGTGATGCTGGGCGGAATGGTGGCGGTAACGCTGGCGCATTTCGTTCCGCTGCCCGTGGCGGTGGCGGGCGCGGTTGCGATCGTGGCGCTCGTCGGCTGTCTGCTGGAAGTGACCTTCTTCCGCAAACTGCGGCGGCATTCCGTGCTGCACCTGATCATCATCACCATGGGGCTTTCCATCGTCATGCAGGAGGCCGCCCTCCACATCTGGGACGAAAAGGTGCGTTCCCTCCCCTACTTTACCGGCAATGAAGTGTCGTCCTTGAAGTTCCTGGGCGCGGCAATCTCGCCCCAGGTGCTCTGGGTGCTGGGGACCGTCGCCGTCACGGTGGTCCTGCTGCACATCTTTCTCAAATATACCCTGCGCGGCCGCGCCATGCGGGCCTGCTCGTCAAATCCCGACGCCGCCATGCTGGCCGGAATCAACATCGCGAACATGCGCACGCTGTCGTTCGGTTTGAGCGCCGCGCTCGGCGCGCTGGCGGGTTGCGTCATCTCGCCCATCACCATGACGCACTATGAAATGGGCGCGCCGCTGGCGATCAAGGGATTTGCCGCGGCCATCCTCGGCGGCATGGGCAGTCCGATGGGTGCGGTGGCCGGCGGGTTGCTGGTCGGCATTCTGGAGGCGTTCGCCGTGAGCCGGCTGCCCGCCGCCTACAACGACGTCGCCGCGTTCGCCGTGTTGTTGCTGGTTTTGTTTGTGCGCCCGCATGGCCTGTTGGGCCGGCCCGGCGGGGAAAGCGTGAGGGAACACTAAGCGAATTATGATTAGTGAGATGAACACTCGCCCTCACCATGAACCTGACATCGGTAGGGACATCGCGCTGCGATGTCCCCGCCCGCGAAACAGCGGGCGGAACCGTTGCGCCGCTGAACGCGGCGCGGACGGCGCAGCGCGCCGTCCCTACCAGGTTCAGGAGTTCAAAGCGCGAAAGTTTGTTTCGGTGAGGGCGGACGTAATTCCTAAATTCCATGTCCGTCCACAATGAGCCATCGCCTCAAAACATTGTTGCCCTTCGTCCTCTTCGCGCTCGCGCTGGTCGCGGTGCAATCCGTCCTGCGCGCGACGGACCGGGAATACTGCCTCACCCAGCTCACCATGTCGCTTTACTACGCCATCGTCGTGATCGGGTTGTGCCTGGTGATGGGTTACGCCGGTCAGGTGTCGTTGGGACACGGCGCGTTCTTCGCCATCGGCGGCTACACGTCGGCCGTGCTGACCACTTATGACTTCTCCCGGTTCCAAGCCGCCGCCTGGGCCGGCGCGTTGAAGCCGGCGCATCTGTTCATGGCCAGGGACGACCTTTACGGCAGCCAGATCATCACCGCTTCCCCGTGGGCCGCATTTCTCGCGGCCATGCTGGTGACCTCTGTCATCGCCAGCCTGATCGGCTATCCCGCGCTCCGGCTCAAAGGCCATTACCTTGCCATGGCCACGCTCGGCTTCGGCCTGATCGTTTACAAAACCCTCCTCGGTACCCCCCTCTTCGGCGCGGCGGACGGCATCAACGGCGTGCCGGAATGGAAGCTCGGCTGCGGTTTGACGGTGTCGGGCCGGAGCGCGTTGCGCGTTGAGAATTATTACATCGCCGGCGCCCTGGTGCTCGTGCTGCTAGTGCTGTTGCACAATCTCATTCACTCCCGCGTCGGCCGCGCGTTGCAGGCCATCCACGACCGCGAGACCGCCGCCAGCGCCATGGGCATCAACACCGCCGCCTACAAGCTGCGCGCCTTTGTGTTGAGCGCGCTGCTCGCGGCGATGGCCGGCGTGTTCTTCACGCATTACACCGGCGGCATCGGCCCGTCGGAGGCCAGCTCGTTCAAGTCGGTGCGCTACGTCGCGCTGGCCGCGTCCGGCGGCATGGCCAGCCTCTGGGGCGTCACCGGCATGAGCACCCTGTTGAACTACCT
>Ga0182027_10016116_pt1 | contig 10228 bp, 6 predicted proteins | sample 712E1DmetaG_FD_121300 | JGI IMG/M metagenome (GOLD analysis project Ga0182027, IMG submission 121300) | Permafrost microbial communities from Stordalen Mire, Sweden - 712E1D metaG (Illumina Assembly) | ecosystem: Environmental > Terrestrial > Soil > Wetlands > Permafrost | place: Sweden... | reverse complement strand
TTTTGTCTCTCACCCATTGGGTGTTGACCTCCGCAGCGTCTTCATCGCGTTTACAACCGCATGAATATTGATGATTGTAACATTCAGAGGATTCGCAGGTAGGACTCATAATGGAAATATGGGATTATAACATGCACCCGGCGAACTGCCCCGGCCACAGCGAGATTCGGTAGGTGGGGTCTGAAATGTGCGTCTGAGCATTGGGTCACGGGATGGCCGCAGAACTTTGGGCAAATTCGCGGAGATTTCTCCCTAAGTCTTCCCAGTATTTGTTGCCCTCACGTGCAGAGGCAACTGGGTGTCGTGCGAAGGCCAGAACCGTAGGTCCGCAGCGCACGAAGTTCTTAGGCTCGGGAGGGAAGGTGGCTCCAGCGATTTTCTCCCAAGAATGCTTCTGTGCCTTGCCATACATGACAACCAGCTCCGGCCGATGACGATGGATCCTGCTGCGTATAAGCCCGATTCGTTCCTGCAGGTACTGACCAGAATCTTGGGTTTCCTTCAGATTCGGGGCAGCTAGTCCAGATAATTCAATCACGCATGTCTCGCCAGTCTCTTCGTACAGGGATCCCCATTTATCGCGTTGGTAGTCCCGCAATGTGTCCTTGTATTCCACCGTGCAGCCTTGGAAGGTCATCATTAGCAGCATCAATGGTCTCCAACTGGGCTGTAGGTTTACCGGCTGCTTGAAATGCCATCTCCTTTCGCCGATTCGGCAGTGGAACTCGCGGCAATCGTTCAGCTCCCGCCTGCCGAGGTCTACCCAGGCTCTGACCCGTCGGCAGAGGTCCCTGTTCTCATAAAAAGCCATACCCTGCTCCAGCCCAATGAACCAGTACGGTGCGTCCCAACGCCCATAGCCGTAGTTCCAGCGCGCCATTTCAAGCATATCTTTATCCATGTTGCGGCCCCCTTACATGAACATGCTGCCCTTAGATCATGGCGACTCAAACCGAACACGCTACCACGTGCCATCTAAGGATTCAACGCACACTTCAGACACTGCCCTGCATTCAGGGTTGACTGTGGACAGGCCCGTGGCATCATGGAGGCATGAAAAAGAAACCCAGCCGAAGCGGGAAGCCAATAGCTTCGCTAACGAACCGAAAATGCCCGGAGTGTGGCCGTAACCTTTTCAAACTCAAGGAGGACGATAGCGGCAGGCAATGCCTTTTTTGCTATGCGACGGTTAAGTGTGGTTGGTGGGAAGAAATTAAGCGTCCGTTACGCCTTGTCCCAAGATGATAATGGCGAAATGGAAACGACCGCCGCTCCCCGCGTGACACCCAAAACAGAGGCTTCAGTGGCGATGTTCGAGAAGAAATCTACCGTTCATTCATCTCGTCCCGCGTGAAGTGGCGGCCGGCGCGAACGTGGCTGAGGCGCTTGATCAAGGAGTCCACTTCCCGTGCGCCCCCCGACTGTGCCGCGTACTGTTGCAGCCACTCCTGAAAAGCTGCACTGAGAGTTTTGCCCTACCTGCGGGCAATGGCCCGAGATCGTTTAATTAAGACCGCATCCGCGCTCAGCGTTACTCTCTTCATACGGAAGCAGTGTACACGATTTATGCTAAGATGATCCGGCGTTTCGCTGGTTCCTCGCCCGGTCAGGGGCGCGAATGACGCGCCAGCCTGCTATGGGCAGATATGCCGCGCATTGAGCCGCGAAAGGACATCTGCGAGGCATGGGCAGCGAAGGGAGAGTCTTATGCCTAACGATCCAGAGCTAAGTCGTCGTGATTTCCTGAAAGCGGGGGTCAGCGGTACGGCAGGGCTGGCGGCCATGAGCAGCGTCGGCTTTCTATCTCGGCCCGAGAAGGTGCTCGGCGCAAACGACCGGGTAAGGATCGCCATCTGCGGATTGCACGGGCGCGGCGTGAGTCATTTGCAGAATTTCGCCCAGCTTCACAATGTCCAGATCGCTGCGGTCTGTGACATCGATGAGAACGTGATGCGCAAGCGCCTTGACGATATGGAGAAAATGGGGATTCCGAAGCCCGCCACCTTCATCGACGTCCGCAAGCTTTTGGAGGACAAGTCGATCGATGCCATTTCCATCGCCACACCCAACCACTGGCATTCCCTGATGGCGATCTGGGCCTGTCAGGCCGGCAAGGACGTGTACGTCGAGAAGCCGTGCTCGCACAATTTATGGGAAGGCAAGCAATTAGTAGCTGCTTCCCAACGCTACAACCGCATCGTCCAACACGGCACCCAGATTCGTTCCGCCGCCGCTGTCCGCGAGGGAATTCAAAAGCTCCATAGCGGCCTCATTGGAGATGTCTACAAGGCTCGCGGGGTCTGTTTTAAGTGGCGCGATACCATCGGGCGCGCACCGCTTGGGCCAGTTCCGCAGGGTGTGCACTACGACCTGTGGACTGGCCCTGCGCCTCTGCACGATTTCACGCCCAATCGCTTTCACTACAAATGGCACTGGTTCTGGTGCTACGGCAACGGTGACTTGGGAAACCAGGGCGTGCATCAGGTTGACGTTGCCCGATGGGGAATGGGTCTGGGATTCCCCAACAAGGTGAGCGCTCTCGGCGGCCATTTCATGTTCGAGGACGACCAGGAAACACCCAACGACGTGAGCTGTGCCTTCGAGTATGACCTGGCGGAAGGTAAGCGCAGGATGATAACCTTCGAGGTGCGGCACTGGATCACCAATCACGAAGCCGAAATCGGCACGCCCGTTTTGGGCACTCCGGAACGGAAACGCGCGCCTGGGCAGCCGGCGCTCGGACCGCTGGCCGGAAGCCACAACACGATCGGTGATATTTTTTACGGTTCGAAAGGCTACTTGGCCACCGGGGACGAGGACGCCGACACTTATAAGGTGTGGATGGGCGCGGATCAGGAACCCCAGCCCAGCGTTCACGCCGGGGCTGAGCTGGCTCACTTCTCAAACTTCATCGAGTGCGTGGCCAGCCGGAAGAAGGAAAACCTCAACGCACCGATCGAAGAAGGACACATGTCCTGTGCTTTGGTTCATCTGGCGAACGCTTCCTATCGCTTGGGCCGCACGCTGAATTTCAATCCCGAGACGCAACAGGTGATCGGTGACCCCGAGGCTGAGGTGCTCCTGCGTGACGGTGACCGAGGGTATCGCGCGCCCTTTGCTGTCCCGGATGAAATCTGAGATGATTTAGCGTGGCGCGTGTGTCCCACCCGTGTGGGGCAGGCTCGATGGTAACCATTAAAAAAACCAACCGAGGGTAGTTATGAAACCGGCCTCGATAACTTCTTTTAAAGTCGGTACGCTGGCGGTAGAGGTTTATAAAGACCGCGAGGCTTTGGGGCAGGCTGCGGCAGCCGTGGCGGCAGGCCGGCTGCGTGATTTGGCGAGGCAGCACGAAAGCTTCGCGGTGATTTTTTCCACCGGCCAATCTCAACTCGCCACTCTGCGCGCGCTCACATCCATCCCTGACGTGCCCTGGAATCAAATTGTGGGCTTTCACATGGACGAGTACGTGGGGTTTTCGGATGACCACCGCGCCTCATTTCGGCGGTATCTTCGCGAGAATCTGACGAGCCGGGTCCAGATGCGCCACTTCTACGAAATCGATGGCACGGAGGCCAACGCCCAAAAGACTTGCCGGGAGTACGCGGACCTGCTGCGGGCACACCGGCCCCTGCTCTGCCCGCTCGGCATCGGCGAAAACGGCCACTTGGCATTCAACGATCCGGCTGAGGCCCTCTTCGATGATCCGGTGGATCTCAAAGTTGTATCCCTGGATCGTGTTTGCCGGCAACAACAGGTTAATGAAGGGTGGTTTTCCGACCTCGCCGAGGTGCCGACAGAGGCGATCACGTTAACCATACCCACACTATTTCGCGTGCCCCAGTTGATCCTTTCAATCCCGGGCCCGCGCAAGGCCCGGATCGTAAAAAGGACCTTGAACGACCCCATTTCGACCGCTTGTCCGGCAACGATCCTGCGCCAGCATTCAAATGCAACCCTGTTCCTGGACGTGGATTCGGCGGCGGAATTGACCCTCGACCTGCCATAGACGCCCCAGCAGTCGAGGATGTTCGCAAGATCGGTAACCCTAAGCTGGTAGGAAACGACAAACTGTGAAACCCCACAAGCGCCTTCGATGGTGGATTGCCTGGACCTTGTTCCTTTCCACGGTCATCAACTATATTAATCGTCAAACGTTTTCAGTTTTGGCGCCGGTCATCTCCCAACATTTTCATCTCAGCCACACGGAGCTGTCGTGGGTTTTTTCCGCTTTTCAAATATCCTACGCGGGGATGTGGCTGGTGGGCGGCATACTGCTCGACATTGTAGGCACACGCCTCGGATTAGCCCTTGCGGTCGTCTGGTGGTCGATTGTCAGCCTTCTGACGGGGTTTGCAAATTCGCTGTCTCAGTTCGCTGTGTTTCGATTCCTCCTCGGAATTGGAGAGGGATGTAACTGGCCGGGGGCCAATAAGGCTGTGGCCGAATGGTTCCCCGCGAAGGAGCGGGGGGTTGCGGTAGCCATCTTTGATAGTGGCTCGAGCGTCGGTGGCGCCTTGGCCGCCGTCATCGTGCCATGGGTGGCCATTGCACTGGGTTGGCGATATGCGTTCGCTGTATCCGGCGTCCTGGGTTTACTCTGGCTGGCCTTGTGGTTGCGCGTTTATTATCCCTTGAACCAGCACCCCAGCCTTACAAAGGAGGAGAAGGCTCTGATTGAGTCGGGTCGTGACACCGCCACGGTGTCTGCCCAATCAGGTGCGGGCCGGTGGTTGAGCCTTCTTAAGGACAGAAACACCTGGGGCATCGTCCTGGGGCGCGCGCTCACCGACCCGATCTGGTGGTTCTACGTGTTTTGGCTTCCTCAATACCTGAGTGACGCCCGCGGCTTTAGCCTGAAACAGATTGCCGCTTTCGCCTGGATTCCGTTTGTCGCGGCAGATATTGGTAACTTCACGGGTGGGTTTGCCTCCGGGTTCCTGATTAAGCGTGGGATGTCGACCCTGCAAGCCCGGAAATGGGTATGCGCAATCAGTTGTCTGCCGATTGTTGCCGGAATTCCGGCGGCCAGGACGCACAACGCCTATTGGGCCTTGGCTCTAATCGCCTTCGCAGTTTGGGGGTACGCCAGTTGGTCCACCATGGGCCTCACTTTTCCCTGCGACTTGTTTCCGCAAGACGTGGTGGCTTCTGTTACAGGGCTGAGCGGCCTTGGCGCCGGCTTGGCGGGCGCATTCTTCACCCTGGCAGTCGGAAAGCTCGTGGACCGATTCTCGTATTATCCTGCTTTCTTCGCTGCCGCCACGATTCCATTAATCGCCACCGCCTTCATCCTGATCCTCCTTCGCCCGGCTCAGTCGTATCGCCAAAACCACTTATAACATTGCACGACGTGCGCCCAGCGGAAGGATGAATATTCAACAACTGCAATGCGAAGGTGGATTAGTGGTGTCCGCCACCGGCGCCCCCACCTCCACCGCCGGAGTGTGCTGCCCCGCCACCGCCGGAGGCGATTCCACCACCGCCACCGGAGTGTGCCCCGCCACCACCGCTACTCGAGCTGACTCCTCCGCCGCCGGAATAGCTCACACCGCGCGAGCCGCCTCCGCCTTGTCCGTGAGACATGATGACGGCTCCTGACCCGCCCGCTGAACGCGACACGGTGGAGCCAACCAAGGGACCGTTCTTGCCACTGGCGCCGCCATTCTTTTCCCCACCTCCGAAAGCACTCCCGCGGAACTCACCCGTTGACCCGCGCACCGGAAAACGCCCTCCCAGGGTTGCGCCTTCAATATCGCGCAAGGGTTCACGGCCGAGATGGAGATGATGCTCCGCAAGCAGGGCACTCTCCTTTCCTGCATCGCCTCCCATCAGGATGGTCGAGGGCGCGGAAGCGTGGTGCGACGCGAAACCTGGTCTCCTCCCACCGGTCGGCGCGGGTGTGGGCAGCGCCGCCGCTGTCGCAGTATTGCTTTTGGATGTGGTTTCCGCGCTCGTGGACCGCAGGACCGGTTCGAAGGGCGGGTGCTCAATCATGTTTGCCACCGTGAGCGGGATGTGGTTCACAATCTGGGGCGTAATCAACTGCCGATGCTGAACCACACTGGTCGGAACCGTGACAATTCCCCTTGGGAATTGCCCTAGGACAGGAACAGGCCGTGGATGGCCACCCCTTGGTGGACGAGGCCTCGGATAACCAGCGCCCCCCTTCGGCGCCCAGCCGATCCATCCCGGTCCCGCAAACCAATTGACCCGCGAAGGCCCCCAGAGTCCGCAACCGAACATCGGGTCGATCCAATACCAGCCAAAGCTAAAGTCGAAGTCCCATCGACCGCAGTGATAAGGCAGCCAGCCCCAGGGTTCAACGGAAATCCACGTCCAGCCGAGTCCCGGGTACCATTCCCACTGGCCATTGGTGTAGGGCGACCAGCCTGCCCGCGCGTAGGGCGACCAGCCGAATCTGCCACGGGGAAGCGCAATCCATTCGCCATAGGTGTTAAGCTCACTCCAGCCGTAGCGCGACCCATTGGGATGGACGGGCTCGTCTTTTTCCGTGAGCTGTACCTGCTTATCTCGTGCCTCCGTCCACTGATCCCAAGTGTCCTTGACAATTCCTTTCCGGGTGTTGAAAGCCAACTCAGTGCCGCCGGATTCATGTTCCAGGATCTTGCCTTCGCCAAGTTTGGAAGACAGGGAAGAAGTTGCGACATCCACCAAGCCATTGAAAACTTCCACGCGAAAGCGGTCCTGGTCCAGGTCCGTGCGGAATTCGCACTTACCATCTGCCGTCACTGTGGCGTCGGCAATCTTGACCCGATAAACATCGTCGTACGTGGACTGAAAGTGGATATTGCCATCCCGCTTTGCCGAGGATGGAGAGTTGTGCTCGGGCAGAAAGTGGAAAGTGGCATATCCCCGCTCAAACGTCATGCCGTTCAGCTTGTTGCCCTCGGCGCCCAACGCCAGTTGATGGAAAAGCAGTTTGGAGAGCTCGCCTAAGCGCGCGGTGGAACCGTTTTCAAATTCCACTTCGGCATAACTGGCGCCGGAAGTGGAGAGCTCGAAACCCTCCTGGATGGGCACGTTCACCATCGCCGGTTCCTCTTCCGCCGAACCACGCCGCTTGACCATTACCGTACCACTCACGTAGCTCAAGCGCACCACCCGCGCGTGCGATTTCGCCACCGCCTCATCAGCGGATGGCTCATACTCCATGGACCTCCCCTTATCCAGGGTCAGGGAGCCGGAGTGGGCTGAGACTGTGATGGAGCCCGTCCACACGCGCGCCTGCATCTGCCCCTCGATGAAAGCCGTTTGGAATTTGGTCTTGCCATTGGGAGTCAAGGTGGCGTCAGCAATCTTCACCTTGTAAAGAGCCTGTCGTTCAGGGATGAAATAAAAACCGGCATATCCCTGTTCCAACGTGACCTCGTTCAGTTTGTTTCCATCCGCATCCGTAGTTAATTGCGTGAAGGTGGCTTTGGTGAGTCCGCTCAGTTGAATCGTGGAGCCGTTTTCGAACCTCACGGTCGCAAGGCCGTCACCCAATGTCGTCACCTCGAAGCCTTCCTCGATGGGCGTGTTCAGTTGTGCTGGGACCTCGTCGGCTGCGCCTGAGCGCTTCACCGTCACTTTGCCGCTGACGGAACTCAACCGCACCGAGCGCCCCTGGGAAGGGTTCTGTTGTTGGCTAAAGAGAGCTGTTGGTAGGAAGAGCAGCCCCGCGACCACAACCACGAGCACACGTCGTAGATGATCGTATCTCACGGCAGGCCTCCGGCGGGAACTTTACACCCAGCTTACATATCTTCTGACGAACCAGCTCACGATAAAGTTGCTACTTTGAGGCCCTATTCAAAAAGATATATGGAACGGACAAAATGCTGCCTGGAATCACAATGGGCCGTGCGCTCCGCAGGTCACGAGGGGATGCTGTCTCTCTACTCTTCCTCTTCCTCTGCGGAGGGCTTGTGCGCGGCGACGATCTTATCGGCGATCGGCTGCGGGACGATTTCGTAGTGTGAGTACTCCATCGAGTAGGTCCCACGCCCTTGGGTCATGGAGGTGAGGTCAGAGGCATAAGTGAGCATTTCGGAGAGCGGCACCTGGGCCCTGATGGCAGTGGACCCGCCCTTGGGGTCCATGCCCTGCACGCGCCCGCGGCGCCCATTAAGGTTACCCATGATATCGCCGGCGTTATTCTCTGGAACAGTGATTTCCACATTCATAATCGGCTCGAGCAAGCAGGGCTTGGCCTGTTCCATGCACTTCTTGAACCCCTTGGAGCCGGCGAGCTTGAAGGCGATTTCAGAGGAGTCCACGTCGTGATAGGAGCCGTCGAAGAGGATCACTCGGAAATCCACCACGGGATAGCCGGCGAGATACCCTTTCGCGGCTGCCTCGACGATACCCTTCTCGACGGCGGGGATGAAGTTCCTGGGGATTGCGCCGCCAAAGATATCGTTCACAAACTCGAAGCCGGCGCCGCGCACCAGCGGTTCCACCTTGATCCAGCAGTCACCGTACTGGCCGTGGCCGCCGGTCTGCTTCTTGTGCTTGCCCTGCGCTTCGGCTTTGCCGCGAATGGTCTCGCGGTAAGGGATCTTGGGCGCCTTGAGCGTGACATCGATGTTAAACCTGCGCTTGAGCTTGGAGACGGCCACTTCCACGTGCTGCTGGCCGGCGCCGGAAAGCAGGAACTCCTTGGTCTGCGGGTCACGTGAAAAGCGCAAGAGCAAATCTTCCTCGAGCATGCGATGGATGGCGGTGGAGAGCTTGTCCTCGTCGCCGCGCGACTTGGGTTCGATGGCAAACGAAATGGCGGGTTCCGCCAGCTTCAGCTTGGAGAAAACAAGCGGCGCGCCTTTGTCACCCAGCGTATCGCCCGTCACGGTATCCTTCAGCTTGGCCACTTCCCCGATGTCCCCCGCATGGAGCTCGGCTACGGGCGTCTGCGTCTTGCCCTGAACCACCCCGATGTGCGAGAGGCGCTCGGTGCTGCCTCGGTCGAAGTTGGTGAGGTTGGCCTCGTTCTTCAGAACTCCCGACATCACCTTGAAGTAGCTCACGCGGCCGGCAAAGGGGTCTGCCACGGTTTTGAAAACGAAGGCGGAAACCGGCTGGTCGTCGGCAATCTTGCGCTTTACAGGCTCGCCGCCCTCGTGGTCCAGGCCTTCCACCTCTTTCCGCCATAGGGGCGCAGGAAGGTAATCCACGATGAAGTTCAGCAAATTCTCGCTGCCCATGTTGGGCAGCCCGGCCGCAACGACCACAGGGTGAAGGCGTCTTTCGCAGACCGCGGCCCGCAGGCCAGGGACCAACTGCTCCTCTGGGAGGGTGCCTTTTTCAAAGAACTCTTCCATCAATTTGTCGTTACCCTCGGCCACCATTTCCACCAAGGCTTCATGCGCCTTGCTCGCTGCATCCTTCAGGTCAGCAGGAATCTCGACTTCCTTAGCCTTCCCGGACCCGTTGGAGTCGTAGAGATAGGCCTTCAATCGGACCAGGTCGATGACGCCGTGAAAATTCTTCTCTTCCCCGATGGGGAGCTGGACGGGAACCGCGCTCCGCCCGAAAGCGCCTTGTAGGGCTTCGAGAGTCCGCTCAAAGCTGGCGCGGTCGCGGTCCATCTGATTGATAACCAGGGCGCGCGGCAAGCTGTATTTCTCGCAGAAACCCCAGGATTTCTCCGTTTGCACTTCGATTCCCGCCACGGCATGAATGAGCAGCAGAGCGGCATCAGCCGCCAGAAGCGCCCCCTCCGTTTCGTGCATGAAGATGTTGTATCCGGGGGTGTCAATAAAGTTGATCTTGCTTCTGCCCCATTCCGCATAAGCGAGCCCGGCGGTGATGGAAAACTTGCGCTGGATCTCCTCCTCGTCGTAGTCGGTGATCGAGGTTCCGTCATCCACCTTTCCGAGGCGGTTCACCATGCCCGCCGCGTAAAGCAGCGCGGAAACAAGCTGGGTCTTACCGGTATCGCCGTGACCCACCAGTGCAACGTTGCGAATGTCTTGGCCGTCGTAAATTCTCACCGGGAGCTCCTTGGGACTTTGGGACCGGCGCTAGGTGTGCCTTGCCGGTCGCGAAGCAAACCCACATCGTAGCACAACTTTTTCTACCACTTCAACGAAACCTCTTTGCAGGGGGTGCGCGACATAAAAGTTGGGTTTTGGGATTCTGCTGGGTTCCTCCGCCTTTCCTTGCGTAGCGGGTACGCCAACAGGAACGGCAGCAGTCCCGCGGAGCGGGACACCGTGAGTAGCCG
>Ga0182027_10016114_pt1 | contig 10229 bp, 13 predicted proteins | sample 712E1DmetaG_FD_121300 | JGI IMG/M metagenome (GOLD analysis project Ga0182027, IMG submission 121300) | Permafrost microbial communities from Stordalen Mire, Sweden - 712E1D metaG (Illumina Assembly) | ecosystem: Environmental > Terrestrial > Soil > Wetlands > Permafrost | place: Sweden... | reverse complement strand
GGCAACTCTTCAGTTTGGAACTTCTGGTCGAGTTCGACGAACGCGGGATGATGGCCCGGCCAGAAGGAAGCGCGCTTGGTCGGTTTGGGAAACAGTTGAGAATCGAACCGCAGCAACCGGTGCATTTGGTGGAAGGCGAGGCCATCCATTCCCAGGAGATCCTCGATCTCCTCGCCGGTGCGAGAGGTCGTCCCGGCACGGTCGCTCTTGGACCGGAAGCCAGCGTGGTTCATGAGGTTGACCACTCCGGCCTGCCAGTCCAACTGCTGGTAGTAGTAGGACCGCATCAGTTCCGGGGCGAGATCACACTCCGACTGGCTGAGGTGGTCGGACAGACGCAGGTTTCCGCCCAGCCAGGAGTGCGTCAGATGGTTGGAGAGTGGGTAAGCGCGGAAGTTGGGGTCGGCGGAGATGTTTTGGATGAGCCGCATGAAATTGGAGTAGTAGGGCTCGACGCGCTGGAAATAGTTGAATCCCCGGATGGCGGCGTGTCGGCTGAAAACGGTGTAGGAGCTGAGATCGCCGGGCCGGTCCAGTTCCATTCTCCAATGGGTCAGGACGAGGGCGAAGACCAAGGGCTGCATGGGAGCCGGCAGGTTGAAGGGCAGGCCATCGTGGGTGACGGCACCCCGGAGCAGGCAGGTGGCGTCTTCGAATCCCTCGCGGTCCAGCCCCAACTCCTGTTGCAGTGCCGGGTCCAAAGTGGCGTAAGCGCAAGTTTCGCTGCGACGCGCGACGACCCGCCGGCCGCTGGGCAAGAGCATAGGCCTGTCCTCATGGTCGTGCAGAGTGAAGTCCTGCATGGAATCGGTGGCCGCTCGGAAGGGGTATCCGTAATAGCGATCCCCGTTGCCGAAGCGGGCCAGCACGCGCCAGGGGTCAGGTTCGCAGTCCACGCAGGGGTAGGCAAACCCGCCTGTGGTGGGCAGGAGGTCCGCGAAGATGGGGGCCGGCATATTGGCCAGCCCGCCCAAGTGGGCGTCTGGATAAAGGTAACGCGCCGGGAACAACTGGGCCGGGCCCAGACCTCGGGCCAGCGAACCGAGGAACAGAAACACTTTCTCAAGCTGAATGTGGGGCGTGAGGGCGAACCCGATCTGCGGCAGGGCGAGGACGAGGGTCGTATGGACGCCTTGCAGTACCTTGGGCTTGAGTTCCTGCCAGAGGCTGTGGTGGTAACGCACATGGCGGGCGTTGATCCCAAGCCCGGTGGATTGGGAGGGTGATTCAAACCAAGGGAGACCCTGGAGGGTGGTGGCTTCCGGCGGCAGTGGCGCCAACTGCGGGAGCTGCCGCTCCAAGCAGAACTTCGGTTGGTATTGCCAATCCCGGAGCGAGTCAGGGAAATTGCCGGTGACGGAGGCGGTGATACAGTCGCCGGCGGTCAACCCAGCGGGCATCTGGAAATCCGTGAGCGCGTGGGCGCGCGCCAGGGGAACCGCGCAGTTCAACACTTTGCGCCCCCGGCCGGAGCTGCGTATGAAATCCGTAAATGCGTGTTCGGTGTGCTCGGCGCCGGGATTGGCGATGACGTTCCATCGTTCTGCGAAATTTTCGGTTTGTTGCGGCATTGGTTTGTTTGTCGGAGCGGTGCTCGCCAAGGAGTGTGGGCTGAACAAACGACCATCGCCCCGACATGTTAAAGTATTTTTGAGCGTAAGCATTTGACGAGGAACCGACGTACTCCACGGCCTGGCTGAACTCCGCAACCTCCTCATGCTTCAACGGGGCCGCGCCCGCGCGGGCGCGGAATGAGGAAGGCTCGGGGCGGCTCTTTTCCGACACGCTCAAGCTTCAACGGGGCCGCGCCCGCGCGGGCGCGGAATGACGACATTCTATGAGCCAGCCATTCTTTTTTACCCAGCTTCAACGGGGCCGCGCCCGCGCGGGCGCGGAATGAACAAAATTGAGGTTGAACCGAAGTCTGACCCGAAGAGCTTCAACGGGGCCGCGCCCGCGCGGGCGCGGAATGTTTCCGATGTACAAGCGGGTGAAACTCCAACGGTTCAAGCTTCAACGGGGCCGCGCCCGCGCGGGCGCGGAATGGCTCGTCCACTCCGGTGAACCCGGTGTCGGCGTCCTGCTTCAACGGGGCCGCGCCCGCGCGGGCGCGGAATGGTGCCATTGTTGACACTTACGCGGCCATTTGGAACACGCTTCAACGGGGCCGCGCCCGCGCGGGCGCGGAATGGGGGGTGGTTGCCAGCCGTGTAGACTTCCTGCCCATTGCTTCAACGGGGCCGCGCCCGCGCGGGCGCGGAATGCCCCCGCGTCCCCTACCTCCCTCCACGCCCATGAATGGCTTCAACGGGGCCGCGCCCGCGCGGGCGCGGAATGAGGAGCAAGGGAAATGTGCAGTATCGTGGCAGGCTGATGCTTCAACGGGGCCGCGCCCGCGCGGGCGCGGAATGGCTGCGGAATTTCCGGCCGGTAAAAGACGCCGCCGCCGTGCTTCAACGGGGCCGCGCCCGCGCGGGCGCGGAATGCGTTACTTGCGCGAGCCAATGCAGTTATCACGGGCAGGCTTCAACGGGGCCGCGCCCGCGCGGGCGCGGAATGTTGCCCGCGCGTGTTGACGTTGACGTGCCTGTGACGTTGCTTCAACGGGGCCGCGCCCGCGCGGGCGCGGAATGGTTCCACTTTTTCCGGCACACGCTCGGCGGGTTTGGGGCTTCAACGGGGCCGCGCCCGCGCGGGCGCGGAATGCGTGAAGACCGCGAGTGACGCCTACGCCGCCACCTTGCTTCAACGGGGCCGCGCCCGCGCGGGCGCGGAATGCAACCTGTCCCCTCCTGCATAGACACCCCCGTTAAGCTTCAACGGGGCCGCGCCCGCGCGGGCGCGGAATGGCGATTCGGGATTAGCGATTTGTCAACAATCACCGCGGCTTCAACGGGGCCGCGCCCGCGCGGGCGCGGAATGATCCTCGACGCCGCATTCCGCCCACGCCTACTGCAAGCTTCAACGGGGCCGCGCCCGCGCGGGCGCGGAATGCTCAAGACAACCGATGTGCTCGCCGCCCGGAGAATCGCTTCAACGGGGCCGCGCCCGCGCGGGCGCGGAATGCAGACGAGATAGTTATACCACGATGCGGCCGTCGTAGCTTCAACGGGGCCGCGCCCGCGCGGGCGCGGAATGAGCGTTGCGGGCGTCAAACATACGGACGGTCGTTGTGGCTTCAACGGGGCCGCGCCCGCGCGGGCGCGGAATGCTCTCTCGTGACGCTCGGCAAGCTGGTTTATTTGACTCGCTTCAACGGGGCCGCGCCCGCGCGGGCGCGGAATGTTCGAACTTTGTTGGTGTGCCTGACTCCACCAGCCTGGCTTCAACGGGGCCGCGCCCGCGCGGGCGCGGAATGTCGCCGCAGGCAATGGCTGTTGGCCCTGCCAAGCTGCTTCAACGGGGCCGCGCCCGCGCGGGCGCGGAATGGCCGTAATGATGGAATATGTTTCATTGTTTTCCTTTGCTTCAACGGGGCCGCGCCCGCGCGGGCGCGGAATGGACACCGATGGATTCACGATCACCCAAACGAAGCGCGGGCTTCAACGGGGCCGCGCCCGCGCGGGCGCGGAATGGCACACCGCCCATGACTGGTTTAAATTGTTTTGCCATGCTTCAACGGGGCCGCGCCCGCGCGGGCGCGGAATGACCGTGCAGATTTTGAATGGGTTGGAGGATTTAAAAAAGCTTCAACGGGGCCGCGCCCGCGCGGGCGCGGAATGATGATCGGTTGCGTGGCGTTTTGAATCTGGGCTTGGGGCTTCAACGGGGCCGCGCCCGCGCGGGCGCGGAATGCTGCTTGGGCTTGCCTTGACCGAAGCGTGGCTCCTTGGCTTCAACGGGGCCGCGCCCGCGCGGGCGCGGAATGCCCTGCGCCACCGTTTGTAATTGCATTGGTGACTGTGCTTCAACGGGGCCGCGCCCGCGCGGGCGCGGAATGACGGCTGCTGTGCCCGAACGCAAAGGCCGATAAGAACGCTTCAACGGGGCCGCGCCCGCGCGGGCGCGGAATGCGGCGCCGATGGCGCGGGTGTCGTCAATTTCCGAGAAGCTTCAACGGGGCCGCGCCCGCGCGGGCGCGGAATGGCTCCAAACCTGAGCTACTCCCGCAACCAAGGTGAAGGCTTCAACGGGGCCGCGCCCGCGCGGGCGCGGAATGCCCGCATACGTTCTTGCCACTGTTCCACTTGTAAATAGCTTCAACGGGGCCGCGCCCGCGCGGGCGCGGAATGTTTAACGTGAGGAGTTTATTTACAACTATCTCTTGAGGGCTTCAACGGGGCCGCGCCCGCGCGGGCGCGGAATGATGTCCCACCAATCCGATACTCCGCAAAGTTGGTGCCGCTTCAACGGGGCCGCGCCCGCGCGGGCGCGGAATGACCCGCTAGGGCAGTGACCCTGTAGCCTTAATGCTGCTTCAACGGGGCCGCGCCCGCGCGGGCGCGGAATGTGAAGCGTTCTGCCTTTACCTCCTCGAACGAATGTCGGCTTCAACGGGGCCGCGCCCGCGCGGGCGCGGAATGAACGCAAATTCAGCATTTGAGAGAATCAAACAACGGCTTCAACGGGGCCGCGCCCGCGCGGGCGCGGAATGTACCCGCACGAAGATAGCCTATGCGGGCGATGTGACGCTTCAACGGGGCCGCGCCCGCGCGGGCGCGGAATGCCCGAGCTCGAAGCCAAATACCCCACCGCCACCATCGCTTCAACGGGGCCGCGCCCGCGCGGGCGCGGAATGTCCCATGCTCGCGGCCGAAAGGCTCGACGAGTTAGCGCTTCAACGGGGCCGCGCCCGCGCGGGCGCGGAATGTCAATCCGTGGCAGGCGGAGTGATTCCATTCGATATGCTTCAACGGGGCCGCGCCCGCGCGGGCGCGGAATGATCAATTCAGGACCGACGCCGATGGAAACATTGGTTGCTTCAACGGGGCCGCGCCCGCGCGGGCGCGGAATGTTGTGAATTCTGATTTCCTTTCAGACTTCTCACTTCGCTTCAACGGGGCCGCGCCCGCGCGGGCGCGGAATGTCTTATGAGGCTCGCGACTCCCCAGGATTTGCGCGAAGCTTCAACGGGGCCGCGCCCGCGCGGGCGCGGAATGAATTGGTAACGGCGCTGTCTCGATACGGGCAGCAGTGCTTCAACGGGGCCGCGCCCGCGCGGGCGCGGAATGGGCCAGGAGGCGACTATCCCTTGATTGTAGGTAATTTGCTTCAACGGGGCCGCGCCCGCGCGGGCGCGGAATGTCGGGAAGCTATGGGGCATGGTGCGTCACCAGTGCGCGCTTCAACGGGGCCGCGCCCGCGCGGGCGCGGAATGTCGCCGGCTTGGCTCCATCCTTCTCATTGGCCGCGGGCTTCAACGGGGCCGCGCCCGCGCGGGCGCGGAATGTTCGGCATAACGGGTGGACTGCCCCGGTCCCACCTGCTTCAACGGGGCCGCGCCCGCGCGGGCGCGGAATGTGCGTGATCGGTTTGACCGGGATGTTCGGCTCGTTGGTGCTTCAACGGGGCCGCGCCCGCGCGGGCGCGGAATGTACGTTTGTGAACGTGCAGGAAGTGAAGGTGATCTGAGCTTCAACGGGGCCGCGCCCGCGCGGGCGCGGAATGACGTCATCGCCGCCCGCGCGGTGGACGTTTGCCGGGGCTTCAACGGGGCCGCGCCCGCGCGGGCGCGGAATGTCTAATCCACCCATGAGGATTGGGGCATCGTTAAGAGCTTCAACGGGGCCGCGCCCGCGCGGGCGCGGAATGGGAAGATTTCACGGGGAGTCTGTAAAATGGAGATTGCTTCAACGGGGCCGCGCCCGCGCGGGCGCGGAATGATTACTCAGAGCGCGACCGTGTGGCCGCACTGCCGGCTTCAACGGGGCCGCGCCCGCGCGGGCGCGGAATGAGGTATTGGCCCTGGTGAGAAGGTCGTCATAAATGTGCTTCAACGGGGCCGCGCCCGCGCGGGCGCGGAATGCTGGTACATGGTGCCAGCCGCGCTCGTACAAAAAGTGCTTCAACGGGGCCGCGCCCGCGCGGGCGCGGAATGTTCGGATTCGGGACGCCAGCGTCGTTCGCTAAGGCGAGCTTCAACGGGGCCGCGCCCGCGCGGGCGCGGAATGACGGATGATCTGGGCCAGCAATTCCATCGTCAGAGCGCGGGCTTCAACGGGGCCGCGCCCGCGCGGGCGCGGAATGTCGGCGAAATCCGCGAGTTGCGAAAGCAGAAATTTGGCTTCAACGGGGCCGCGCCCGCGCGGGCGCGGAATGTCCAGGACGCGGAGATTTGCCCGGAAGAATTGCGGTATGCTTCAACGGGGCCGCGCCCGCGCGGGCGCGGAATGTCCTGCTGAGGAAGTCGCGCGCGCGCAACGAGGTCTAGCTTCAACGGGGCCGCGCCCGCGCGGGCGCGGAATGCTCCGGGACAAACCGGGTGTGCCTTTCATCCGCCAGACAGCTTCAACGGGGCCGCGCCCGCGCGGGCGCGGAATGTGATGTTCCAAAGGGTGGATAACCCCCGACCTTAGCTTCAACGGGGCCGCGCCCGCGCGGGCGCGGAATGGGCCGGCCTTGACCCGGATAAGGAAGCCGAGCAGAAGCTTCAACGGGGCCGCGCCCGCGCGGGCGCGGAATGCGCGCCGGCTTCGTGGAAGTCGCCGTCGCCTTCGAGCTTCAACGGGGCCGCGCCCGCGCGGGCGCGGAATGCCACTTGCTGGAATTGGGCCCACCACCAACAACGTCACGCTTCAACGGGGCCGCGCCCGCGCGGGCGCGGAATGCAGGTCCTCTTGACCCTGGACAACGTCCACTTCATCGCTTCAACGGGGCCGCGCCCGCGCGGGCGCGGAATGGCCGTTGCGCCTCTCTCCACTGGCGATCCGCCACTTGCTTCAACGGGGCCGCGCCCGCGCGGGCGCGGAATGGACACGCCGCCTGGCACGTCGCCGGTATCATCCGCGGCTTCAACGGGGCCGCGCCCGCGCGGGCGCGGAATGTTCCTTTCTCGACTATTCTCCGACACTGGCACGGCCTGGCTTCAACGGGGCCGCGCCCGCGCGGGCGCGGAATGTTTTGGGGTTAGCCGGGAAGCGGTTCATCAAGTCGTTGCTTCAACGGGGCCGCGCCCGCGCGGGCGCGGAATGATGCTTGGAAGCATGTCTGGCACGCTGTTGTTGACGCTACGCTTCAACGGGGCCGCGCCCGCGCGGGCGCGGAATGATCTTCAACTATTTTACGAGGGGGAACGAAAATAAATTGCTTCAACGGGGCCGCGCCCGCGCGGGCGCGGAATGCACATTGTAGATGTTTCCCTCCACCGTGGCGGTCGGATTGTGCTTCAACGGGGCCGCGCCCGCGCGGGCGCGGAATGGGCTCTCCGAAGTGACCGGATTTGGCAGCGAGAAAGGAGCTTCAACGGGGCCGCGCCCGCGCGGGCGCGGAATGGAGAAAGTCATCCCCATGCTCCAATCCGAAGGCGAGCGGCTTCAACGGGGCCGCGCCCGCGCGGGCGCGGAATGGACGCGCAATCTCCCGCAACGGCGTCCCGCACAGCAGGCTTCAACGGGGCCGCGCCCGCGCGGGCGCGGAATGGAGCCGGTCGCCGCAATCATCCAACGGGAGAAATCCGGCTTCAACGGGGCCGCGCCCGCGCGGGCGCGGAATGAGCTTTCAGAAAACCCAAACCAGAAACAAAACATGAGCTTCAACGGGGCCGCGCCCGCGCGGGCGCGGAATGAACTCGACCGCCCGTAGCGGCGAACTGGTGTTCGCCGCGCTTCAACGGGGCCGCGCCCGCGCGGGCGCGGAATGCGCGACTGTGACGGCCAGGGCTGTTGAGCAGGACGGGGTGGCTTCAACGGGGCCGCGCCCGCGCGGGCGCGGAATGTCCGTGATCTGAACCGGATGCGAGCGGGACTTCACAGCTTCAACGGGGCCGCGCCCGCGCGGGCGCGGAATGACCGGGCGACGGCTGTTGCCAAGACGAATGAAACCGGCTTCAACGGGGCCGCGCCCGCGCGGGCGCGGAATGAACAGCAACCGGGAGCGGGGTTTCAACTATCCTTTCGCTTCAACGGGGCCGCGCCCGCGCGGGCGCGGAATGAGAACGAATACGAGGGGACAAACACCCTGTATTACAGCTTCAACGGGGCCGCGCCCGCGCGGGCGCGGAATGAATTTCTTTTCACGGAGCGCATTAAAGCAGGCTTTCAGCTTCAACGGGGCCGCGCCCGCGCGGGCGCGGAATGGCCATAATTTCAAGGGCCTTCGGCTTGCGAGACACAGCCTGCTTCAACGGGGCCGCGCCCGCGCGGGCGCGGAATGACTTTGAAGACGGATCGTTGCAAATCATCCGGTTACTGCTTCAACGGGGCCGCGCCCGCGCGGGCGCGGAATGCAGGGGCTTATCAGCCTGCCGTCCATCTTCACGAACTTCGCTTCAACGGGGCCGCGCCCGCGCGGGCGCGGAATGACTCGCCGGTCAGGGGCGCGCCGGCCAGGGCGGCGATGCTTCAACGGGGCCGCGCCCGCGCGGGCGCGGAATGAAGGATTGGGTGTAGATTTTAGTCGTCTTCGTCCAAGAGCTTCAACGGGGCCGCGCCCGCGCGGGCGCGGAATGTCGGCAGTGACGGGGAAATGGGTGATGGCGATGAAGCCGGCTTCAACGGGGCCGCGCCCGCGCGGGCGCGGAATGTCCATTATATCAAGCTTCCACTTCAATCGCTTATCATCAAGCTTCAACGGGGCCGCGCCCGCGCGGGCGCGGAATGCGATAGAAGTCTTTCTTTATTTCATCTTTTTCTTTAGGCTTCAACGGGGCCGCGCCCGCGCGGGCGCGGAATGAACCGTGTCCAACAGGATCCCGGTGATGACGTTTTTGTTGCTTCAACGGGGCCGCGCCCGCGCGGGCGCGGAATGACAATTTGGGCGGCGCGGCAGCGCCGCCCTACCAAGGCTTCAACGGGGCCGCGCCCGCGCGGGCGCGGAATGAAGACAACCCTGGCCGGCAAGGTCACCGCCCTGGAGCTTCAACGGGGCCGCGCCCGCGCGGGCGCGGAATGGGTGTGTTCGTTTGTTTGCATGTTTGTTGCTTTGTTGCTTCAACGGGGCCGCGCCCGCGCGGGCGCGGAATGTACAATACTTACCGACCAAATCAGGAACACCGAAATCAGGCTTCAACGGGGCCGCGCCCGCGCGGGCGCGGAATGAAGACGCACCAGATCACCGGCACTCCGGGATCATCCCCGCTTCAACGGGGCCGCGCCCGCGCGGGCGCGGAATGGGAGAATAAAAACCCCGGCACACACAAGCATGCCGGGGCTTCAACGGGGCCGCGCCCGCGCGGGCGCGGAATGCAGTTTGCATGCGGTGGGCAGCCGGAGCGGCTTTCGCAGCTTCAACGGGGCCGCGCCCGCGCGGGCGCGGAATGATCCCTGTGTCCGACAATACCTGGTCCGGCAGCGTAGCTTCAACGGGGCCGCGCCCGCGCGGGCGCGGAATGCACATGCACGAAGTCGAGCCTGTGCCTATCTTCCACGCCGCTTCAACGGGGCCGCGCCCGCGCGGGCGCGGAATGCATGGACGCCGCGTCCTTCCCCTTGTTCGAATGCGAGGCTTCAACGGGGCCGCGCCCGCGCGGGCGCGGAATGTAGCTAGTCGTCGTACGCTGTCAGCCAAGCTAATTTGGCTTCAACGGGGCCGCGCCCGCGCGGGCGCGGAATGTTCAAGCCTTGACAGTTGGTGCGTCATTCTTTTCACTGCTTCAACGGGGCCGCGCCCGCGCGGGCGCGGAATGCGCCTGACATTGGGGACATCAGCAATACGACTATCAGCTTCAACGGGGCCGCGCCCGCGCGGGCGCGGAATGTTCCACCCCGGCCCGCAGTTTTGTTTCACATTCATCCGCTTCAACGGGGCCGCGCCCGCGCGGGCGCGGAATGCCCCATGTTCCCGACGAAGGCACCACAACACCTTGTTGCTTCAACGGGGCCGCGCCCGCGCGGGCGCGGAATGGCATCTGATGGTTCAGGTGACGCCCGGCCTGCCCACGCTTCAACGGGGCCGCGCCCGCGCGGGCGCGGAATGCTGACCAAGTACGAGCGGATGGGATTGTCCGTTATTGGCTTCAACGGGGCCGCGCCCGCGCGGGCGCGGAATGAGTGCCTCGGCGATCAGGGAAGCACAAAGCGTCGCGAAAGGCTTCAACGGGGCCGCGCCCGCGCGGGCGCGGAATGTCCTCTCTC
>Ga0182027_10016112_pt1 | contig 10229 bp, 10 predicted proteins | sample 712E1DmetaG_FD_121300 | JGI IMG/M metagenome (GOLD analysis project Ga0182027, IMG submission 121300) | Permafrost microbial communities from Stordalen Mire, Sweden - 712E1D metaG (Illumina Assembly) | ecosystem: Environmental > Terrestrial > Soil > Wetlands > Permafrost | place: Sweden... | reverse complement strand
GTCCCATTCTTCAGTGTAACGCCGTTTTTCGAGATTGCCGTCACGCGAAATTCGCCCACGTGGCCGCCGACAAAAACCGTTCTCCCATCCACAATGGCGCAGGGTCGCGTTGGATCAAACAAAATGCCCTGGAGTTTTGGCTCCGGCGGTGGCGGCGGAACGGCAGGAACCGCATTGGAACCCAATGGTACGTTGGTGACAACCGGCAAGGCATTGGAAATGGATTCGATTTGCCGGGCGGGAGAACGTTTCACCACGGTTGCCGGCAGCAACGGCGTGGGTTTTGATAGTGATAATCCGACGAAAAAGCCGGCGGCGACCAGAAGCAGAATAATCAGTGTCAGCAGAAACCAATTTATGCCGCCGCGCGAGGCGGATTCGACCGGCGGCAGTGGCGGTGGTGAACCGGATGGCGGATTGTTTTGTTGTGACTGTCTGGCTTGTTTGAGGGCATCGTTGATCAGGCTCATAAGTGTATGTCTCCTTCGAGTTCACGGACGGCACGGCCAATTATCCGATAGTTAATGTTTTCAGATTGCTCGACAAAACCAGCAAGCAACGCCTTGTCACAAACGGCGTTGACCAACCGCGGAATGCCGCGGCTGTAACCAAAAATGCGCCAGAGCGCAGGCTGTGTGAAATGAGGCGCACCATTGGCACCGGCCAGTCCAAGCCGGTGCTGAATGTATTGAGCGACCTCGGCGCGCGTGAGCGGTGCGAGATGGTACCGCACCGTGATGCGCTGACGAAGCTGGCGCAGGCGTGGATGATTTAAGCGGTCGCGTAATTCCGGCTGGCCCAGCAAAATGATTTGCAGAAGTTTCCGATTATCCAATTCGATGTTTGAAAGCAGCCGCACTTGTTCCAGCAGGTTGTCAGTCAGGTCCTGTGCCTCGTCGATGATGAGCACGGATTCCCTGCCGCATTCAAACTGCTTGATCAAAAAATCATTGATCGCCGCGACAATCTCCAACCGATTGCGCCGATTGACGATGAGGCCGAATTCCATGCCAATGGCCTTCATCAACTCCACCACGTTCATCACCGGATTGAGGATGAGGGCTGTGGAATAGCGCGAATCCAGTTGCTCCAGCAGCGCGCGGGAGAGCGTCGTTTTGCCCGCACCGACTTCGCCGGTAAGCTGCACGAAACCCTTGCGCTCGCGGATGCCGTAAAGCAGGTGATTGATTGCTTCACGGTGCTTCGCACTGTGGAATAGAAAGTGCGGGTCCGGCGTGATATCGAACGGCGGCACTTTCAATCCGTAAAAACCCAAGTACACACCAGCTTATTACCAGAAATTCCGCTGGCTGGAAACAAAAAGGGTGGCACAGGCGTCGCGCCGGAAACAGGTTTGAGAACTGGGAATTTTCGTCTGACTACGATCCATCTGCAAACAACGTTGCACGACGAAATTCGGCGGGACGCGGGTGCTACCCAACCAAAATCTTCCGCGCCACTTTCACCAACGCTTTCACTTCCGCAGGATTTCCAATCGTGATGCGCAGATACTTTTTCACTTCGGGGAAATTGAACCACCGAACGAGAACTTTGCGCTCACGCAACTTTTGCTGCCACTCGTGCGCGGCCAATCGCGGCGGTTGCGCCAGAATGAAATTCGCCTGACTCGGAAAAACGCGAAAGCCAAGCTTCGTCAATTCACGACTCAACCATTCGCGCGTGGCGATGATTTTCCGAAAATTCGCGCGGTAATACGGCAAATCACCCAGCGTCGCTTCGGCGGCGACCTGGCCGAGGCCGTTGACATTGTAACTGTCGCGGATTTTGTGCAGCGCCGCGATGAGGTCATGATGACCGACAAAATAACCGACGCGCTGGAAGCAGAGCGAATACGCCTTCGAGAACGTCCGCGCGACGAGCACATGCGGATATTTCAACGTCAGTTTCATCGCGTTTTCCTCCGCAAAATCCACGTAAGCCTCATCCAGCACCACCACACCGCGTTGCGCACGGCAAAGCGATTTTAATTCCTTCGTCGAATAACCGCGACCGCTTGGCGCATTCGGCGTCGTCACATAAGTCAATGCCGCGTCGAAGTCCCAGCGGTTTGGAGTTCCGTCCCGCACTGCGCGGGACGGTTTCCTTCGCCCACTTTTCAATTCTGCCACACTCGGCAAACCGAAATCCGGCTTAAGCGCCACGGGATTTTTTGTCGCGCCGTGAATATCCGCGAGTACTGGGTAGAGTGAATAACTCGGCGTGAAGTATTGGATGATGCAGCGTGGCACAGGCCTCCGGCCTGTGTTTTCTTTCTTAAACAGGCTGGAAGCCTGTTCCACGTTTGGCTCCACAAAGCACCGCGTGGCCAATGCCAGCAATTCATCCAATCCGTTGCCCATAATGATGTTGTCCGCGTGGCAACGATGCAGCTTCGCCAGCTTTTTGCGCAACACTTGCGCTGTCGGACTTGGATACAGCCGCAACCGCCCGTCCACCGCCGCCTTGACCGCCGCCAGCACGCGCGGCGACGGCGGATACGGATTCTCGTTCGTGTTAAGCTTGATCAATCCTTTAATCTTTGGCTGCTCGCCATAGACGTAGGGATGCAACTCGCGCACGAGCGGGCGGATGAGTGATTTCGGATTTTTCATTGCTTCGTTCGAATCTCCGCACTTTTCCCATGCGCGTCCAAGCCTTCCAGTTCCGCGAATTTTTTCACGGCAGGCAGCGCTTTCTTGAGCGAGGCGCGGTTGTATTCCACCACGCTCGTGCGGCGTTGGAACTGGTCCACGGTCAGGCCGGCAAACGACGCGCCCGCGCCGCCGGTCGGCAACGTGTGGCTCGGCCCGGCCACGTAATCACCCAGCACCGTCGGTGACCACGACCCAAGAAAAATTGCGCCCGCAGTCAAAATGCCTTTGGAAACCTTGCGCGGGTTGCGTGTCATCACTTCGCAATGCTCCGACGCAAGCCGGTTCGCCAGCGCAACACCGCTAGCAAGCGATTTCACCTGAATCAGCCAGCCGTTGGCGTCCAACACGCGCCGAACGAATTCGCGTCGCGCCAATTTCGGCAGTTGTCTGGCAATTTCCTTTTCGACGGCTTTCAAAATTTCATCCGAGGTCGTCACGAGCCAGACGCGCTCGTGTCCGGAGCCGTGCTCGGCCTGCGGCAACAGGTCGGCGGCAATGAATCTGGGATTTGCCGTTTCGTCCGCCAAGACAAGCAGTTCGCTCGGGCCGGGCAGCAAATCAATCGCCACATATCCGACGAGCAGGCGTTTGGCGGTGACAACGTAGGCATTGCCGGGGCCGAAAATTTTCTGCACGCGGCGAATCGTATTCGTGCCGTAAGCCATCGCCGCAATCGCCTGCGACCCGCCCACACGGTAAATCTCCGTCGCGCCTGCCACACGAGTGGCGAACAACAACGCGGGATTGATGGAGCCGTCCTTGCCACATGGCGTGCAAACGACGATTTCCGGGCAGCCTGCAACCTTCGCCAACGTGATGGTCATCAGCGCCGTCGAGACGAGTGGCGCCTTGCCGCCGGGAATGTAAACGCCGACGCGCTGGAATGGATCGAATTTCTCGCCGACACTCGCTCCATGCGAATTTTTCGTCTGCCAGTTTTTGCGCAAAGATTTTTTGGCGAAGCTGGCGATGTTCTCTTCCGCTTCAGCCACGGCGGCGCGAAGCGTTTCATCCGCCTTGAGCGATGCGGCCATCAATTCCGCCTGTGTGACAGCCAGACGGTCGGCGGTGAGTTTCGCGCCGTCGAATTTTTCGGTGAATTCCAACACCGCGTCGTCGCCGCGAATTTGCACCGCGTCGAGAATGGCGCGGACGCGCTGCTCGATGACAGGATCGAACAAGCTCGACGGCGCAGTCAGCTCCCGGAGTTTTTCGGTAAAATTCGCGTCGCTGTGGCGGATGACTTTCATGGTGGCAGGTTAGGAAATTTTGGCGGCAAAGTCAAAACGACGCGAGACATCAAATTCTTGTAGCAGTCCCGCATTGCGGGATGAGTCCGCTCCATTCGAAGAAAATTAGAGCCGACTGACGTCGGCTGCTACAAAGAAAGCAGGTTGCGCTTTTCTTCTGTTCGCATCTGTGCTTATCTGTGTTCATCTGTGGCTGACAACCGCAATCCCATCATCGCCGCGCTGGATGTGCCAACCGCCGAAGCCGCGCTGGAGTTGGTCAAAAAAATCGCGCCGGTGGTCGGCGCGTTCAAGATTGGCAGTGAATTGTTCACGAGCGCCGGGCCGGATATCGTCCGGCAGATCCGCGCGATGGGGGCCGCGGTTTTTCTCGATTTAAAATTCCACGACATCCCGAACACCGTCGCCAGAGCCGTCGCCTCGGCCGTGCGATTGGACGTGCAAATGCTCACTGTGCACACGAGCGGCGGGGTGGACATGCTCAAAGCCGCCGAGCAGGCCGCGCAGGAAACCGCGCGGCAACTCGGTCATGCGCCGCCGCTCGTGCTTGGCGTGACCGTGCTCACGAGCCTCACCGGCCAGTCGTTAAGTGAAATCGGCCTTGATTCAAACGTTGCCCGTCAGGTGCGCCGGCTCACGGACATGGCTGTCACAGCCGGCTTGCGGGGCCTCGTCTGTTCGCCACTGGAAGTGGCCGAGCTGCGGCAAACGCTGACCACCGACACACAACTTGTCACACCGGGCGTGCGCATTGAAACCCAGGCGGGCGATGACCAAAGGCGCACACTCACACCGCGTGAAGCCATTGCCGCCGGAGCAAACTGGCTGGTGATTGGCCGGCCAATCTACGCCGCAAAAAATCCGCGGGAAGCAACGGAGAAGATTCTAAAGTCGTTAAGGTAGCGCGATCGTCAGCCGACAAACTTCTTTGCCACAATGCTCCCATTGTGGCCGCCGAATCCGAAGGAATTGTTGATGACGGCGTTGATCTTCAGCTCGCGCGCCGTATTGGGGACATAGTCCAAATCACATTCGGGATCGGGCACCTGATAATTGATGGTCGGCGGAGCAATGCCGTGTTTGATGGCAAGGACGCAGACGCTCATTTCCACCGCACCTGCTGCGCCGAGCATGTGGCCGATCGCGCCTTTGGTGGAACTGACGGCGATTTTTTTTGCGTGTTCGCCAAAAACGGTCTTGATGGCCTGCGTTTCGCAAAGGTCGCCCTGCGGTGTGGAGGTGCCGTGGGCGTTGATGTAGGAAATGTCCTCCGGCTTCAACCCACCATTGCGCAAGGCCATTCTCATGCAACGCACCGCGCCTTCGCCTCCGGGCGATGGCGCCGTTAAATGGTAGGCGTCAGCGGTATTTCCGTAGCCGACAATTTCACAATAAATTTTTGCGCCGCGCTTTTGGGCGTGCTCCAGCTCTTCAAGCACAATTGTGCCCGCACCTTCGCCCATGACGAACCCGTCGCGTTCCTTGTCAAACGGCCGTGAGGCGTGTTTGGGGTCGTCGTTGCGCGTGCTCAAGGCCTTCATCGCGCAAAAGCCGCCGATGCCAACGGGCACGATCGCCGCTTCTGCGCCGCCGGCGAACATCACCTGCGCGTCGCCCATTTTGATGGCGCGCCAGGCTTCGCCGATGGCGTGGTTGGACGTCGCGCAGGCCGAACAGATGGCGAAATTCGGGCCGCGCAAATTGTAAAACATCGAAAATAATCCCGAGGCCATGTTGCTGATGAGCATCGGGATCATGAACGGTGATAGCCGTTTTGGACCACGGTCGAGCAAAATTTTATGCTGTTCGGTGGTCGTTTGCAGACCGCCGATGCCGGAACCGATGATGACGCCGATTTCGTCGCGGTTTTCCTTTGCGAGGTCTAGCCCGGAATCCAGTAATGCCTGATACGCGGCATAAACACCAAATTGCGAAAAACGATCCGTGCGCCGGATTTCCTTGGGTGATGGAAACGCGGGCGCGGGATCAAAATTTTTCACCTCGCCGGCGATTTGGGAGTCGAATGGCATCGCGTCAAAGGAACTGATGCGGTCAATGCCGCATTGACCGGCAACGAGGTTGTTCCAGAAAACGTCGAGTTGATGTCCCAGCGGCGTCACCACGCCGAGGCCGGTGACGACGACACGGCGTTCTGTCGAATAGCTTGCCATAAAAAAATCAAACGGGGCAGTTCAATCCCACAAAGCGGGATAAAACTGCCCCGAAACATCCAAAGTCGCAACTACTTTTGCTGATGTTCTTCGATGTATTTGACGACATCGCCGACGGTCGTGAGTTTTTCAGCCTGTTCATCCGGCACTTCGATGCCGAACTCCTCTTCCAGCGCCATGATCAACTCGACGGTGTCGAGCGAATCCGCGCCGAGGTCTTCGATGAACTTCGCCTCTGGCGTTACTTGGTCCGGCTTCACGCCGAGTTGTTCAACGATGATGTCCTTTACACGTTGGTCAATAGGTTTGTCAGCCATAAGTTGATTTTGACCCGTCTCTATGCCATGAATGCCAAAATCGTCAAGCCCCGAATCTCACTTTTTTTAATTTTAATCCGAACCAAAACGGGGATTAAGAACAAAATTAAGATTAATTACATCACCATCCCGCCGTCCACGGCTAAAACTTGACCGGTAATATAACGCGCCGCCGGGCTGGCGAAAAATAATGCCGCTTCCGCCACGTCCTCGGCCTGGCCCAAACTGGCCAGCGGAATCTGTTTGGTGATGGCGTCCTTCTGCTCCGCCGACAGTTTGTCTGTCATCGCGGTCTGGATGAAACCCGGCGCGATGGCGTTGACGGTGATGCCGCGGCTGGCGAACTCACGCGCGCACGACTTGGTCAGACCGATGACTCCGGCCTTGCTCGCCGCGTAATTGCACTGGCCGGCGTTGCCGATCAGACCGATGACGGAGGCGATGTTGATGATGCGGCCGGATTTCTGTTTCAGGAGCGATCGGCTGAATGCCTTGGTGAAGAGAAACGTTCCCTTGAGGTTGATGTCCAACACGGCGTCCCAATCCGCCTCACTCATGCGCATGAGCAGGCCGTCCTTGGTGATGCCGGCGTTGTTCACAAGGATGTCCACCCGACCGGCCTCTTTCAAAATCTGTTCGGCAGCGGCTTCGACGCTGGCGGCTTCGGACACGTTCGCAGCAAACGCCCAGGCTTTGCGACCGAGCTTGCAGACTTCCGCAACCGTTTCCTGCATAAACTCGGTTTTCAGATCCACAGCGGCGATGTCGGCCCCATGGGCAGCCAATTTCAATGCGATGGCGCGGCCAATTCCACGGCCTGCGCCGGTAATCACGGCGATTTGATTCTCAAGTTGCTTCATAATTTAGTCAATAGTTCGTGGTTGGTAGTCAGTAGCTGGAATCGACCAGAACGCATCTGCTACTAACTACTGACCACGGACTACTAACCGGCCAGGGCGTTCGTGGTCGCAACCAGACTTTCCGCGTCCGAGACATTAAATAAGTGCACGGATTTATCAATGCGTTTCATAAAACCGCCCAACGCCGTGCCGGGGCCGAGTTCGATGAACCGCGTGAAACCCTGCGCGAGCAGATAACGCATGGACTGCTCCCAAAGCACCGATGATGTGACCTGCTCAACCAGTCGCGTGCAAATTTCGTTTGGCGCACCGTGTGGTCGCGCCGTCACGTTTGAAATCACCGAAACCACCGGCGTAGAAATTTTCATTCTGGCGAGTTCGGCTTGCAATTTAGGCTGTGCGCCGGACATGAGCGGCGAGTGATACGCCCCGGCGACAGGCAGCGGAATTGCGCGTTTTGCACCTTTGGCCTTGGCAAGCTCAACGGCTTTGGTAATTTTGTCCGTCCCACCGGAGATGACAAGCTGGCCGGGGCAATTCAGGTTTGCCAGCACCACGCCCGCCTCGGCACAAACCTCGCGCGTGGGCGCTTCGTCGAGACCAATGACCGCTGCCATGCCGCCGCGCGTGGCTTCACAAGCTTCCTGCATGAATTTGCCGCGCTGGCGCACGACCCGCAGGCCATCCTCAAAACTCATTACACCCGCCGCCGTCAACGCCGTGAATTCACCGAGCGACAAACCGGCTGTGGCGTCGAATTTAAACGATGGCGCCTGTTCCTTGAGCAATTGAAACGCGACCCAGCTCACCAGAAAAATTCCCGGCTGCGCGTTTTCGGTTTTGGTGAGTTCGGCCACCGGACCGTTGAAACAAATCGCAGCGAGGTCGTAGCCGAGTGCGGCGTTGGCGCGGTCGAACCAGGCTTTGGCCGACGGAAATTTTTCGGCGAGGTCTTTGCCCATGCCGACAGTCTGCGCGCCTTGTCCGGCAAACAATAATGCGGTTTTGCTCATAAATTTCTTGCCACGAAGGCACAAAGTTCAACGCAAAGGCGCGAGGACGCAAAGAAAATTTTCTATTCGTGTCTTTGTGGTTAATTCACCGCCGCTGGTAAGTTCCCACCAACTGCCCTTCGGCGAGAACATGACCTTCCATCGCCTTGAGTAAATCCTTTTTTGTCGCGCCGGGCTTGAGGTCGAGCGTCGCGTCGAGGGCGTAAAGCTTGAAAAAGTAGCGATGCGGTTTGCCGGGCGGTGGACACGGCCCGCTGTAACCCAAACGCGGCCAGCTGTTTAACCCCTGTTTTGCGCCACCGGGCGGTTGTGGCGACTTGGGGGTGTTCTCGGCGAGTTCGGTTGCGGTCGCCGGCAAATCGTAAAGCACCCAATGCACCCACGTGCCCATCGGCGCATCGGGATCATCGGCAATAAGAGTAAAGCTCTTGGTGTTTGGAGGAGTATTCGTCCATGCGAGCGGCGGCGACATATCCTGTCCTTCACAAGTGTATTTTGCCGGGATTGGCTGGCCGTCTGCAAACGCGGCGCTGGTGATTTGAATGTTCATGGCTGGCTCCTTTGTGGTTTTACTGTTGTCCGCACAACTGGCTGCAACCCAGCAACCGAATAATGCCGCAGTAAACAGCAGATTCATTCGCGCGTTCATGGTTTAATTCTGGCGCGCTCGCCCGACTTGTTCAAGCGCATCGTTTTGGTTTAAGTTGGCCACGTGACGGTTCTTGAAGCCATTCAGAAGAGCACGGATTTTCTGGCCCCAAAAGGCGTGGAATCGCCGCGCTTGCAAACCGAACTGCTGCTCGCGCATCTGCTCAAAATGCCGCGAATGAAATTGTATCTGAATTTCGAGCGCGTGCTCACACCGGCAGAAACGGATGCATTGCGCGAGATGATTCGCAGGCGGGGCCGGCGCGAACCACCCCAGCACATCGTCGGCTCAACCTCATTCTGCGGACTCGAAATCGCCGTGAACCGGCACGCGCTGGTGCCAAGGCCGGAAACCGAACTGCTCGCCGAATTTGGATGGCAGTTTCTTCAAGGTAGGGCGGGCTCTCCGCAGCCCGCCGCGGCGCATTCGGAGAACGCGTCCTACCAGGATTTGCGCGCTTTGGATTTGGGAACGGGTAGTGGGTGCATCGCCATCGCGCTGGCGGTGAAATGCCCGGCGGCAAAAGTCGTGGCGACGGATGTTTCGCCGGACGCACTGGTGCTGGCCAAGCAAAATGCCGAACGTCATAACGTCGCGGAGCGGATTGTATTTCTACAGGGCGATGGGTTTGCTGCGCTCACAAACCGGGAGGGCGAGTGTCCCCACGAGCCCAAACTTGGAAATGAAGACGGCTCGCGAAGACGCTCGCCCTCCCAATTCGACCTCATCATCAGCAATCCGCCTTATATTTCGTCCGCCGAAATCGCCACCCTTCAGCCGGAAGTCCGTGATTTTGACCCGTGCATCGCGCTTGACGGCGGCACGGATGGCTTGGGTTTTTACCGCTTGATCGCGTTGCATGCGGCGGCATTTTTAAAAACGGGCGGAAAGGTCATGCTGGAATTCGGCGACGGCCAGGCAGAAGCGATTCGGAAAATCTTTGAAGACGAAAAGTGGATTGTCGAAGCGGTGAAGGAAGATTACAGTCACCGCGCAAGAATTTTGATTGCGTCCAAATTGTAGCGGCGCTCTGTGAGCGCCGAAAAAATGCGACGGTCATAGACCGCCGCTACAGCACGTTTCGGAAAATTCATGGAAAGTTTTTTAATCAAGGGCGGTGTGCCGTTGCATGGCACGGTGACGATTAGCGGCAGCAAAAATGCCGCGTTGCCCATCATGGCGGCGGCGCTGCTGACCGACGAGCCGTGCGTCATCCGTGGCGTGCCTGACCTTAGCGACACACGGTTCATGGCGCGGATTCTCAAATCGCTCGGCGCCAGCGTGGAGTTTGAAAATGGCACGGTGACCGTTCGCG
>Ga0182027_10016110_pt1 | contig 10229 bp, 9 predicted proteins | sample 712E1DmetaG_FD_121300 | JGI IMG/M metagenome (GOLD analysis project Ga0182027, IMG submission 121300) | Permafrost microbial communities from Stordalen Mire, Sweden - 712E1D metaG (Illumina Assembly) | ecosystem: Environmental > Terrestrial > Soil > Wetlands > Permafrost | place: Sweden... | reverse complement strand
CCCGGCGTCGGGCCCGCGCGCAGGCGCGCGCTGAAATACAGCGCGGCGTAGCTCGCGGTGATGTATTGGCCCTCGGCGAAGCCCAGTTGGCGCGCGGTGCGGTCGATCCAACGCGCGGCGCCTTCCAACTCCAGGTAGACCCCGATGGGAGTTTCGTCGAGCATCGCCATTCCGCCGCCGGCCGGCTGACGGTACTCCGTCCGGTACTTCTCGTAGCGAAAAACCGGCTCGAATCCGAGGCGCTCGACGATGGCGGCAATGGCGCCCGCATCGGGGACCTGCACCTCGATCTCTTCCCGGCTCTTGTGCTTGGAGCCTTCCTCGGGCGGGCCTTTATAGGTCAGGGTCGCCACGCGGCCGGCGCGGCGGACGCGCAGCAAGGCGCCGGCGGCGCGCAAGGTCCGTTGCGGCCAGTCGAACACGGTATTGGTTTCAAAAACCTTGCGCCGGGAAACGCGGAAGCCGGCGCGGCGCAGCGTGGCGCGGCCCGCCGCGGCGTCCGCCACCGCCAGCTTGATTTCGGTTTCGCGGCCGCCGGCCGAAGACATGGTTATTGTTCCAGTTCCCCGCGGTGGTGGTCGCGGAAATCCCGATCGATGGCTTTGCGCTGGCCGTACCCCTCGTCCACGCGGTGCCAAAAGCCAATGGCCGGCTCCCCGAGCCTCCAGCAGAGGTACGCCTCGACGCCGCGGAACATCGTAGGGAAGTCCACCAGCCCGATATCCAGGTCCTTCACCACGCAGCCCATTTGCTGGACCCGCTCGATGGCCTTGGGCAGGCGCGCGGCGGCGGATTCGCGGCGGGACTTAATTTCGCGGACGCTCTCGCGGTCCACCGTCACGCCGCCCATCGCCATGATGCGCTCGGTGGAGGACCGGAACGCGCCCTCGGCCGCCTCGAATTCGGCCTTCAGGGCCATGGCTTCGCGCAGCCGCCGGGAAACCTCCGGAAGCGCGTCTTGGGCCTCTCCGAGCGTGAAGCGCTTCGGCATGGAAGAGGCCGCTAGACGCCGGAAACCTGAACCGACATCGAACGGCTGCGCGGGCCGTCGAACTCCGCCAGCACGATGCTCTGCCAGGCGCCCAGCAGCACCGCCGAATTCCGGACCTGCAGACACAGGGTTTGGCCCATCAGCATCCCGCGCAAATGCGAATCGGCGTTCTGGCGCTCGCAGTCCGAATACGCGGGGTCGTTGTGGCGCCAGTCGTCGCCCCGCCGAACCAGTTCTTCCAGGTACTTGCGCACATCGTGCAGCAGGGCGTCCTGCCATTCGTTGAGAAACACGGAAGTGGTGGTGTGCAGCGATTGCAGGTGCACGATCCCGTTGCGAATGCCGCTCTTGCGCACAATCTCGTTGACCCGCTCGGTGACGTCGATCAACTGCGTGCGCTCGTTGGTGATCCAGTCGGCGATTCGATTGAAGATCCTGTATCCCCCGGCCGGCGCGGCTTCTTCCGGTGGAGATTGAAGTTCCCGAACTTTGGCTTTGGCTGAACTCATAAGAGGCGCACCTTCCCTTATCCCGTCGGATGCCTCCGGCGGTTCGAATGTAACAGCTTTTTTCGATTATACCGCCGGCCATCGCCCAGGCAGCCTGGCGTGGCGATTACTTCGACAGCCTCAGGATGGCCGAACCGATGGTGCTGAACGCGTTGGCCAGGGCGGTCGTGTCCGTCGCCGGCACATACATCCCGGTCGACTGGGCGCCGTTGTAGGAGCTGGAGGACTTGTCGTTGGCTACCCGCAGCAGCAACCCCTGATCGACGCCGCCGTCCCCCAGATAGCCGATCACGTAGATCCCGGCCATCATGTTTTGCGTGTCGCCCGCGCGCTTGGCGAGGTTGCTGTCGTTGCGGATGTTGTTGGCGGTGTTATCCACCTCGTTCCATGCGGCCAGCGCCCAATCCGAGGCGGTAGTCGTCTTGGTGTGGTCGAGCACGCCGGTGTATGAGGTGGCGATGGGCCCGGTGGAGTTCACCACGTAGGAGTTCGAATAGGCCGCGCCGTCCATGCTGTTGCCCCACCCGTCGATGTTGGGCACTTGGCTGAGATCGGTTTTGTTCGCGGTGCGGAAGTTGGTGTTGGCCTCGTTGTAGCTGTCGCTGTAAATCCCTGTGCAGCCAGCCTCGGGCGTGTTGGGAGTGGGGGCCGCGGGGTCTTGAGGGTTTTCATCCCCTCGGCCGTTGCCGACCCATGAGTTCGCCATCCACCAGGCCGCGTTCTGCGTGGTGTCGCTGCTGGCGAGAGCGAAAAGGCCCGTGATCTCGCCGTTGCTGAAGGGCGGTCCCGTTATGCCAACCCAGCCGATCATCGGTTTTGCGTCGTTGGCCTTATAGGTGCAACTGCTGGTGGCCTTGATGGAATTGTCCAAGGCGTTGTTCAGGTGTACGGTGACCGCCGTCGGAAAGCCGTCGGTGAAAAGAACGATGGAGTTCAGGCGGTCGTCGACGCCGTCGGCTTTCAAGTCCCTCAAGTGCGCCTTTTGAAGTTCGATGTAGGCCAGCCACAGCCCCTCCGCCATGCCGGTGTAGCCGGTGGATTTAATGGCCCCGATCTGGTGGATCATATCCCCGGCCAGGCCGGTGTTGAAACTCTTGTCCGGGCCTCCCGTGGAAGTATTGGTGGTGGTGGGGTCCCAAGGCCTGGTAGTGGGGTAGCCCACCACCGCGCTGCCGTCGTAGACCACCAATCCCAACTCATCGGTTCCTTCGGTGAACTTCTTCGCGAAACCCTGGGCGTAGCTGATGAGATTCGGCATCAGCGCGGCCATGGAGCCGGAACGGTCGATCACCATCACCACCCGCGAGTCTCTGCGCACGGCGGTGGCGGCGGCCGACATGGCGGCGCTGGCGCTTCCCCCGAGCACCCGCAGAAACATCAGGGGAGCGCTGGCCGTGGCATTGATGGCGATGGTCTTGGTGGTGCCCAATGTCACCGTGACCGTGGGCACGAAACTGGTGGCGCCGAAGAAGCCCGACGTGCCGGTCGGAAAGTTCGCCTTCAGAAATTCGTTCGCGATTTCCGAGCTGTTCGCCGTCGTGCCCAGCAGCCGCCCGGCGCCGAGCGACGCCCCGTCCACCGCCGCCGAGAGCTTGGCCTGCGTGATGCGAAGGATGGTCACGTCGACCGCCAGCCCCGCCAGCGGGATGATGAGCAGCGGCACCGACAGCGTCATGAATATGAGGACGGATCCGCGCTTGCCGGACCTTCCCTGAGATTCTTTTGGCATCATGCTCTCCTTCGCCCACCCTTCAGAACATGTTGTAGGAGTACAACAGCGGACTGCTGATGATGGGCGGCATCGAATACCCTTGCACCGCCGCTTCCGAAATGTAGATCGTCTGGCCGGACGGCAATCCGCTGACGACTCCGGCTACGTTTTTGTAGGGGTTGATTCCAACCGAAAAAGTCGCCACGTCCCCCCCGTTGGTCGTCTGATCGTTTAGCGATATGCTTCCGTCGCCGGCGACGGTCACCGGAGAATGTCCCGTGGTCACGGGGCTGCCGAAAATGCTCGACTTCAGACTGGACTTGCCGATCACGATGCGTTCCGTGAACACCCACTGCTGGTAGTTCGTGCAGCCCGACGGGTTTCCGTTGCCATCCACCTTGCCGGCGGACGCGCAGATTCCCGCATCCACGTACATCACCTGCGAAAGAATCACCTCGGCGCCACCGGAACCGGCGGTGGTGCTCAGCCCCACATTGGCCCCGAGCGACGCGAGCAGGGTCTGGTAACCCGGCTCCGAAAAATCCGCCCCGCGCGCGTACATGTGCCCGGCGTCGCGCGCCAGTTCGATGGTTTGCAGGTCGAGCACCAGGTTGAGTCCGATCCCGATGGTGCCAAGCAATAGAGGCATCAGGACCAGCATTGCGAAGCAGAACTCGACGATCGATACGCCTTGCCGGCTCTTGTGGTTCATGGCCAGTGCCCTATGGGGCCGCTCCGATAGGCGGCGAATCCTGCCCGGGTTCGATCAGGTCGGCCGCGACCGCCGCCACCGATACCGCCGAGCCGTCGGCCGCCGTCTTCCAGGTGAATATGCGCGGTACGAGCGACGGCAGGGTGTAGTTCTGAACGGAGACTTGCATGACGTTCAGGCCCGCGTTCCCGTCGGCTTGGGTGGAAACGTCCGTCATAGCCGCATTCGAGTTGGCCGCCGGGGGGAGAAAATAATTAACCTTGATCTTGGCCAGCCCCGTGGCGCCGCTTAGCAATCCCAGCGCGTTCTGTTGAACGATGGACTTCACCATGGCCGTCTGATTCGAGTTCGCCGCCGTGGCTTGCGTCCCCGTAATGGTGATTCCCTGGCGCACTCCCGCGCGGACCGCGTACTCGAGGGTGCTCTTCACGAAAATCGCCCAGGCGGAATCCGCCAGCACGAACATGATGGCGATCAACGGCAGGAACGCCAGCGTGAACTCGATCATCTCGGAGCCCTTGCGCGAACCCGCTCGCCGCGGGCGCGTCCGTAAAGGCATCGCGTTCCAAGCGCTTCGATCTGTGGCCATTGTCCGCAAGAGGTCTTGAGCAGCCTCCTCTCCACTGGATACCAGCGCACGCCCCCCCCCGGCAAGTACCCAAAGGTTAACCCGGGGACAGACGGGACGTTTCGCTTTCTGCGCGGCCGTAGCCGATGGACTGCCGATCTGTCTCCCGCGCCACTTTGCGCGGGCGCCCGCCCTTTTCGGCCCTCAGACGCCGGCTCAGCGCCTTCTCCAACGCTTCTATGAACTCCGGCGCACCCAGGGGACGGCCCGTGTGAGTGCTTCGCCGGATGGCTTCGGATTCCGCATCGCCGCGCGCCGCCTCCAAGTACTCGCGCCACTCCGCGGGGCTCCAGGCCTGCCGCCAAGCTTGCATTTCCAGCGCGGGATCGGCAAGGCCGCGGCCACAGTGCGCAGCGGCGCTCGACCAGAGATAGTCCACCGGGGCCGCCACCATCGCCGCGCGAACGGGGTTCAGCTCGGCATAGCGCAGCGCCGCCCACAAGTGGTACGGGTCGAGCGGACAGGAGTAGTACCGTCCCTGCCACACGTGACCGGTGGAACCGCGGCGGGCGTTGAGATAAGCCGCGTACTGGCCATGCGTGTGCTTGAGGGCGAGGCGCAGCGAATCGTCGCGTTCGGGCACGACGATCAAATGGACGTGGTTGGACATGAGGCAGTAGCCGAGTAGGGAAAGCCGGTGCAGGCGGCCATGCCGTCGCAAGAGGTCCAGATAGACCAGGCGGTCGGAGTCGGTTTCCAGGATGTACTGGCGGTCGTTGCCTCGTTGAGTGACATGGTGCGGGGCGCCGACAGCGACGACGCGAGCGAAACGGGCCATATAAACGGAGAGTGGCGGAATGCGACGAAACCTCTCAAGAAAAACGTCCCGTCTGTCCCCGGTTTAGGCGATCTCTTCCAGGATGCGCGCGGCCTCGGCGGCCGGGTCGGGGGCCCGCGTGATCTGGCGGCCCATCACCAGGTAATCGGCGCCGTTGCGGAGCGCCTGGACGGGCGTGGCCACGCGCTTTTGGTCGGCCGCGGCGCCACCCGCGGAACGCACTCCCGGCGTCACCAATATCGCATCCGGACCGGCGATGGCGCGCACCGCCGCCACCTCGAGCGGCGAGGCCACCATGCCGTCCATCCCCGCCTCTCGCGCCTTGCGCGCGCGCAGAGCCACCAGGTCCGCCACGTCGCACGGATACCCGAGGTCCAGCAGGTCCGCTTGATCGAAGCTCGTAAGCACCGTGACCGCCAGCAGTTTCAGCGCGGAGCCGCCCTTCCCTTCCACCGCCGCGCGCATGGCGGCGCCGCTGCCGTGCACCGTCAGGAACCGCACGCCGGCCCCCGCCACCTGCGCCACCGCGCGCTTCACCGTCTCGGGAATATCGTAGAACTTCATGTCGAGGAATACGTCATTGCCCCCGGCCAGCAATTCGCGGACAAAGGGCATTCCAGCGGCGGCGTACAGCTCCATGCCGACCTTGTAGAACCGGATGCGCTCCCCGAGACGCGCGACCAGCCTGCGCGCCTCTTCGGCCGAATCGACGTCGAGCGCCACGATGATGGGGTTTCGCTTGCTATCGGACATAGGTGTGGGGTTCTAGCGATCCCTACTATAATAGCGGGGTGAGGCGCACGTCCGTCTGGGTTTCGATGCTGTTGCTGGGATTCGCCGCGACCCTGGTTTCGCGCGGTCCCGCCGGCGATCCGCGTTTGCGCAACGCCTCGCGCGCCCCAGAACGCAACGGCTGGATCATGGTGCGTTTAGAGGGGTCGCCGGCCGAGATCGGCTTTCAGCACGGCTACCTTCTGGCGCCGGAGATCGAAGACACTATCAAGGACGTCGCCATCGAGAGCGCGCACGACGAGAAGCGGGACTGGGAATTCTTCCGCGGGACGGCGCGCGACGTCTTCTGGCCGCGCATCGAGCGGGAGTATCGGGAGGAGCTGACCGGCATCGTCGAAGGGCTGCATGCGCGCAACGCCAAGCTGGACATCTGGGACGTGGTGGCGCTCAACGCCTGGCTCGAACAGAGTTACTACGACAGATCGATCGAGGCCGGCGGCGCGCAGGGCGCATCGGCCGAGCATTGCAGCGCCTTCGTGGCCACCGGCGGATACACCAGGGACGGGCGCATCGTCATCGGCCACAATAATTGGACCAGCTACTCCTCGGGCGAGCGCTGGAACATCGTCTTCGATATCGCGCCGGAGCGCGGCAATCGCATCCTCATGGATGGCATGGCGGGCATGATTCATAGCGGCGACGATTTCGGCGTGAACTCGGCCGGCATCGTCGTCACCGAAACCACCATTTCCGGCTTCAGGGGATTCGACCCGAACGGGGTTCCGGAATTCGTCCGCGCCCGCAAGGCCATGCAGTACGCCAACTCCATCGACGATTTTGTAAGAATCATGAAGGATGGCAATAACGGCGGCTACGCCAATAACTGGCTGGTGGCCGACCGCAAGAACGGCGAGATCGCGAGTTTGGAGCTGGGCCTGAAGAACGTCGCCCTGCAGCGCACCAAGGACGGCTTCTTCGTGGGCTCCAACCTTCCCGAGGACCCCAAGCTGATCGCGGAGGAGACCAACTACGATCCCGCCGACCGCAACCTGAGCCCTAACGCGCGCCACCAGCGCTGGCTGGACCTCATGGCGCGGAATAAGGGCAAGATCGACGTGGCGGCGGGCCGGAATTTCCTGGCCGACCACTACGATTCCTTCGAGGGGAAATTCGACCCCGACGAACGGACGCTGTGCGGGCACATCGATCTTTCCCCGCGCGGCGTGTCCTCGTGGTGGGGTCCTTACGGGCTGGCGGGCACGGTCCAGAGCAAGGTCACCGACGCCGCCGGCGCTGAGAGAATGTCGTTTATGGCTGCCTTAGGGCATTCCTGCGGCTTGCGATTCAAAGCCGCACCGTACCTCAGAAAGCATTCCGAGTTTGCCTGGACGAAGGGCATTTTGGGAGACATGGACTCCCGCCCGTGGACCGCGTTCACGGCCAGGTGAAACGGCTTTGGCATCGGGCGCATGAAACTGATGGAAGGAAGAAGCGGTCTGGACAGCCCATGCGGGTGAGGGGATTCGTGTGCGCCGCGCTGCTCCTGTGGGGCGCCGGCGCTCTGACAGCCGCGGCGCCGGCCGGTCCCATCGTCAGCGTCGCCGTCGTCGACCGGACCAACCAGCCCGTCGCCGGCGTCCGCATCGAGCTCAAGCTCGGAGAGACGGCCATCGCCTCGGCCGTGACGGACGCCGGCGGCCATGCCGCGTTTCCGAATCTGAATCCCGGGCGCTACTCTGTGACGGCCGCCAAGGATGGCTTTGTCGAGGCGCGGCAAAACGGCATCGACCTGTCGCAATCCGTGGGCGCGGAAGTCGATATCACGTTGATCCCCACGCCGGCCACGCGCCGCGAAGACGTCGAGGTCAAGGGGACCTTGGAACCCGTCGAGCAAGGCGCGGCCCCGCCCGCCGACCTGCCCGCCCAGGCCGCCCGCGAACTTCCCAGCCGGCCCGCTACCGTGGCCGACGCTCTGCCGTTGCTGCCCGGCGTGGTTCGCGCGCCCGGAGGCGGTCTGCTGTTGTCCGCCGTGGGCGAGCACCGCAGCGCCATGATCGTGAACTCGGCCGATGTCACGGACCCGGCCACCGGCCAGTTCGGCCTCACGGTGCCCATCGACAGCGTCGAAAATCTCAATTTCTATCAGACTCCCTACCTGGCGGAATACGGCCGCTTCACCGCGGGCCTGGTCGCCGTGGAAACCAAGCGCGGAGGCGACCGCTGGAAGTGGGAATTGAACGATCCCTTTCCGGATTTCGCCGTCCGCAGCCATCACTTGCACGGCGTGCGCGACGCCACCCCAAGACTGAATCTGGAAGGCCCCCTGATCGCCGGTAAGGTGTATTTCTCCGAAGGGCTCGAATACGAGATCCGCAAGACCCCGGTCTACGAATTGCCCTTCCCCTACAACCAGAAAGTGCAGCACGGCATCAACTCTTTCGCGCAAATCGACTGGATCGCATCGGACAAGCACCTGCTCAGCGCTACCATTCACGCCGCCCCGCAACGCCTGGACTACGTGAACATGAACTTCTACAACCCGCGCCAGACCACGCCCGACGCCAGCACCCACAATTACACCGTGACGCTGGGCGACCGGCTGACCCTGGGCGGCGGCATGCTGGAGAACACGGTCTCAGCCACCCGTTTCGACGCCCGCATCTGGGCTCAGGGGGACCAGGACCTGATCATCACCCCGACAGGCAGCAGCGGCAACTACTTCGAGCAACAGGATCGCAACGCCTCGCGGTTCAGTTGGGCGGCCGTATACACGTTCCCCACCTGGAGTTTCCTCGGCAAGCACATTTTCAAGATCGGCGCGTATGCGGGCGAAAGCACCGACAACGGCCAAGTCACGGAGCATCCCATCGACTTGCTGAATGCCGCGAGTCTTTTGATCGAGCGGTTCACCTTCACCGGTGGCCGGCGATTTCGCAATTCCGACACGGAGTACGCCGGGTTCGGGCAGGATCACTGGACCATATCGCCGCGGCTTGCTATCGATCTCGGCGTGCGCACCGAGTCGCAGGCCGTGTCGGAGAGCTGGCGGATGGCCCCGCGGGCGGGGGTCGCGTGGAGTCCCCTTCCCAAGTTCGGCACGGTGGTCCGCGCGGGCGTTGGAGTGTTCTATGACCGGGTCCCGCTGAGCGTGTACTCCTACAGCAGCTATCCCAACGAGATTGTGACCATGTACGATGCCGCGGGCCAAATCTCGGCCGGACCGTTCTTCTACGAGAATGGACTGGGAACCGTGAGCGCCAAGCCCCGCTTCGTGTTCACCGAATCGCAGCCGGGGAATTTCACGCCCCGCGCCACCACCGGGAGCATCCAGATCGAACAGCCCGTTACGGAGCGGTTGCGGCTTCGCGTCGGCTACATGCAGACGGAATCGTCCGGCTTGGTCATCTTGAATTCGTCGGCGCCCGACCCGGTTACCAACAGCGCCGTGCGCCTGCTCTCGGGCGACGGACAATCCCGCTATGCGCAGTTCGAGGCCACCGCCCGCATGCGGCTCGACGATAACCGCCAGTTGTTCTTCTCCTACGTGCGCAGCCATGCGCGCGGGGATTTGAACGATTTCGCCAACTACCTGGGCAGTTTCCCCGCGCCCATCGTGCACGCCAACCAGGTGGCCGATCTTCCGGGCGATTTGCCCCACCGCTTTCTGCTCTGGGGCGCCGTGAAACTCCCCGCCGGATTCCGGATCTCTCCCCTGTTCGAGTATCGAACCGGATTCCCTTACAGCGCCGTGGACGAGTTTCAGCACTACTCGGGACCGCCCAACTCGCACCGCTTCCCCAACTTCCTCTCGCTCGACGCGCGCCTCTCCAAGGACATCCAGGTGAACGCGAAGTACGCCGTGCGCCTGTCCCTGAGCTCTTATAACCTAACCGGCCATTTCAATCCCGAGGCCGTCCGCTGGAATGTGGCCGACCCGGCCTACGGACTCTTCTTCGGCCAGCGAGGCCGCCGGTTCACCGCCGATTTCGATATCTTGTTCTAGCAGGATCCTGAAATAGGCAAATGGGCCGCCGATAAACGCAGATGAACGCAGATCAATTGCTTGTTTTCAATCGGCGTTTATCGGCGTTCATCGGCGGCTGAAGCATTTCCGGTGTTTTTCGGCAACCTGCTAGTGTAGTGTCCAGGAATTAACTATACAGTGGGG
>Ga0182027_10016108_pt1 | contig 10230 bp, 10 predicted proteins | sample 712E1DmetaG_FD_121300 | JGI IMG/M metagenome (GOLD analysis project Ga0182027, IMG submission 121300) | Permafrost microbial communities from Stordalen Mire, Sweden - 712E1D metaG (Illumina Assembly) | ecosystem: Environmental > Terrestrial > Soil > Wetlands > Permafrost | place: Sweden... | reverse complement strand
GCACCGTTCCACGGTCTTGCTTAGCCGGCCGGAGCCCTCGCGCCGGCAATCTCCTCGACGACTATCCCGCCGCCGCGCGGCTTGGACGACAGGACGTAGGCGATCGAGCCGAGCAACACGATCGAGAAGACGCTGATGGTGCGATCGACCAGGATGATGGCAAGGGCATGGCTCGGGTCGGCGTTGAAGACCTTGGTGAGGACGAGGCCCATGCCGCCCTCGACCAGGCCGAGGCCGCCCGGCGTGAACGGGACGGCCGTCAGCAGCGAGCCGATCAGGGCCACGAACATGGCGCCCGAGAGGCCGAGGTCGACGTCCGAGAAGCCCAGGGCTCTCACCACGAGGTAGAGGCGCATGGCCTCCGTGCACCAGATCAGGACCGACATCAGGCCAAGAACGGGCAGACCGCGAGCGCCGACCGAACCGAAGACACCCTCTTCGAAGCGATCGTAGAAATCGATGACCTTGTGCGGCACCGGCAGGATGGCCATCACCCGTCGACCGAAGCTGCGCATCGCCACGAGGGCGAGGATCAGCAGGACGACGACGACTACGCCCAGGGCGAAGATGAACCGCGTGGTCGGCGACAGGGTATTCAGACTGCCGCGGAACCTGATGTAGCCAGCCATGAGCCCGAGCACGGCGATGACGATCAGGTCCAGGATCCTCTCCATGAAGACCGTTCCGAGGGTCTTGGTGGCCGAGACCGGACTGTTTAGCTTGAGCAGGTAGGCGCGGTACAGGTCGCCGAGCTTGGCCGGGACGATGCAGTTGACGAGCCAGGAGAGAAAGAGGATCTCTGTTCCGTCCTTGACCTTGACCTTGTAGCCGACGCCGCGAAGGAGCTTGGTCCATCTCCAGCCGCGCAGCGGGAAACCGGCGTAGTAGATGACGAAGGCAGCGACCACGTACCAGGGGTTGGCCCGGCCGATGTCGGCGGGGACGTCGCTCAGATACTGGCGGTTGAGCAGGATGGCAATGACGATGATCGCCAGGGGCACGACGATCGACAGGATCGTCCTGGGCTCGCGAAGCCGCCGCACCAGCGACATCTGATCAGCCGCGGGCACCACCACGGCCGCGTCCGGATTGATGAGCGCATCAGCCTCGCGACCGAGTGAATCTCCGATCGGATGAATGTGGTGGTCCTGGTGCTCGGTCACTTGGATCCCCCCGGGCTGGCTTGGACAGGGCGGCGGCCGTTGCCACGCACAGATTGGACGAGTTTGGCGATGGGCGTCCATGCCCTGACGTAGTAGCTGGCGCGGTAGGGATGGGTATCTACGGTGGCCAGCGCCGCCAGCAGGCCGGCCGGCGTGCCGGGGTCGCCGCGGACGAGGTTGTAGGAGACGCCGACTTCCAGCACGGTATGGGAGTCGGAGGCGCACAGGCCCGGCAGGGAGTGCTCCCGGGCGAACAACGCGGCGCGTTCGTTGGCCGATCCCCCAACCACGCGGGCGTTGTAGGCCTCCACCCAGTCGACCGCCCCGGCTATCCCGGCGGGGTCCGCGCCGCTCTTGCGACCAAAGCCGCGCAGCCGATCGAAGGGATGAGGGATGCCCACGAGGCCGCCCTGCTCGCGGATCGCCGCTATGGTCTCGAGGGCCGGGAGGCCGGGCGGAACGGGGCTCTCGATGAAGACCGCGACCAGATCGCCGTCGGCCGTCTTCACTTCCTCGCCGACGATGATGGTCAGGCCGTCCGGAGCGGCGTCACGGGCGCGCAGCGCCCCGTCGGTGCGGTCGTGGTCCGTGATCGCCAGATGGGTCAAGCCGCGAGTCACGGCGGCCCGCATGACGGCGCCGGGAGAGGCGAGCGAATCGAAGCTGGCGCTGGTATGGCAGTGCAGGTCGATGAAGGCCCGATCGCCCTCGTCTGCCGATTCCTCCGCAGGGGAAGGCATCAGACCTGCGGGCCGAGGTACTTTTTGAAGAAGTCGAAGTGCTCGAGGGCGATGCCGGTTCCGAGAGCGACGCACTGCATCGAGTTGTCGGCGACGTGGCACGGCACGCCGGTCACCTGGGTCAGAAGCTTGTCCACGTTCCGCAGCAGCGACCCGCCGCCGGACATGACCATGCCCTTGTCGATGATGTCGCTGGAGAGCTCCGGCGGCGTCTGCTCGAGGACCAGGCGGACGGCGCCGATGATCTGCTGGAGGGGCGGCTCCATGGCCTCCATCACTTCGCCGCTGGAGATGGGGATCGTCCGGGGCAGGCCGGCGATCAGGTCGCGGCCACGGACTTCCATGGTGAGCTCGCGCTCGAGAGGCAGCGCCGTTCCGATCTGGATCTTCACGTCTTCGGCAGTGCGGTCGCCGATCATCAGGTTGTACTTCTTGCGAACGTAGCTGGAGATAGCCTCGTCGATCTTGTTCCCGCCGACCCTGAGGCTGGTGGAGACCACGATGGCGCCCAGGGAGATCACCGCGATCTCGCTCGTCCCGCCGCCGATGTCGATGATCATCGCCCCGGAGGGACCGCTGATCGGAACGTTGGCGCCGATCGCGGCGGCCAGCGGCTCTTCGATCAGGTAGGCCTCGGAGGCGCCGGCCTTGAGGGCGGCGTCGCGAACGGCGCGCTTCTCGACGCTGGTGACACCGGCCGGGACGCTGATCATGACCTCGGGTTTGCCCCACCCGAAGCGCCGGCCCTGCTGGACCCGATGAATGAAGTGATCGAGCAGCGCTTCGGTGATGACGTAGTCGGCGATGACTCCGTCTCGCATCGGCCGAATGGCCTGGATGTTGCCGGGCGTGCGGCCGATCATCTCGCGGGCCTCTTCGCCGACGGCCACGATGTGGTTCTGGTCGTCGACTGCCACCACGGACGGCTCCATCATCACGATGCCGTGGCCCTTGACGTAGACGATGATGTTGGCCGTGCCCAGATCGATACCGATCTTCATGCCTGTGGCTAAGTCCCTTCAGCAAGTCGTTCGATCCTGGCCCCGAGTTCCAGGAATTTCGCGTCGATCTTCTCATAGCCGCGGTGTACGTGGTGTGCACCGCCAATCGTGGTGACTCCATCCGCGGCAAGGGCGGCAAGGATAAGGGACGCGCCGGCTCTCAGGTCGCCGATCTCGACCTCGGCACCATGCAGCGGCGCAGGTCCGTCGATGAGAGCGTGGTGCTGGTCGACGATCTCCACGCGAGCGCCCATTCGGCGCAGCTCACCCAGCCACTCCAGGCGATCCTCGAAGACGGTCTCGTGGACGTGGCTGAGTCCGGTAGCCTGGGTCAGCAGGACGCACGTGGGGGGCTGCAGGTCGGTGGCGAGGCCCGGATAGGGCTGCGTCTCGATGTCGCGGCTCCGCAGCGGCCTGAGGTCCGCCGCTGTGGCGTCCACCTCAATCGTGTCGTTGCCGCAGCTGATCGAGACGCCCACGTCGGCCATCACGCCCAGGAAGGAGCCGAGATGGTCGCATGGCGCGCCCCGAAGGGTAACCCGGCCGTGAGTGACGCCCGCGGCGACGATGAAGGTGCCGGCCTCGATCCGGTCGGGCACGACCGAGTGGTCCGCACCGCGAACCCGGCGCCGGCCCTCGATCTCGATCCGGTTGGGCGCCGTCCGCTCGACCTGGGCGCCCATCTTCTGCAGGAACTCGATCAGGTCGTCGACCTCCGGTTCCTGAGCCGCCGGCTCGATGACCGTATGGCCGTCGGCCAGGACGGCGGCCAGCATGGCGTTCTCCGTGCCCATCACGGTTATCTGGGGGAAGTTGACCGGTCCGCCCCGCAGGCGGCCGGGTGCCTTGGCGAAGTAGTAGCCGTTGCGGTACTCGATCTCCGCGCCCAGGGCCCGCATCGCGTCGACATGGAGGTTGACCGGCCGGCGGCCGATCCGGTCGCCGCCGGGGTTGCTGATGATGACCCGTCCGAACCGGGTCAGGAGCGGGCCGAGAAGGATGAAGCTCGCCCGCATCTTGGCCGCGGCCTCGAGCGGCACGAAAAGCCACTCGGCATCGCCGGAGGCGATCTCGTAGACGTTGGGGGCCGGATGATCGACGGTGACGCCGATGTCGCGCAGAACTTCGGTCAGGACGTGGACATCCTCGATCTCCGGGACGTTTGTGAAGCGGCAGCGCTCGCCCGTCAGCGTGGCGGCGGCCATCAGCTTGAGAGCCGCGTTCTTGGCCCCACTGATCCGAACGGAACCCTCGAGACGGCGTCCGCCCTCGATCCGGAGGATCTCACGTCGGACGGGCTCTGGGTTGAACTCCCAGTGGAACGGTCGCGCGTCAGCCATCGGTTACTCGCCCGGCGGCTCTTCGCGCGGCGGGGGCGGGGCGTGGCGAATGGCCTCGTGCTCGCCCCGAGTCGAGGCCCGCGATCCGCGCTCCGCGACGCGGATGCGAATGAGCGCCCGCTGGAGAGCGGCTCGGGCGCTGGCCAGGTCGGCGGGCTCGACGAAGCCGCCTTCCAGCGCCCGCGTGGCCTCGCGCCGGGCCCGCTCGGCCCGCTCCAGGTCGATCTCGGAGGCCAGGTCGGCGGTCTCGGCCAGGACAACGACACGGTCCGGGCGAACCTGCAGAAAGCCGCCGAAGATGGCGAATTCCTGCTCCTCGCCGCCGCTCTTCAGCCGCAGGACGCCCTGGCCCAGGAGCGAGATCAGCGGCGCATGGTGGGGCAGGATGCCCATCTCGCCCTCGCTGCCGGGCACGATGACCTCGTCGACGTCGCCTTCGAAGGCTCGCCGTTCTGGGGTCACGATCTCCAGGTGAAGGGGCATCTAGTTCATTCCTCGATGTCGCGCGGCACCTGCCGCCGGCCGCCCGGGGTCCGTCGGCGCGCTGGTCCCAATCATTACTCCACTTCGCCTCGACCGGGCCATGGACGACGGGCCGAACTGCCATTCAGTGATGGACCGCGCGGTGGCGTACGCCGGCCGCCTACGCGTAGCACTCAGCCACCGCTTTAGTGCGGAGCGGCGGCGGCCGGTGGCCGTCATCGCGCTGGAGTCGGCGCGGCGCGCACTCATTTGGCGAGCTTAGCCGCGTTCGCCCGGACGTCATCCAGGGTACCGGCCATGAAGAAGGCCTGCTCCGGCAGGTCGTCGACCTTTCCTTCGAGGATCCCCTTGAACGAGGCCACCGTGTCGCGGATCGGGACGTAGACGCCGGGGCGTCCCGTGAAGACCTCGCCTACGTGGAACGGCTGGCTGTTGAAGATCTGCAGCCGGCGCGCCCTGGCCACGGTGGCCTTGTCCTCCTCGGAAAGCTCGTCGATGCCGAGGATCGAGATGATGTCCTGCAGGTCGCGATAGCGCTGCAGCACTCGCTGGACCTCGCGGGCCGTGTCGTAGTGTTCCTGGCCGACGATCAGCGGATCGAGGACGCGGGACGTGGAGGTCAGGGGATCGACCGCCGGGTAGATGCCGAGTTCCGCGATCGCGCGCTCGAGTCGGATCGTGGAGTCGAGGTGGCCGAAGGTGGTGGCCGGAGCCGGGTCGGTGTAGTCGTCGGCCGGCACGTAGACGGCCTGCAGCGAGGTGATCGAGCCCTTCTTGGTGGAGGTGATGCGCTCCTGCAGGGCGGCCATCTCGGTTGCCAGGTTGGGCTGATATCCAACCGCCGAGGGCATCCGGCCCAGCAGGGCGGAGACCTCGGAGCCCGCCTGGGTGAAGCGGAAGATGTTGTCGATGAAGAGAAGGACGTCGCGGCCCTCCTCGTCGCGGAAGTACTCGGCCATCGTCAGCGCGGTCAGGCCGACGCGCTGTCGGGCGCCCGGCGGTTCGTTCATCTGCCCGAAGACGAAGGCCGTCTTGGCGATGACGCCGGATTCGGTCATCTCGTGGATCAGGTCGTTGCCTTCCCGGGACCGCTCGCCCACACCCGCGAAGACGGAGTAGCCGGAGTGCTCCTGCGCCACGTTGCGGATCAGCTCCTGGATGATGACGGTCTTGCCGACGCCGGCCCCGCCGAAGACGCCGATCTTGCCGCCCTTCGCGAAGGGGCAGACCAGGTCGATGACCTTGATGCCGGTCTCGAAGATCTCCGTCTCCGTCGTCTGCTGGTCGAACGCCGGAGCCGGCCGGTGGATCGGCAGGTGTTCGCTCGGGCCCAGCGGTGCCCCTTCGTCGATCGTCTCGCCGAGGACGTTGAAGACGCGTCCGAGCGTGACCTGACCGACCGGCACGGTGATCGGGCCGCCGGTGTCGATCGCCTCGACGCCGCGGGCGAGGCCGTCGGTCGTGGTCATGGCGACGCTTCGAACCCAGTTGTTGCCCAGGTGCTGCTGAACCTCGCAGACGATCTTTACTCCGTCGCCCCGGCGGACTTCGACGGCGTTGTAGATCCGCGGCAGCATCCCGGCCGGGAATTCGATGTCGACGACCGCGCCCGTGATCTGGATCACGCGGCCGGTTGCGGTAGGGGCGGCGGTCGCCATCGTCGTGTCAGTGCCTCCTGGTTCGTCGCTGCTCGGCTCTTCGTCGCCCGCGGCCCTAGCGCGCCTGCGCGCCGGACGCGATCTCGATGAGTTCGCTCGTGATGCTGGCCTGGCGGGCCTTGTTGTAGCTGAGGGTCAAGTCCTCGATCAGCTCGTCCGCGTTCTCGGTGGCATTCTTCATGGCCACCATCTGGCTGGAGAAGAAGCTGGCGGTGCTCTCGAGGGCGGTCTGATAGAGCCGGGTTCCGACGTACCGCGGCAGCAATTCGTTCAGCACGATCTCCGGCGCTGGTTCGAAGATGAACTGCGAGCCGGGGATGCCCCGGGTGTCCGATTTGGGCTCGATCGGCAGCAGCTGGACCATCTCGGCCCGCTGGACCAGTGTCGAGACGAACCGGGTGAAGACGATGTCGACCTGGCTGTACGTGCCCGCTTCGTACTCGTCGGAGATGAGGCGGGCGAGCGGCAGGATGTCGTCCAGGGACGGCCTGTCGCCGAAGCCGGGAAAGTGGGCAATGATCGGCACGCGAGCCCGGCGCATGGCATCGCGACCCTTGCGGCCGACGCTGACCAGCTCCAGGTCGCCCGGGTGATCGACTATCTCCCTGGCCGCGAAACGAACGGCGTTGGTGTTCAGCGGCCCGGCCAGCCCGCGATCGCTCGTGACCAGGACGATCAGCCGCTTGCCCTCCTCCCGCCGGCTCAGGAGCGGGTGCTCGTCGCCGACGAGGACCGCCGCCAGATCGGCCAGGATCTCGTCGATCAGCTCCGAATAGGGCCGGGCGGCGAGTGTGGACTCCTGGGCGCGGCGAAGCTTCGACGCGGCCACGAACTGCATCGCGCGGGTTATCTGCCTGATGTTCCTCGACGCGGTTATGCGTCTTCGGATGTCGCGTTGGCTTGGCACGCTGTTTCTTTCGCTTCCTACGAAAGGAAGGTTTTGCGGAAATCGCCGGCCGCCGCCTCCAGGGCCGCGGCCGTGTCATCGTCGAGAACCTTGGTCGCCGCGAGCTTCTTCATCACGTCCGTGCGTTCGGTGTCGAGGAAGCGGGTGAACTGCGCCTCGAACTCCTTGACGCGGGATGTCGGGATGTCGTCCAGCAGGCCCTTCGTGGCCACGTAGAGGATGGCCACCTGGCGCTCGAGGGGAACGGGCTGGTACTGCGGCTGCTTGATCACCTCGGAGAGCTTCTCGCCGCGGGTCAGCTGGTCCCGCGTGGCCTTGTCCAGGTCCGACGCGAACTGGGCGAAGGCGGCCAGGGAACGGTACTGGGCCAGGTCCAGCTTCAACGGCGCGGCCACCTTCTTCATGGCCTTGGTCTGGGCCGCGGAGCCGACGCGCGAGACGGAGATGCCGATGTTCAGCGCGGGCCGCTGGCCGGCGTTGAACAGGTCGGTCTCGAGGAAGATCTGGCCGTCCGTGATCGAGATCACGTTGGTGGGGATGTAGGCCGAGATGTCGCCGGCCTGGGTCTCGATGAGCGGCAGGGCCGTCAGCGATCCGCCGCCGTTCTCGTCGCTCATCCGCGCGGCGCGCTCGAGCAGCCGGCTGTGGAGATAGAAGACGTCGCCGGGGTAGGCCTCGCGGCCGGGCGGGCGGCGGAGCAGGAGCGACATCTCTCGGTAGGCCCAGGCGTGCTTGGAGAGGTCGTCGTAGACGCACAGGGAGTCTTTGACCAGCTGCCCGCCGATCGTGACGCCGTTCTCCATGACTTCCTCGCCCATGGCGCAGCCGGCGTACGGTGCGAGGAACTGCAGGGCGGCCGATTCCTCGGCGCCGGCCACCACGACGATGGTGTGCTCCATGGCGCCGTGCTGCTCGAGCACGGCAACGACCTTGGCCACCGTCGAGAGCTTCTGCCCGATGGCCACGTAGATGCAGACCAGCCCCTTGCCCTTCTGGTTGATGATCGCGTCGATGGCCAGGGCGCTCTTGCCGGTCTGGCGGTCGCCGATGATGAGCTCGCGCTGACCGCGGCCGATCGGGATCAGGGCGTCGATGGCCTTGATGCCGGTCTGGACCGGCGTGTCGACCCCCTGGCGGGTGATGACGCCGGGGGCGATGCGCTCGACCGGGCGGGTGGTGGCCGCGGCGATCGGGCCCTTGTCGTCGAGCGGGCGGCCGAGCGGGTCCACGACCCGGCCGAGCAGGCCCGCTCCTACCGGGACTTCGACGACGCGGCCCGTCGTCTTGACCGTGTCGCCCTCTTTGATGCCCGTGGCGTCGCCGAGTATGACGGCGCCGACGGTCTCCTCTTCGAGGTTGAGGGCCATGCCCATGACGCCCCCGGGGAACTCGAGCAGCTCAGAGGAGAGCGCGTCGGAGAGGCCGTAGATCTGGGCGATGCCGTCGCCGACCTGGACCACGGTGCCGACGGTGCGCGACTCCGCGCCCGCGTCGAAGCTCTCGATGGTTTTCTTGATGATGCTGACGATCTCGTCTGAGCGAATGGCCATGCCTTCTCCGTTCGGCCGTGCAAGCGGGACGCATCCGGCCGGATCTCTCTTCCGGCCTCGTGCGTCTAGCTGGTTCCCTGTATCAGCCGTCCACGCAGCCGCTCTAGGCGACCCCGGAGGCTGTCATCGATCAATCTGTCGCCGATCCTGATCGTCAGCCCTCCCAGGAGGGCCGGATCGGTCGCCGTGGCGAGTTCCACTTTGGCGCCGGCAATCTTTTCGATGCGGGCCTTGACCCCCGCAAGCTCCTTCTCCGAGAGCGGCTCCGGCGTGGTCACGACGGCCGCGACGACCCCGCGCGACTCCCGGACCAGGGCATCGTACTCGGCGCTGACTTCGGGCAGGATGGCGAAGCGGCCGCGCCGGGCGAGGAGGAGGGCCAGGTTGCGCGCCCCGGACGAGGCGCCGACCCTGCTCATGAGCTGCTCGACCGCCGTCCGCCGCCTCGCGAAGGGCACGGCCGGGCTGTCCACGGCCCTGGCTACCCGCGCGTCGCGGGCCAGCCCGGCGGCCAGGACCAGGTCGCGCTGCCACGCGTCGACGTGACCGTCTCGCTCGGCCAGCTGGAACGCGGCCTCGGCGTAGCGCCTCCCGGTGCCGGTGAGCGGCATCAGTTCTGCCGCCCCTCGACCGACCCGCTCCCGGCGAGGAACTCGTCGACAAGGCGGCGCTGGCGGGCCTGGGTCATGGACTCACCTACGACCTTCCCGGCCGCTGCCAGGGCCAGGTCGGCGACCTGGGCTCGCAGATCTGCCAGGGCGCGATCGCGCTCCGCGACGATGTCGGCCGCGGCTTTGACGCGCAGCCGTTCCAGTTCCTCGCGGGTGGCGGCTATGTCCGCGGCGCGGAGGTCCTGGGCGGACTTCTGTGCGGCGGCGATCAAGGTTTGGGCTTCGCGCCGGGCATCGGCGATGACCTGGGCGTGCTCCGCCGCGCCGGCGTCACGCTCCCGGCGGGCCTCTTCGGCATCGGCCAGCCCCTGCTCGATGCGAGCCTTGCGCTCGGCCAGGATGTTCGCGATCGGATCGAACCCGAACCTCCAGATGAGGTTCAGGAAGATGACGAAGCTGCCGGCGGCGACTATGACCCAGAAGAAGTTGATCGACAGGCCGGGCGCCGACGCCGACGCCGTCGAAGGCGCGACCGTTGCTGCTGCCGCCGCCAGGGGGTTCACTCGACTCGCTCCGTGACCTGGGTCCTACTTGATGAAGATGGTCAGCAGGCCGACGACGATCGCCAGAACGCCGAGGCCTTCGGCGAAACCGGCCAGGATGATCGCCAGGCCGCGGATCTGACCCGCTGCGTCCGGGTTGCGCCCGATGGCATTGCTGGACATGCCGGCAAGGATGCCGATGCCGATGCCGGGGCCGATGACGCCCATGGCTGCG
>Ga0182027_10016107_pt1 | contig 10230 bp, 8 predicted proteins | sample 712E1DmetaG_FD_121300 | JGI IMG/M metagenome (GOLD analysis project Ga0182027, IMG submission 121300) | Permafrost microbial communities from Stordalen Mire, Sweden - 712E1D metaG (Illumina Assembly) | ecosystem: Environmental > Terrestrial > Soil > Wetlands > Permafrost | place: Sweden... | reverse complement strand
CTTCGCTCCCCTGTTCCTACCCACCCTCGCCTGGGCCAGCGAACGGAGCGCCTTCCAGCCCAGTTGCAGCTCGCCGGCGGTCGGGAAGCGCAGTATCCACAGGACCAGGGGAAACAACGCCAGACAGAGCGCCGGCAGACCGATCAACCCAAGCAGGGAAGAAGGGTGGATCGCGGCATAAGGCGCCGCAGCGGCGGCGGACGCCACGCAGATCTTGGCCAGCCGCCCGGATTCCACCCGGTAGGGCCGCAGACGGTACGTCCATACCGCGGAGACGATACCGACGGCGATGAACGCGGCGAGAGTGGCGTACGCGGCTCCCCAGGCGCCGAACTTCGGAATCAGGAGCAGGTATGCCCCGAGGCACCCCACGGCGCCTACCCAATTGCAGACGGCATCGTACCCCGGCCTGCCTTCCGCCAGAAAGAGACAGCGCAGGAAATCGCCGATGCCCTTGACGCAGTAGGCGGCCACAATGACCGGAACCAGCGCCGCCGCACCCTGAAACGCGGGAGCCGCCATGAGGCGCAAGGCGGGACGCGCGCCGACGGCGATGGCAACTCCACTGAACGACATGCCCAGAATCACGTAGGTGAACATCCGTGCGAAAACCGGCTCGGCATCGTCGCGCCGCATGATCTGGAAGACTTGGGCGCTCCAGTAGATCTGAAACGAGCCATAGATGAACGTCATCAGCATCCCGATCTTGTAAGCCAGAACGTATATTCCCAACTCGCCGAGAGAGCGATAGTGCGGCAGAATGAAGCGGTCCCCGAAGTTCATGAACGCCGCCGCGAGTCCACCCAGGGCGAGCGGCGTGGCGTACCGCACCATGCGGCCGAAAACGCGAAGATCGAACGCCGGCGTCATGCGGCGGAAGACGCCGATGCCCATCCCGGCGGCCATTACGCCGAAGGAGATGACTGCCGCCAGCATCATGCCGGCAACGCGCAATCGAAGCAGGGCCACCAGCACCACAATTCCGGTCATATGCAGGGCCATGCGAAGAAGCGACATCGCGGTGTAAAGGCCCGGCCGGTTCTCCACCCGGTACAGGGTGAAAATCGCATCCAAGGCAAACATTGAGGGGAAGCCCACAAAGACAATGCGAAAGTAGCGCCCGGCCGAAACATCGCCAAAGACAAGTTGAGACAAGCGGCCCGACAGCGGCCAGAGCGCCACGGCCGCGAGAAGGCCGAGCGCCGCCGCCCCCAGGATCGTGGTGCTCACCACCGGACGGCGGGCTTCCTCGGAATCCGCTTGAAAATAGAAATACCCGAGGGCCGATGCCAGGCGGCCGCCCAACAGCAGGGAGATCACGCTGGTGGATTGTTCCAGCAGATCGGCGACGCCATAATCGGCCGGCGAGAGGAACCGGGTGGTGATCGGGATCATGAGCAGCGAAGCCACGCGCTGCCCGATGAAACCAAGCAGGTAGATCCCACTGCCTTGCGCCATGTCCTGGAACAGGCGGCGCGCGGAAACGGGAGGTGCCGGAGTGGGTGACGACATGATGAGGGTGGCCGCCCGCGATTCCGAAAGGGCCGATCACTCGAAGGACCTATTCTAACCCGGCTCTCATAGCCGCACGGCGGGATGACGCGCGCCCCCCCCCGATGCATGATCGGAGTCGCGCGATCAAGGCGCCCGGCGCCAGCCCCTCGAGTTCCAACGCGAGGGCCAAGGGGCTGTTCATAGAGGAGGCTCCCAGCCGCGGGATAGCGTACGGGTCCGTAGCGGAATCGATAAAGCCGCCGTGGGCGGAAAATATGCCTTCACAGCCAGCGCTCTCAACCGTTGGCCGCAGTTCCCGGCGGAAATTCCGCTGTCCCCCGAAGGGAAAGGAAAACAGGCGAATCGGGCTACCGGTCAGCCGTTCCAGGCTGCGGACGCTTCCTTCAATCTCCCTCACGGCCTCTGCCAGAGGGGCCGTGCCCAGATCGACGTGGTTGATGGTGTGGGCGCCGATTTCAAATCCGCCGGCGGCCATTTCCCGGAGGTCCGGCTCGGTCAGGTTCTCAAACTGGAATGGGCTCTTGAGCCGGTCGTGCGCGAAAGCGCGGCTGGCGCCGACGAATCCGGAACTGACGAACGCCGCTCCCGGAACGCCGCTCGCCCGCATGATCGGCCAAGCGTTCCGGTATACGTCGCGGTAGCAGTCGTCAAAGTGGATGGCGACGGAGGTCGCCGGCACGGGAATTCTTTCGCGGATGTGCCGGACCAGGCTGTTGCTGGATATCGGCTTGTACCACTGGGAGATCATCAGCATGTGCCCCGCAAACCGTTCGCGATTGGTCGTAAGCGGGTCGTTCCACTCGGCAATGTCGTTCACACGGTGATACAGCACCACGGCGCCCCGGCTGCCGCGGTAACGGTGGCAGCGTCTGACCAGCCAGAAAATCCCCGAATAATAGAGAGCCAGAGCCAGCAAGTTCTTCAGAGTACCCTTGAGAGCGCTCTGCCGGCGCCAGTGCGGAAGACGCCGGCGGAGTTCCGAGATCTGTTTGCGGGTGGGCCTGGTATATGCTTTCTGTCGCCTGTCCTGCTGACAGACGCGGGTGGCCGTGCCCGACTCGATGGCCGACACGGCCTCCGCCAGCGTGTTGGCGCCGGCCAGATGCAGCTTGCCGAGCAGCGAATCCGGCGTGTCCAGCGGCGAAATCTCCACTTCCGATGAGGCGATTACGTCTCCGGTATCCAAGGTGTCGTCCACAAAATGGACCGTTACGCCCGCGCTCTTCTCGCCGTTGTATAGCTCCCAGAAACCTGGAGGCATCCCGCGGTACCTGGGTAACGCGCCCTTGTGAAGGTTGATCGAGCCGAGCCTCGGAACGCCAAACGTCGAGCGCCGCAGCACACGCGTGCCCAACACGATCGCCAGATCGGGCTTCAGCGCGGTGAGCGCTTCCGCCGCCGAATCGCTATTCAGGTTGTCGACTTCGATGAAACGCATGCCGTGGCGCTCAGCCAGGCTGGCCAGGTGGAAGCATTCGTCCGGAAATGCGCGGTGCAGGATCTCCTGAATTCGGCGTCGCGGAAAAAACGCTTCCACGGCCTCGCTGCCCACGCCGTACAAGGCGTCCAGCACGCGATAAGCCACGTAGCTGAGTCCTTCCCTCCGGATATTTCGCCGGAGGCTCCTGAAGCGTGCGCGGAGCGGACGCCTGGCGACGTCCAGCAGGATAGCCGCTGGCTCGATGCCCCGTACTCGGCACACCGAGGCAATGCTGCTCCGGGTGGAAGCCGAATCGCCGCCGGCAAGAAAAACGACTCTAAGGGGCACTGAAGGCCCCATTGTATCGCACGATGCCGGCGCCGGGTCTTCGTTGCGCTCAGCCCGCCCAGCCCCTTCAGTGGCCCGCGGCTTCGGAGGCCTGTTCAATGACGCGGGCGGGGCTGCCGACAGCAACCGAAAGCGGCGGAATGGGCCGCGAGACCACCGGGCCGGCGCCGATGGTCGAGCCCGCCCCCACGTCCGCCATGATGATGGCGCCGGCTCCGATCCAGCAATCCGCGCCGATGGTGACAGCGGAAAAGGCATCACGACGGGCGCCCGATAGCCCACCCGCCGCGCCGCGGGAGTGCTGGTGACGCCCGCTGAGGATCTGCACGCCGGACGCAATCTGCGTACGCTCGCCAATGGACGCGATTCCGACGATGCAGTAGGGGCCGATGTATACGTGAGGGCCTACCCGGGCTTCGGGATGGGGGAAGAACGATCCGAACGAGATACGGCTGGAGAGCGAGCATTCGGCAAGCGTCAACTTATAATAGGCGATCCGGAGATAGTCGCCGAGGAGTCCAGGCGCCAGAGCATAGACGTGGGCGAACAACTCATACGCCGCTGTCCACCTGCCAAAGGCCGAAACCGCGGCTGGCGGAAACGAAACCAGGAGGGAAGCACCAGAGAGAGCGGTTTTCAGCGCGCGTTTCAGCATGCCAACCTCGATCATAATCGAGTGGGGCGCGTTTTCCAACAGAGATGCCAGATGTTACAGTAGCCGCTTCGATGGGGCAGCCCGCGTTCCTGATCACGATCGACACCGAGGGAGATAACCTGTGGTCCGACTCGCGCCGGATCACAACGCGGAACTCGGGCTTTCTGCCGAGATTTCAGCAGGTTTGCGAGGAATACGGGCTCAAGCCGACCTACCTGGTGAACTACGAGATGGCGCGGTGCCCGGTATTCGGCCGTTTCGCGCGCGATACTCTGCGTAGATCGGCCGCGGAGATTGGCTGCCATATTCACGCGTGGAACTCCCCCCCGGATTACGCCCTGACCGCCGACGATCTCAGACACAAGCCGTACCTGACCGAATACCCGGCGGAGATCCTGTGGGCCAAAGTGGCGGCGCAGACGGCGCTTCTCGAGCAGACGTTCGCGTGCCCGATCACCAGCCATCGGGCGGGGCGGTGGGGCTTTGACGGCGAATATGCCCGGGCAGTGAGTCATCACGGCTATATCGTGGACTGCTCGGTAACTCCAGGCGTGTCCTGGAGATCGTCGCCGGGCAAATCGGACGGGCCGGATTACTCGGAGGCGCCGTCAAATCCCTATTTCCTGGACTTCAATGACGTGTGCAAACCGGGAGGGAGCGCGCTTCTGGAAGCGCCCATGACGATCGTGCGCTTGTGGCCCCGGGCCGACCGGCTGCGCGCCAAGCTGGCCTCCCGGAGCGTGGTCCGGGCGGCGCTGAACCGCCTGATGCCGCCGCTGAGCTGGCTGCGCCCCAACGGCGGGAATACCCGCGCCATGCTGCGCCTTTTGCGGCGGGCCATGGCGGAACACCGGCCCTATGTGGAGTTCATGCTGCATTCCTCGGAACTCATGCCGGGCGGCAGCCCCACCTTCCAGGACGAGCAGTCGATCGACCGGCTGTATCGCCAGATGCGCACCCTTTTCGGAGCGGCGCGCGGCCGGTTCGAGCCGCTGACACTGAGCGAGTTTGCGCGCCGCTACACAGCGGAGAAAAGCGCCGCGGCCGGGCGCGCGTAACTTACCCGGCGGCCGGTTTGCGAACCGCCACGACGCCTTTCAGGTTGCCGGTGGGACCCTTTTCGAATACCTGGCGGCATTGAAAGAGGCGCAGGGTGTCGCGGTCGAACTCCTCGATGGTGTAGCCGTCGTGCAACTCAGCCACCAGCGCGCCGACTTTGCCGATCCAGGCTCGACAGTCGCGGAAGAGGGCCCTTTCGGCGCCTTCGATATCCACCTTCAACAAGTCGATCTCGTCCCATCCGGCTGCCGACAGGATTTCGGGAACAGTAATGCAGTCCACTTCGATGGTGTCGCCCCTCATCCAGGGCTGGCGCACAAAGCTGGAATTGTCGGCCTGCCCCAGAAAGAACGTAGCCTTGCCGGGCTGGTCCGCCACGGCGGCCCCGATCGCACGGCCGGGGATGCTGTTGATACGAAAGTTCTCCCGCAACAGAGCCAGGTTGGCGGGGAGCGCTTCCACCGCCACAATCTCAGCTTCGGGATGCGCGGCGTGGAAGAACACGCTGGCCACGCCGATGTTTCCCCCCAGATCGAGTATCCGGCGGGGATGCGCACCCGGGACCTGGTACTCGCGGAGATCGAAAATGCCGCTCAGGAGGTTGCAGTCCACCCCGTTCGACCGGAGCGCCAGAGAAACCCGCCGGCCCTCGAACTGAAACGAGAGCATGAGATGCACAAGGGGCAAGAAGGGGGCCCGGGTTCGAATCCTCTGCAAGTAGTCCGAAGCCAGAAGCCTGCAGCGGTTGGCAGGGGTGAGCCCCAGCCGGCCGGCCAGGCCGTTGAGCGTTCTAAATTTGTCGAGGCGCGTACCCATGCAGTCAGGCCCTCAGTTTCCATGCGCGTAACGTCCCGCCCACCAGTGCGCGGCATGCGGCTTTCATGGTGGCGGCCGTCACGCGCCAGTCCCGCAAATCGAAATCGTAGAACTCGAGCGGTGGACGGTACGACCGGACGAGATCACCCCACGTTACCAGACCGGCCGCGAGGGAAGGCGGGATCGCCGGGAAGTCCCGCCGGAAGGTGATATGACGAAAGTTCAGCCTGGTGGCTTTGACCGGAGGCAGCTTGTAGCCCAATAAATCGAGATAGTGGAGCCAGCCGACATCCACGCCGGCGTAGATGGCTGCGTCGCCCGTCCCGCTGAACCTCGGGTTCACCTCAATCAGCTTGACGCTGCCGTCCCGGGCATCGCGTTTCACTTCGATTTCGCAAATCCCGGTGTAGTCGAGGGCGCGCAGGAAACGGTCGCAGAGATCTTCGATTTCCTCATCGACCACCGGCGCAACTACGCTGGCCGAGCCAAATGAAACCGGGAAGGCCCGGAACTCGCGGACCACGCAGCTTCCGATCCGCGAACCATCGCCGGCATATACGGACAGGTAGCAATACTTAGCGTCGTCGGGGCCTGGAATGAATTCCTGCACCATCACGTCTGGCTGGTGCGGCAGGGTGTGGCGGTAATGCTCCACGAGCTGCTCCGCCGTTTCGGCGGAAATCAGCTTTAACCCGCGCAGTGGGTTGCCCTGGGGCAGCGCCTCCCACTCCCGCTGATGGCGTGGTTTCAGCACGCAAGGGAACCGCGCCGCCGCCGTGAAGGCTTCGAGATCGGCCTCGCTCCGGATGTAGGCCGTGCGGGGACACGGAAATCCGTGGTGTTCCGCCAGCGCATACTGCCGTTCTTTAGTGCCGAGGTCGGCATGCAACTTCGCGCTATCGGAGAAGATAAAAGCCTCGCGCAAATCCGCCGCGTGGCGCCCCAGTGCCGACACAAAAACGTCCGCCGCGGAAATGAAGACCGGGCGCGCACCGAGCGAGCGCGCCAGCGCCCGCATGAAGACGAGCCATCCGCTGGGGTCTTCGTCCGGATTGGGGCAGAAGCGGGACTCGCCGTATATCGAGCGGAAGCCTTCGTGCTCCCGAACGTAATCGATGCCGACCGCGCGCACGCCTTTCCGCACAAAATCCCGCATCAGGTTCAGCCCGGTCTGGTGCACGCACCCAACGACAACGGGGGGCCAGTCCTTGCCGCCGCGTTCGGGGATGGGCGTCAACGCGCCGGTGGAGACCGCGCATGAGTTTCCCCTCGTCAGATCCATCCGCGGCTCCAATAATACACGATTTTGACAAGTTCATCGGACAGAGTCCAAAAGGCCGGAACACGGTATGCGAGGGGGCGGGAGGTCTTGCTGAGGTCGGGACAGGGCCGTGTGACTACCGGAATATGCTCGTGCGCGAACGAGCGGGCGGCGCGGAACATGTGGTAATCGCTGGTGAGCAGGACAAACCGCCCGGAGAGTCCGGCGAGGATGGGCTTGGCAAACAGAGCGTTCTCACGGGTACTGGTTGACTGGTTTTCCGAGAGGATCGCCGCTTCCGGGATGCCGGAGGCAACCAGGAGCGGCTTGACGGTCTGGCCGATATCGGCACCGCACAGCAACAGGTAGCGGAAATGGCCGGCCCGCCAGGCGTAGACGGCGGCGAGCGCGCGCCGGTAGGTGTGTTCTCCGATGAACTTGCCCGAGGGAAAGCCGCTGGCGGTAATGGTATCGCCCCACAGGACGATCAGGACATCGCCGTCGCTATCCGTCCAGTTGGAGGAAAGCCGAAGGGCGGTCCAGGGGACGAGCGGGGTGAAGGTGACGACGAGAACGAAGGCGCCCACGGCGGCCAACGCCAGGCGGACGATAGAGAGCAAGCGTGCAAACATGGCGGCGGGCGGAAACGCGCCAGCAAGCCAATTGTAACCCACGAGTGAGTCGGCGCTTGCCCCCGGCGCTGCGTGTTGAGCTAAGATGGGCTGTGGCAGCCATCCGTATCCATGCAGGGGCCGGGGCGACCGGCCAGGGCCGAGCCGGACTACAGGAGACATTCGCGCGCGCCATGCCGCCAGCGAGCCCGGCGGCCAAATCCGAGGCCGGTGACCCTCTCCAATCCATTACGTTCGCGTTTGGGCTTGGCCTGCTGGTGATTCGGTTCAGCATGCTGAACCAGATGCTGTACATGATCCTGCACTTCAATCCGTTTCTGATGTACGTGTTCGAGATCCCGGTGTTGATAGGCCTGGCCCTCACCGGAGGCATCTGGAGAAGCTTCCGCGGAAGCCCCGCCTATTACTGGACCGGCTATGGGCTCTGGATGGCCGCTGTGACCCCCTTCAGCACTTGGCGGAGCGGCTCGTTGCACGTTGTCTGGGGCTTTTGGAAGGTCGAGCTTCCCGTGCTGTTCGTGATCGCGGGGCTGGCGCTCACCTGGCGGGCTTGCCAGATGGTGATGCACGCCATCGCGTGGGGCGGGCTGCTCTCGGTGGCGGCGGGACACTTCTTCCGGAACCAGTCGTCTGGCTCGGAACGGCTGGAGATCACATTCGGCACCGTGGCGAACGCCAACGACTATGCATGCGTCCTGCTGCTGATGCTCCCGTTCGTGCTCTGGCTGGCGCTGAGCTCTAAAACGATTGTGGTGCGGGTGGCGATCTACGCGGCGGTGACCGCGGGGCTCTATATGATTTTGAGCACGGGATCGCGGGGCGCCATGCTGAGCCTGTCGGCGGAAATACTGTTCTTCCTATACCGGGGGACCATGCGCCAGCGGATGGCTTTGCTGATACTAGCCCCGCTCGCTGTGGGAGTGGCCGTGGCAGGAATCTCAGAACACCTAAAGAGCCGGATCCTGTCGTTTTCGACGGCAGACAGCGGCTCACAGGCCGAGGCGGCCGAATCCTTGGCATTGAGGCAATACGAGCTGCGGAAGACCATCGAATACACCATCGCGAATCCGGTCCTCGGCTTAGGGCCAGGCCAGTTTTCGACGTACGAGGGCACGAATAATAAGACAGTCGGCGGAAGGCGCGGTACTTGGATGGACGCCCACAACTCGTATCTCCAGGCTTCCAGCGAGTGCGGGATTCCGGGCCTGCTGCTCTTCTTGGCGGGATTCCTTTCCAGCGGACACCTGTTGAGCAAGACATACCGGAAGGCGCGCCAGAGGCCGGATTGCGGCGACATCCGCGCCGCGGTGTTCTCCGTCATGCTGGGCATGACGGGCTTCTGCGTGGCGATCACGTTTCTGAATTTTGCGTACCTTTTCTACGGGCCAGCGTTGGGGGGCTTGGCAATCGCCATGTCGTCGGCGGCCGAGCATGAGTTCGAAAGACGGGGCGCCGAGGCCGGACAAGCAGGGGCACCCGTACTACCCACCCGTGCCGGCTCATCACGGGGACAGGTATGGACCGCCTAGCGTTTTACCGGTTTTTGAAACGCCATATCGCTCCGAACGTCAAGCACTCGCAGCGCTCGTACCGGGACGCGCTGCTGGCGCAACTGAAGACTCTGCCGCGGTGGCTGGATCTCGGATGCGGTCACCAGTTCACGCCGGGCTGGGCCTGGGTGCCGGATCCGGAGCTCCTGGCGCGACTGCCGAGGATGATCGGCGTTGACGGCGATTTTTCCAGTATCAAGCAGCACGTGTCGTTAAGGAGCCGGGTGCTGGGAAATATCGAGGCGCTGCCTTTTGCTCCGGCATCGTTCGATCTGGTAACCGCCAACAATGTGATGGAGCACGTGAGGGAGCCCGAGAGCGTGCTGCGCGAGGTCCGGCGGATTCTGGCTCCGAACGGGGTATTTCTTTTCCACACGCCGAACCTGGGGTACCCGCTGGTGTTTGCCGCCTCCATAATGCCGGAACCCGTGAAACGCCCGATCGCTGCCTTCCTCGATGGCCGGGCAGAGGATGATATTTACCCGACGACATACAGGGCTAACACCATATCCACAGTGATGCACCTGGCGAGCATTTCCGGCTTTGAAATCGAAAGTTGCGGCGCGGTTGCGAGCGACGCGCTGACGGCGGCCCTGGGTCCGCTGGCTGTGTTCGAGTTGCTTTGGATCCGGGCGACGCAGTGGGGCGCCCTAGCGGGGTTCCGTGAAGACCTCATAGTGGTACTTCGAAAGCCGGGAGATCAAACTCCGGTCGCAACCAGCGCACCCCAGTGAAAGCCAGCCCCGAAAGTCGCGAAGACCACGGGCTGCCCGGGCCGGAACCCCGCCGACAACGACCATTCCGCGGCGGCAATCAACATCGACGCCGAGGAGGTGTTGCCGTAGCGGTCTATGTTGCAGTAGAACCGTTCGGCGGGCACATCGAGGGCCCGCGCCACGCGCGTGATGAGGTTGCGGTTGGCCTGATGCATCAGAAATGCGTCCACCCCCTGGGCGCTAACCCCGGCTGCTGCG
>Ga0182027_10016105_pt1 | contig 10231 bp, 9 predicted proteins | sample 712E1DmetaG_FD_121300 | JGI IMG/M metagenome (GOLD analysis project Ga0182027, IMG submission 121300) | Permafrost microbial communities from Stordalen Mire, Sweden - 712E1D metaG (Illumina Assembly) | ecosystem: Environmental > Terrestrial > Soil > Wetlands > Permafrost | place: Sweden... | reverse complement strand
TTATTGGTCGGCTAGCAAGTACCCTCGACACTCTTTTGCATCCTTTCCATTAAATGCGCGCCAGATCTTTCGGTGAGGGTTTAATACGATGGCAAACTGCCAATCATGGCTAAAAAACCGCGAGTGCATGCTAAGGAGATAGAGGGGCGTGAGGGTTGGCATCGCCGTCATCTGCATTCAAACCTTGGTCTGCAATCTTGAACGTTCGCTTAGGTGGATTCCTGTGTGTAGTATCAGTTTGGGAATCATGGCTGGTTATTGCAAACAATCTTCCTTCCGAATTGGGATCAGCCAGATTGGCTTGGGAATTGGATTCCACTATGTTGCTAGTTTGGTTTGTCTGCTTTGATGCAAGAGTGAAAGCTGATATGATTGGAACTACAAACCAAACTGGGACTATACAAATCAGCCCAGAACCCAGAGTACCCAGTGCTGCACCAAGCATTACAACAACTGCTATCCACCAGCCAATCATCATGGTCATGCCGGTTTTTGAGTCGCCCATCAAAAGGTGCCCTACCCCAAGAAATCCGAACCAGCCAGCCACAGCTTCTGCCATAATTGCCAATGGTTTGTTTGAATTTTGCATACAAACATCTCCTTAAAAACTAGATTTTCTTCCGCTCGGTAAAGACCTCTATAACACGGGCCAGAGCGAGGGTACGCGGTATACCCTTTTTCAGATTATCAGTATCGAGGGAGAAATGGTTGCCTTCCATCTTGAATTCATACTCAGGGTCGCGGTACTTCACCTATTGTAGCGCAGTCCAATAAGAAACACAAACACTCATGTTATATTATCCTGAGGAAGCTTTTAGCTGCTTCAATACCAAGATCTTGCGAAAAAGGTAAATTCAAGACGTGGTAAACAGAGGAAGATAACGAAATAGGACCTTGACGAAATACTATACCCATCTACCTATTGCCAATTCAGCTTCTGGATTATGGGTAAAACCACAACCAGTATGTCACTTGCTACAAGTTATCTCACTTTCCTACCCTACATCGGGGCACTCGTTCTATCTAGAAATTCGTATTAATCAAAAAAGTCATTTCGGTATTGACAACCTTTTCCCAATCTGCTTAACTCTTTGTTGTGTCCTAATAATGTACCATTTATGTACCAAGATGGTAATTCAAAGAATCAAAACGAAGTGCTGATTAAGTTTCTAACACCGAGTCGGCTGAAGAAGGCATTAGAGAATCTCGCGGATCAAAGAAACATCTCACTCTCTTCCTTACTGAGGCTAATAACATCGGATTATGTAAAACGCAACCAAGCAACATGATTATTTCAATTGCCAATCAAAAAGGAGGAGTCGCAAAAAGCACTACAGCTATCAATCTATCCGCCGGATTAGCTCAGGAAGGATACAAAGTGTTACTGATTGATACGGATGCCCAAGCAAATTCCACCAGGGTATTCATTCATCCGGATGTGGAAGTGCCTCTCGAAAAGTCCTTATATAACGTCATTATTAACTTCTCTCCCCTTGCGTCTGTTATTCGCAAAACCAATTCCAACAATCTGTCCTTCGTTCCTGCGCACATTCGCCTATCAGGCATAGATCTTGAGCTTGCACAAGCCATCGACAATCGCAGCGAACGCTTGAAACGTGCATTGGGAGCCGCGAAAGAGCAATTCGATTACATTATTATCGACACTCCCCCTTCACTTGGCATACTTACCATCAATTCGTTTGTGGCCAGCGACAAACTCCTCGTCCCTGTATCCACCGGTTTCTTTGCTCTTACTGGACTCGTTCAACTCCAAGAAACCATCGATAAGGTTAGGCAAACCCAACTCAACCCAACTTTAGGAATTCTCGGAGTGTTATGCACTTTGTCAGATCGTACAAACGTTTCTAAGGATGTTGAAATGCAGCTTCGTGAGTATTTCGGTGAACTTGTATTCAAAACAGTGATCCCAAAGAACATCAGCCTGGAAGAGGCTCACTCGAATCACGCCCATATTTTCGACTACTCTCCCAATAGCGCTGGTGCGCTGGCTTATAAGGAATTGGTCAAGGAGGTGATCCTCCGATGAAGAAATCAGGCTTGGCCGATAGCCCCTTTTTCGCAGTGCCGGCCAACCCCACTGCACTTACTCCTCCTCCGGAAATGCCTTCCCCACTCCACAGAGTTAAGGATATAGGCGAAAAGAACGAGGTCAAAAAGAAACTGCGGGTAAGCAAACATGCAAGCAATCAAGGATTAATGCAAGTAAGCAATCATGCAAGCATGCAAACAGGCATGCAAGAAAGCATTATTGAAATAATCCGTAAGGCCGTAAAAGACGCGGGAAAGGAATCGGCCACCTATCGCTTCACACCTGAGGAGAAAAAAGCCCTGCTCGAACTGACCTTTACCTATAAGGTTCAAGGCTTTAAAACCAGCGAGAATGAGCTTACCCGAATTGCCATTAATTTTATCCTTGAGGATCACAAGCAGAACGGGCGAAACAGTGTCCTTGAGAAAGTTCTTCAAGCTCTAAATAAGTAACCATGCATGCAAGCAATCATGCAATTATGCAAGCTTGCTTGCATGGTTGAAACCATGGTGCAAAATAGTTCTTGACGTTGATCTTTTTCTTGTTGTATGTTGCTAGATAACAGGAATGTGCCCTGAAAAGTCCTGGTAGTTAGTAGGAGATGTCGTCTGAAAAATCCACTCGAAAGAGCGTGTGGCATACCCAAGCCACTGCGACCTAGGAGAAATCCGAACCGAATCGGCTATCAGGCCGGCGTTGCCGGAGAAAAAAGACCGGCGGGAATCTGAGGAAACAAAACGCCTCGGAAAATCCAAGGCGTCGTATTGAATTATATTGTTGTTTAAATTCAAAGCTATTGTAGCATTTAGCCCCAAGAATTTTAAATAACGATTTTGCGCTAGCAAAATAAATATATATTTTCGGCGGGTATGGTGTCAAGAAGCAACACCTATGTCGCACAATAATGCCTTTTGAATAATCAACTATGAAAATCTGATTAGGTTTTGGCAACCGCCTTGCTTAGCCGTTTGAATCACCTAGCGTTTGCGTTGGCCAAAATTGACCGGCGTCAAAACACCAATTCATGTATGGAGTGTACGGGCTATTAGTTTATTTACTCTATTTTGCCTCCTCAGTTTTGTGAATTTATGTTAGAATATCCGTGCTAATTTAGCAACTGGTCGAAAGAAGGAAAAAGTGACCAAGAGAAGATCACGTGGTGAAGGAACAATCTTCTATTCAGAAAAAGCATCGCGCTGGATAGGGCAACTTACCATGCCCGATGGTAGGAAGAAAAGCAAGAAAAGTAAGAGCCAGGGTGAGGTCAAGAAATGGCTCCTGACGCAACGTAAGGCCCTACAAGAGGGTAATTATCTAAAAGACGAGTCGTACACCGTCGAAGCCTTTTTAGATCGTTATATCGCTGACGTAGCAACCAATACGCTGTCCATCCGAACTCTCCTTTCTTACAAATACCTTATTAAGAATCATATTGTTCCAGAGATTGGATCCATCAAGCTCTCACAACTTCGCCCAGAACACCTGCAAGTTTTGTACACCAAGAAACTGAATGAAGGGCTATCTCGCCGCACTGTTCAATATATCCACCAGTTTCTGCACACAAGTCTTCGGGTTGCATATAAGTGGGGCTTGGTGCTCCGGAATGTTGCCGATCTTGCAGATGCACCAGCCAGCGACAAGAAGCCGACTATAATCCTTACAGCCACACAAGCAAAGAAGTTTTTGGAAACGGTTAGAGAAGACCGCCTGTATGCTTTGTATGTTTGTGCTATTTCTTTAGGACTTAGAGAAGGTGAGCTTCTTGCTTTGGAATGGTCAGATATTGATTTCAAAAAGCACACTTTAGACGTCAATAAACAACTTCGATACATTCCAGGCCAATGGTTATCCATTGGTCCCCCTAAAACCAAAACATCCTTCCGCAATCTTCCTTTGCCGGAAATTGCCCTTTCTGCTCTTTTGGAACACCAAAAAAACTCAAGTGGAACGTTGATCTTTGCGACGGGTAATGGTACGCCATATAGCCCTAGGAATATTCTGAGGCATTTCCAAAAGACTCTCACTAAAATGGGATTACCTAAGATGCCGTTTCACAACCTCAGGCATAGCTGTGCTAGTTTTCATCTGGCAATGGGGACTAACCCAAAAGTTGTGCAAGCTTTGCTTGGCCATTCAAGTGTTGGAATAACTCTTTCGACATATTCCCATCTTTTACCTGGGGTCAGCGAAGAGGCTGCCAAAAACATCGACAAGATATTCAGTTAGCTTATCGGTTAGCTTATACAATTAAAACGGGTGGATTGATTGTGCTGATTGGACGAAAAATACCCCTTATTCGAACAGATTAGACACTTTGGATACATTTTTCAATTTACCTCATTAATCACACACATGAGGTCGGGGGTTCGAGTCCCTCCGCGCCCACAAAAAATCGCCGTGAGATCACGGCGATTTTTTGTTTTGGGTTCGTACATATGCCAGACTTTTAAAACGGATCAGGGTTGGCCTGCTTTCCCAATCATTATTTTGATTTGTTTTTTCGTGTCGTTTTTCTTTTCGACGAGCCTGCCTTCCGGGTTTTTGCTTTAGCCGGTTTTCTCGTTACTTCCTTTTTCACAGGTTTAACCCGCCGGGCTTTTGATATTGCCGTTTTCGTGATTGGTTTCTTTGTCACTTTCTTTGCCGACCTACGGATTTTTACATCCGCATTGGCCGCTCCAGATTGTCTCAGCGCTGACATCGCCCGCAGGTTTGCAGTAATGGAGTGGCTGGCGTTCGGAGTGGGGAACATGACCTCTTTATAGATATAGTACATTGCGTAGCCAAGGAAACTGGGGAAGGGGTAGTTCACACCGAAAGCATACTCGGCCAGCGCCAAGGCTGAATCGAGCGCGCCCTCCTCGGAATCGGCAGTGGCATTATTGCCCGCAAAATATACATTGGTGTTCATCTGTCCCGGATACGAGATGTTTCCCAAACCCTGTGCAATGTGGAGCTGTCCTTTGGCGCCACCCATGAAAGCGGGGTTCCATTTGCCGTGCGTCCAGGGCGTGCTGTAGATCACTTTGGCGGGATCCGGCACCTTGTCGCCTTTGGATGCGTCAGGGATATATCCATACATCGTCAGGTACAGACCTGCCGCTGCCGGATCCATTACCAAATTCTTTTGAATATAGGTTGTATATGTTTTGGACAGGTCGTAGCCGCCGCCTGCCACGGACGAGTAGAAGGCCGTAAATTGAGATGTCTCTTGCTGTTGCATCAAATCCGGCGAAAGCATGGATGAATCCGTATGGATGTAGCACGCGCCCCACATCAGGTCCCAAACAACCGGGCTCCCAAGCGGATTCATGTTGATATCCCGGCCATAGCCCACATAGTTCTTATACAGGTTATTCCAGTAATATTGATTTTGCGGATTGTTCAAAATCTTTGAATTCGTCCACATGTCTGTGGTCAGCACCACTTTATCGAAAGTATCGGATGAAATGACCGCTGTGGGATTCGTCTTCCACGCCACTATGACCTGACCCGTCCTCTGATCCGTCCAAACGGAACGGACTTCGGTGTTGAGCAGGACCTTGTTGGTCGGCGCCAATTGCTGCGCCACATCGCTCATGGCCTGGGCCCATGACTGGGCGCCATTTGTAAAGCGCTGCCAGCCGATTCCCGGATTCGTAAAACTGCCGAGCGGTGTCTTTTCCCATGGAATTAGAGCAAAAAGCGGCCAGATATCCTCAAAAGTGGTCTGGTCCATAAGCGCGTTGCCGTAGCCGTTGATGATACTCAGGTAGGGGGCAAGGAAGTAGTCAATGAATTTTTGCTTGTTGCGATAAACCTGCGGCGGGTTGTCGAAATATTCCTTCAACGTCTTGTTCGCCCAATCCTTGAGGGAGAATTCGATGAAATTCTGGAATACATTTGCATCGTACTTCATGTCTTCGTCGTAAAAGGCGAAATTGGGGCCCGTTTGGTAATCGGCAAAATTACCCCAGTTGCGGGGTTTGCCGCTTGTGTCGCGTGGAAAGCCGCTGGCGATTTTCAGGGCAGGATAATCCATTACAGGAACGCGCGTCTTGAAAGCGGGCAACTTAAGCATTTCACGAACGTTTGGATATAACATGGGCGAAATGAATTGCACGCCCACATCCACGGGAAATGTGTTCCCGTTCCACTTGATCATCTGGGTGAAGGAATGACCGCCAACCTTTGAGCCGTCATGCATCAACGTCACATCCCATTTTTGCTTCGGATCCTGTGAAAGCGCCCACAGTAGAGCTACTCCGGCTGCGCCACCTCCGACGATACAGATCTTATTGGTCATTTTTTGTCTCCTTATGATTTTTTAGTGGATCTTTGTACGATCCTACCCGAATTTTTCGCCGTTCTTGATTTCCAACTCGTCCAAGAGGGTCTTTGCATCGCGTAGGTATAGAGTGTCAAAGCCCTCGGTAAATTTTGCATAGAGTGGCGCCAGCAAAGCGTGAGCCTCGACGATTTTGCTTTTTGACTGGAGCAGCTGTGCCTGCCTGGTGGCCGCCCGCAGTTCCAGCGTCAGTGAACCGAATTTTTGACAGTAGTCGATTGCCATGCGGTATTGTTCTTCCGCCTTCTGGATGTCTTCGTCTGAGCCTCGCAATTGCAAAAATTCGCCTCGCAAGCGGTGTAAATATGGAAGGTGCATCAATTCCTCGCCGGTTGCACCAAAGGCATCTTCAACGATGGAAAGAGCCTTCTCAATTTCGCCTGCGCCAGCATATCCTTCGGCCAGCACGGACAGATATTGCGCCAGCGAACTATGGGTTCCTGTGGCAAGATAGGCGCTGATCCCTTCGGTTAGAACAGAGATACCCTCTGTGAATTTTCCCTGATAAACGTAAGCCGCGCCTCGATAAATGGTTCCCCAACCGTGATAAGAGGGAATATCTTCCTTGTCGGCGATTTCGATCATAGGCAGCGCATTTTCCAGGATCAATTCTGGCTCGTGTATGATCAGATATAAACTGCAAGCGCCAAGATATGCCATGGCGACGTTTCCGGGGTACATATCCTTGGCGAGTTCATACTGGCCGTGGATCAGTGTGCGCGCCTTATCTGCAAAGCCCGCGTGATAGGTAGCAAGCGCGGCATGAATGTATGCGACCAGCTTCGGGTCGAAGGGAGACCAGGCCTGCTCCTCTGTCTTGTAATACTGGCACATGCGCTCGAATTGTTTGAGAGTATCAGCGAAATTTCCCTGTTCAAAGGCTTCAGCCGCCTGCGTTTGGTATGCCCAGGTCATCATCATGGTATTCTGGTCGCGTTCTGCCAGCCGTGTGAGTTCACTGGAGAGTTCGCGCGAAGTTACCAAATCAGAGCGGCTGTTAGATGCACCCCACAGACCCAGCAGGATGAAAAGGAATTGTGCAGAATCCCCCAGCTGTTCCGAGATTTCACGGGCGCGGGCGTAGGCTATCAATTGGGCATCGGACCCAAAGCCGGTGGTAACCTTATAGGCGTTGGCAATGGATAGTTGCAAAGGCAATTCCAAATGGTCGCGTTCAGATGATTCCGGCATGAACTTCAATACCTGCAACGCCTTGGAAAAATGTCTCTCCGCCTCGGCGTAGGCGGCGCGGCCAATTGCGTAGTCGCCTGCATTTTGCCAGGCCTCGACGGCGTTTTCCGTGTCTCCGGCCTCCGTCAGGTGATGGGCCACCAATTCAGGTCGTTGATGGGCAAGGTCGGGAAATTTTTCCTTGAGGGCAGTGGCGGCGGCCAGGTGTAATTCACGTCGCCGGCTTTTAAGAAGCAGCCCGTAGGCAGCTTCCTGAACGAGCGCATGTTTGAAGGTATAGATCGTATCTTTTTGGATCGATTCAACGAATACCAACCCTGAATCGATTAATTCCAAAAGCGCTGCGTCAAGCTTGTCTTCAGCTTGATTTGCAATGGCTGCCAGTAATGAATGGGGGAATGCCCTGCCTAGAACTGACCCGATCTGGGCCACTTCCTTGATGGGGCCGAGACTGTCAAGACGTGCCATTAGCAGGTCCTGCAGTGTGGATGGAATCTGCTGCGCAGCGGCTGTCATTTTTCGGGAATCTGAAAGGGACTGTGAGAGTTCTTCTGCGAACAGCGGGTTTCCATCTGCGCGGGTTACCAGGGATGCCAGCGCCTCGTGCGGGACACGTTTACCGAGCAGGCGTTCGATAATCTGCCGAACATTATCGGGGTCGAGACGATTCAAATTGATCAGCGTATGGAATGACCGTGTGGGCCAGGGCGGCTTGAATTGCGGGCGCGACGTAAAAACCAGCATCAGCGGGTTGTCTTCGATCAGCTCACCGAGCATGACGAATTCCTGCAATGTGGATGGATCGGAGAAGTGCAGATCCTCTACCACCAGCACCATGGGTTGCAGTATCGAGCTGGCTATCACCCAGCCGATCAGCGTTTGAATCAACTCGGCTCGCAATTGATCAGGAGACAGCAAAAGCGGCGGGTATTTACCGCCGGGGATGGGAAACCCCAAAAGCGAGGCCATCAAGGGTATGGATTTTTGTGTATCCAGCCCTACGTCTTCAAAGGATTGTTCCAGATCATTGATCTTTTTCTCGGGGGTTGTTTCGGATGTCCATTGGAAGATATTATTTACCAGGTCGATGGTCGGCGCAAAAGGCGTGTCCTGTTCATACTGCGACGACTCGCCTTCAACCCAGGTATGCGGAACTCCGCCCAGGTCCTCCTTGAATTGCTGCAACAGGCGGGATTTGCCGATACCGGCTTCGCCGGTGATCATGACCAACTGGCCTTTTCCCTTTTGCGCCAATTGCCAGCGACTCGTTAGAAGGTTTCGTTCGTCCTCGCGCCCCATAAAAGGTGTCAGGGACGAACGTGTGGAAGCGTGTAATCTGCTGCGCACACCTGACGCGCGGTCCACACGATACAACTGGACCGCCTCCGGTACTCCTTTAAGGATGTGCGGACCGAGATCTTCCACGATAAAAAAGCCGGCGACCAGGTGTTGTGTTGCAGACGAAATGCAGACCGTATCCGGCTGCGTCGCCGACTGGACTCGCGCGGCGATGTTTGGCGCGTCCCCGAAAATTTTGCCCGATTGGATCCCCTCCGACGGGATCATGACCTCGCCGGTGTGGATGCCAACGCGAATTTGGATGCTCTTTCCGAATTCGCGTTGGAAGGATTTATTCAGGATTTGGATCTGTGTGATTAATTCCAGTCCTGCACGGATTGCCCGCTCTGCGTCGCTTTCGTGAGCCTGTGGGTAGCCGAACAGGATTAGGATGCCGTCCCCCAAGAATTGCGCAATATAGCCTTCAAATTTCTTTACGAGGGCGGTCGCAGCCTCATAGTAACGTGTAACGATTTTGTGCCAGTCTTCAGGGTCGAGTTGGGCTGATAACTCGGTGGAACCAACAATATCTGAAAATACGATGGTGAGTTGTCGGCGCTCGCCGTAGGACGAAGACGCGGCTGCGGTCGTCATTTAAATGGCCCTACCAGGGAAAAAATCACCCGAACTCACTGGCCAGCCTCTGTTTTATTTTTGTTTTCCGTATTTGAAATATTTGCCCATGCCCAGAGCTACGCCCATGTCACCGCTGACCTTTACCTTGCCTTTCATGAAGGCCGCGGTCGCATCGAGTTCGCCTGTTGAAATCTTTATGTAATCGTCCGAGTCGACCGTCATAGTCATTTTCGGCGCGGGGTGAATTCCGTTAACCGTTTCAACTTTTTGATCTTTGATAATGACATACCAGTCCGATGCTTGAGAGCCTGTAAATTTAAACTGGATAATGGTGTCAATACCGCCAGCTTTTTCAGGGACAAAAGCTTTTATCATGGTTCCAGTCATTAACTCGGTGATCGTGACGGGCATAATCAATTCTCCAATAAGGGCATCCTAAGAGTCGCGTACCAGACAGATTATAACATGCCCATCTAAGAATATTCTATTTGGAGTGCTTGCATCAGAAATAGGATGTCATTGTCCCGAATGACATCGAGACGATGTGAATGACCAAAGGGAGTAACATTTGCACCTGCACTGCAATATTCGGTTAGTTTATCAGTTAACTTACGCATTTAATACTGCTTGAGTTTAGAGTTCGTGGGACCTTAACAGAAATGGAACTTGCTGATAAAGTTTTTGTGTGAACAAAACCAAAATCAGCGAGTTCCGAAAAGCAGTATACCAAAGTCTGAAGAAACGAGCGG
>Ga0182027_10016104_pt1 | contig 10231 bp, 3 predicted proteins | sample 712E1DmetaG_FD_121300 | JGI IMG/M metagenome (GOLD analysis project Ga0182027, IMG submission 121300) | Permafrost microbial communities from Stordalen Mire, Sweden - 712E1D metaG (Illumina Assembly) | ecosystem: Environmental > Terrestrial > Soil > Wetlands > Permafrost | place: Sweden... | reverse complement strand
GCATGTACGACACGGGGGATCGCGCGCGTCTTGATGCCGACGGCGCCCTGTATGTGGTTGGCCGCAGCGATTTTCAGGTCAAGCTGCGTGGCTTTCGCATAGAACTCGGCGAGGTCGAGGCTCATTTGTCCACGCTTGCCGGCATCGAGCAGGTCGTGTGCGTGGTCCGCAAGGACAATCCCGAGAATCCCGAGCTCGTCGCCTACTACACCTGCAACACTGGCCAGACCGAGCCGACTATCGCAGCATTGCGCAGCCACTGTGGCATGGCCTTGCCTAGCCACATGGTTCCATCACGTTTCCGCAGGCTTGACGCAATTCCCAGAACGCCGAATGGCAAGGTGGACCGGGCGGCGTTGCCCAGCCCGGTGGTGGAGCAATCGCCAGGCGACAGCGGGCCAGCGCCGGCGATCGCGCGCAACGATCTTGAGCGTGTGCTCACTGAAATCTGGTGCAGCGTTCTGGCTCTTCCGTCAGCAGGCATCAACGACAGCTTCTTCGACCTTGGCGGTACCTCATTGGCTGCATTCTCGGTGGTGCAGCGTATTGCTCAGCAGCTTGGCGCGGAGATCTCCGTGCTCAAGATCTTCGAGCATCCGACCATCGCCACGCTCGCTCAGTTTCTCAAGGGGCGCGAGGCGGACTCTTCGGTGGTTCGCGATGCCTATGACCGTGGGCGATCGCGCCGAAAGCTGGCTCAGTCGGACACCGCCTTCGATGTTGCCATCGTGGGCATGGCCGGCCGCTTTCCCGGAGCGCGAGATCTCGACGAGCTGTGGCGCAATCTGTGCGAAGGCCGTGAAACGGTCACGGTGTTCAAGCGCGAAGAGCTCGATCCTCTGGTCTCGGCTCACGACCGCAACGATCCCAACTACATCCCGGCCCGAGGCGTGCTGGAAGACGCCGATTTGTTCGATGCGGCCTTCTTCGGCATCAACCGGAATGAGGCTGAGCTCATGGATCCGCAGTTGCGCGTGTTCATGGAGGTCGCCTGGGAGGCGTTCGAGAACGCCGGCTACGTCGGTGAGCAGATTGACGGACTGGCGGGCGTGTGGGCCGGGATGGGCAACAACTTCTACTACCACTACAACGTGCTCACCCGGCCCGACAAGCTTGCGGTGATGGGTGAGATAGCGGCGGAGATCGTTAACGAGAAGGATCACATCGCTCCACGGGTGTCGCACAAACTGAATCTCACCGGTCCCAGCATCAGCGTGCACACGGCCTGCTCAACCACTCTGGTGGTAGTCGAAAACGCATACCAGGCGCTGGTGACCCACCAGGTCGACGTGGCCCTGGCCGGCGGAGTGGACATCCGCACGCCGCAGAAGAGCGGCCAGAGATATGAGGAAGGCGGCGTCTTTAGCATCGACGGTCACTGCCGGCCTTTCGACGCCGCGGCCACGGGCACGATGTTCGGCGAAGGAGCGGGAGCCATTGTTCTCAAGCGGCTCGACGATGCGCAACGGGATTGCGACACCGTCTACGCGGTCATCAAGGGCGCGGCTGTCAACCACGACGGGGGACGCAAGGTCAGCTACCTTGCGCCCAGCGTGGAGGGCCAGGCACGCGTGATCGCATCGGCACTCGCCTTGGGCGACGTCAATCCTGATACCATCACCTACGTCGAGGCGCACGGTACTGCAACGCCCATCGGCGATCCCATCGAGGTCGAGTCGCTGACCCGCGTGTTCCGAACCTTTACACAACGACGGGGCTTCTGTGCGATTGGCTCGATCAAGGGGAATTTTGGTCATGCGACGACGGCTGCCGGCATCGCGGGCATCCTCAAGGTCGTGCTGGCGCTCCGCCATCGCAAGATTCCACCAACCCTGCACTTCACTGCACCCAACCCGCACATTGATTTCGCCAGGAGCCCATTCTTCGTCAACGCCAAGCTCATCGACTGGGAGCCGCGCGGGATTCCGCGTCGCGCGAGCGTGAGCAGCTTTGGATTCTGCGGGACCAATGCGTATGTGGTGCTGGAAGAGGCGCCACCAGCCGAGCCGTCCTCGTCCCCGGGCCGGTCAGCACAACTTGTTCTGCTTTCATCACGCAGTCCGAAGGCGCTCGACGACGCCGCGGAACGCCTGTCGACGGCCCTGGAAGGAGCGAGTCTGGAGGAGCTGGCGGACGCAGCCTACACGACCCACGTCGGACGGAAGCGTTTCGAGTACCGCCGGTGCGCGGCGGTGTGTGTGCCGGAGGAGGCAAGGCGCGTCCTGACCCAGGCATCAAGTCCGCTCTCGCTGTCGCTGAAATCCGAATCCGAGAACCCAGCCGTAGCCTTCATGTTTCCCGGACAAGGTGCCCAGTACATCAACATGGGACTGCGACTGTACCAAGGAGAGGACCTATTCCGCGCAACGGTGGACCGCTGCGCTACGACGCTTGCTCCCCATCTGGGCTGTGATCTACGCGCGTTCCTGTTTCCCGATCCCGCCGACGCGGAGAAGGCCACTGAGTCGCTCAACAATACCTTCTACACGCAACCGGCGATCTTCACCGTCTCCTATGCGCTCGCATCGCTTCTCATGCACTGGGGCATCAAACCATCTGCTTTCATCGGTCACAGCATAGGTGAGTTCGTGGCCGCGACGTTTTCCGGCGTTATGGATCTGGACGAGGCGTTGCGGTTGGTGGCCACTCGTGGCCGGCTCATGCAGGGCCTGCCGCCGGGCTCTATGCTCTCGCTGCGCCTGCCTTTCGAGAACCTCGCAGGGCGCCTGCCCCTGGGCGTCGATCTTGCGGCAGTAAACGGACCGCAGCTCTGCGTCGTAGCGGGCCCAACCGACACCCTGCAGAGGCTGAGCGATGAGCTCTCGGCTGACGGTACGATGTGCCGGATGCTGCACACTTCGCACGCCTTTCACTCGTCGATGATGGATCCGGTGGTCGAACCCTTTCTGCGAACCGTCGAGACCGTGCACCTGTCTCCCCCCCGCATACCCTTCGTGTCTACCGTCACCGGGGACTGGGTGAAGCCCTCCGAGGTCACGAATCCGTCCTACTGGGCAGGCCACCTGCGATCACCCGTACAGTTCTCGAAAGCGGTGCGGGTGCTGCTGCAAGACAGCCAGCAGGCGCTAGTCGAGTGCGGCCCGCGCCGGACTTGCGCGGCGCTCGCGCACCAACACCGACCGGCCAACCCGAGCCGCGTGATTTCCTGCATGCCCGACAGTGCCGAACCCGGCGACGAGTATCCGAGCTTGCTGTTGGGCCTGGGGGCTCTCTGGCTCAACGGCTACACAGTTGACTGGCGCGCCTTTCACGATCATGAGCAGCGACGTCGCGTGGCCCTGCCGGGCTATCCGTTCCAGCGCAAGCGCTATTGGCTGGAGCCCGGCAACACGGCCATGTTCGGAATGGACGCAGCCCCCAGACCGCAGCCGGCCAAGTCTGCCTCCCCGTCGGAGTCCAGCAGCAATGACAGCCAAGAGGGCTCCGGCCGCGACGAGGTGATGTCGGGGCTAGTGGCTTTGCTGGAGGAGGCGCTGGGGGCCAAGATCGAGGCGTTCGACGAAGGCGCGCAGTTCATCGCGCTCGGGCTTGACTCATTGCTGGTCACGCAACTTGCCCGCATGGTGCGCGTGCGGCTCGACTTCCCAGTGACGTTCCGACAGCTCACCGAACGCTACTCGACTCCCAAGTTACTCGCGGACGCCGTTCGGGCTGCGCGCGCGACGGCGCCCGGCGCTTCCGCCGCCCAGGATTCTCGCCCCGTCAGCGCAGCGGGTGCATCGCCATCACGGGCGGGCTCGCCGCCGCAAGTTCTGCGTACTGGCGAGATCCAGGCAGGGCCGGCCCCCAGCAAGACCAGCGTTCCAGGCACGCGGCTGGGCCGCGACGAGCGGGGGCGACCGGCATGGTTCACCCCTGACCCCAGCCGGCCAGGCAAGTATCTCAAAGTGGAAAGCCATGAGTGATTCGGAGAACGCCGAGAAATCCGGGCCGATCTCAGGGGTCGACTATGACCCATTTGCCACGGGGTCCAAGGTCGAGATCGCATCCACCCTTGCCCAGCGCGAGATGTGGCTATCAGCACAGGCTGGCTCAGGAGCTGTATGCGCCTACAACGAGTCATTCTCGGTGCGCCTAGCCGGCGCGGTTGACGACGATTCCTTGCTGAGGGGACTGCAGGCGCTTGCCGACTGCCACGAAGCCTTGCGCGGCCACTTCTCCGAAGACGGAGAGCGCTTCATCATCGAGCCTGCGATGATGGTCCCGGTCGCCCAGCACGATCTTTCCAACCTACCGCCGGACGAACGACAGGCTTCGCTGAAGCAGCTCCAGACGGAGGACGCGAAGAAGCCTCATGACCTCAGCAGAGGCCCGCTCTTTCGTGCGGCGATCATCCGGCTCGATGTGCAGGAACGCGTCGTTATGTTTAGCGCCAACCATGCAGCATGCGACGGATGGTCTCTGGACGTACTGCTGGCTGACCTAGGTCGACTCTACTCGGCGTTTGCCGGCGGCGCTCCGCTCCCTACGCCACCGCGACACGGCTTCTCCGACTACGTGAGCCACTGCCAGACCCCGGAGTACGCTGCGCGTGTTGAATCCAGCCGGGCCTTCTGGCGCAAGGCATTCGAAGTACTGCCGCCGCCATTCGCCTTGCCCCACGACGGTCATCGTCCTGCTGTCCGCTCGTATGGCGCCCGGCACTCGCTGCATGCCATCCCGCTAGACCTTCTCACTGCGGTGAAGAAGTTCTCTCTTGCCCAGGGATTCAGCTTCTTCTCGGTGTTGCTGTCAGCGTTCGCAGCCTTGCTTCACCGCATTTCGCAGCAAGACGACCTTGTCATCGGCATTCCTGTGGCGGGACATCCTGACGCGGGGATGGAGGATTGCGTTGGACACCTGGTAAACCTCGTGCCTGTCCGCTTTCGCATCGAACCGGGTATGTCGTTTCTGGATCTGTGTCGCGTGACCCACACCACCGTCTTGGACGCGCGCGAGAACGCGTCGGTCAGTTTCGGCGAGCTTGTCGCCGACCTCAAGGTGCCGCGCGATTCATCCCGCGTCCCACTGATAGCCGCAGTCTTCACTCACGTTCAGAAGTACGCCCCGGGCAAGTTGGTGTTTGCTGGTTGTTCGGTGGAGTACTCCCTGAACGCCCGCTGCTTCGAAACCTTTGAGATCAACCTCAACGCGATCGAATCCCGCGAGGGGCTCCAACTTCAGACCCATGCCAATTCGGATCTCTACACACAGGGCTGGCTCGACTGGCGATTGCGCGAGCTGGAGTCCGTGATGCGAGCCGGTTGCGCCGCGCCCGAAGCCTCCATCGAAACCCTAGCCCTTCTGCCTAGCGATGAGGCGGGTCTTGTCACCGAGGTATTCAATCGCACGGAAGGCGACTATCCGCGCGACCTGCCGCTGGCCCAGCTCGTCGAAGCGCAGGTCGAGCGGACGCCGGGAGCGGTGGCAGTGGTGTGCGGGAGTGACTCGCTCTCTTTTGCAGAAGTGAACGCGCGGGCCAACCAACTAGCGCACGAATTGCGGGCTCGCGGTGCCGGACCGGACCGCTTGGTGGGCATCTGTGCGGAGCGCTCGGTGGACATGGTGGTCGCTCTGTTGGCGGTTGTCAAGGCAGGGGCTGCCTACCTGCCGCTCGATCCGCTGCTGCCGCAGGAGCGGCTCAGCTACATGCTCGAGGACAGTGGGGCATCGCTGGTGGTGACGGAGGAGCGCGTGCGGGCATCGCTGCCAGCGTTCTCGGGAACCGTGGTTTCGCTCGACGACCAGGGCTGGAAGTCCAACCCACGGGACAACCTGGCGGTGGCGGTGCAGCCGGACAATCTCGCATATGTCATCTATACCTCGGGCTCAACGGGCGAGCCGAAGGGAGTCGAGGTGCCACGCGGGGCGCTCACTAATCTCCTCTGGTCGATGCGCGACTGGCTCGGGCTGACCACCGAGGATCGTTTGCTTGCGGTCACGACCATCTCGTTCGACATTGCGGGGGTGGACATGTGGTTGCCTCTCTTGGTCGGGGCGCGGCTGGTGGTGGCGAGTCGGGAAGAGGCCGTCGATGGCGTGCGCCTGCGCGAGCACATCGATCGGCACGAGATCACGTTTCTACAGGCCACCCCGGTCACGTGGCGGCTTTTGCTGGAGGCGGGTTGGAAAGGCAAGTCTGACCTTCAGATCGTATGCACGGGCGAGGCGATGCCGCGGGATTTGGCAGCGGCGCTGGCGCCGATGGTGCGCCGGCTGTGGAACCTGTACGGACCGACCGAGACGACCATCTGGTCGACGGGGTATCTGGTACGCGATGGGAACCAGCCGGTGCTGATCGGCCGGCCGGTGGCCAACACGCAGTGCTACATTCTCGACAAGGATCGTCATCCGGTGCCCATTGGGGTGGTGGGCGAGCTGTACATCGGGGGAGATGGGCTGGCTCGGGGCTATCTGCGGCGACCGGAGCTGACCGCCGAGAAATTCCTTCCTGATCCGTTCCGCTCGCAACCGGGCGCGCGCATGTATCGGACGGGAGATCTGGCTCGCTACCAGGCCGATGGCAACATCGAATGCCTTGGCCGGACGGATCACCAAGTGAAGATCCGAGGATACCGGATCGAGCTCGGGGAAATCGAGGCGGCTATTGCACGGCACCTGGCGGTCCGGCAGGTCGTCGTGGTAGCGCGCGAGGACGCACCAGGTGAAAAGCGCCTCGTCGCCTACCTCGTCGCCGAAGACCCGCCGCCCGACCTGGTGGACCAGATACGCGGACTCCTTCGCGCCACCCTGCCCGAGTACATGGTGCCCTCCCACTTCGTGGGCTTGGATGCGTTCCCTTTGACTCCGAGCGGAAAGATCGACCGCAAAACGCTCCCCCCACCCAGCGCGCAGCCGACCACGGCACCCTCGCGCGGGCCGCGCACGACAACGGAAGAGTGCCTGCTCGGAATATGGAGAAACCTCCTCAAGAGAGACGGAATCAGTACCGATGACAACTTCTTCGATGTCGGCGGAAACTCCTTGCTGGGCGTAGCGCTCGCGTTCGAGGTCAATAAGCAAATGGGCGTCCAGCTTCCCTTGTCGCAAGTTCTCCGGTCTCCAACGATCGTGGGACTGGCCGAAGCCGTCGACGTCATCTTGGCGCGCCGGCAGGCGAGCGCGACCCAGGATTCGTCTGAGTTGATCGAGCTTAGGGCAGGAGGTCCTAAGTGCCTCTTCTTTGCATTTGACGGTTTAGGTGAGGTCCTTCCATATCTCAACCTCGCCCGTCGCATGCCGCCGCAGTACGCAGTGTATGGAATTCTTCCGCGACGCCTGCCTGAGATTCCCCTTGCGCACGCATCCATTCCCGACATGGCGAAACACTGCGTGGAGCAGATGCGCCGGCGGCAGGCCCACGGCCCCTACACCATCGCTGGATTGTGCGCCGGTGGTGTAGTTGCCTTCGCCGTTGCGGAACAGCTTGAACAGGATCATCAAGAAATCGACCAGATCATTCTCCTTGACACTATCTCGCCCATAGCATCCCTACGCCGATGGCGATCCAGCGCCAAGCGGTGGAAACGATTCTCCATGGTGCTCCGTCGGGCATGGCAGCCGCAACTTGGGGAGAGCCCTCCATCGTCGCTGCAGACCAGCGCGGCCCACTCCCCACGAAGCGAACTATTTCGCAAGATCCGCAATGTCGTCACATACGAAGCGCTTCGCCTTGCCAAATCGGCGTCCGTCGCTGCGCGTATCCAGCTGCTGAGGAAGGTTCTCGAGGAAAGCCGTCCCTGGCCAAGATGGGTACCCGCGTTGAGCGTCGCAGACATCTATGCGAGCGCTCGTGCTTCGTACAGTCCGGGCTGCGTGAGGGCACCAATCGTATTGGTAAGGGCTCAGGAGGGTGTAGATGACGACGAGCCGGCAGCCCAAAACGTTGTCGACCTGCTCCTCGGTTGGGAAAAACGTACGACTGGTCCTCTGGAAGTTATTGATGCGCCCGGTGGGCATTCGAGCATGCTTCAGGAACCGAACGTCGCCTTCATCGCAGACCGCCTTGTTCACTTGCTTGAATCATCGGGTAGGACCAATGTTGGGCCTATCAAGGCCAGTGAAAGAATCTGATCCGGGAAGAGAAACATGAATCGAATACACGCATTTGAATTCAACGACCAGGCTTGGCTGCCGCAGTTCATGACATCGTGGATGACTCGTGTGTTGCACGTTAGCCATAGGCAGACGGAAGACGGAAGAGTCTGGGCTCCGAAGATAATTGAGTTGATGCAAAGATGTGGGCAGAGAAGAATAGTGGATCTGTGTTCCGGGGGCGGAGGGCCTGTTCTTGATCTGGTTCGAATACTGAAAGAGGAGTATCGAGTTGACGTTCACTTGACATTGACGGATCTCATTCCAAATTTGCGGACCGCGGACGAGATCAACCGACAGGGGCCCAATCGCGTCTATGTTACGAAGTCGGTCAGCGCGACCAACGTTCCCAACGACTGGCAAGGAGTGAGGACGGTATTCTCTGGATTGCATCACATGAAGCCGGAGATCGCCTTCAATCTGCTCAAGAATGCCTTTGACAATGGGCAATGTATATTTGTCGGCGAAACGACAAAGCGATCATTGCGGGCTCTTCGAGTTTACAGTAAGGCTCCGATTCACTTCTTTGCTGCAACTAGACTCATCGACCCCACGCCGGCGCAGCGCGCTCTAACTTTCGCTATTCCTGTTCTCCCGCTGATGTTGGGATGGGACAACATCGTGTCCTGCCTGCGAACCTACTCCTCCAGAGAGCTGACGGACTTTGTCGATCGGCTGCGCTCTCGATACTACCACTGGGAGATAGGGGAACTCTACAATCCGGTACTAGATACTCCGTATCCATACATCATGGGATATCCTATGTCGGGAACCAGCCAACAATGTCTTTCCACGGAGCCCGGCTCATCGGATGTCCCCCCTCAAACGCGCCGCTAGCCTGGCTCTCCGATCCATGCCCCTGTGGTTCTGGGAGCGCGTCGTCCCGAGGGACGTTATCGCGCTTTGCTATCACATCGTCAGCGACGAAGACCTGCCGCACCAGGTGTACTACTCTTACAAGAACGCGCGGCAGTTCGAGAACGACGTGGTCTACGCCAAACGCCGAGCCGTCAGCTACGACGAGGTCGCCAGGCATCGCCTCGGGTCGCAGCCGCTGCCGCGCAGCCGGATCCTCTTCACCTTCGACGACGGCTTCGCCGAGTGCTTTCATGTTGCCCGCCCCATCCTGCGCAAGCACTCGGTGCCAGCCGTGTTCTTTGTCACCACCAATTTTCTCGACGACCGGCGGCGCCTCTTCGAGACCAGCGCCTCACTCTGCCTGAGAGAGGTCGCACGCATGGACCCCGAGCGAGCCACGCACCTAGTCGCGGCCCTGTCGCTCGATCGTCCGCCGGAAGCGGGGAGGCTGGCCAGCGACCGAACCCTGGCGATGCGGAGACTGCAGACGGTGCGACTCCCGCCGCTGGCAACCCCCGCCCAGCGCGAGCTGGCGCTGTGGCTCCTGGGATTCGAGGAGGACGGCGCCGAGCAGATCGAGCGAGCCTGTGCCCTCTTTGGGGTGGATCCGGCCGCTTACGGTCGGACGCGGCCCATGTTCATGTCGTCCGCCCAGGTTCGGCAGCTCGCGGCCGAGGGCTTCACCATCGGAAGCCACGGTCTGACCCACCTTCCGATCCATCGGGTGGGCCGGGAGAGGATGGAGCAGGAGATCGTCGAATCCTGCAGTTTGGTCCGCGATCTCAGCGGCCAGAAACGGGTTCCCTTCGCCTTTCCTTACGGGGGCTCGGAGATCGAGCGCAGCGCGCTCGCCGAGATCCTCCGGCGCCACGAGTTCGTCGACCTCTTCTTCGACACAGCTGGCCTACGCTGCGACGAACCATTCATCATCAACCGCGTGTGGGCCGATCCGCCGCCGGCCCAGGGAGAAACCGGCAGCAACCTGCCGTTCCTCCTGCGCTCGGAGTGGGCGCGCAGGTCAGTTTGGTCCCGGAACCCCCCAGCCTAGAGCACCGAACGGTTTGCCCCCACGGTGAGCGCCAACAGCGGTCGCACAGGGCCGAAGTTCTTGCTGGACGAGTTGCACGGGTCCATGGCCGGTTGGGCGTCCCGCACAATGGGCGCACGTCAGGATTGTGAGGACGGGGCCGGCTCGACTTGCGGCCGCCAGGGGGTAGGTGGAAGGACGACGTAGGTCGAAGGCGGCCGCAAGTCGAGCCGGCTTCTGGCGGTCATGGGG
>Ga0182027_10016103_pt1 | contig 10231 bp, 8 predicted proteins | sample 712E1DmetaG_FD_121300 | JGI IMG/M metagenome (GOLD analysis project Ga0182027, IMG submission 121300) | Permafrost microbial communities from Stordalen Mire, Sweden - 712E1D metaG (Illumina Assembly) | ecosystem: Environmental > Terrestrial > Soil > Wetlands > Permafrost | place: Sweden... | reverse complement strand
GGATGATTTCCACACGGGCGTGATTCTTCGTTTCCCCGGCCAGCCGTACCGGTGTGCTGGCGAACAGCATCTCCGAGGCGAGCTTCGCCTCCTGGGCGGCCCGCGGATCCTCTGCGGGCCGGGCCGGACCCGCTACCTTGGCGACAGTGGGGCTGGGTTCCTGGTCGATGGCGAAGTGCATCTCCGCGACGGAGGGCGCCGGGACCAACTCGTAACTCAGACGTCCCGAAGCCGTCCAGATAAACAGGTTGGTCGTGGCCTCCGGGTCGAGAGGTTGCACGAATACCTTGTTGCCGCGCCATTCGATCTTGTACGACGAGCTTCCCGCCGCAACTTCGATGACGGGCTCCGCCAGCTCGATGATGCTCAAATGGTTCGGAGCCGTTTCAACCCGGATCACCTTATGCCGGTCCGCCTTCTCCGTCTCGATCCTCTGGGCATTAGCTGCCAGCGCAATGGCGATAGCGAAAACGATGGTTTTGGGCATGCCCAAGTTTCCACCGATTTCTGCATTGCTCCAAAAAACGTCAGGCCAAGATACCGTCCCAGGGTTTCCACCAAATGCGGGAGGCCGAATCCTTTGCGATCAGACAGCATACCCATCTCTTGAAGCCGGCGGAATCCTGGGCATCGATGCTCGTGGCAGGAGTTCCAAAATTCGGCGGGCTACTTCGAAACGCTTCGGCGTTTTGCGCGGGAAACTCGAAATTGAGGCGGGCTGCCAGAGGGGACTCGAAGGGGGCGACGTCCAGCTTGGGAAAACGCTCGCGTTTAGAAGAATAAGGACTTCTGCGACGAATGGCATTCACCGTGTTCACCAAAAATCACTGTCTTTCGCACAACACCCACCCCGCCCCGCCATTTTGTAGTCTCAGCGTAGTCTCGCTTGGGCTGCCGCCTGATTCGCAAGCTTCTCATCCAGGGTGAGCCGGCCCCGGCCCCGACTGCCCTGGTCGATCCACACCGGCACACCACACGCTTGTAGGTCCCTCGCGAGCCGCTGCCCAAACTCGTCGTCCGCGGGCGAGAAACTGACAAAAACGTGCGGCCCTTCAGGCCTCATACACCGATAATTATCGCATCCCTCACCGTTTTCGGACTCCCGGCCGGTCGGGACTCACCCGTTATTAGTCCAGCGTCAGGCGCCGCGAGAAGAGCATCCCCTTGGGTCCTTTGAGTTCCTGGCGTTGCTTCAGTATCCAGCGCTGCAAGGCCTTCCCCTCGACGTGGTAGACGTTTCCGTTGGCGACGACTTCAAACGTTGTCGCAAGCGTCGGGATTGGCAGTCCGCGTTCGGGGTGGGCTTTTGCGTGGCAGACGTAGCTGTGGGCGGCGTCGAAACTGCTCGCGGCCTGCAAGTCCAGGCTATGCCGTCGGCCCGCGGCATCGACCACAGTGACCGTGCACCATTTCTCCGGCACGACGAATCAGCATAACACAACGAGCGAAGAAAAAGCGAACATTCGGGGATGGTCGTCCGGGGAAACTCAAGTCTACCAAGCAAGAACTGAGATAATCATTGCCGAAGGGGCTCCATCGATGGCAATGGACGATGACAATGTAAGGAAGTGGGGTTGTGCGATCCTCGGCGGACTCGTCGGCGCCGCGATTATTCAAAGCCATCACGACGAGAAGAAAAAGAGCCAGGCAGAAAAGGACGATCCAGCGGGCGTCGAGGAACTCTGCCAGATCGTCGGCGACCTGCTCAACGATTGGGAACCGCCATTCTATGACACCGAGGACGAGTATACCGACGACTTGTTCAGTTACCTCGATGAAGAACTCGATCCGAAGTACTCCGCGGTAAAGCGCACGAAGACAGTTCGAGGGATTCCCGACATCCTCATCAATAACCAGCTCGTGCTAGAGCTCAAGGTCGATCCAATCAAGACCGAGCGTGACCGACTCATAGGCCAGTGCTGCGAGTATTCCCGGTCATTTGTCACGTGGGCAATCGTGATCGACCTGGACGAAGATCGTGTCGAGAAACTCCGTGGGCTGCTCGAAGCGAAAAGCTTGAACTACATCGAGGTAATCCCCTACGATTGCGACGAGGAGGAAGAGGAAGACGAAGAGGAGGAAGAGGATTAGGGCGGTGCTACAGTGAAGAAAGCCAGGGTGATGATCGAGGAACAGCTGCGCGCCATCAACGCCGGCCAAGTCCGTAACGGGATGACTGTGGGTCCGGCGTTTGCAACCATCAGGGACCTTGTCGTGCAGCACGGACGCGCGTACACCATACAGCCCCTCCCGGACGGGGAGTGGTTTCGTGGGTTGCAGGCATGCTACGCGAATGCGCTCCAGGCAGCGATCACAGGCAAGTGGGTGTACGTTGAAGGATTCGCGATCCCCGCCAAGGGTGATCTCGCTGTGCTCCACGCGTGGGTAACCAGCCCCAAGAATCCATTGGTGGCCCACGACCCGACATGGAGGCATTCCGTTCAGGCTCGACTACGTACTTCGAACACAGAAGCGAGCGGGGCACCCTGGCGTTCTGGACGCTTGGGAACTCGGGTGGCCCCTCCTACGCGGCGAAGACCAGATCGCAGACGCGATGTGGATGGCCGGATAACGCCGCCTCCCGTGAAAGCGTTAACAATCAGTCCGTCCCAATGAGCGCGGGACACCAGCGTCGGCCATGAAATGCCATCCGGTCTTCAGCTTCTCTTGTACTGTTCGTACTCGGGCCATTTGGGGAAACCGGCGGCGTTGAAGAGTGCGTCGAACATGGGCCGGCAGATATCGACCGCTGATGTCGTAAAATCCTGGACGAGCACGCTTGGCAGGATGAGGTCGTCGCGGTCGACGCGGTGCGTGTAGTACCCGACGCCCATCTCCGTGCTAGTGGCGAACTCGAAGTCCTGGACGCCGACAATGCTCATCATGGCAACCACTGGTGGTGACACGCTCAAGCGCTGGTAAAACCTGACGGCTGAGCGGACGTACTCCATGACATCTCTGGGGACGGCGCCGCAAGGGATGAGCTTTTTTCCATACGGGTGCGCTAGCAGGTTGCGGCTCGCTGTTTCGATAATCCCGTTCCTGAAGACTTGCGAATACGCGTTACACGCGGGAAGGTCGTTAAAGCAGAAGATGCCATCGAGGGTGTACACGTGCCCGTTGCTGCCCGTGCCGAGAGGCAAGAGTCCTCCTTGGGCTTGCTTCATCGCGCTCTCCAGGTCGAGCGCGAACCCGGACCGAAAGGATTCAAAGGGAGCCATGTGCACGAGTACCGTCGGGCCTGGCGGCGGAGCGAGACGGCCATCAGTGCCGGTCTTGATGGCCTTGATGCGCTCCTGGCGAAACGCGGCAATCTGCTCGTCCAACCTGGTTGTTAAGGCGAATGCGGCACGCAGTTGCGTCACGTTCATAATGTCCTTCCCCGCAGAGTGACGATAGTAGAAACGATTGACCTGATCCATCCGGACCATATGCGGTTGCGCCCAACTCCACGGCACCCGCAAGAGCACGACAGCGTTCCCGTTCGCGAGACGGATCTCCCGCACCCTCACCGCGACGCGTGGCTCGACAAGGTCGCGCAGGAGATTCTCCATCCGCAGTTTCTCCTGATCAACGTCGACCCCAACCCAGCCGGGAAGCCCCACCGGCGTACCACTTGCCGCCCCAACGCCAATGAGCAGATCACCACCCACCGTGTTCGCAAACGACGTAACGCTCGCCAGGAAATCGAGCTTGTCCTGCTTGTCCTTGAACGTGACAGATTGCTTGTACTCGACCTGGTAGCCCTCACGAACCTGATTCTCGACCAGGGACGCCAAGTCATCTTCAGTGATCAACTCCACCTGCTTGTCAAAAAGGGCCATTGCGAATCTCGCACTCCGCCACAGGATAGCAATCGACGCGGTCCTGCGGAAGGTGTCGCGCGCCGTGCATCAGGCACGGCCTTCCTTGTGGCGCCCAACCCCCATTGCTGCCGCTTTACGTTGTCCCTGGTGGTAAGATAACGTGTTGAGTGGACGAGACTTGCTACGTACCGGAGGTGTGCAAACGCAGACCCCTAACCTGACGACCGACGAGGACGTGGCGCGGCGCGTGAACGCTTACGTCGAGGGTGATGCCGAGCACTGGTCGTACAAGGGCAACGCTACCAGAGAGCATTCCCACGCGTACTTTCAGTATCCGGCCATGATGGTCCCTGGGATGCAAGCGGACCTCATCAAGACGATCATCGACGCGAAACCGTCCACGACGGCCCTCTACGACCCTTTCGCCGGCAGCGGCACCGTGCTCACTGAAGCAATTCTCCTCGGGCGGGACTTCCTCGCGCGCGACATCAACCCGCTCGCCATTCTTTTGTGCAATGCGAAGAAGGGACCATTCTTCACGGACGCCGCAACGGAGAAGGCGGCAGCACTCCTCGACCGGATTACGAACGACGGCAAGACCAGCCTCGAAGCGAGCTTCGCCGGCCGTGACAAGTGGTTTATTAAAGCCGTCAGCATCCAGTTGAGCAAAATAAGACGGGCAATCCGCCAAGAGCCATCGCTCTGGTGCCGACGATTCTTCTGGATTACGCTGGCAGAAACCATCCGGGTCACGAGTAACTCCAGAACGTCGACATTCAAGCTCCACATCAGGCCGGAGACCGAGCTCGCGACCAGGCGCCCCGACCCCGTCACGACGTTCGCATCGGTCCTCGAAGAAAACCTCACAAATCTCGAAAGCCTCACCGACGAGCTGAAGAAACGAGAACTCATCAACCAGGGGCGCTACCAGGGAAGCATCACGGTCGAGCTCCACGACGCACGAGAACACACCAGCACTGGCAAGGGAGAGTATGACCTCCTCGTTACCTCTCCCCCGTACGGGGACAACGTGTCAACAGTGCCCTACGGCCAGGCGGCATACCTCCCGCTCCAGTGGATAGACCTTGCCGACATCGACCCGGCCATCACCCCGGACTGCATCAATACGACCCACGAAATTGACTTCCGCAGTCTTGGCGGCAGCAAGAAGAACGCGCTCCAGGACACGGAAGAACTCAAGGAACAATCCCCTACCTTTCGCGCAACACTAGCAGCGCTCGAACAAGAGCCGCGCGATCGGACCACACGTGTTGCGGCTTTTATCAAAGACCTCAACAAGGCCCTTGACGCTATCCTCGCGATGCTCCGGCGCGACGCGTACCTAATCTGGACGGTCGGGAACCGACGCGTCGCACAACGACCAGTACCCCTCGACGCTATCCTCACAGAACTCCTGCACCATCGCCGGGTACTCCCCATCGCCAGCATCGCGCGCACCATCCCCACGAAGCGCATGGCACTCAAGAACAACATCACGGACACGATGGGAGCAGAATCCATCCTCGTCTTCCGCAAAGGGACCTAACCAGTGCCGCCGCCACCGAAGCACTTCGCCATCCACCCCTCAGTCGTCTTCCAACTCGGCGAAAGCCTCATTAGCGATGTCGTGCAAGCACTCGTCGAACTCGTCAAGAACGCGTACGACGCTGACGCGACGTACTGCAAAGTCACCATCGCAACCGATCAGCGCCCGCCCGACGGGTCCGCCTTCCCAACCGCGACGGGATACATCCTCATTGACGACGACGGCACCGGAATGGACGAGACCACCGTCAAGGAGGGTTGGCTGACCATCTCCAACTCGGCCAAACGAGCGCTCAAAGCAGAAAAGAAAACCACAGCACGCGGTCGCACGCCGCTCGGTGATAAGGGCCTGGGGCGGCTCGGCACGCAGCGACTCGGGGACAACCTCGAAATCTTCACACGCACAAAAGACGACACCGGACAGCGACACCTCTGGTTTTCGTGGAAGAGCTTTCGCAACCAACAACACCTCCACGACGTCCCCATCGGCGAAGACGACCGACCATCCAAGGACCGACACGGTACGCACCTCATCATCTCCGACCTCCGCGACGCCACCACCTGGAAGGGCGACGCCGTCGACCAACTGGAGCAGCGACTCGCACAGATGATATCCCCGTACAAGGACGTACGGGAATTTACGGTCCACGCCAACGTCAACGGAAGAAACCTCGAACTCGCCGAAATAACGGAAACAGTGCGCGACACCGCACAGGTACGCTACGACCTACAGTTCGACCGCACGACCTTCACCATACAGGGTCGGGCAAAACTCAATTTCTTCCGCCCAGAGAAAGAATCCGAACTCCAGTTGTTTCGCGAACTCGTCGAGGAAGACGACGGCGCAGCACTACGCGACTACCTCGCCGCTCAAAAGGGCGCCGAGCAGTACAACATCACGAAGCCCAAAGGCAAGACATGGTTTGTCGAGTACGGTACGAGCCTCGATTTCCAAACCATGGACAAGATGGAGAGCACCGAGGGCAAGCGAGCAACCCCCGGCCCATTCCGTGGAGCGATCGACGCGTTCGACCTCGGACGACGCAGCGACGACCTCGGCGGCATCTTCGACTCGCTCGCCGAGTACCGCCAACTCGTGGGCGCGCTCAGCGGTGTGCGCGTCTACCGCGATGGGTTCGGCATCAAGGTCGACCAAGACTGGCTCAACCTCGGCGGACAATGGACGAGCGCACGCTCCTACTACGGACTCAAACCCAACAACACCCTCGGGTACATCGCGCTCAGCGCGCGAGACAACGCCGTCCTCGAAGAAACCACTGACCGAGAAGGATTCAAAGTCTCACCACACTACAATAACTTCTACGAACTACTCCAGCGATTCGTGCGATTCAGCCAGGACGCACAAGGCTTCTTACGGCGCGGGTGGAACGAGTTCCGCAAAGCCCACGAGCGCACCGAAGCAAATGTCAGCGACAACACCAGACCCGAGGACCTCGCGCGCACCATCAAACAAACGCTCGCGCGCGCGGCACAACTGCGCGAGCCACTCACGAGGGCGGCAAGCCGCCTAGAACATTCCGCAGCGGCAAGCAAAGCAGCACTTGCCGGCAAGCACGACGATCCGAAACTCAGAGCCCTCCTCGACGATATCCAGGATAACCTGGCGCAGGCACAACAAGCCAACGATCTCGTGCATAACTACCTCAATGAGCTCACCAGGATTGACGCGATGGGCACGGTCCTCACGAGCCAGATTGACACCCTGCGCGAGCAACTCGGTCAAACGCACGAAGTCATCAGCCTCGGCATCACGGCAGAAGCGCTCAGCCACGAAATCAAGAACATCGCTGACCGGCTCGCGACCCGCAACCAAGAAATCACGCAGTACCTCAAGCGCAAGGAACTCCGTGACGCGCGACTCAGTTCGTTCGTCGAGTACGTCAACACGACCATTGCTAGCCTGCGAAAGCAACTCTCGCACCTCGCGCCGTCACTGCGTTTCGTGCGGGAGAAACGAGAACTCGTCGACCTCGACAAGTTCCTTGATGAGCTCCGGGACTACTACGGCACAAGATTTGAACCGCACAACCTCCAGCTCGCACCACTCCGGAAACGGCCCTTCACTATTTACATCAGCAAGGGCAAGCTCGTCCAGGTCATGGACAATCTCATCCTCAACGCAGAGTACTGGCTGCGGGAAGCACAGCGCGAACACCTCATCAAGCAAGGCATCATCACGGTGGAGCTTGCCAGGCCGTTCCTGCGGGTGAGCGACAACGGCATCGGCATCGACCCCACTATTGAATCAGCACTCTTCCAACCCTTCGTGACAACGAAGGGAAAGGGCAGCGGACGAGGCCTCGGCCTCTTTGTCGTTCAGCAACTCCTGGACGCGGAAGGGTGCGCCATCAGCGTCCAGCAAAAACGCAACAATCACGGGCGACGGTACATCTTCGAGATCGACTTCACAGGAGCACTTCGTGACCCTGAATGAACTCGAGACGGCACAAGCTGCCATCAATCAGCTCTTCGATGCACTCACTATCACGCGCGTCATCTCCGTCGATGACCTCTACGCTGAGGAACATACGCTGGAGGACCTCATCGGCCTCCTCACCGCCGCACCAGCCGCTGCCGCAAGCATTCCCGAACTGGCGGACCTCGACCTCACCGTCGACGAGGACATCTGGCACGACCGGCTCAAAACCACGTGGGACACCATCGGCACCGACAAACACCTCGCCATCGTTCAGAGAGTGCGCGTCGCCGCGGGAGATGACCAGGAACTCGACAAGACAGTCGGGGGCGTGCTCGCACACCTCTTCACGAAGTACGACTTCCGACCACTCACCCTCACGCAATGGCAAGCAGAAAAGGCGACCCTCCTGGACGCGACGACCATGCCCAAGACCGTCGTCCTTTTTGACCAGAGCTTTACCAAAGAAGGCGGGACAGAGACCGCCGGCCTCGGCCTCATCCAGGACGCATACGCTCGCTGCCAACACCAAGGCCTGTTGTGTGGACTGCTCAGCCAGAACTATACCGTCGCCCAGGAATTCGATGGCTGGCAACAACTCGCGAAGGACCATAACCTCGAAGCCGACCGCTTCGTGCTCATCGCTAAAGAACGAATCCACGGACAACTCGCCGGTTTCGCCACCCAAATCAAGCTCACGGTCCTCAACCACCAGTGCAACGACCTCAAGCAAGAAGCGGTCAAGGTTTTAGCGAGCGCACACCAACAGGCAAGCACGGAGTTGTGCGCCATGAACATCTACGACTTCGAACACATCGTGTTCCGGTCTTCCTACCGCGAAGGCGTCTGGGAACCAGACACGCTCTTTCGCGTTTTCGGCCTGTACCATCGAGCAGCAACACGAAGCATCGCGCGACAGAACGCGACCCTCGCAGAGCAAGCAGCCGCCATCAGAAAAGTCAGTAACCTGCCCATCGCCAGGGCCGCAACCCTCCCCCATGGCAGCTGGAAGATTCAGCGACTCGAACTCTACGACGACCACGAACACCTCAACAACCACTATCTCCCAACCGAGCTCGGCGACATCTACCAAAAAACGACTGGGGACAAGCGGTACATCCTCCTCGCGCAGCCCTGCGACCTCATGGTCCGCAACGAGAAAGAACCTGGACGACGCGCCAGTACGTATGAGGCGACAATTGCTGAGATTGTCGACGAACCACCCAACGACCTATCGGCCAGCGCCGAACTCAAGTACTTCGATCCAGGGACCGGCCGCAGCGCCTACGTACACTTCGGCAGAATCCACACGGTCAAGCTTTGCGTGCTCGACCTTTGCGCGTTTCGGATCGACGGTAACGCCACCCTAATGACAACGGACCAGTGCCCGGACGGCGTTATCCCATCGTGGCAACGCTACTATGGCGCCCTCCAGCACGACGCGACCAAACTCCTTAAGCGTTACCAAGACTTCAAGAAGACCGACAACAAGGACAAGGCACTCATCGCGGTCCTCACGAGGGCGAGCCACAAAGGCATTATCACCGCAGACCTCCATCCGCAAGAGTCACGCGTCGAGTATCACATCAGACGCATCCGCCGATTATTGCAGCCACGAGCCGGCGAAGTGCTCACGCGGTATGCAGCGTACACGTCGCGCTACGCGTTCGAGCACGACTTCGGCGACCTACCACCAAACCCCACAGGCACAACACCAGAACCTGCGTCGTAGAAGCGTTCTGGCGTTTCTTACATTGCGGACCGTAATTCCTCGTCCGTTCCGTCTCTCCTTCGCGTTCTTGTGTTCTTGTGGTCCGGTCGTTTCGGTTCTTGCACGATGCGCGCCAAGAGCTTTTCTGCCGTCTCGTACGACCGCCCCTCTCGCCGTGCAAGCTCGGCTTTGGTCGGCACGAGCTCGCCGCGGAACGCCTTCGTTCGCCAACACCGACTGAGTGAGCTTGTCCACCTGCCCGTTTGCTCTTTCGTAGCGTGCTTCCAGATGGAACCGGTCGCTTGGCGACGAACGTTCTGTTCGACTTGTACCGTTGTACGAAGTGCCGCCGGGAATACTGGGTCGACCGGTCGACCACCCGATCACAAGTGCTGCCCCGGCGGAAAAGGCCTCCAGGGCAGCCGCTCGGTGCGGCCCGCCCTGGAGTAGTCATCAATTGGCGCTCTTCAGCACTGGAATGCCGGGACGCTGTTGCGTGTTCGGAAGTTCGAGCCTTCCGTTACGAACCTGCGCTTGGCCCGGCTGAACAGGAAATGGCCGAACATGGTACGTCCGTCCATTGTCGGTGACCAACCGTCCGTCCCCCGTCACCTGCAGGAGTAGGGTTTGGCGGCGCACAAGCGATCCGGCGCCATCGGAGACTTCATCGACCAGGTACACGCTGCCGGCCTCGTCGATGCTCACCTCACCGTCGACCAAACTGGGAAGCGC